>Ga0209345_10005171_pt1 | contig 12242 bp, 6 predicted proteins | sample Cruoilmetagenom7_FD_187294 | JGI IMG/M metagenome (GOLD analysis project Ga0209345, IMG submission 187294) | Oil polluted marine microbial communities from Coal Oil Point, Santa Barbara, California, USA - Sample 7 (SPAdes) (version 2) | ecosystem: Environmental > Aquatic > Marine > Oil seeps ...
TTTTCTATTGAGTCTGGAGCGCTGGCCGTGGGGGCCCCGCCGGTGCTTGTGGATAAATCTGTGGGCGATCTGGAAGATGCGGTCAATCGAATTGACCAAAAATTCAAAGCGGTACACAGTGCAGAGCTTTATACGGTGACTGTACGCTTTGATGCGATAAGCGATGACTTTCAGGTGTTAGATGCCAATAATGCCTTATCACCTAAGAACCTTTGTGAGTATTTTAATCGAGCATCTCACCTTCTCAGTCTTGATGATAAATCTAGGATTGTTCTGTTTAAACTATTTGACCGAAATGTGATTCGCGTTTTGCCGAGGCTTCTGCAACAGGTGAATGCCAGCCTTGCTGAAGCGGGGGTTTTGCCAGATATTAGTGATCAAATGTCTTCGAGTGTTAATGAAGAATCTCACCCCGGTGAGAGAGGGAAGTTGGGCCAAAGGCCTGGCTCTTCTCCTGAAGAAGATGCCGAGGTTTTTTCTCATTTGCAAAAATTGCTGGAGAACGACCCCGATACGAATGAAGGTATAGAAGAAAAGCCGATTGCAAGCCAGGGGAACGTACTCACCCAGCAGGAGCTACTGGAAATTCTTTCATCAATGCAAAAAAATATTCCCTTGCCAACGGACTTAGATGCACGAATTTCCAGAGTTGATATTCGCGAGCAGGTTCGTCAGGTTCTTACTGAGCGTCAAGATCATTATGAAGGAGGCATTTTATCCAAAGAAGATGAAGAAGTGATCACTTTGGTTGAAAAGCTGTTTAATGCCATATTAGACGATCCAGATTTAGCTGACCTGGTTAAAACACCACTGAGTCGATTACAAATTCCTCTGGTTAAATTAGGGCTTATTGACCGCTCCCTTTTTATTGAGCGGGAACACGTTGGTCGGGCTCTTGTCAACCAACTTGCCCGGCTAGGAGGCAGCGATAAAAATAAGTCAGAAATGGCGCGCAACGTACTCTATACAAAGGTAGAGGAAATCACTCAACGTATCATCCGAGCATTTAACGAGGATGTATCCGTATTTGAAAGCGCATACAATGATTTAATGCTTTTTTATAAGCGCACTGAAGCAAGGGCAGGCGAGATGGAGCGTCGCTCCCGAATCGCATCAGAGGGTCAGGAGAAGGTAGAGCTGGCTCGTTCGATTATTTCCCAGAGCGTAGAGTTACTAAAAAAAGAAAAAGTGATACCTCCCGTTGTAGAGCGATTACTCAATGAGGGGTGGAGTAATCTTATGCTGATTACCCTGCTAAAAGAAGGTGTGCCTGGAAATAGCAGGGGGGATTATCTACTCACTGCGGAAGAGTTAATTTGGAGTGTTCAGCCAGACAAAGACCGGGCTGCACGCCAGCGTTTACTCCAGCTTGTTCCACATTTGATCGAAAAACTTAAGGAAGGGCTTACAACTATAAACTTTGAGCCATTTGCGCTGAGCGAAATACTAACGGAGCTTGAGCAGGTTCATCTGGCAATTTTTGGTATGCAAAGAGAGCCAATAAAAGCGCAAGAATCCAGCAGTATAGGTAAGCCGACTTTTGTTACGGGTAATGAAGAGCATCAGGAGGCTGGTGCCGGGGTTTCCTCCGAGTCAATAACGGGGGATATCGCATCCATTACCCGTCAAATCATGAATAAATCAGAAAATAGCAGGCTCGGTGTGCTTGACGAAGACGGAGCCGTTCTTGAAAAGCAGCCCGCAAACGCTTCCGCAGATCTGGAAACTCCGGTATCTTCAAAAAAGGCCGCTAACGCTAAGCAAAGCGTGCTTGAAAGGCATGAGGCCGAGATTTTGGTGGATCAGCTTAATCTTGGAGTATGGTTTGAAGTGCATAACCAGGAGGCGGACGGGAAGTATCGCTGTAAACTAGCGGCGCACTTAACAGGATATAATAAATATATTTTTGTAGATCGTCGAGGTAAAAAGGTGATGGAGTGTAACCGAAGCCGCCTGGTGGACGCGCTTGTCTCTGCAGAAATGAGTGTGCTAAAGGAAACCCATTTTTTTGACAGGGCTTTGCAATCCGTTGTGAGTGACTTGCGTAATGCAAAGGGAACAAAGAGTTAATAACAACTTCAGTGGAATCAATAAAATAAAAACTGCTTACATCGAAAAGGGCATCTTGGGCTCGGCGACGTTTATTCACTCACCGAATTGCGATGCTCGTGCCAACGAGGCAGATATAAGTCTACTGGTGATTCATAATATTAGTTTACCGCCGGGTAAATTCGGCGGGGATTACGTGCAGCAACTTTTTACCAATTGCCTTAACCCTGAAGACCATCCATATTTCCAGGAAATCTATCAGTTAGAGGTTTCCGCTCATTTATTTATTCGTCGTAATGGTGACATCATTCAGTTTGTCCCCTTTTATCAACGCGCCTGGCACGCCGGACAATCGAGTTTCAGGGGGCAAGAGCGTTGCAATGATTATTCTATTGGCATAGAGTTGGAAGGAAGTGATGATCAAGTTTTTACGCCTGAGCAGTATGAACAACTTACCTCCACCACTATTTCATTAATGCAGCATTATCCGCGCATCGCAGCGGATAGAATTTGTGGGCACCAGCACATTGCCTACCACAGAAAAACTGATCCGGGCCTTGAATTCGACTGGTCTAAATATCTCAGTGCGCTAAAAGAAAACCTGAAGAATTAGCCTGAATTACCCCTTTGTTTCAAGATCCTTATTTTTGAAAGATTTATCAAACTTATGCACCTATACTTTCGAATAAGAATGGTCATAATTCAGTTTTCGCCTACTATTTAAACAGCTGCGAAAATTGCTGAATAGCTATTTGGTTAAGGAATAAAATGTTATTCAGGAAATCGCCTAAGAAGTGAAAAGGATATTTCTCCATGAGCGAAACTCCCTCTATTGAAGACCTTGATCCACAGGAAACCGCAGAATGGCTGGATGCAATAAGATCCCTCATTAAGCATGAGGGGCGAGAGCGTGCCACCTATATTTTGAAGCGCCTGGTGGACACTGCCAGGTTGGAAGGGGTTCCTTTTAAGCGTGTCACTACGCCTTACACCAATACCATTCAGCGTAAAGACGAAGAGCGAATGCCCGGCGATATGCACATGGAGCGCCGAATTCGCTCATTGATTCGCTGGAATGCGCTTGTCATGGTGATGCGTGCCAATGAAAAAGATCCCGATGTGGGTGGCCATATTTCAACCTTCGCTTCTTCAGCCACCCTCTACGATGTCGGTTTTAACTACTTCTTCAAAGGCCCCAATGAGCACTCGTCAGGGGACCTGCTGTATATACAAGGCCATTCAGCGCCGGGAATGTATTCCCGTGCTTTTCTTGAAGGGCGAATGAATGAAGCGCAGTTGGAAAAATTTCGCCGTGAGGTAGATGGAGGAGGGCTTTCCTCTTATCCACACCCGTGGTTGATGCCTGACTTCTGGCAATTTCCCACCGTTTCTATGGGTTTGGGGCCTTTGCAGGCGATTTATCAAGCCCACGTTATGAGATATCTGGATAATCGCGAGTTAATTAAAGCGGATGACCGAAAGGTCTGGGCTTTTCTTGGTGATGGTGAAACCGATGAGCCAGAATCTCTCGGCGCAATATCCTTGGCGGGGCGAGAAAAGCTCGACAACCTGATCTTTGTCGTCAATTGTAACCTGCAACGACTGGACGGGCCGGTGAGGGGCAACGGTAAAATCATTCAGGAGCTAGAAGGTGTTTTTCGTGGCGCAGGTTGGAATGTTATCAAGGTGGTTTGGGGGCGTTTATGGGACCCTTTACTGGAAGAGGATAACGATGGCTTACTCAAAAAACGCATGATGGAGGTGGTGGATGGTGAATACCAAACCTACAAAAACCGTGGCGGTGCTTATACAAGAGAACACTTTTTCGGCAAATACCCTGAGTTAAAAGCACGGGTTAGCGGCATGAGTGATGAACAGATATTCCACCTGAACCGAGGCGGCCATGATCCCTACAAGGTGTATGCTGCCTACGCCAAAGCGGTAAAAGCAAATGGCAAACCAACGGTTATTTTGGCAAAAACCGTAAAGGGCTACGGTTTGGGGCCTGGGGAAGCCAGCAACAAAACCCACTCCATGAAAAAAATGGATCTGGAAACACTCAAGAACTTTCGCGATCGCTACAGCATGCCTTTTTCCGATACCGAACTGGAAGGTTTGCCCTACTACCATCCCGGTGATGAAAGCCCCGAAATTCGCTATCTAAAAGCACGCCGCGAGGCGCTAGGCGGGTATTTGCCAGCACGCCGTTCACAATGTGACAAGCTGGAAATTCCACCACTTTCGGACTTTCAATCTCACCTGGTGGGCTCGGGCGAGCGCACCTTATCCACCACTATGGCATTTGTGAGAATGCTTTCCACGCTCACAAAAGATAAAAACCTGGGTGAAAAAATAGTCCCCATCGTGCCGGATGAAGCGCGTACCTTTGGTATGGAAGGTATGTTTCGACAGCTTGGAATATATTCTACCGAAGGCCAATTATACGAGCCGGAAGATGCCGGCCAGATGATGTTTTATAAAGAGGACCAAAAAGGCCGCATACTGGAAGAGGGTATTAACGAAGCCGGAGCCTTTGCCGCGTGGACAGCCGCCGCGACTTCCTATGCCAATCATGGCTGCACCATGATCCCGTTTTATATCTTTTACTCCATGTTTGGCTTTCAGCGAATCGGTGACCTGGCTTGGGCAGCGGGAGATTCGCAAGCGCGGGGTTTCTTGCTGGGCGCAACCTCTGGACGCACTACCCTTAACGGTGAGGGCTTACAACACCAGGACGGCCACAGCCATATACTCGCCTCCACGATTCCCAACTGCGTGAGTTACGACCCAAGCTTCGCTTTTGAACTCGCGGTTATTATTCGTCACGGCTTGCAGCGCATGTATGCTGAACAGGAAAACGTGTTTTATTACATCACTTTGATGAATGAAAACTACGCCCACCCTGAAATGCCAGAAGGCGCAGAGAAGGGGATTATTGACGGCATGTATCGCTTCAATGAACTCGATGCTTCTGCCGAGGGAATGTCCGTACAGCTACTGGGTAGCGGCGCTATATTGCTTGAAGTCATGGCTGCGGCTGACTTGCTGAAGGCAGATTACGGCATTAGTGCTGAAATCTGGAGTGTCACCAGTTTTAATGAATTACGCAAACAAGGGGCCTCTGCCGAACGCTGGAACTTGCTGCATCCAGAACAAACACCGCGCACCTGTCTGGTGAGTGAAAATCTTAACGGCACAGATATGCCCGTGGTGGCTGCAACAGATCATATAAAAAATTATGCAGAGCAAATCAGACCATTTATAGACAAAGATTACTGCGTATTAGGCACAGATGGATTCGGGCGCAGCGATAGCCGCAATAAACTGCGCGAGTTTTTCGAAGTGGATCGTTATTTTGTCGTAATCGCAGCACTAAAAGAACTGGCAGAACAAGGCAAATTAGAAAATTCCATAGTGACAGAAGCTATAAAAAAATATGGTATTAATCCGGAAAAACCAGACCCTTTGTATAGCTAATGACTCAAGTTTCAGAGTTCATATTTTCAGAAAAATCATCTACAAATTACGGAAGGTGCGACGCGCAGGTTGGGTTGAACGAACTGAAGTCCAACAATTTTGAAATACACTCTATCGCTTTAATTTTGGCGCGACGGGATTAAATAGGGCCCTAACCTATAATGTAGGCGCTATGATTAAGGATACAAGGTTGGGTTTCACTTCGTTCTACCCAACCTTGTATAGCTTCGACCGTTTTGAACCCAGAAACTTGAGTTAATGATTGTCTGAAAAATGCCTAGCAACAAACTGTAAAATGAATATAAGGAGAAATATCGTGTCAGTGCAGCCAGTGTTAGCGCCTGATATGGGTGTCGATGGCCCCGTCGAGGTCATCGAAATTAATGTTGCGGTAGGTGATGAATTAAATATGGATGACATCATCGCTGTGATGGAGTCAGATAAGGCCACCATCGAGGTTCCTGCTTCCCATGCCGGAAAGATTGAAACACTGAATATTAAACTGGGCGATAAGGTTAGCCAGGGAGATGTGCTGCTGAACTTGGTCAAGGAAGAAAGTAGCGTAGATATAGACGTAAAAGACGCCTCTGAAAAACAAGAAGAAGTCAGTGAGAGCTTGCCAAATATAGAGGCTTCAAAGGGTGAAACGGTAAGCACTGAAAAAAATAATACCGGCTTTTCGATTATCTCAGTGACGGTGCCGGACATTGGCACAGATAGCGCTGAAGTGATCGAGTTGGCAGAGTTAGGCCAGCAAATAAATATTGACAGCAGCATTGCTGTTTTAGAGTCCGATAAAGCAAGCATGGAAGTACCCGCCCCCCAGGCAGGTAAAATTCAAAAGCTGTGGGTAAAAATTGGCGACAAGCTAAAGCAGGGTGATAAGCTTGCCGAACTAGAAGTTGAGGTTGCTTCAGATTCCAGAGTTTCGGTGGAAAATAATAAATCGGCTAAAGAGGAAGTTGTTCAGCCAGTTATACCCCCAGCCTCTACAGCAGCCAGTAAAATAACAAGCAATAAAAAACAGGGCAGTGCGGAATTTAGTGTAGAGACACAAAGCGTTCATGCTGGCCCAGCAGTACGTCGAATAGCCAGAGAATTTGGCATTAAACTTTCAAAAGTGCAAGGCTCTGGGCCAAAGGGCCGCATTTTAAAAGAAGACTTGATGGCCTTCACCAAAGAACGCCTCACGCAAGCACCCAGTGTCGGTGGGCCGCTCAGCTTATCTGAACCCTTGCCGGCAATTGATTTTACGCGCTTTGGCGAAATAGAACTGATTTCCCGAAGCCGAATTCAAAAAGTAAGCGCTAAAAACTTACTGCGAAGCTGGAATACGATTCCCCAGGTAACACAATTTGATAACGCAGACATTACCGACCTCGAGGACTTTCGTCGCGCCCAGGCCAATACAGCAAAAGCAGAAGGCTACAAACTGACACTGCTGGCATTTTTAGTCAAAGCAAGTGTTGCAGCGTTGAAAAAATACCCCCATTTTAATAGCTCTCTGGATAATTCTGGTGAAAACCTGATACGCAAACACTATTTCCACATTGGCATTGCCGTTGAAACGCCCGATGGGCTGGTAGTGCCAGTGGTGAAAGATGCCGATAAAAAAGGCGTAAAAGAAATTGCTATTGAAATTATTTCGATGGCAGAAAAAGCGCGCAATAAAAAATTAAAGCCCGCTGATATGCAAGGAGCCACTTTTTCAATTTCTTCACTCGGTGGTTTAGGTGGAACAAAATTTACCCCCATTGTGAACTGGCCAGAAGTGGCTATTTTGGGCGTATCCAGAAGCGAATTGCGCCCCACCTATATAAATAGCGAATTACAGCCAAGACTGTGGTTGCCGCTAAGCTTGTCTTATGATCATCGTGTTATTGATGGTGCAGAGGGGGCACGCTTTACACGAACCTTATCAGAATACCTGGCAGATATACGTAGCCTGGTTTTATAAGAGAATCATGTTCTGAAATAGATATAAATTAGATAAAAATAGGCCTACTTCTGCCTTTATCGGCAATTTTTCTGTTAATGTTGCACCGCAACACACTTTTTATCGTATTTCAAGTGGCGCAAGATAGGGTTTCTGCTATCAGGGGAAATAATAATGAATAACTCTAAGCGAGCAGGGCAATTAGAAACCATTTTGGATAAAAAGCAGCTTTCAACGCTGTTTCAAATAATCTTTTCACTGAGAGAAAGCAAGGTTTTTGGTTACGAGGCTTTGGCGAGAGGCCCACGTCAAAGCGAGTTACACGAACCTGTCGCACTCTTTGCATACGCTTTCAAAGAAGGCCGTTTACAGGCCTTGGATAAAATGAGCAGCTCGCTGGCCCTGCATCGTTTTAAACGGGCACGGCGATCTGGAAAAATCTTCATTAACCTTTCTCCCGATTCAATTACTTCATTTGCCTATGAAATGGAGACTTTGCTAATACTGGGTGAGGCACAGAGTGTTTCTCCAGAAAAAATCGTCATTGAAATCACCGAGCACTTTCCGAGCGAAGACTTCTCCCGCTTAATTTCAGCCCTTGATACGTATCGTGCAATGGGTGTTGAGATAGCAATAGACGACTTTGGGGCGGGATATTCCGGCATGAGGCAGTGGCTTGATATAGAGCCGGACTATGTCAAGCTTGATGGACATTTTGTTCATAATGTTAATAAAGATAATAAAAAGCGCCTGCTTATGGAGAGCATTAAATCACTAACGGACAAGCTCGGATGTAAATTGATCGTAGAAGGGATTGAAACCAGAGAGGAGTTTGGTTTTGTTTCTGATCTGGGGGTAGACCTGGTTCAGGGGTATTTTATTGGCTGTCCCCAGTCCTTGGAATGCCAGGAAGCCAGTCTTCCGGTAGTTTATAAATCAACAGCATAGCTTGTGTATCTCTTTTATCTGTATTGCTGCTAACGCGTGCTTTTTCATTATTATCCACCACGATATACAGTTTATCTCCTCGGCGTGCTAAACCCTCTGCAATACCAAATTTGCTATCTTTGTAACGAAATTCCGGTGCATTTTCGATATGACTATAACTCCAGCATATTTCTACAATCATATCGATTAACCGTCTCCGACAGACCAGAAAGTTATTTCGCTCCAGCGTAAAAATGTAATCACCTTCTTGCCATAAACCGGCCAGGTCTTGGGCACGCTTTGGGTAGCCAATAAAATGGGAGTGTGGAACTAAATTCGTTTGTGTTATTTCCCATTTTTTACCCCTGGTTTGAGCTTTAATAATACCCCGTTGATTTCTTTCTGCAGCAATATAAAGTGTATCATGACCAAGCCATGCAAGTCCCTCAATACCGCCGTTGTACACATTAAAAAAACCCTCTTTGGCACCGCATTCGTAAAGGTTGTGCATCAACCATTGCGCATTTCCAGATTCATCAATTTTTGCGATATTGAAGAATGCTTCACTGGCGAGATAAATATTTCCTTCATGGTCACAAGTAATGGCCTCCCAATCGTATGTTTTAGGAGAAAACATCATGCCTAGTTTTGTTTGTAGGGCATTCTTCCAGGGGAGTGAAGAAGGGAGGGCGGGTGGGCTGATGGTGATATTTCGGAATAAACTCAGCGCATTCTTTCTGTTTGAAGGGTGCAGGGCATAAATTGAAAAATCCTGATTATCTGAAATCATAATAAGACGGTTTTGGCAAACACTTAAGCCAGAGGGCTGAAGCGGGCTGTTGTGGCTTAGAGCAAGGGTATCGAGAAGTATAAGTCGGGTGGGGTGCTCTGCGCTGGCATAAACATTGACGGGTTGAAATAGCAGTGAACTTGCCGCAATGAAAGATAAAAAATACCGGAGAAACATTGTAAGAACCTTATGAGGGGGAGCACCTATAAAAACCCCTCATATTGCCGCATTTTTGTGCTTAATACTACTTTCTAAACGTGCCTATGAAATGGAAGAAGCGGAAGGTGCTTTGCTGTTCTTCGCATACCTTTTTGCACCAAGCAATAATAGGGAGGGCAATAATAGGTAAGTGATAATAAGAGAGAAAAATAAGTCCAAGGCAACCAATTTCCCGAGTACGACATTGAGCTCGAATGCGGATAAGACCAATACGAGGAATCCAATGATAAGCACAGTCGATGTCACGCCCAACGCAATGCCCACCGTATTAAACGCATAGTGAATAGCTTCTTCGGCCGATTTATTTTGCTCTTCGCGTGCACGCAGATACTTACTTAAAAAGTGCACTGTGTTATCCACGATAATACCCAAGCCGACAACACTCATTATCGCGCCGGTCATGCCAATTTCACCCACCCACATACTCCATACCCCATAGGCCATAAGGGTGGGTGCAATATTCGGAATTAAACTAAGTAAACCAAGAGGGATGTTTTTTAGAGAGATCATTAAAGCGATGGTGATTAGCAAAATTGCCGTTACAAGCCCCTGAATCATACTGCCCAAGTTTTTCTCAGAGATATGTGCAAACATAATCGAGGGGCCAACCGAGCTCCCTATTTTCAGGTCAGGTGCATTTATAGCCAACCAAGCCATGGCTCGCTCATCAAGGTCGATGAGTACTTTGGACTTGGTGTTTTTAATGGTAACAGTTAAGCGCGAACTGCTGCGATGTGCATCCATTTTATTTTTAAGGTCTAGTCCATAGGGCAAGGAAAGCTCATAAAAAAATATATACTGTGCAATTTCGTCGGCATCACCTGGGATTGTATAACGGGTTGGGTCATCGTTATGTAGAACTTTGTTTAGTCTCTTTACCAGTGTTGCTAGTGAATCAACATGCAGCGTTTCAGGTTGCTGTTCAAACCAGTCACCAAAGCGCTGTAGTTGTTCCAGATAGGCGGGGTTATAAATGTCATCAGCAGACTCTGCATCAACCGAATAATGCAGAGCCATTACCCCAGTTAAGTTTTCGAGAATAAAATCATTATCTCTGCGGAACTCAATGGAGTCGCTAAAATATTCGGCAAATAAGTCATTAAATTCTATTCGTGGGATATAGGCGGCAAATATTGGCACCACCACCGCGAAAAAAATAATAATTCCCCGAGAATGTTTTACTACCCATTGATGTAACTTATCCATTAATTTGTGTGGCAGATCTTGCGAGAGGTTTTCTGTTTTTAGCGGAATAAACATCATAAAAACCGGCAGGGTAACAATAGAGAATATAAAAGCAGCAATTACGCCTAAAGCAACGGTATTTCCAAGGTCTCTGATGGGGGGTATTTCACTAAAGTTAAGGCTCAAAAACCCGATTGCAGTGGTCAGGCTAGTCAGAAAAATAGGTTGAATATTGATGCGCAATGATTCCCGCATTGCCTCCTGCCTGCTTTTGTTGTGGCGTAACTCATGAAAAAATGTTGATAGCAGATGAATGGAATCAGCAATAGCAAGCGTTAGAATTACCACAGGTGCCGCACCTGTCGTGCTGCTTTGCAATATGCCCAAGTGTCCACCCAGGCCAAATGCGGTAATCACAGAAAGTGAAACCACCATCATGCTTCCGGCTGTTCCAGCCCAGGAGCGCAGAAAAGCATAGGTTGTAGCGATGATAACCAAGAGCATCAGTGGCATTAATGTTAAACCGTCATGAATAACAGACTCGATAAATGCTGCGTTAAGGGGGGTTTGCCCAGAAAGATAGGTCTTAAGCTTTGGGTTTTCTTGTTCAATGCGACTAGCGAGATCTCTGGCGAAGGCCATTGCTTCGGCCTCTTCCTTACCGGCATCGGGGGGCAGGTTCATGGTGATGTTGATCGCAGTAACATGCCCTCGGTGGGAAACCAGCCGACCCACCAGCTCACGTTCATTGAGTGCAACCGATCGAATGCTTTCAATGACTTCTGACGTTAGAGTGGTGCCATCCTTTACCAGTGCACTCACCAGCATGTCGTCATTTTCTGTTTCGGTATGCTGGTAATTACTCAGTGAATCAACACGTTTGGAATAGGGCGTCTTCCAGGCAAGCTTGCTGTATCGATGGATGAGCTCGAGAACTTCTTTTTGAAATATATTGCCATCAGTCGATTCTATGGCAATCATAATATTGTCTTGTGATCCGAAACGTTCCTGGAACTCGTTAAAGGCTTTGAGTTGAGGGTTTTGCTCGCTAAAAAATATACGGTAGTCACTTGAAAACTTTAAATTGGGTACTCCGCTGGCGACTATAACCAGAAGTAACAGGGAGAATATTATTCCATAGCGTCTTTTCTGAAGTAGTGCTGTTCCATAGTGCTTCATAGTGACCAATATTCCCCGTGTTTTATTTTTGATCCAAAATAATAAACAAGGCCAGCAAGGGTTAGTCACTTAATGGCGGCGTTAGTAAGAGTATAAGTGATTGGTCGATGGCGACCTGGGTATGTCGTGTAGTTGTAGGTATAGATTATGTAACGAAGTCGTAGCCTTACGGTAACTTGCAAAAAAGACGCTGTGCAACCGGAGTATGTTGTAAGGGTAGCCACGCAAGTTTTGAAGCCCAAAATAGCCTACAATATTCTGTAGGGCATCTCTAAAAATTAGAATTTTTATTTGAGAGCAAGGAAGCACCGCACGGAAACCCGCACGACTCCATGGATGGAGGAGGTAGAGCGACGCAGGAAGCCAAAGCCGAGTGTACAAGGGCTACATGGGGAGTTGAGTACGGAGCTGACGCCGCTATCGGATAAAAAGGCAATTTTTAGAGATGCCCTGTAGCTTTGATTCGACTCTATTCAACCC
>Ga0209345_10005172_pt1 | contig 12241 bp, 14 predicted proteins | sample Cruoilmetagenom7_FD_187294 | JGI IMG/M metagenome (GOLD analysis project Ga0209345, IMG submission 187294) | Oil polluted marine microbial communities from Coal Oil Point, Santa Barbara, California, USA - Sample 7 (SPAdes) (version 2) | ecosystem: Environmental > Aquatic > Marine > Oil seeps ...
GCACCGGTTGAGCTTTTGTATGCCGTCACCAATAACCGCTTCAGCAATCTGCGCGTCCGACTTGGAACGTAAGTCAATTGCGTATTGCTGGCTCATTTGCTCTCTCAGCGCTAGCTGCGGTTTAAGCGCGTTGTATAGCTCCAGGGTACAACGCAAGTCGTTTACACAGTAATAGCGCGTAATACACCTCTGGGGCTCCGTGAGCACGGAATCTGGGTGAAAGGGTAAGTCCTGCATACGACTTGTGTGCATTCTGCCCCCGTAAATTTTCAAACTTGCGGAAAGTGGTGCGACTTCAATGATATCCATGTGGTCAGTCTTAAGTACTTTAACTTTCTGCTGTCTTAAAACTAGGTAACCGCGAATCTGTTCTTCGATAATTGCGCTGGTAGCTGCTTTCATTGTGGCGGTGGAGCACCCTGCTCGCGCCAGCGAAGCAATATAAAGGTCGTAATTGTTTGAGTAGAAGCCAATTAAACAAAACTTGTCAAATATCCACTGTAGCTTGTCGCAGTTTAACGAACTGTCATCACTCAGCTCCAAGTATGTAACTTGACCCAATGTTGTGGACACCATTGCAATAAGAAAATAATTGCCATAGCACTCAATATCGTAGATAAAGCGGTGGCGTTTACCGGTAGCCAGTGACTCTTGCGCCAGTTCAATTAAAGTTTCGTCCGTCATTAAGGGAACATTAAATTGACGCGCTTCTTCCAACCCAGGCAGGTAATCTGGCGCAAGCCAAACCGGCTCAGGGGGATTACGTTTTGTGTTTAGCTTGGCAGCTCGAGCGATTGCGTAAGCTTTGTCCAAGCTTAAGCAAATGGACTTTACTTCTTCACCTGACTCAACGCGCCACTCTTCAGCCCAAAACCCGGGAAACACTTGCACCCAGTCTTGTTCATCTAAAAGTGTTTCTTTTTTCAGGGTTTTACCGTCGGTATCTTCCCAAAACAAACCCCGTGAGTCTAGCCTCATCTCATTCCTACAATTGCACCGCGCAAGTTTTCCCCGTAAAAAATACACGGTTTAGGGTAGGAAGTAAAGTCTATACTATGCGCAACATTTTCAAGCAGGGCTAACATTTGCAATTGGTAAACACCTTCATACTGATAGTCGGGTACTTCATACCATGCGCCTTCACCTTCTGCAATTGTGGTCTGTATTAAACCGTCACCAATAAAAACGCGACCCCATTTGTCAAGGAAGGGTTTTATAGTTTCCAGGGCTTCATATAACCGGTCGTCAATAGGCTCAGGGTTGCATTCAACGTCAAGTACTTTAGCCAAGTCCGGCCAATCTGTTTTCAGTAGCGCGGTGCGTAACCAGCGCTCACCGCTGTAATGGAACGTTAAACTTTCCGCCGTGGCTTGTGCGATAATTGGGGGTTCATTAATTCTTAGCATTTCACGGATTGCTGCTTTTGGCAGGTTGCAAACAATGGGGAATAAACTACCCACCCAATACTCAACAACCATCACATTATTCGTGGCGTAAGCACTTTGACCATTTATTAAAATTCCGTTAGACCAAGGTCGCGAAGCATCTTCCCCAACAAAAGGGGCAATTGTTTTAACAGCCTTTAATAGCGCTTCTCCGTCTATTTCAAACGTTTCACCTTCTGGTACAACGTGTGGCGTTTCTTCGTCTACGCAGTCAATAAAAGCTTTAAACGCACCCGAGCTAACACCAAGACGCTTGGCTGGTGTCATGTGCAGCGCGGCGGTTTCTTTACAATTTTGAATAGCTTTAATAAATGGTTCCGCTTTAGGAACACAGTTAATGTCAAAGTCAATAGGGCTGGATAGTGCTAACACACCGTTGAAGCTTCTAATTGTACCGTCTTCAATTTTAAAGTGCGTGAGGTAAGGTATCAGGTCTTTTTTACCAATAGCACCTTTCACAAATTTTAATTCATCTAGCATTATTAGTCGTCCATGTTGCATTCGTTTTTGAAAGCAGCGTGAAAAGCTTCTTCCGCGTCTTCGGCTTTTTCATATTCAACACAGGTTGCAGAAGGGTTGTCTGCTTGGACAGTGGCGTTTATTACAGCCAGCAAAGCGTCCCGTTGTGTTTTAGTCATTCGACAAAACATTAAAAAAGCTCCTGTGTTATTGATTGAAAGGTGGGCTGTTCGCTTGCGTTCATTACTGTGTTAATTTGCGTAAATGACCACAAGTTATAGGCAGCGCGGGACTCGTACACCGTGGAAAGTCGGTCGTAGTCAAAACCCTGCGCGTGGAACATATTACATACTTTCTGGTTTTCCATGCTGGTTAAGGTGCTTACATGCTGTCCCGCGTCGTGCCTGCTTGGGGACTTTGCTGAAACAGAAAGTGCGCCATGGTCTGGGGTAATAACGGAACCGAACGCCGCGCTCTGAATCCAACTGGACGAGTCACAGCTCCACCAAGGGTATTGATCCATGATTGGGATTGAGGTAATACCAAACCCGTGAACCTTTAAGCGCGGGTTTCCGCTACCGTCCGTGAGGTACTTGTCCCACATGCGGTCAAGCCATATCATTAGCTGCTTCGTACTGGCGCCTACCATACCGCCCAACGTAATATAATCGTAGTTTTTTACATACCACTCGAGGTAACGTTCATCCTCACCGGCGTGGAAACAGGGTAGCGGGCGCACACCCAGGGCCTCCATGGCTAACTGGTTTTCGTACGTTTCTTGTGGGTCACCAATACCATCAAGCACGGACGCCAGCACAATACCATCTTCAACTTTAATTATATCCGCGTTCGTTTGGATATAATTACAGTATCCTGGCAAGTCAATATCCACCCCCAGTGTGAAAGCGGAGAATGCACCGGAGTCAAGAAAAATACGGTCTTCCTTTTCCCGTATGGTTTGGACATAACTATCTTTGTGAATATAGTGGTATGACTCTAGTATGTGGGGCAGGTGGTCCACCACATATTTTTCCCGGTCGTTTAGCTTTGCATACCGGCTTCCGTGCCTGTATGTGTTTGAGTACAGAGCAGCCATGTAGATGTGCATATTACCTCGCCAAGGACATAAATTCAGCGCGGGTTTCAGCTTCCGCAAGAAAGGCACCTCTCAAACCTGTGGTCACTGTGCTGTGCCCCTGCTGACAAATACCACGGGATTCCATACACATATGACGCGCCTTAATAATAACACCTACGCCCTTAGGCTTTAAGTGCTCATGTAGAGCACTGGCTATCTGATTGGTAAGGCGCTCCTGTACCTGCAAACGTCGCGCATACATATCAGCAAGACGGGACAGCTTTGACAACCCGACAATCTTGCCATCAGGGATGTACGCGATGGTGACCGTACCAAATATGTCGGCCATGTGGTGTTCGCACTTACTGTAGATTGGAATATCTTTAACCACAATCATCTGATCATAATTTTCAGCACCGTCTTCGAACACCTTCATTACGTCCGCAGGGTTTTTATCGTAACCGCTAAACCATTCAGTTAGAGCTTTAGCAACCCGCGCTGGCGTTTCTCGCAAACCCTCACGCGAAGCGTCCTCACCAATAAATTGAATAAGACGTGTAACGTTGTTGGTAATACTGCTTTCAGCGTCACCTTCCCATGGAAAAACAACCCAGTTGTCAAGGTAGGGGCACAAAGGGTCTGTTTTATCCACTAAAGCGAAAAACGGTTTCGAGGGGAACTGGTCACACCATTTTGCCATTGTTGCGCCACTGTCAATAATGTCGTCGAAAAAGAAATCAGCCACATTCGGGTCGTCAACAACTTCCACATTAAAGTGGCTTGCCAGTGCATAAGCAGCGGGGACACCCCCGCGAGGTATGGGGAAAACTTTACCGGGCTTCGTAGCGTCAAGGTAATTGTAGCCAGCTAATTTTTTACCTAAAGCAAGGCAACAATACTCGATGTTATGATGCGTCATGCGTAACTTGCTCAAAATTACTCCCCTTCCTTGGTGTATGAAACGTGGCATTTGTATGTCTCTTCAATTTTAACTTCCTCAAGCACAACACCCGTCCCTTCCAACTGCATGGGGCCAATTACTTCCACAAGGTAAGCAGCCATATTTTCTGCCGTTGGGTTAAAGGGTACATATACAAACGAGTCTAACATATCATCAATACTCTCCATTGCCATGTGCCGAATAGCTTCGTCATGCTCCCAAGCAATAAACTTGTGATCCCAATTATCCTCTAACCACATACAAAGCTTCTCTTTAATAACACCAAAGTCAATAACGCGCCCAAGGTCGTCAAGCTCAATATGCTTTTTGGGTAACCCTAGTTCAGCAGATTGCTTGCTGGTGTCTGCAACACAGCTAAAATGAACCCGGTAATTGTGGCCATGTAAATACTTACACTTACCCTCATGCCCAACGACCCGGTGACCTGCACAAATATCGTGGAACCGTTTAACTCGGTACATTTTCAAATTCTCCTCTTTTTTACTTTAACAATGTGTCTATTAAATAACAGTCTAACCGCTACTTCTTGGGCGTCAGGAAACTCATCGGCAACAAGCTTTGCAATATCCTCCATAAAGAGTTTCTTACCACTAGCAATTTTTCTTAAGACCTTGCGAGCTTCGTAAAGCTCAACAAATTTATCTTGAAATGTAATACTGACATAAATCAAATCAGGTAAATTATTGACGGGGCAATAAGTAATAATCGGAACCCAATGTTTTATTGTTACCAAAACTGAATCCATAGGTTACTCCATAAAACAGTTAGCAATAAACCCCACATCCAAGGCTTATTAAAAAATTCCCATTCTTCCCAATATATTAACTTTCTTTTCCACGGCCAAAGTAATGTGGGCGCCCAGCGTTTTCCATGGGTAGGAAGATCAAGAATAATGTGACTTAATAAGCAGAAAAAACACAGGACACCAAAGCCCCACAACGACCCCACAAGCGACGCAACAACAACGAAAGGTAAGCTGTGTAGTACAACATAAATCACCGGGGGTTTATCCCTACGCTTTCCCACTAGCGGAATATCGGGAAGAACTGCAATTGCAGCACCTAACCCAGGACGACCGAACGCCGCCCCAGTGCAAGCACCAGCAATCGCGTGACTAAGAATGTCCATAATTGGCTAGATATTGTTCGTAACCCTGAGCGCGTAAAACGCAAGCGGGACACACCCCACAACCATGACCCCAAGGGTGAGGGGTGCGCTCCCCATAGTAACAGGTGTGACTTTCAGCAAGCACCAAACCCAACACACCGCAAGCATCCGCAAGCGCAAAGGTTTGGGCTTTATTAATGTGCATTATCGGTGTTTCAAAACGAATGTTGGTCAAATAACCTTCGTTTAATGTTTTTTCTAAACCCTGAATAAAACCTTCGCGACAGTCGGGATAGCCACTAAAGTCGGTTTGGCAAACACCGGTAACAACATGCGAGGCCCCTATTTTTTGAGCGTAAGCATGGGCCAGGGTTAGAAATAGCGCGTTGCGGTTTGGAACAAAGGACGCGGGTAAATCGGGGTTTCTGTGGTGCGGCACATTAACGTCACCTTCGCCAATAAGAGCGCTATCGTTAAACTGTGACAACGCGCTAATCTTAACTATTTCAAAAGGGACGCCCATTATATCCGCAATGAGCTTAGCTTGGGTCAGCTCAATACTGTGCTTCTGCCCGTAGTCAAAACCAATAGCATAAACACGACGGAAACATTTTCGGGCCCACCCAAGACACGTCGTACTGTCTTGTCCGCCACTAAAAACAACAAGGGCGGTCGAACTGTTAGGGGTGTCTGGCAGCGTATTAATCAATTGATCCATTAGTCTACTCCGATAATTTTGTGAAGTTGTAATTGCAAAATATGTCCGTACCCCATACAGCTCAACAAAACCGCTTCTTGGTTTTTGTAATTTTGCTGTATGTCAAGTGAGTCCATAGGTTGTAAATAAACTGGCTTGCCATTGTTTGGTGGTCGCGCAACCTCAGGCTTTGCAGTGTGGTCAAGTGCTAGCAATGGTAAACCGTCAATATGACTTACGCTTTCGCTGTGCATGACGTATTTAAAGCAATCGGCGCGTTCCCGTATTTCGGGGTTCATTTTTCCGGTCTTGGGGCTGCAAACAATAACAACGCTTTCGCTCAAACCGGGAGAAGGGGCCAAGGTGCCATTTGTTTCAATTTGTACTGTGTAACCAAGCTCAATGAGCCAGTTGGATAGCAAGCTAATGTTTTGGCGAAAGGGCTCACCCCCTGTAATAACCACAAGTCCGGGGACTAAACTTAACGGGGTGAGTGCAATAACGCGGTCGACAATGTTGTCAATGGTGAGGTCTTCGCGGTCTGAGGTGTAGTCGGTGTCGCAAGCGGGGCATTGCAAGTTGCAACCAGCAAGACGAATAAAAATAGCGCGTCTGCCTGTAAACGGCCCTTCACCTTGAATTGTAAGAAAAATGTCAGCGACGTCAAGCAAGTCTTCTTTGCTAGGTTGACCCGTTTTAAAAATAATCTTCTTTTCAATTGGTTGTTGGTTCATGTTCACCTCGGGGAGTAATTAAAAAAATTGCCCCCAACGCTAACCGGGAAAGGGTGTTGGGGGCAAAGGGTGGGTGACCTTAACTTAAGCAGCTTCAGTCTCAGCGCCTTCAGTTTCGCCTTCACCGCTTGCCGCTAAAGTAACGCGACCGGTAATGCCGTGAAATTTGCGCCAGCGAGCATACTCAGCCTTGGCATTACCTTCGTTCAAATCAGCTTTAGCAACGGCAACCAGTAATTCCTTAATAGGAGTTGGTTGGCCATACTCTTCAGTAAGTGCATCAGCTAAAGCCCAAACCTGACCGCACTTGGTATCAGGCTTAGGTCTGCGAATATCATTCTGTATTGGCATACGCGCATCTTCTTTAGCTTTGGCTTTAGCTTTCTTGTCAGCTTCAGCTTTAGCCTTCTTCTCAGCTTTCGCTGCTTCGTCATTAGCTTTCTTGTCCGCTTTAGCTTTAGCTTTAGCTGACTTTTCAGCCTCACGCTCAATAAGAGCTTCTTGTTTCTTCAGTGCTGCTTTTGCACGGGTGACAACAGGCTTGGCAACTTTCAGCTTCGCTTTAGCGGCCTTAACTGCATCTTTGTCAACGGTTTCTGCACCTTCCAAAGAAGCAATTTCAGCGGTCAGGTTATCAACAGTGTCAGTTGCTTGGGTGAGTGCAGCATTGGCAGTCGCTACGGGGTCTTCGGTGGTTGCTACGGTATCTTCGGGCATTGGTTTTCTCCTAGTAAAATAAAAGTTGATCTATCATTTGCGTTTCTATGAACGGATTTGCAATTTAACAAACTTCACTTGATAATACAAGCTCTAAAAAGGCGCTCGCGTTTTATGCCAATTACCTAGCTCCGAGCTGGCGCTGGTACGTTTGACATTTTCAGTAGCTTCCAGGGTGTCCATAATCTGCCTACGAAGAGCAAGGACTTCTTTTTTGTCGGTGGGTTTACCAGCAGCTTCCCAAGCGTCATCCGCGACCCGCCAAATAATAATCTTCGCTGTGCCCCGTTTTACGCTAGGTTCCGCACGGGGAGCGACCTTAGCTCCAGGTGTTGGTGTCGGTGTACTGCGCGGGGTTACGGTTTGCTTCAATGCGGGCAGCTTACCCTCAACCGCTAAACGCTCGTTGTCTGGTGAACGCTTAGCGGTTTTGACAGCGTGTTCAAAAAGGTCACTTTTAATACCGGGAAGGGTTGCCCCCTTAACATAAAGCCACTTTTTTGTGCTGCCCTCGGGTACTTTTTTGGCTTGCATGTCAGCTTCCCAAGCGAGCGCGTTTGTTTGTGGTAACCGAAAACACAAGTCCACTATTATTTGCATTAATTGGGAACGGCTGAAAGTTACTGTTCCATTCTCCCCAGTTGTTGAGCGGTATAAAAGCTTCAGCTCTGTGTCGGTAAAGTGTCGCAAAAAACTAGAATCGTCACAATTGACAACAGCATAAGCAGCAAGCTGACACTCAATCCAAGCTATATTGCAAAGCGTACCCCCGTCAGGGTGCTTGTGTAATACGCTCATTGTGTCCAAATTAATTAAAATATTCATGTGACCTCGGTGCGGGGTGTCATGCACCCCGCTATTTCGTTGGCGGGTAAGACTATTAGCTAGTCTTGCTTTTCTTTGTGAGCCCGTTGAATTTGCGCCACTGGTACATTTCAAGGATTGCGTTGTTTTCGTTCCAGCCTTGCAACAATGCGGTTTCCTTCATGTGCTTGGGCATAGGTGAGGTGTTATGCTCTTTCATGTATGTGTCACAGTAGTCCCATACAATTCTACACTTACCGCCAATTGATGGGCGCTTAACACCGTTACGCTCTTCCCTGTTCTTTTCTATTTTTAAACCAGTGCCAGTGTGAACGGTTGGGGTAGCTGCTTCAATCTCTTCACCAAAACCGTGGTCGCAACCCAAGCACCAGAATTCATGTGTAAGTGCTTCACCGCCGTTATCTTTGTTATCGTCATAAGTGGTAACACCGTTCTCCAAATGGATGTTACAAGTAGGGCAGTTGATTGCACCGTAGCACTGCCAAATCAACTTTTCATTTGTGTCTGAAAAACCGTACCATTGCCCTTTGGACAGTTCAACCAAGATGGGGTTTTCTGTGTTTTTTAGTGCTGCTCGTTTGGCGTTTGACTTGCTGCTATACGTTTTCATTGTATTGTCCTTTGTGGTTTAAAGCTGCTTTGTTGCAACCCATGTACACATAATACTGGAATGGATGTAAAAAACAAGTCTATTTTAACTAATAAGTCTTTTTATTTGCGCAAACTTTGCAATTCCCGAAGCTGCGGCTAACTTTGCCGGGGGTGGGGGTGTTGCACCGGGTAGCCCCCTACCAAAGCCCGAGCCGTCTAAACAGTGCGCAGTGATTTCGGGGTAACGCTTATTTACCCACACCCTAATGTGAGTAGAGGTGCGTAAGACGTTTGACCTGCTTATAGCTTCTTCCACTGTTTCCGGGACGGGTGTTTCCCCGCGCTCACGCCACCAGTCAACCGCACGTTGTCGCGCTGGCCCCGTGTGTCCAATGCAAACGTATTCAAACACCCGCGTGAGGCCGCAATAGTACCCAACCTTCATGGACGTTGGGGCACCCTTTTTATGGTGCTGGGAATAGGTAATGTGGTCAACCTTAAATTCCTCAGTGATGGGCAAGTCCTGCTTTATGAGATCAGTTGTGCCTGCTTCCTGAAGCAGCTTTGTGGAAAACATAAACTCACCCGCGCAATTGGGACACAACCTAACACTGGCGTGAACCCATGTATTGCACACTTTATTATCCACCGTAATATTTTCACAAAGCTTGACGGGTGCATTACCCGGTCGCTTCTTACCCTTTTTAAGCGGTAACACGGGGTCGTTAATGGGCCCGAGCCTTTGCGTGTTGCCACCAAAGTCTAAAACTAAACAGTTGAGCTTCCCCCCCGTTTCAATTGCTGCCAAACGGCTTTCATGGTCTTCCAGGTTGTAACCCTCAGCGTAAACAGGGCGCGTCCCGCGTCCAAGCATTTGCACCCATAAGCCCGGTGAGCTGGTTGGTCGCAGACATAAAATTAAGTCAATGGGCGGGTGGTCAAAACCCGTGGTAAGAATGTCGCTGTTTACCAGTGCGGTGACTTCCCCTGCTTTGAACTTTGCAATGTTGGTGTCCCTTTCCCCATTGGACATTTTATACTTTTTATTTCCGCTGTGAACAGCGACCGCACTTATGCCAAACTCGTTTAAAATTTCAGCGGTGTGGATTGCGTGTTCTACCCCGGCAGTAAACACAAGCCAGCTTTTACGCTCACCACCTTCCTCAATTGCTTCGCGGACAGCCGCACACGTCACGTCATATTTATCAACAGCAAGCTGAAGCTCTTTTGGTATAAACTCACCGCCCCTTTTATGGACACCGGTAATGTCAAGTCCCAATTTTGTTTTCTTTGGAACCAAGGGACAAAGGTAACCGTCTGCAATCAGTTTGTTAAATTCTTTCAGGGTTGTGAGGTCGTAGCAAATGTCGGTAAAAATGCCACCCTCTTCAATTATGTGACCTTGACCCAACCGGTACGGCGTCGCTGTCAAACCAATAACTTTCAAACAAGGGTTGATTGTCAAAAGCTCAGCAATGAGCTTCCGATACATGGTGCTTTCTTTAGGGTTGACCGTGTGCGCTTCGTCGATAACAATAAGGTCAATGTGGCCAAATGCAAGGGCTTGGCCGCGAACAGAACCAATACCCCCGAACGTTACATTTGCCCAAAGCTCTTTTCGCTTCAACCCCGAGCTATAAATGCCAGCGGGTGCAGTTGGCCACAATTTAATTAGCTTGTCATGGTTCTGCGAAATAAGCTCTTTAACATGCGCAAGAACTAAAATTCTTTGATTCGGGTAAGCCTGGAAAACGCTACGCACAAACCCTGCAATGACAAGCGACTTACCTGTACCGGTAGGCATAGCGACAACAGGGTTTCCAGTATTACCGTCTTCAAAGTATTTCCAGACCGCCTTTACACCCTCACTTTGATAAAGCCGAAGCTCCATCATATATGAAGGTCGCTTGACGTAATATTAAGACCACCGGTAGAGTTGTTACCGCCTTGTTGGAAAAAACCCCCAAACGCTTGTCGCGTCGGCACAATACCCGTATAAGATACCTCTTCCATTATTTCAAGCGCTTTTTCTAGAATGGGAATTAGCTTAGACGGTTCTTCCTTACCCACAGCCATTTGATTTAACTGTTGAGTCAAACCCCTGAGAATGGCTTCGTTTGCGGCAGTGTTGTCAATAAGATATTTTAACTTTTCTATATCGGCCGACACCTTTTCTATTTTCTCGCGGCTGCTACGCAAGTTATTTTCAAGCAATTTGACAATTTGCGGAATATAGTTGTCGCGCTCATAGCTGTTATTTGAAACCAGAGCCAACATGGCAGACGTAATAATTTCAAGCGCGTCATTGTAAATTGCTTTTACGTCGCAGACATTACCTGTTCGGTCGTAGTGTGCGCGGTTGTCTTCGTTGCTTAGCACTTCGTAAGCGTGTTGCACTTTTTTAAATTGCTCAGCTGCTATTTCACAACCGTCGTTTTTATCGGGGTGGTAGACGCTAGCTTTAATTCTATAGGCTTTTTTAATTTCCTGTTGAGTAGCGTCGGCATCAATACCTAGTTCGTTATAAAGTTCCATTAAAAACCTCGTTCATAATTTATGCAGGCCGCAAGCTGTTCATCTTTGCTCAGTGCGGGGGTGTCCATTTGGTTGTTGCATACCCATTCTTTATTAGGAGCAGGCATTGAGTGCTTACAAGTGCGACAGTTTCTATGGGGCTCGGCGTTTAACTTACAGACAGGCCTTTCATCACAAAACTTGCATTTCCACCAACCGGGGGACTCGTGTATTTTAGCGGGTGGCTCATGCGCCCAAACAATAGTTTCAGCGCGTTGCGAATAATGGTTCGCTGTGTTTGTGTCCAGTGTTACAATTTCAGCATGTATTTCGTCTGTATTTTTATTGACTATCATGTACAGGGCTCCCGCGTAGCCCATTTTACTCATGTAGATTTGCATTTGTACATAGTGCTCGGGCTTTACTACTCGCAGACCCTTTGCTTTAATTTCAAGAAACTTCTTTTCCGCGCTTGTTTTAAATTCACCCAGTAACGGGACACCCGGTTCCACGTCCGGAACGTTAACAATAACACCGTCCCCGCTACCGCCAAAGTGACCTTCCACACCGCTGACTCTAAATTGGTTGCCATTTTCGTCTTGCTGGTAGACTTCGCAACCTATCATCAAAAGTAAAGCAATAAACCGCGCTTCCTCTAGGTGACCACGGTTAAACAGCCTCAACATGCGACCGCCGTGCTTTGTGTTTGTGGCCCAATGAAAACTGTAAAATATTTGCCGCGCACAATCACCGCCAATTAATGAGGCACCCAAGTGACTACGGAATGGAAATTGGTCGGTACTATAAGCGTCTCCAACGTGCGGAATAACTTGTTCCAACCAACCACGAAACGACGCACCCTGATCGGCTTGCATTGTCTCTTCAATTAGCGCCAATGTCTTTTTTGCAACGTGCATAGAAACTCCTTATCCCCCGCCAATTAATGACGAGGGATAATTTTTTTTGGTTTAAACGGCGGGGGGTGTTGCCCAGGCGGGGGTTGGAGCGGGAGCTGCTACGGGAGCTGCTACGGCAACTGGAGCGGGAGCTGCTACGGGTGCGGGAGCTGCTACGGGTGCGGGAGCTGCTACGGGTGCGGGAGCTGCTACGGGT
>Ga0209345_10005173_pt1 | contig 12240 bp, 12 predicted proteins | sample Cruoilmetagenom7_FD_187294 | JGI IMG/M metagenome (GOLD analysis project Ga0209345, IMG submission 187294) | Oil polluted marine microbial communities from Coal Oil Point, Santa Barbara, California, USA - Sample 7 (SPAdes) (version 2) | ecosystem: Environmental > Aquatic > Marine > Oil seeps ...
ACATGCACCTTGCGCACGAACGGTGAGGCGGGGGATGAGATGAGTTTCATGTGTGTCGGTCCTCCCTGACATTCCGGCGTGACACTAGGGGCGCGGCATGGGGCTGTAAATGGGGCTGAGACGGGCACCAGTGGCCCTGCCTGCCTCCCGCTCCTGCGCGGCTCCCGCAAGGGTACTTGCCGCAAAAGAGAGGGGATCAGATCCGTGCCGTCAGTTGCGTGCCCTGCGCGCCGGTGATCGTGGCGCTGACGATCTGCCCTTCGGATTGCGGCGCAACAAAGGTCACTTCCGTGAACTGTTCGGTCCGGCCCATATGCGGGTTTTCCATCAGGACGTGATGGGTCCGGCCGATTTGTTGTGCCAGATGCCCTGCGACCCGCACATCCCCTGCTGCCCGCAGACGTGCGGCGCGGGTCTTGATCGCCTGCCCATTGACCTGCGGCATCCGCGCGGCGGGTGTGCCGGGACGGGGAGAATAGGGAAAGACATGCAGCCAGGTCAGGTTGCACTCCTCGACCAGCTTCAGCGAGTTCTCGAAATGCCCCTCGGTCTCAGTCGGGAAGCCTGCGATGATATCCGCACCGAAAGTCATGTCGGCACGCAGGCGCAGCGCCTCCTCGGTAAAGCGGATCGCGTCATCTCGCAGATGCCTGCGTTTCATCCGCTTCAGAATCAGGTCGTCGCCGTGCTGCAAAGACAGGTGCAGATGCGGCATGAGGCGCGGTTCCGTGGCGATGGCCTGCATCAGGTTCTCGTCCACTTCGATGGAATCGATCGAACTGATCCGCAGGCGCGGCAGATCGGGCACCAGCCGCAGGATACGCATAACCAGATCGCCAAGCTTGGGGGCGGCAGGCAGATCGGCACCCCAGCTGGTCAGGTCGACACCGGTCAGCACCACCTCGTTGTAGCCCGCATCCACCAGCCGCTTGATCTGATCTACCACCACGCCAGCGGGAACCGAGCGGGAATTGCCGCGCCCAAAGGGAATGATGCAGAAGGTGCAGCGATGATCGCAGCCGTTCTGCACCTGCACATAAGCGCGCGACCGCGTGCCGAACCCGTCGATGAGGTGGCCCGCGGTTTCCGTCACGCTCATGATGTCATCGACCTGCACCCGCTCGGTCTGGCCAATGAAATCGGGCGACAGGCGCGCCCATGTCTCGGGCTGCATCTTTTCGGTATTGCCGATCACCAGATCGACCTCGGGCATGGCGGCGAAAGTCTCGGGCTCGGTCTGCGCGGCACAGCCGGTCACGATCAGCCGCGCCTCGGGGTTTTCGCGGCGCAAGCGGCGGATTTCCTGCCGGGCCTTGCGCACGGCCTCGGAGGTCACGGCGCAGGTATTGACCACGATCGCGCCATTCAGCCCGGCTTGCGCCGCCAGTTCTTTCATCGCCTCGGTCTCATAGGCGTTCAGCCGGCAACCCAGCGTCGTGAATTTCGGCGGCTGAAGGCTCATCGCGCGCTGTCCAGAAAGGCCTGCGTGAACTGGCCTGAGGCGACATGCATTGTGGCCCCAGTCATCCAGACGCCATCGTCGCGCCAGTCGACCTCCAGGTTTCCCCCGTCCAGCGTGATCGTCACGCGCCGCCGCGTCAGTCCGCGTCGCGCCGCTGCCACTGCTGTGGCGCAGGAGGAAGACCCGGAAGCCAGCGTCACCCCTACACCCCGCTCCCAGACCCGCATGCGCAGGTGATCCGGCCCGAGGAGGCTTGCGAATTGCACATTCGTGCGCTGCGGAAAAAGCGGATGATGCTCCATCAACGCGCCGCGCGTCGCCAGATCCACGGCTTCCGCGTCCTCCACGAAAAAGGTGCAATGCGGATTACCCATGCCCGTGGCTGCAGGCGCGCCCTCGATGGGCAGTTCCAGCGTCTCCATCGGTCCAGCCAAGGGGATCTCGGCCCAGTCCAGTTGGGGCTGGCCCATATTGACCGAGGTCAGCCCGCCGCCCGCATCCACGGCCCGCAGCGTGCCGCGATCCGTGGTCAGGGTCAGGTCCGTCTTGCCCGTCTCGTCCATCAGATGCCGTGCGATGCAGCGCGTGGCGTTGCCACAGGCGGCTGAGGTCGAGCCGTCAGCGTTGTAGAATGTCAGGTGAGCGTCGCCCTTTCCCTGATCGGTAATCAGGGCCAGCTGGTCGAAGCCGATACCCCGGTGGCGATCCGCGATGGCCACGATCAGGCTGGCAGTCAGGTCCAGGACGCACGCGCGCGCATCCAGCACGACAAAGTCGTTGCCCAGCCCGTGCATCTTCATGAAGGGCAGACCCGCCCGGATTTCCTGTGTCATGGCGCGCATATACGCCGCCCCTCAAGGATTATCCAGTATGCCGCAGCAAAAGGTGGATTTTGGGGTTGACCCTCTGCCCCGGTCTTTCTAGAAGCGCGCTCTAGTGGGCCGTTAGCTCAGTTGGTAGAGCAACTGACTTTTAATCAGTGGGTCGCAGGTTCGAATCCTGCACGGCTCACCACTATATCAAAGGCTTGGGCAGAAATGCCCGGGCCTTTTGCTTGTCTGGCATGTCGATTTCTGCGAGCGCAGCAACGCCTGCGACGGCGCAACGTCCCGGCGCATCCGAAAGAATTCCCTACTTCACCAAAAAGCGGTCAAATTCTTGACATTGCTTCGGTGCACGCTGGGCTTCTGTGTAACCAGTAAATGGAGTGTCCCATGCAAAACATCATCCTCGGTCTCATCACCCTCGTGGCCGCCGCCGGCGCAACGATGACAGGAATCGGCCTCTTGATCGGTGTTCCCTTGTTCCTGCTCGCCTGTTTCCTGGTTTTCAAAGGAATACTTCAGCTTGGCTGGGGTGCGGCAAAGCTTGGTGCCAAGGGCGCCATGGCGGGTGCACAGGCCCTGAAAAGCAAGAGCGAAAGCAACTGATTCAGAAACCGGCCGCTCGGTGGCTGGGTGGTTTTGGCAAGGTAGGACTGATGGGCATGCGCTGGGTCAACCCAGCGCATAACCCGCACCCCGCACGGTCCGCAGGGGGTCCGTGCCACCGTGGAGGGTCAGCGCCTTGCGCAACCGGCCGATATGGACGTCGACGGTCCGGGTATCGACATAGATGTCACGGCCCCAGACCCGGTCCAGCAACTGCTCGCGGCTCCAGACCCTGCCGGGCTTTTCCATGAACGTTGACAACAGGCGAAACTCGGTCGGGCCCAGCTTGAGGGGCTTGTCGGACCGGGTCACCCGATGGGTTTCGCTGTCCAGCACGATATCCTCGTATTCAAGCCGCCCGCCGACGGTCGAAGGCCGGGTCCGGCGCAGCTGTGCGCGCACACGGGCCATCAGTTCGACCACGGAATAGGGCTTGATCACATAGTCATCCGCCCCGGTCTCAAGACCGCGCACCTTGTCCACTTCCTCGGACCGTGCCGAGAGCATGATCACCGGCACGCCACGCGTATCCGCGCGCATCTTCAGCTGCCGGCAAACCTCGATCCCCGAAACATTGGGCAGCATCCAGTCCAGCACGATCAGATCGGGGGCTTCTTCCGCGATCAGAAGGAGCGCTTCCTCGCCGTTCTCGGCACGGCTGACACGGAACCCTTCCGCTTCCAGGTTATAGGCCAGAACCTCGCGTTGCGCGGGTTCGTCCTCGACGATCAGAACGGTGGGTTGATCGGCAGCCATCGTTTCAGCCTTTCCCATCCGGCATCGTGAAGGACACGTTGTCGCCCTTGGGGCGCTGATCCTCCGGCATCTCGCCGGTGACCAGATAGACGACCTGCTCGGCGATCGAGGTGACATGGTCGCCCATCCGCTCGGTGTTCTTGGCGATGAAATGCAGGTGCATGCAGGCGGTGATGTTGCGCGGGTCTTCCATCATGAAGGTCAGGAATTCGCGGAACAGCGCATTATACATCTGGTCGACATCGCGGTCGCGCTGGATCACGTCCAGTGCCAGTTCCGCGTCGCGGTGGATATAGGCGTCCAGCGCATCCTTGAGCATCATCTGCACCTCGCGCGCCATCCGGCGCAGGGCGGCATGACTGCCGTTGATCGGGCTCATCTGCACCAGAACCGACGTCCGCTTGGCCATGTTCTTGGCATAGTCGCCAATGCGTTCAAGGTTGGCGCTGATCTTCATGACCGACAGCACAACGCGCAGGTCGATGGCCGTGGGGGCCCGCAGGGCGATCACGCGGGCAGCGGTCTCGTTGATCAGCTCTTCCAGCTCGTCGATGGCGCGGTCACCGGAGCGGACTTTCTCGGCCAGTTCCTCGTCCCTGTCGGCAAGGGATTGCGCGGCATCAAGGATCGCGGCTTCGACCAGACCGCCCATCTTGATGATCTGGCCCTGAATGCCTTCAAGGTCGCGGTCGAAGGCCGATGCGATGTGTTGCGTGCTGTCTGACATGGGGTCGGTCATCCTGTTCTCTGGATCGCTCTGCTGCCCTATGCGGGGCGCAATCGCGGAATCAGCCGATACGGCCGGTGATGTAGCTTTCGGTGCGCGGATCGGACGGGTTGGTGAAGATCGTGCTGGTGTCGCCGTATTCGACCAGGCTGCCCAGATGGAAGAAGGCGGTCTTCTGACTGACGCGGGCGGCTTGCTGCATCGAGTGGGTCACGATGACCACCGAGAAACTGGCGCGCAGCTCGTCGATCAGTTCCTCGACCTGCGCGGTGGCGATCGGATCCAGCGCCGAGCAGGGCTCGTCCATGAGCAACACCTCTGGAGAGGTGGCGATGGCGCGTGCGATGCACAGACGCTGTTGCTGCCCGCCCGAAAGTCCGGTGCCCGCCTCGTTCAGGCGATCCTTGACTTCGTTCCAGAGTGCCGCCTTGCGCAGGCTGTTTTCGACGACCTGATCCAGTTCCGCCTTGTTGCGGGTCAGGCCGTGGATCTTGGGGCCATAGGCCACGTTGTCATAGATCGACTTGGGGAAAGGGTTGGGTTTCTGGAACACCATCCCGACCTTGGCGCGCAACTGCACCGGATCAACGCGCTTGTCATAGATATTCTCGCCGTCCAGCAGGATTTCGCCCTGCACGCGGGCGCTGGCCACGGTGTCGTTCATCCGGTTCAGGCACCGCAGGAAGGTTGACTTGCCGCAGCCCGATGGCCCGATGAAAGCCGTCACCGTGTTGTCCAGAATATCGACGTCCACATCCTTGAGCGCCTGTTTCTCGCCGTAATGGACCTGCACGCCGCGTGCGGTGATTTTGAGGGTATTTTGGGTCAATCTCGTCTCCGGTGTTGGCGCGTCATACATGGCTGTCTGTCCTGTCCTGCGGGTTACCAGCGCCGCTCGAACCGTCGCCGCAACACGATGGCGACGATGTTCATCACGACAAGGAAGGCCAGCAGGACGATGATCGCACCTGCCGAACGTTCGATAAAGGCCGGATCAGAGCGCGACGCCCAGGAATAGACCTGCACGGGCAGCGCTGTGGCTGGGTCCAGCATGCCGCCGTCCAGCGGACCGGACGGGTAGTTGGCGACAAAGGCCACCATCCCGATCAGCAGCAGCGGCGCGGTTTCCCCCAGCGCGGACGCAAGGCCAAGGATCGTGCCGGTCAGGATACCGGGCGCGGCCAGCGGCAGCACGTGATGGAACACCGTTTGCATCTTGGACGCCCCCACCCCCAGCGCCGCATCGCGGATCGACGGCGGCACGGCGCGGATCGCGGCGCGCGTTGCGATGATGATCGTGGGCAATGTCATCAGCGTCAGCACGAGCGCGCCGACCAGCGGGCTGGATTGCGGAAACTTGGCGAAGTTGATGAAGATCGCAAGGCCAAGGATCCCGTAGACGATCGACGGCACTGCCGCGAGGTTCGAGATGTTCACCTCGATCAGGTCGGTCCAGCGGTTCTTCGGGGCAAACTCCTCGAGATAGATCGAGGCTGCGACACCCAGCGGCAGCACCATGATCACGACCAGAATCATCATGTAGGCCGAGCCGATCAGCGCCACCCCCAGGCCCGCCGCCTCGGGCCGTTGGTCGGAGGCATCGGGCGCTGTCAGAAAGCTCCAGTTGAATTTCGAAATCAGGATGCCTTCGGCCATCATACGGTCGGCCAGGTCAAGCTGCGCCACCGAGATGTTGGTGTCCCGTTCAGCCGTTTCGCGGGTCACCCGCCCTTTGATGTAGCCGTCGATGCGACCCGTCGCGAACCCTTCGAACCGGATCGTCTGACCCAGAAGATCAGGGTTTTCCAGCACCATGTCACGCAACCGTGCCGGTGTATCGCGCGAGATGAAGGCCGCGATCTCCTTGTCATCGACGCCCTCGGTCGAGATGCCGCGTTCCGCCAGATAGGCGATCAGTTGCGCGTTCAAGATTTTGGTGTAACCGATCGTGGTGACGCGCATCATTTCGGCCCGGTCACGGTTGCCGCGCGGGTCCAGCGTCTCGGCGTCCAGTGCCACGGGGAAGCTGAAGGTCGCCTGTTTGAAAGCCGAAACACCGTCGCTAAAAATCGTCCAAAGCATGATCGCCAGGACGGACAGGCTGACGCAGATCGCGGCCACGCCATAGGCGCGGAAGCGCGCCTCAGCGGCATTGCGCTTCTTCATCAGGCTGGTCTGCACCAGCAAGGACGAGGCGGGATGCGTAGGGGCCGATGCCGGAACATTGGCTGTGGTGGCGTCGGTCATTCGTATTGCTCCCGGTATTTGCGCACGATCCAGAGCGCAAAGATGTTCAGGCAAAGGGTGATCACGAAAAGCGACATCCCCAATGCAAAGGCCACCAGCGTCTCGGGCGAGTTGAATTCGGTATCCCCGGTAAGCTGGCTGACGATCTTGACGGTGATCGTCGTCATTGCCTCGAACGGGTTGAGGTCCAGCTTGGCAGCCGCTCCCGCGCCCATCGTCACGATCATCGTCTCACCGATGGCGCGGCTGGCGGCCAGCAGGATGGCACCCACGATGCCCGGCAGGGCCGCAGGCAGGATGACCTGACGGACGGTTTCCGACTGCGTGGCGCCCAATCCGTAAGAGCCGTCGCGCAGCGACTGTGGCACGGCGTTGATGATGTCATCGGCCAGAGACGAAATGAACGGGATGTTCAGCACCCCGATCACTAGGCCAGCCGTCATCACGGACGAGCCGGAACTGCCCAGCCCCGTTGGTTCCGCAATCCAGTCGCGCAGGAAAGGCCCGACGGTGACAAGCGCGAACAGGCCGAAGACCACGGTCGGAATGCCCGCAATCACCTCGATCAGCGGCTTCACGATCGAGCGGACGCGCGGGCTTGCATACTCGGCAAGGTAGATCGCGGTGAACAGGCCTGTGGGGACAGCCACGATCATCGCCACAAGACTGATGTAGAGCGTGCCCCACAGAAGCGGCAGCAAACCCAGCTCGCTGTTGCCCTGAAAATTCGGCTGCCATGTCAGACCGAAAACAAAATCCCAAAAGGGATACATCGTCGAAAACCGGATCGTCTCGGACAACATCGACAGGACGATCCCGACGGTGGTCAGGATGGCGATGGTAGAGGCAAGGATCAGAATGCCAAGAACAACGCTCTCGACCCGGTTCCGGGCCCGGAAATCGCCGTTCGTGATCCGCAGCGCATAAGCCAGACCCGCCAGTGCCACGATCAGCACAATCACGCCGCGCCACAGCCCACCCGTAGCGGCAAGCTGACGATAGGCCTGAGATGCTTCCAGAACCTGGGGCGTCACCTCGGCCCCAAGCGCCACACCGACGCCGGCGAGACGCTCACGGACAGACCCGTCATCAGCGTTGATATTGTCCGCCTGCGCCTCGCTCAGCGCGCCAGCGCTTACCGCGACGTCCAGCCCTTCGGCCACCCGGCGCACGTCGGCCATCAAAAGGATGCGCTGACTGTCATTTTCGAACTGTTCGGCGGGGAAAAACCCGGACAACTGCCGCTCGATCACCATCGGCTGGGCGATCAGCCAGAGGGTGAGAACGGCCATCGCCGGCAGAAAAGCCATGATGGCGCCGTGCCAGGCGTAATAAGTCGGTAGTGAATGAAGTTTGCGGGTGTTTCCCCCGACCGAGGCAAGCGCGCGCCCGCGGCCCAGAACGAAACCCGCAATGGCGAGAACCCCAAGAACGACGATCAGCAGCAGAATGGACATGGTGGTTCCCGACGGATGTGTGCGGAGGAGAACCGGCCCCCGGAGTGACCTCCGGGGGCTGGCCTTGGTGTCAGATCAGTTCAGCGGACCCATCGGGGTGCGGTTGGCGACCATCTCCTGCGTCGCGGCCAGTTCCGGGTCCGAAACAAGACCATATTCGGCCAGAGGACCGTCCGGGCCAGCCATGTCGTCGGACACGAAGAACTCGACATATTCCTGCAGGCCGGGGATCACGTCCAGATGCGCGACCTTCACGTAGAAGAACAGCGGACGCGACACCGGGTATTCACCCGACGCAATGGTCTCGGTGGAAGGCTCGACGCCACCCATGGTGCCGACGCGCAGCTTGTCGGTGTTGTTCTGGTAGAAGGACAGGCCGAACACGCCGATAGCGTTCTTGTCGTTCTCCAGACGCTGAAGGGTCTCGGTATAGTCACCGTCGATGTCCACGTTGCGGCCATCAGTGCGCAGCTTGGTGCATTCACCTTTGGCGGCGCGGGCCTTGGCGCGGTCGTCCTCGCCCTCGGCAACGGCCAGGAACAGGTCATAGGCACCGGTTGCCTTGCAGCCTTCATAGATGACGCGCTCATCATAGACTTCGCGGGTGCCGTGCTTGGTGCCGGGCGACAGGACAAGGATATCCTGAGCAGGCATTTCGCTGTTGAAATCCACCCACTGGCTGTGAGGGTTTGCAACGATAGCGCCGTCAACGACGACCTGCGCGGCCAGCGCGTTGTAGATATCCGCCGGGGTGAAGGCGAATGCGGGGCCGTTCACGTCCGAGGCAAAGACGATCCCGTCATAGCCGAAACGGACTTCCATCACCTCGGTCACGCCATTGGCGGCGCAGGTGTCGAGGTCCTTCTGGGTGATGCGCGAGGAAGAGTTGGCGATGTCGACGGTGTTCGTGCCCACGCCTTCGCACATCTTGGCGCGGCCTGCACCCGAGCCGCCACCTTCCACGACCGGGGTCGGGAAATCGAAGTTTTCGCCAAACGCTTCGGCGACGATCGTCGAATAGGGCAGAACGGTGGACGAACCGGTGACTTGCACGTTGTCGCGTGCCATGGCGGTGGTTGCCGAGACGGCAGCGATCGCCAGCACGGAAGCGGACAGTTTGACGGTCATGGAAATCTCCTGATACCTTTGGGTTTCGATCACCCGAGCGGCGATCTCGGCCCAGTGCCTAGTGACCCGGCACAACGCTTCTATGAACCTTTTGTAAACCTTTTGTGACAAGCTGCGTGCCGCTGATTTTCGTGCGCCCGTGATCTCGGGGCTTGCCGGCATCGGAACAGGCCCTAGGCTCCGCACTCCTGATGCAATCGAAGATCGGCATTCCCTCCATGCGCCCTCCCGTCCAGACCGCAGCCCTGGCCTTGCCCGGCGACATCACCACGCTGACCGGCGGATACATCTATGACAGGCTCCTGCTGGAAGAATTGCGCGCAGCAGGACGTGACGTGCAACTGTTGCAGTTACCGGACGGTTTCCCTTTTCCCACGCCGCAGGCGATGTCCGAAGCGCTTGCCGTCTTGCAGGCCCTGCCCGCCGATTGCCCTGTCATCATCGACGGTTTGGCCTTCGGTGCCCTGACCCCGACAGAAGTGGCACAGATCAGGGCACCTATCGTCGCCTTGGTGCACCACCCGCTGGCGCTGGAAAGCGGCTTGCCCGAGGACAAGAAGCGGCATCTGTGGCAGACCGAACGCGAGAACCTGCGCCATGCGGCAAGGGTTCTTGTGCCCAGCCCGCACACCCGCGCAATCCTGATCGCGCAGTATGACGTGCCTGCCGACCGCATCCACGTCGCGCTGCCGGGCGTCGCGCAGCCACTAGCAGCGGCCAGTGCCGCCCACGGCCCCACCAGTGAACCACCGCTGGTTCTCTCTGTCGGTATCCTGCATCCCCGAAAAGGCCACGACGTGCTGATCGACGCATTGGCCCGGATCGCCGATCTGGACTGGCGGGCGGAAATTGTGGGCAATCCTTGGGAGGAGGGTCATTCTGCGGCCTTGCAGCAAAGGATCGACGCAACCGGTCTCGCCGGGCGCATCCGCCTTGCGGGGCGTGTCTCGGCCGAAGAACTGGACCGGCTCTACCGTCATGCGGTGATCTTCGCGCTTGCGACGCGCTACGAGGGCTATGGGATCGTGTTCAACGAGGCTCTGGTGCATGGTTTGCCCATCGTGTCATGCAAAACCGGGGCCGTGCCGGATACCGTGCCATCAGACGCAGGTCTGCTGGTCGAACCTGATGATCCCGAATCGTTTTCTGCTGCGCTGCGCACCCTTCTGTCAGACGGTGACCGACGCCGCGCGATGGCCGTAGCCGCCAGACACAGAGGCGCGGCCTTGGCCTCATGGTCCGAAACAGCGCGAATCGCCGGTCAGGCACTGGATGCAGCACTGGGAAACACCGCATGACTGGCGCCTCGCAAGATGCCGACGATCTGTCACTGGCACTGAAAGCCGCGCATGACGCGGGGCAGATCCTCATGCGCCACTGGTCTGACCGCCAGAGCCTGAATATCCAGACCAAGCGGGCAGGGGATTTCCTTTCTCAGGCCGATCTGGAGGCGGAAGACTGCGTGAAGGCCATCTTGCTTGCGGGCCGTCCCGGCGATGGCTGGCTGGCTGAGGAAACAGGCAGCAGCGCCCCCGCCCGCCGCCGCTGGATCGTTGACCCGCTGGACGGTACTACCAACTTCCTGCGCGGAATTCCCCACTGGGCCGTTTCGGTCGCGCTGGAGGTGGACGGGCTGCGTCGCATCGGCGTGGTGCATGATCCGGTGAAGCACGAGACGTTCTCGGCCAGTATCGGGCAGGGTGCGCACCTCAACGGTTTGCCGATCCGAGTCTCCGATACCGGCACGTTGTCATCCGCCTTGTTCGGCACCGGGATACCCTTTGGCGGCATGAACCATATCGACGATCACGCTGCTGATATCGCCCGGCTGATGCCACGGTGTGCAGGCGTGCGCCGGATGGGGGCGGCGGCTCTGGATCTGGCCTATGTGGCGGCAGGGCGACTGGACGGGTTTTGGGAACGCAGGTTGCAGCAATGGGACATCGCGGCTGGTCTTGTGCTTCTGCGCGAGGCTGGTGCGCGCACGGCGGCACTTGAACCAGATGACTCGCCCGAACAGTCGGGCACCGTGCTTACAGCCAATCCGGTTCTCTTTGACGGGTTTGCACACTTGATACGCGGTCAGGTATCCAGACGCGCGTAAAGGTCACCAGAGGGCGCAGTCGCAGGCAGACCTTGCAGCCAATCCCGCGTCGCGGGGGCGTCACGCCATGTGTCCCACAGAAATTGCCCTGACTCGCCGCGCACCGGGTTGAACCGATAGTGTCCAAGCTCGCCCAGACGGTCGATTACCGACAGTGTCAGATCGGGCAGGCCCGGCAGATACTCGGTCGATACGACTTCGACCGGTTGGCTCAGGCCGGACAGAACCTCCAGCTCGAACCCCTCGACGTCGATCTTGATATAGCGGGGAAGCCCTTCCTCGGCGATCAGCCTGTCGAGCGTCGTCACTTGGACCTGCTGAACCCGGTCCCAGCGGACATGGCCGAAACCGGGGGATGCACCCGCCTCATCGGCAAATCCTGTCTTCAACGACGACACCGTAGGATGGAGCGATGACACCGCCATTTGCGCCACGCTTTCAACCCCACCGGCAGCGGCCTCGACGAGGCGAATGTCGCGGGGGAGTGTCAGTCGCAGAAAACGCGAAAAAGGTGCCTGAGGCTCAAGAGCAACCACCCGCGCTCCGGCGGCGCGCATTGCCCTTGCACGCGTGCCCACATGGGCACCCACATCGAACACAAGATCGCCCGGACGCAGCAGTTCGCGATAGAAGCGCCGCAACGGGACGGTCCTCACCGGATTGTGATAGATCACGAGCGAGCGCAACAAACCAAGCCAGATTGTCAGGGCCAAGCCACGTCTCCTCTCGTGATGTGGAAAAAACTCAGGAACCTTCCACATAGTGCAACTTGTTCAAGTTCCAGACCGTGTAAGCACAAGATCGCGCATGGTCAGCCGATTGGCGTTGAAATAAGGCCCATGGGCTTGTCTGAAGTTTTGTAACACTACGTTGACGGTGATATTTGGAAATCTGGTTACGACATGAATGCACTGAGACCTGCTCGCGCT
>Ga0209345_10005174_pt1 | contig 12238 bp, 11 predicted proteins | sample Cruoilmetagenom7_FD_187294 | JGI IMG/M metagenome (GOLD analysis project Ga0209345, IMG submission 187294) | Oil polluted marine microbial communities from Coal Oil Point, Santa Barbara, California, USA - Sample 7 (SPAdes) (version 2) | ecosystem: Environmental > Aquatic > Marine > Oil seeps ...
AACCGTCGGGTGATACGAGCGCCGAAGCGTATGCCGTTATGATTCCGCCGCCAAATGTGACGGGCAGCCTGCACATGGGCCACGCGTTGAACCATACGATCCAGGACATTCTTTGCCGGTTCGAGCGGATGCGCGGTAAGAATGTATTGTGGCAACCAGGAATGGATCATGCGGGCATCGCGACCCAAATGGTGGTCGAGCGCAAGCTGGCCGCGGAAGGTAATGAAAGTCGCCGCGACCTTGGCCGCGATGCCTTCGTCGAGAAGGTTTGGGAGTGGAAAGAGCAGTCGGGCGGGAAAATCCTCGAACAGGACAAACGTCTCGGCTCTTCAATGGACTGGACGCGGACCAAGTTTACGCTCGACGATGATATGTCGGAAGCCGTCACGAAGGTTTTCGTAGAACTGTACAATGAGGGCCTGATTTATCGGGACAAACGGCTGGTCAACTGGGACCCTCATTTTGAAACGGCGATTTCCGATCTGGAAGTTGAGCAAAAAGAGGTCAACGGCCACTATTGGCACCTGCGTTATCCACTGGCGGATGGTGTGACCTATGAGCATCCGGTTTTCGACGAGAACGGGGAGCCAGCCGGAACCGAGACCAGAGACTATCTGGTTGTCGCGACATCACGCCCGGAAACGATGCTGGGCGATACATGCGTGGCGGTACACCCGGATGACGAGCGGTATGCGGGATTGGTCGGCAAATTTGTTGATTTGCCGATTGTCGGCCGCCGTGTGCCGATTGTGGCGGATGACTATGCCGACCCGGAAAAAGGCTCTGGCGCTGTGAAGATTACACCCGCGCACGATTTCAATGACTTTGAAGTGGGGAAGCGGGCAGGGGCGGCGACGCTGAACATCCTGACCAGTAAAGCCGCGATTGTTGGTGGTGATGAGGCGGAGGCTGCGTCTATTCCTGCGGATTATCAGGGACTGGACCGGTTCGACGCGCGCAAGCAAGTTGTGGCGGCGTTCAAAGCGCTGGATCTTTTGCAAGAGATTGAAAGCCTGAAGATCGAACAACCGTTTGGGGATCGTTCTGGTGTTGTGATTGAACCTTGGCTGACTGATCAATGGTATGTCGATGCGGAAACGCTGGCAAAGCCCGCGACCGAAGCTGTGCGTGCCGGGAAAACCAGGTTTGTGCCGGAAAACTGGGACAAGACCTACTATAACTGGATGGAAAATATCCAGCCCTGGTGTATTTCACGCCAATTGTGGTGGGGGCACCGGGTGCCGGTTTGGTACGGGCCGAAAATAAAATATGTCGAGCATGCTGACGGCAAGTTAGAATTTGAGATTAACTTTGATGAGCTAATACCATTCTGCGCTTACAGCGAGGAGGAAGCCCTTAAACTAGCTCAAGATCATTACGGCATTGCGTCTAAGATCTTCGCATCGAGGGATCAGGCGCAAACTGCTTCTAGAAGCCCTACAGACTTGATGGCGGCTCCGCTCTATCAAGACGAGGATGTGCTCGACACATGGTTTTCCTCTGCGCTGTGGCCATTTTCGACCCAAGGCTGGCCGAATGAGACGGATGCGCTGAAGCAATTTTATCCCGGCGCGGTTCTGGTTACGGCGTTCGACATCATCTTCTTCTGGGTGGCGCGGATGATGATGATGGGAATCAAGTTTATGGACGGCGAGGTGCCGTTCAAGGACGTGTACATCCACGCGATTGTCCGCGATGAGAGTGGTAAGAAAATGTCCAAGGCCGAGGGTAATGTAATTGACCCTGTGGACCTGATCGACGGCATTGATGTCGAGGCGCTCGTCGCCAAGCGTACGACCGGCCTGCGCAAGCCGGAAACGGCCCCTCAGGTCGAGAAGGAAACCCGAAAACGCTATCCAAAAGGGTTTGAGGCCTATGGGGCGGATGCTTTGAGGTTTACGCTGGCGGCCATGGCCACCAAAGGACGGGATATCAACCTATCGGTTGACCGGGTGGCCGGATACAGGAATTTCGGCACAAAATTGTGGAGCGCGACGCGATTCGCACAAATGTACGATGCCGACTTCAATGGCTCGGTAAACCCGGAAACATTGGGGATCGCACTGAATCGGTGGATCGTTGGTGAGATGTATGCATGCGCCGATGCGGTCGCTGGGGCGATTGAGGACTATCGGTTCAATGATGCGGCGTCGGCCATCTATAAATTTGTCTGGGATGTCTTCTGTGATTGGTACCTGGAACTGTCAAAACCGATCCTTCAAGGGGACGATCCCGAACAAAAGAACGAAACCCAATTGGTGCTCGGTTGGACGCTCGACCAAATCTTCAAAATTCTTCACCCAGTGTCGCCTTTCATTACCGAGACGCTTTGGGAGCAAACAGCCACCAGATCGAGCTTTGCAATGGCCGAGAAATGGCCCGGATTGGACGGCGGTTGGCGTGATGAGGCCGCGAAAGATGAAATTGACTGGATTTTGCGAACGGTTTCTAAAGTACGATCCGTACGCGGTGATGTGAACGTTCCGGCTGGTGCCAAAGTGCCCGCAATCATTGCAGGTGTGGGCGAGGTGACGGCCGCACGCCTGAAGGCGCACCGCGACGTCATCATGCGGCTCGCAAGGCTGGAAACGCTTGAAATTGGGCAAGATGCACCTGCTGGAGCGGTGAAATGTGTGGTCGATGAAGCGACCATTGCATTGGAGATTGCCGACCTAATTGATCCGGCCGCTGAGATCGAGCGATTGGACAAACAATTGGGTAAGCTAACCGGTGAGTTAACCGGTCTTGAAAAGCGTTTGGCGAACGAAGCCTTCGTCGCGAAGGCCCCGCCGGAAGTGGTTGCCGAACAACGGGCCAGAATGGGTGATATTGGCGCGACCGTTGAGAAACTCCAAGCCGCCCGAGACCAACTCGTCGCGATTTAGTCGATTGGCGCTAAACAAGTTACTTGAGGCGTCATGTTTCCGTAGTGGATTCTGAGGGTGTTTTGCCTATTTAGCCGATCTTGCGGCATAATCGATCCAGATTGGACCATGACCGTCCAATTTGGGGTAAAATGGCCCTTTTCCCTTGGTGACATTGAGTATCTGAACGTCTAAGCACTGTCGCCGAAGAGGACACTGCAAATGACCAAAAAATGGGACAAATCTCGCCTGCCATCGCGCCACGTAACCGAGGGACCCGCGCGGTCGCCGCATCGCAGTTATTACTACGCGATGGGGCTTTCCACAGCTGATATTAAAAAGCCATTTGTAGGGGTCGCGTCGTGTTGGAATGAGGCGGCGCCCTGTAACACAGCCTTGATGCGCCAAGCCCATGCCGTCAGCGAGGGCGTGAAGGCAGCAGATGGAACGCCGCGCGAATTTTGTACGATCACTGTGACCGACGGTATTGCGATGGGCCATGAGGGCATGCGATCGTCACTGGTTTCCCGTGATTGGATCGCCGATACGGTCGAACTGACTATTCGCGGACATTCCTATGACGCATTGGTTGGGGTGGCTGGCTGTGACAAGTCACTGCCGGGCATGATGATGTCGATGCTGCGTTTGAACGTGCCAAGCGTGTTCCTGTATGGCGGGTCGATCATGCCGGGCAAGTTTGAGGGCAAAGATGTTACCGTTCTGGATGTTTTCGAAGCGGTTGGCGCGAATGCCGCTGGAATGAACACGATGAGCGATGAAAAGCTTGCCGCTCTTGAAAAGCTTGCCTGTCCGGGCGACGGCGCATGTGGCGGCCAGTTCACGGCCAATACGATGGCTTGCGTCAGCGAAGCGATTGGCCTGGCGCTGCCGCTTTCGTCCGCTTTGCCGGCACCGTATCTGGACCGTGACGAGTATGCTGTTGCGTCTGGCGAAGCCGTTATGCGCCTGATCGAAACGAATTTGCGTCCGCGCGATATTTGCACGCGCAAAGCGTTTGAAAATGCCGCTATTGTTGTGGCGGCAACCGGTGGTTCGACCAATGCGGCGCTGCATCTGCCAGCGATGGCGCATGAGTGCGGTGTTGAGTTCGACCTCAAAGACGTCGCTGAAATTTTTGCGAAAACGCCATATATTGCCTCGTTGAAACCCGGTGGCGAATATGTTGCGAAAGACTTTGGTGAAGCGGGCGGCGTTCCGATGCTAATGCGCACCCTGTTGGACGAGGGGCTTATCCACGGCGACTGTATTACGGTTACCGGGAAAACGGTTGCTGAAAACCTTGCCGATGTCGTGTGGGATCCAACGCAGAAAGTGATCTCACCGGCGAGCGACCCAATCACGCCAACGGGCGGCGTTGTCGGCTTGTGGGGATCGCTGGCCCCCGATGGTGCGATTGTTAAAGTTGCCGGGCTGGAAAAACTGCAATTCACCGGACCTGCGCGTGTGTTTGACGGTGAAGAGGCCTGCTTCAAAGCGGTTGAGAACCGTGAATATGAAGAGGGCGACGTTCTTGTGATCCGCTATGAGGGGCCAAAAGGCGGGCCCGGAATGCGGGAAATGCTGTCGACGACGGCGGCAATCTATGGGCAAGGCATGGGCGACCGTGTGGCCCTTATCACCGATGGCCGGTTTTCGGGTGCAACGCGCGGATTCTGCGTCGGTCATGTCGGTCCAGAAGCGCAGGAAGGTGGCCCGATCGGCCTGATCGAGGACGGCGACATCATTTCAATTGATGCTGAGAAGGGGACAATTGATCTTCGTCTGACGCCAGCGGAACTGCAAGCGCGGAAGCGTAATTGGAAGCCGCGCGTGACGGCCTATGGCTCCGGTACGCTGTCGAAATTTGCTAAACTTGTCGGTCCGGCCCATCTTGGCGCAGTAACCCATGAAGGGCATGCTGGAGAACGCCATGTCTACGCCGATATCTGACGGATCTGACGCGCAACAAACTGACGTAGACCCGCTGATCCTGCAGGCGATGCGGGGTCTGCCGCGCGATTTTTCTGAGTTTCCGCGGATATTTCAGGATGAGTTGCAGCCCGCCTTACGTGCAAATGAAGCGGCGCGCCTGAAGGCTGCCGATCAGGCCAAAAAGATGACCTGGTTAGGGGGGCTGGTTGGCGTCATTGGTGCGGTGTTGGGCTTGGCGCTTTTCAGGGTTCCGCAATTTGCCATCGTCGCGGGTGTTGTTGGATTTGGCGTCGCGGGCGCCGGGCGTGGCCCGCTTAACCGCATCGCCAAGCAGGCCAAGGCGATGTTGATCAGCCCGGTTGCGGAGAAGTTCAACCTTATCTTCACCGCGCAGCCGGGTGCGCAGAATACCATCAATGATATATTTCATGCCGGGCTCCTGCCGCGCTGGGATCGCTCTGAATTTGAAGATCGGATTACCGGGACACGGCACGGCGTGCAGTTTGAGTTTTTCGAATCGCATTTGGAGCAGAGGCGAACGACCAGAGATCAAAATGGCCGGACCCGAACGCGGTGGGTGACCTCGTTTCGGGGGCAATGCCTTCGTTTTCGGTTTCACAAACAATTTCATAGCCGCACACTGGTTCTTCGCGATGCAGGCATTTTGAACAGGTTTGGCGGCGGCAGTGGGTTAGAGCGGGCGCGGCTGGAGTCGCCGAGTTTTGAAAAGGCTTTCGAGGTCTATACGAATGATCAGGTTGAGGCGCGGTTCTTGCTAACGCCGGACCTCATGCTGCGGCTGACAGAGCTGGAGAAGGTGTTTCATGGCGGCGCACTTCGCTGTGCGTTCATTGATGGCGAGATGCTAGTCGCGCTTGAGGGGGGCGATTTGTTCGAGCCGGGGAGCATGTTTACGCCGCTGGATAATCCCGATCGTATTCGTGAATTGCTCGATGATTTTGCAGCAATCTTCAATCTCATTGATAGCTTCTCAGACCCGGCGGACCTATTGGACGCTAAGCGATCAAATGAGGGGGAATAGCCACCCACGGCCGCGCCACTCGTGACGACAAAGAGGCGCAGGCATTCAGCTTTGCTTCAGGTTTTCCATGGAATAAATGCAGCATGATCAAACATGTACCCCTCATCGGCCTTCTTGCCTTTTCAATCGCCACAGTCGCCCCATCCGCGTCGGCTATGACCGCCTCGCAAGCGCGAGAATGCCGGGCGATGAGCGCAAGCTTACAAGTACGCCAGAATGAGGCGAGTGAGCGGGTCTCCGAACGCGATGAGCTTTTGGTGCGCGTTGAGACGGCTGGCGATGAGTGGGAGGCGGCTGAGGAGATGCGCCTGTTCGCGGCGGCGCACGCGCTTGATGCCGATACGAAGAAGGCGGTTTATGAAGACCTCAAAAGCGACTTGATGCGGCGCGAAGTGGCGTTGCAATCGTCGGTGACAATGATCAATTCTGACATCGCGGCATATCGTGCCCGATGCGTGAAGAACTAGACCTAGTCGTTTAGCGTAATGATCACCGGAACGTGGTCGGATGGCTTTTCCAGCTCACGTGCGCGCCTGAATATCTCGATTTTTTCAAACCTGTCGGCGGCTTGCGGGCTAAGCAGGTGATGGTCGATACGGATGCCGTGATCTTTCGGGAATGCACCTCCCTGATAGTCCCAGAACGTATATTGGTGGGCCCGGTTATCGCTTGCCTCAAACGCTTCGGTTAGTCCCAAATTCTTCAATTGCTGAAACGCGGCGCGGCTGGGCGGGAGGGTTAAGGCATCGCCCACCCATTTTGTTGGTTCCCAGCAATCTTCATCGCGCGGGATGACATTGTAATCTCCACATAGCGTAAATGCCTCTTCGTCCTGTAGCAGGCTTTGTGCTTGGGCGTTGAGAAGGCGCATCCAATCGAGTTTATAATCGTATTTCGGGCCCGGCGCTGGATTGCCATTGGGCAGATATAGCCCGCCAACCCGAACGGGATTGTCTGTCAGGACGAGGGCTTCAATATAGCGGGCTTGGGCGTCTGGCCCTTCATCGGGCAAGCCTTTTCGAACATCCTCAATTGGATAGCGTGAGAGCAGGGCGACGCCATTATAGCTTTTCTGCCCATGCACGGCGCAATTGTAGCCAAGTTCTTCGATTTCCATGTAAGGAAATGCGTCGGTCTCGCACTTGATCTCTTGCAGGCAGATCACGTCGCAATCGATCTGTTTCAGCACGTCGAGGACGGTCGGCAGGCGGGCTTTGACGGAGTTTACGTTCCAGGTCGCGATTCTCATGCCTTCTTTTAACCCACGGTACTGAAAGGGATAGCTCCTTTAAGTGGGCTTGACATGAAACCAAAAGGTTCCATTATGAGGCGAGAGGTTGTTTCATGTCCCAACAAGATGTTTTCAAGGCGATAGCCGATCCAACGCGTAGAGCGATTATCGAATTGCTCACATTGGAAAATTTGAACTTGAACGACGTCGTCGCGCATTTTGAGATGAGCCGGCCGGCGGTCGCAAAACACATAAACATACTGAGCAAGAGCGGACTGGTGAAGGTTGAGACACGGGGCCGTGAGCGCATACATCGATTGCAACCGGCGGCGCTGAAGACCGCAACCGACTGGCTAAACTATTACAGCCAGTTCTGGGATGAAAAATTGACTGACCTGAAAACAGCGGTGGAGGCCGACCATGAGTGATGGTGTAATTATCAAGACGATTTATCTGAAAGCGCGCCCGGAAAAGGTTTGGCGTTATCTGACGGAACGGGAGAAACTTGCCCGCTGGTTTCATGAAACGAGCCGTGACCTCACAGAGCCGAGCCCGTTTGAATATTATCGCCACGATGATGAGGCGAAGGACCGAAAGCTCATGTGGGGTGATGTTTTGGTGGTCGAACCGCCCGTGAAGCTGGTTCATACATTTACGCACCAATGGCTAAAAGGTGTGGTAACCGAAGTGACGTGGGAGCTAACACCTATTGAGACTGGAACCCAACTCACAATGACGCATACCGGCATTAAGACGCTTGATGAATTAGGTGGCCACGATAGCGGTTGGGACCAGCATCTGACGCGGTTGCGGAACATCGTGAACTAGGCGGTCGTCGGCAGGAACCGAAAGCGGCGCTGCGTTCCGTAGGACCAGATGCGGTCGTCCTCCCGTGTTCCAAGGCCGATATTGTGAATGGCTTTGAAGCGGCCACCATGTCCTTTCACCGGGCTGATAATGCCGATGTGCGGTAGGTTTCCGCCGACCCGGCAGCTTATAATATCGCCAGGCATCCAGGTGGTTGGTGGAAGTTCATGGCCGTGCCGCGCCAGCCATGTCTCGACATTTGGAACCCGTCGATGATCGATATTCCGGTCGGTGCGGGTAAGCCCCCATGTTTTAGGATAAGCGGCGAAGTTGGCGGCCATATCCTCATGAATGTGCTTTTGAAAATCGAAGCTGAACGCGTCGCGGTAGGCGCGAATGACGACATCAATGCAAACGCCGCGATCACGCGGAATGTCACCGCCTGGATAGGGCAGCCGGACATAGGCCGGATCATAGTGCATGGTGACGCCGATTTGCGACTGTGCGGAGGTGACGAGCTTGTAGGTTCGACTGACCTCAGAGCCAAATAGTGGCGGCGGAAAAGGCAGTACGGTTAGAGCAAATAGAGCGGTGCGTCTGGTTATCTCCATGTCCCGAGTGTCGGCGCACAGTGTGGCTTCAATTGGACTGGAATTGGGCGCTTAGAAGCCGCGCAATTCTGCAAATTCATCAAGGGTTGCGCGGTCGGTATATAGATCGTTCACCGGATCGGATTTGTCTGGATAGCCAACAGACATACCGCAATAGACCATTTCGTGTTCGGCCAATTCAAAGTGGGCTTTGAGGGACGGACGCAGGATGCCCCAGCATTCTTGCATGCAGGTTCCCCAACCGCGTTCTTCGGCCAGCAAAGCGAGTGTTTGCATGAACATGCCGGTATGGGCGAACTGGCCGTGACCGACCCTTGTATCGAGAATGAAGAACACAGCTACGGGGGCTTCGAAGAAGCGGAAGTTCCGGCTAAACCATTGTAAACGACCGATTTTGTCTTCGCGCGGTATGCCGATTTTGGCGTACATGTCATTCCCAACGGCAAAGCGGCGGGCATTTTGCGCGTCGGTAATGTGTTCGGGATAGATCGGGTAATCAGTCGGTTCGCCGCGTGGGTTCGCAGCGAGTTTTTCAGAGGCCAAATCGACGACGCCCTGTTTCGCGTCACCTGCAATAGCTATTACACGCCAAGGCTGAAGGTTGCCGCCGGACGGAGCCCGTTGTGCATCGGCTAGCCAGGCTTCAATCTCGGATTTTGAGATCGATTTGTCGAGGAATGCGCGGGTGGAAATGCGTTGCTTTACCGCTTGTGAAACGTCCATGGGATTCTCCTGAGTCGGGTGTGAAACTAGGTCGCTTCCCCTGGGGTATGGAAGAGAAAAAAGCGCCAAAAGGACCCGATCACAGGCTGAAACCACCCCGAAACGAAGCCGAAAGGCACCGGAACGCAACCGGATCCGGTGCCGAAACGGGGCGGAAAGACTATTTGTTGAACATCGCGATCGCGGCGGCCGTCATACTGGTCACACCCGTTTCAATTGTCGGCTCATAATCAGGTGCGAAGAAGGCCGAATGAAGCGACGGCAGGCCCGTTTCCTCATCTTGCGCGCGTTGCCACGTTTCTGGCGATACCGCGCCGAGCCAAAAAATCAGGCCGGGAATATCTTCCTCCGTGCGGCCATACTGGCTAAAATCCTCACCGCCCATAACCGGGGAGACTTCACGCACGTTCTCGCTGCCAATCACGGCGGCGATGGCGGCCGTGGCATCTGCGGTCAGGTCAGGGTCATTATAGGTCGAGGGCGTATAATCCGCGTCCGATGTGATGATCGGTTCAGGCGCGCCGAAGGCTTCGGCCTGTGCTTTGGCGATCCGTTCGATCCCGCTGAGAAGAAGTTCGCGCGTTTTGTCATCATAAGAGCGCACCGTGATCAGGAGTTTGGCCTCACTGGAGATGATATTGTGTTTTGCGCCGGCCTGAATGGAGCCGACCGTCACCACGGCGGGCGTTTGCGGGTTCACATTGCGGGACACGAGGGTTTGCAGCGCTGTGACGATTGAGGCGGCGACAATAACCGGATCTTTGGTTGTGTGCGGGTAAGCGCCATGGCCACCGACGCCTTTCACGGTGATATCGACGCTATCGACGTTGGCGAGCGCGAAGCCGGACGTGTAGACGACCTGCCCGGCGGGAACAGAAGCGGAGACGTGCAGACCGAGATTGTAATCGGGGACCGGGAATTCAGAGAACAGGCCGTCTTCGATCATTGCAACGGCGCCAAGTCCCAATTCCTCAGCCGGTTGGGCAATCATCACGAGTGTGCCGGACCATTCATCTTTACGGGCGACCAGATCGCGCGCCGTGCCGACCCATGAGGTCATGTGAATATCGTGGCCACAGGCGTGCATCACGCCATTCGTGACGCCGGTCCAGGTTTCGTCGACGATTTCTGAGGCGTATGAAACGCCTGTGTCTTCGGCAACCGGCAGCGCATCCATATCGGTGCGAATAAGAACGGTTGGGCCGTCACCATTCTTCAGAACGCCAACCACGCCATACCCGGCCACGTTATCCCGGATGGTGCCTTGATCCTTGGTCGATTTCGCGGCGATCCAGTCCTGCCCATATCCGGTGGTTACCGCGAAGCCGAGGCTTTCAAGTTCATTCGCCATCAGGGTCGCGCTGACGCGTTCCTTGAAGGACAATTCCGGGTTGGCGTGAAGGTAGAGATAGAGGTCGTTTAGATTGGTCCCTGCGGTCGGCATGTCGGCGGTGATCTCAACCGTGTTTGGCCGAACAGAGCCGGTGTCAGCGACGGCGACGCAAGCGGCCATGCTGGATGCCAATGCGGTGGCGGCGAAGAGTGTGGTCAGGCGTGTCATGGGTTTCCTCCGTTTTGGCGAAGTTTAACCACGCGCGCGGTCGGGTCCATAGCGGATTTCGTTGCCAGTTGTGGAAACCCCATAGTCGAGTATGGTTGAGGGCAAGACATGTGAGGGACATTGATGACCGACGATAAAACACCCGCGCCCGCCGCGAAACCGGCATCGGCGAACCTGCCCGACCACTCGCACAAGGTGCTGAAGGTCTATACCCATTCGCCGATCATCTATTGGTGGCCGGTATGGGCATTGGGTTTCATATTCTGGATATTCACCGCCACGGGCGTTGGTGATGATGGCACAGCGGCCAGGGTTCAGGGGCTGACCTTCGTATTCGCGCTGGTCTTCGTGATCTTCTCAACAACCGTGCGGCTACGTGGGGCGAACTCAGTGATCTTCGGATTGATATTGGCGATCGGCGGAATCCTGCTGACAATGGGCAATATGTTTGCGCCCGTTGCCAGTTTTCTCGGCCAAATGGACATCACGATGAGCTCAACCTTCTATCTGTTTATGGGTGTTTCGATCTTCGTCATGTGGGCGGTGATGATGTTCGCCTTTGATAAGGTGAAATTCTACGAGATTGCGCCAGGGCAAGTCCGTGAGCGCATGTTCTGGGGCAGTGGAGACCGCGCCGAAAGCGGCGCCAATGCCCGCTGCCGCTACCGCGCCGACGATTTCCTGCGTCATCGCATGCTTGGCCTAGTTGTCACGGGCGATATTGAGATCACACTGGGCGATGGCGAAATCTGGCATTTGCACAATGTGTTATTCGCTAAACGCAAGGCGAGCCAAATCAATGATTTGATCGTCACGCGGCCGGTGGATTAGCTTTCCAGGCTCGAATGGATAGATGGCCGATAGCCATGCGCCAAGGCGGCGCAGGTGGCGCGAGGGGTTAGGCGGACGGCGTGGCTGGGTAGGTCTATGGGGTCACCATAACCGGAAAATTGCCACGGGTGGGCGAGGCCTTGCCATTTTAGATAGGCCGCTGCGCCGGTGGTGAACATCGCGCCGTTGGGGAGGTCACCCGTTTCGACCTGTTGGCGCGCGGATTTCAGGTTCAATACGTCCTGCATCTCGCCGGAAATCACGTCGCTTATCTCGCTCGCACGGGGCCGTTCACCGAACAATCCAGAGCGCACAAGCGCGGCGCGAAAGCGTTTGGCGGCGGCGTTGCGGCACATATAGCAGGGGCGGTGCCCGGCGGCGAGCGCGGTCGCCTCATCGAGAAAGAACAGCTCAGTATACTGGCGCGGTTGCATCATATCGCGATGCCAGTCCTTATGTTGCAGCGCGCAGGTGATCCATTGGCGCGTTTTCCAATGGGTCGTTTTGAGGGTCTGGTCCTTGGTGTGGAAACACCCACCGCGATTGCCCATGAACGTTCCGCGGTCTGGCACCGCATGGATTAGTCCAAAAGGGTCAACCCGGTTTTGTAAGGGCATCTTCTATCCGTTGCCTCCG
>Ga0209345_10005175_pt1 | contig 12235 bp, 11 predicted proteins | sample Cruoilmetagenom7_FD_187294 | JGI IMG/M metagenome (GOLD analysis project Ga0209345, IMG submission 187294) | Oil polluted marine microbial communities from Coal Oil Point, Santa Barbara, California, USA - Sample 7 (SPAdes) (version 2) | ecosystem: Environmental > Aquatic > Marine > Oil seeps ...
CGTTAAATAAATCCAATATTATTCAAAAAACTTGATTATAATTTTCAATATCTCTTAATACTTTATTGCTATTATTAAACAAAAGGAGTTTACAATGTTTAAAAAAGCTCTTCTAGTATTTTATATTTTTTTAGGAATAACTATGGCAAATCAACTACAAAATGAAACTTCACCTTATCTTTTACAACACAAAGACAACCCAGTAAATTGGTACCCTTGGGGTGAGGAAGCATTTAGTAAAGCAAAAAAAGAGAATAAACTTATCTTTCTCTCCATAGGTTATAGCACTTGTCACTGGTGTCATGTGATGGCACATGAGTCTTTTGAGGATGAAGAGGTGGCGAAAATTTTAAATAAAGATTTTATCTCTATTAAAATAGATAGGGAACAATTTCCTCATATCGATGGTTTTTATCAAAAAGTGTATAGAGTGATGAATAAAAAAGGTGGTGGTTGGCCACTTACTATTGTGATGACGCCTAATATGGAGCCATTTTTTTCGGCAACCTATGTACCAAAATATGCAGGATATGGCTCAAGAGGACTTATGGAAGTATTAAGAGAGATTGCTCTTTTTGATAGAGTAAAACTACAAGAGCAAGGGAAACATATACTTGAAGTTGTGAATAGTAAAGAGAATGTAACTCTTTCAAATGCAACTTTTGATGACAAAATATCCCAAAATATAGTAAACCAATTTCAAAGTAGTTATGACAAAGAATTCAAAGGATTTGGTACACATCCTAAGTTTCCACAGTTTACAAATCTCATATTGCTTTTAAAACTTTATCAAATCAATGGAGATAAAGAGGCTTTGACTATGGCTGTAGATTCTTTAAAAGCTATGGCAAGAGGTGGGATTTTTGATCAAATAGAGGGGGCTTTTTATCGATATAGTGTAGATCAAAAGTGGACAATACCACATTTTGAAAAGATGTTATATACCAATGCTGAAGCACTAGAAGCATATACCTTGGCTTACAAAATTACAAAAGAGCCTTTATTTAAAGAGGTTATTGAGAAAACAATTTCTCAAATTGATGTGAGATTTTTAGAAGATGGTGTTTATAAAAGTGCTAGTAATGCTGATAGTAAAAATGCCGAAGGGAAAAATGAAGAGGGATATTATTTTGTTTTTGATTATATGGAGAGCTTAGAGTATTTGGAACAAAATGGTATTGATGAAAAAGCTGCAATTGAAACCTTAACCTATCTAGGTATTGTAGAAGATGGAAACTTTGATGGGGAATATTCAAATCCAGAGATTTTAGGAGTCAATAAACCACAAAACTTAGAAAAAGTTATCACACTTTTAAAACAAATCCGTGATACTAAAGAGTATCCATTTATTGATAATAAGATAAATACAGCTTGGAATGCTTTGTATCTAAAAGGGAAACTTATAGCAACTAGTATTGATAAAAAGTATTTAAAAAGTACTCTAAACTCACTAGATACTCTTATAGCTTTAATGTATAAAGATGGAGAACTCTATCACCAAACTATCAAAGGAAAAACTCCTACACAAAAAGCTATACTAGAAGATTATAGTTTCTTAAGTGCTACACTTTTTGAAGCGTATCAAATCACTTTAGAGAACAAATATCTTACACTCTATGAAGAACTTATAAAAAAATCTATTGAACTTTTTTATAAAAATGGCAGATGGACAGAAGCGAATGATGGATTTGAAACATTTGCAGATATTGAGGAGAGTGGTTATGCTAGTGCTTTAGGAGTACACTTTTCAAATTTAATTCTATATGCAACAATGCAAGAAGACTACAAAACTTTTGAGATAGTAAAAAAATCGATGCAATACTATGTGGAGTATATCAACAAATATCCCTCATATTTTCCAAATGCAACTTTGGCTTCAATCTTTTACATCAAAGAACCTGTATTTATCAAAGCAAAAAAAGAGAAGCTTGAAAAGTTTTCTAGTGAAGATTTCAACTATCCCTTTGTATTTAAAAAAGAACATGACAGTGATGAATATCTAGCTTGTAAAATAAGTAGCTGTTTTAGTTACTCTATAGATATTCAAAAAATTATACAAGATATAGATAGTTTAAAGTAACGGTATAATACTTGCAGAGTAATATTTAATAAAGATTTATCCGCTTAAAATTAGACATTTGGCTTTTCAATCGAAAGAGAGAGCTAAAATGACTACTAAAAATTTAAATAGAGAAGAGTATATTGACTCAGTAGCAAATATAGAACACTCGGCATCACAAGAGTTTGCACAACAATCTCTTGATTGGTGGGACAGTTACTACAGCTGGAACAAATTTCCATGTTTGTGTTTAGAAGATGATGAGGGGAAAGATGTTTGTTATCTTTTTTATCATATCTCAAGAAATAATCAATATCTTACTATTCATAATATTCTTACCCCTTTTCATTCAAGATTTAATGGGTATGCAAAAAAACTATTGACACTTCTTTTTAATAAGATACTTCTCCATGCAGATATTGAGAGGGTGAAAATGTATTGTGTTTCCTCATCATTAAAGTTTTATATGAACTTAGGGATTGATTTTTGGGGTGTAAATAGAATTGGTCAATACTATACAGACTTTCCAATGCCTGATTCTAATATTAAAGAGATCAAGGAGCTTATGAACAATGAAGATTTAACACAAATTAGTGAAAAAAATCGTGATTCTATTTACAATAAGTTAAAACAAAATGGAGAAGAGTTTAATGAAAAAGATAAAGCGATATTTCAAAAGTCTTTGATACTTTTAAAAGAAAGATATCGATTTAAAGAGTTGAAAAACTTCTTTATCTAACTCTTTTATACTATATAATCTACATCTAATTCGAGATACTCATCAATAGATGAGTATCTTTTATCTTCATAAGAAGGAGATACAACTTCATAGTTTAATTTTGTTAACTCTTCATTTAAACTAACCTCTTTATAGTCAAACTCCAAAAGTTGTGGAAATTTTACCACCACATCTTTTACTTTTAAATCTATATCAAAACTATCTGGGTTAAATGGTTTTTTTGCCATCAATCTTCCTTTGTGTATGTGAGTATTTTATCTACATATTCTTTTGTTCTAAGTCCCACTAATACTTTTGAAATATAATGTTTTTTCAATAAATACTCCAAGGCTATTTTATCAAGAGGTTCAGCTAATTCTAGCTTTTTTGCTGTTATTTTCCCAAGAGAGTACTTGATATTTTGTTTATAACAAGTTAAAAAGTTATCAATCACTTTATAATATTTTTTATCAAGTTTAATACCTTGTATTATGTAAGGTATCACTTGATATTCGATAGTATCATCTACATCTCCTGCAAATCCAAATCGTGATTGATTTTCAATTAAATCATCGATTAATATTTGAAACTGTTTATTATCTACTTTTCTCACCTTTGCTAATATACCATCAAAATCATTACAAGGTTTATAAGAAGCTAATCGTAACATACCTCCCATATAAAAAGCATTTAATGGTCTATTTGCATGAACTTCAATACCATTTTCATGAAAATACTTTGCACAAGGGACTCCATCTTTTTCATACATATTAAAAGGAAGTTGTATCACTTTAAAATGATGATTCTCCCCTGCTATCTCTTTTGCATAATCTAATAAATATCTATACTCTAAAAAGTGGTAATCATTTTCTTGTTTTGCAAATGAGTTTGAACTAATACCATAAGATTTAATTTTTCCTTGTTCTACCATTGTTTCTAAAAATGCAAATGCTTTTTCTATACGCTCTTGCATAATAGAATGATGTTTATCTATATCTTCATTAGTTGCATCACTTTTAAGATTTGTAAGGAGATAATACTCAGGATTATGGAGTAAATAACAATCTATATAGGGAGTATTTAATCTTTGTAAACTATTGTCTATTTGATCTTCTAAAAACATAGGTGAGATACTATGAAAACAATTTGGATCATACTCCACAAGTTCTTCAACTTCCCAACCCTCTTTTACCCTTTGTAAGTTTGGACCTTGGATATATCCACCTTTTGAAACTACAGTGAATTCCTCTCTATTTCGTCCTTCTAAGGCTTGTCCTATAAGTATTTCCGCTTCACCATACATATAATTTGATGATGTGTCTATATATTTTATACCATTATCAAGTGCATAGTTTATAGCTTCTTGATGAACTGGATTTTGAAATGTAGTACGATATGTACCAAATGATATTTTTTCTAGCATTATTTATTACCTTTATGAATATATATTATTCTATTCATAAAGTGTACCTAAAGATTCATTACAATAATAGTATAATTATTTATTTTTTATTCATCTAAGTATAATTTATAATAATTTATGTTATAAATACATCTAATGAAAGGGTATTCAAAAAATGACACAAAAAAATTTTAAAACGGTGTTTACAATTTATTTTATACTCTTTGGAGTCATTGTATCTATTTTAGGCGGTGTTATTAGTTATAATATACAATTAAGAAGTCTAAAAAGTGATTTAGATACTAAAGCTAATGATGTAATGATTACTAAAAAATTCACTATTTTGAAAGAAAAAATTAGAGATATTGATAATATAGTAAAAAGTATTAGTAAAAATCCTACTATGAAAATTTATCTACAAACAAAAGATCAACATAAACTTTATGAACTTAACAATATATTTTTATCAATTGCAGGGATTAATACAAAAATCATGCAACTTCGTTATATAGATAAAAATGGGATGGAGGTTGTAAGAGTTGATAGAACAAATGAACAAGATGAGCCTTTTTTAGTAAAAGACTCTCAACTACAAAATAAAAAGAATAGAGATTATTTTCAAAGTGTTGCTCAGATACAAGACCAAAAAATATGGCATTCTAAATTTAATTTAAATATAGAACATGGGAAAATTGAGATTCCTTATCGACCAACACTAAGAGTTGCACAACCTCTTTTTAATAAAAACAATGAATTTGATGGAATAATTATAGTAAATATGTTAACAACAAATTTATTTGATTCAATTCGTAGTTCATCAGCTTTTGAACATTTTATTATTGATAAAAATGGAAACTATATAATGCATCCTGATGACCAATATTCCTTTAATAAATATAAAGGAATTTCTAGAACACTTCGTCAAGATTTTTCTAAAGATGCAATTCAATTATTATCTCATCCTAATAGATGTGATTCTTGTTATGTGTATCCATTGAATGATATTTTGAACAACGAAGATAAAGCAATAATGGTATTAAAACCAAAAGAATCTTACCAAGATGCTTTATTATATGACAAGTTAAAAGCCACATTTTATATTATACTGTTAAGTATATTAGCTAGTTTAATTATGGCTTTTTATGCTTCTGTACGACCAGCGCAATTACAAAAAGCACTTTTACTAGCAAATGATGAACTCAAAAGGTTTGCTTCAATTTTAGATAAGTATGTAGTTTCAACCAAAACAACAAAAGATACAACTATTTTAGAAGTGAGTAATGCTTTTGAAAATGCAAGTGGATATAGAAAAGATGAACTTATAGGGAAGCCTATGAGTATCATCAAACACCCTAATACACCCAAAGAGTTTTTTAAAAAATCTTGGGAAACAATTTTAAATAAAGGTGAATGGAGTGGTGAGATCCAAAATAGAAAAAAAGATGGCACTGATTTTTGGTTAGAACAAAACATTATCGCTGTCAAAGATGATCAAGGAGAAATTGAATCCTTTGTATCAGTAGGACAAGATATCACTTCAAAAAAAGAGTTAGAGAAACTCTCCTCAATAGATAAACTGACGGGTGTTTTAAATAGAAGAAAACTTGATGAATTTTTAGAGTATGAGATCTCAATGACAAAAAGATATATAAAAAATTTATCACTTGTTATTGTAGATATAGATTATTTTAAAAGTGTTAATGATCAATATGGGCATCAAATGGGTGACAAAGTACTTTTTGAAGTAACAAAAATTATATCTAAACATATAAGAGCAACAGATATTTTTGGACGATTTGGGGGAGAGGAGTTTTTATTAATTTGTCCAGAAACTGATGAAAAACAAGCATTTATTTTGGCTGAAAAACTTAGAACTGAAATTGCAAATTATAACTTTGATAAAATTGGACAAAAAACTATTAGTTTAGGTATTAGCCAATTTACTAGTGATGATACTGCTGAAACTCTTATAAAAAAAGCAGATATTGCCCTTTATGAATCAAAAAACAATGGAAGAAACCAAGCTACAATTTATTCACTTTAAAGTAGCATCTTTCTAATTTAGGCACACTTCTTGCATATTTACAATATGGAAGAAGAATATGATTTAGAAAATTATGAACGATTTTTAGGTGACTTAAACACTACAGAGGGTGGAGGTCATTGGGAAAAGATACAAAAAAGAACAGCTACTTTATTTCAAGTATTGATGGATGGAGATTTAAAAGAGCTTGTTTTTGTATTGAAACATTATCCAAAATATATAGAGATAGTTTGTGAACATTTTCGATATCTTTATAACTATTCTGAAACTGTTGCGGATATCTATGCAGCATCAAAACTACTAACTATCAGTGAACAATACCACCAAAAACAATTTGTAAGAAATCTGGTACGAAAACTAGAAAAAATTGATGAGTATGATATTTCAAAACTCAAAAGCTTTTTGGAAAAACTTTTAGCTAATCAAAATCAAATTCACCCCATTATACTTAGTTATTATAAAACACAAATGCAATACAACATTAATAATGGTAACTATCATATACTACAAATAAAAATGGTAGAAAAAAGTTTAACAAAACTTATCACAGATGATAGTTATGATTTTAGTGCAAGTGATAGAGACGCAATGCTAGATATACCCTATATGAATTAAGGAAAAAAATGCAATTTACACCAAACAGATATACTATAGTTTTTTATGAAAAAAAAGGTTGTGCTGGAAATCAAAGACAAAAAAAAGTTTTAGAAACACATGGTCTGTCTTACCAAACAAAAAGTCTACTTGATGCACCTTGGACAAAAGAGAGTCTAGAGCCTTTTTTTCAAGGTCTCAATAAAAGTGCGATGATAAATCAATTTGCTCCAAAAATAAAAAACAGTGAGATAAATATCGAAGATTATACAAAAGAGGAACTTATTAAACTTATGTGTGAAGAGCCTATTTTAATTAAAAGACCATTATTACAAATAGGTGAGCATAATATCTGTGGTTTTGATATAGAACAGATTAATAAACTTCTTGATACAAATATTTGTGAGAGTATCTCTATATCAACTTGCCAAAGTGAAGATCCATGCAAGAGTGTTTAAAAAAAATATGTACCGAGTTTGAACAGCTTAGTGGTTTTTTACAAGAACAAACTCCTGTTAAAGAGAAACTTGTCAATAAGCTCTTTATGGAGTTTATGACCTGCTTTGGAAAACTAAAAGAGGAAAAACTAGAATACCCAAAAGAATTTATCAATGATGTACGACTATTCCATGAAGGGTTTTCTCCACTCATACAAAAATTTGATGATATACAAATACGATATTTGATGTTAAGTGATTTTTATGATTTTGCAAGATTGACTAAAAAATACAAAAAACAATAATTAAACATTAAGTTGTATAAAATTTATATATTTTATTATATATTTTATATATAAGAAGACCTATATAAGACTATTATATGATATAATTATTAATTAAAGAAAAAAATCAAAGGTTTAGATATGGATTCAAAGTCTAATAAGTTTCAAGAACATTTTAAATATATGCAAAATGTTACAGAGTTTAAGACAGAACTCAATGACATCAGTAAAACATGGGATCAACTAATACTTCTTAGTCAATTAGGTGATACTGGTATTGATATGAGTCAAACAAAAACTAACTTTAATGCCTTAACAGAGGAACTTATTTCACATCTAGCTGATGCGACACTCAACAAAGTGATAAATGCTATGAAATCAAAAGCACAAGTTGCTGTAGATATAGTTATAAGAAATCTTTTTGAAAGAACAGCAGATATTGGTTTTTTAGCTACTGATGATGATATAAGAAGTTTTTTACTTAAACATCCAAAAACTATAGAACAAATAGAGGTATATAAAGATGATATAGATGATACAAATTTTAGAATAGCAAAAAAAACTTACAAAGAGGATTTACTTTATATCAAAAATAGATTTGAAGAGTATGTAGCTAAATATAGTGTCTATTATGATATTGTATTATTTGATACAAATGGAAATATAGTAGCAAAACTTGATGATACAAATACAATAACACAAACCAATGACTCTATAATTAATATTGTAAAAAGTACCGATGAAGACTATGTGGAAACTTTTAAATATCATGATTTTTTACCAAAACATAAAAACTCATTAGTGTATACTTATAAAGTAACAAAAACTAATGATTGCGATGATATTATTGGTTATTTATCTTTATGCTTTAAATTTGAAAATGAGATGGATGGTGTTTTTTCAAGATTAGTGGAAAAAGAGAATAAAGAAACAATTCTCTTATTAGATAAAGAGGGTGTATCTATAGCTTCAAGTGACCCTTACCATATCCCAATTGGAGCAAAACTTGAAATTGAACTTGAAAAACCTTTTACAATAACCTCTTTTGCGGGGAGAGATTATCTTATAAAAACTTGTCAAACAAATGGATATGAAGGTTTCTTTGGTTTAGGATGGCTTGGTCATATTATGATACCACTGAGTAGTGCATTTCAGGAAAATAATAAAACCATAGAGATAGAAGAAAAAATTTTACAATCTATTATGAGAAATGAAGATATTTTCAAACAAGAGATGATAGAGATTCCAATAAAAGCAACTACTATACAAGACGAACTTGACCGTGCTGTATGGAATGGGAATGTAGCCCAAACTGATGAAAACTCTAGTTTAGGTGGAGCTGATTTTGCTAGGTCTATCTTACGAGAGGTACGACAAACAGGTGAAAATACAAAAAAATCATTTAATACCTCAATAGAAAAACTTAATGAAACTATTATACTATCTCTTTTAGATGACGCTGTGTTTTTAGCATCACTTTCTATTGACATAATGGATAGAAACCTATATGAAAGAGCAAATGATTGTAGGTGGTGGGCATTAACAAGTACTTTTAAAGAAATTCTCTCAAAAGATGAACCGATCACAGATCAAGAAAAAAAAGATATTTCAAGTATTTTAAAATATATCAATGATCTTTACACAGTGTATACAAACCTTTTTATTTATGATAAAAATGGAACTATAATAGCTGTTTCAAATGAAAACGAAACTAATCTTGTAGGGAAAGAGTTAAATAATAATTGGGTAAATAAAACATTACATCTCGATAACTCTTCTAAATATTCTGTATCATCTTTTGAAGAAACACCTTTATATGATGAAAAACATAGTTATATATATGGTGCTTCAATTGTGAGTACTAATAACTCACATAGTGTAGGTGGTATTGGGATAGTATTTGATAGTACACCTCAATTTCAAGATATGTTAAAAGACGCCCTTCCTAAAGTAGATGATAAAATATTTTCATTTTTCGTTGAAAAAACTTCAAAAAAAATAATCAGCTGTTCAAATGATAATTACACTATTGGAAATACTTTAAATATTGATGATAACTTTTTCAATCTCAAACACGGAGAATCAATATCTCAAATAATTGAATTTGAAAACAAATATTATATTGTAGGGAGTTCATGTTCAAATGGTTATAGAGAATATAAAAGCCAAAGTGATGATTATATAAATGATATTATCGCACTTGTATTTATTGAAGCTGGAAAAATTATAGAAGAAAACTCAACAATACCACAAAAAGAACAAAATCAATACTATAATTATCCTATATTACAAAATGAACCCGTACAAGAGGTAGCAACATTTTATATTGGTGAAAAATGGGTTGGGATTTCTCAGTGTCAAGTAATAGAAGCTGTAGGACTAGAGCATTTAGAAACACCTATTAGTATAGAGGTTGAAAATCATTTCAAAGGGACAATATCACATAAAGAATATTTTGTAAGTGTACTAGATATAAGTTCATTTATTAAAAATAATAAAGAAACTAAAAAAAATGATATCATACTAGTGAACTATGAAGGCTCTGATGGAAAACACACTATTGGAATTGTTGTAGATAGACTTGGGGAGATTATGAGAGTACCTACACAACATATAAAACCTTTTGAAAATCATCTCATCAGTGGGGGAATGATAGGGGAAAGTATAGTACAACCACCTAAAAATGTTCATGCTAAAACACTTCTCACACTCTTGAATATTTCAAAACTTCAAGAGATAGTAAAATAATAAACTATCTCTCTTAAAAATAACTTGTAATAAAATTAAAAAATATTTTTTAACAAAATAGTTAAAAACAATTATGGTATATAATATGTATAATCATCGTCAAAGGATTTATACAAATGTCACATCAACATGATACAACAAACCATTCATATATGAGTATTCGTAAAAATGCAAATTTTTTAGATTGGCGAACACAGCCTAGAAACTTTAAAACCTATCCACATTTTTCACAAAGATTTAAAATAGATGATTATGATGAACTAAAAGATTTAAACCTTATTGGTGGTATCACTTTTGAAAAAGAGTACCCAGAAGGGACATATTACCTTAGAACTAACCCAAGTGCTGGTGCACTATATCCTTGTGAAATATATATACAACTTCGTGGTGTTAAGGGACTTGTTAGTGGCATATATCACTATGAGCCACATAGTAGAACATTGTGTTTACTACAAGAGATTGATAGTGATGGAGTTGAGTATTATTTTAAAGATAACTCAAAACAAAAAGGGATTACATTTTTAATCTCATCTATCTATTTTAGAAGTTCATGGAAGTATAGAGATAGAAGTATACGCTACATTCTCCTTGATTCTGGTCATGCACTAGGAACTATCTATGCAGCTCTTTGTGTTATGGATAAAGAGTCTAAGATAATGTTTGATTTTGATAAACTTGCTTTAAATGAGATATGCGGATTTAGAGATGATGAGATGTTTACTTGTGCAATATCATCTACAACTTCTACAGAAAAAGAGACAAAACCTTTGCGACAACAACTTCCCTATGTAAGTGGTTGTGATTTTTTAGAGACAAATAAGTTCATAGAAGATACTTATAAAAAAACCTGTAGTCATGAGTGTAAAGATATTGAAAATCCTTTATTTTTTGATAATATACCAAAAGAACAACTTAAAAGTATTATTGTAAATCGTCGTTCAATTCGAGCTTTTAGAGAGATACCTATAGAAGAAAATGATTTTTCTTTTATCACCCAAAATATTTTTACTTTTGCAACAACACACAATATTAATATATTTTATACAGTTCATAGAATAAATGGCATGACTCAAGGATTATATAAAAATGGAACTCTTCAAAGTGTTGGCGACTTTAGTGCTAAATCAAGATATTTAAGTTTAGAACAAAATATAGGTGGACAAAGTGCAGTAACATTCTACTTCACTTCAAATGAAAATGAGGCTTATCAAAAAGTAAATATTTTAAGTGGATTTATCGCTCAAATCATATATCTAAAATCAGAACTCAAACAGGTAGGTTGTAGCGGAATTGGAGCTTATTATGATCAAGAAACAAAAGAGTTTTTAAAGACAGAAAATAACATTCTTTATCTACTTGCTATTGGCAAGTAACTCTTCCTCTTTTTTTGCTTTATTTTTTATATTATGAATATAGACTATTAGGACAAAAAATACCGCTGATGTTAACCCTAAAGTTAGAGTCATCATAGCTTCTTCTGGTGCGGCATCTAAAAGAATTAGCTTTCGTATAACAACAACAAATCCAATCTCTAGAAAAGTCAAAGCATAATCATATCCATTTTTAATAAATAATGTTTTCACAATAGCTATAACAATTAAGGTAAATAAGCCATCTGTTAAAATCATTTTTATTGATTGAAAATCCAATGCACCTTGAGTAATTGTCAGTGATATCATCTTATGTGATAAACTCATAATACAGATGAAAAGGTATAACATCATTGTTATGATAAAAACATATTTTAATATATTAATAAGTTGTAATAAGATTTTATCAATTTTATTTTCTAAAATTTTATCTAAATTGCTTAGTTTTTTAAATGTTCTATCGATAAGATTACTTGTATTTGTTTTTTCTGTTTTTTTCATTGAAAAGTCTTTTATTCAAATTTTTTGCAATATTATCATATGGCAACTTAATGTAGATATTGGAAATTTCTTTTATAG
>Ga0209345_10005177_pt1 | contig 12234 bp, 11 predicted proteins | sample Cruoilmetagenom7_FD_187294 | JGI IMG/M metagenome (GOLD analysis project Ga0209345, IMG submission 187294) | Oil polluted marine microbial communities from Coal Oil Point, Santa Barbara, California, USA - Sample 7 (SPAdes) (version 2) | ecosystem: Environmental > Aquatic > Marine > Oil seeps ...
CCTGGTCGTCGGTGTGCCAATTCGGCTTCACGTTCTTCTCGAAATCGCGGCAATGATCGCAGACACCCTGCTCGTCGAACGTGATCGCCGAGTCGGTGGTGTCCATCACGCAGTTGGTGCAGACTTGTATAGGTTTTTGCATCAATTTCTTTGCTTTCATTCTTTAAGACTTAAAGTTTCTCAGAAGGGCGCATCCGTGCGTGACCGCATGAAATCGCCGCAATGATACCTCATGGTCCTAGTTTGGTGCAGGTTGGGCGTTTTGCTCACCTGAAGTGCGGGGGGCTGCGCTCTTGGCGCGCGAGGCGATTGTCAGGAACAAGAAAACTGAAACCCATATTTCGGGCGATTGACTGATAGATGCAGAGAACAGGGATATCACCAGCAAGGAGACCACGACGGGTGCCAGGGGGAAAGCCAACGGGTCACGCCTGAGGGAAAGGACTTTCCAAACCTGCGAGATCACGATCATCAGGCTGCCAAGGAAAAGGGCGCCGCCAAACAGCCCGGTTGCCATCATGGCCTCGAGGATAGAATTGTGTGTGTATGCCGTGTTGTTGAGCGCTAGGTGCCCACTGCCAAGGAAAGGTGAGTTCGCCACGTTGCGCAATGCATCGAACGCTATGTATATGCGTACCTCGGTATGGCCACCGGAACCTAGCTCGGTGAATGTCGTGAGCAGTCGTTCCAGGGCGATGAACATCGTATCCGCTCGCTGAAAGGCAAAAACAGCGCCGATGATCATAGCAACGATCAAAATGAAGCTTCGATTTGATATGCCGCTTTGACGACCTCTGCGCAACAACTTCGTCCGGAGGATCCCGAGAACCAACAAACACAGAGACGCCAAAAATGCAAGCATCGGGCCTCTGGAACCTGCGAGGAAAAGTGCACCCAGGCCGAGAACTACACCCGCCACCGACAGCAGCAAGCGCAGCCGTCCTTGCTCCTTGATGTTCAAGCTAAGCTGAGCGATCGACATGATCGCAAGAGCACCGCCAGTAAGACCGATCGTAATCGCACTAAGGCGCGCAGCCGCTTCGCCTTCTGCCCGCAGTTCCAGACGCTCGTTCGCAATCGCAAGCAAAAACTGGCTGCCGGATTGCTGCAACTGGACAAAAATCATGATTGTCGAAAGAAAAAGAACGGCCTGTATCCATGTGCTGATTAGGCTCATATCCGAGGGTCTGAAGGACACTGCAACCGACAAAGCGGGTAAAAACGTAAGCAGAAAATAGTAGGAAACTGTGTATGTAGGCGAGCTCAGCGGTGCATATACGCCCCTAAGATAGAGGTCGGTGACAAGCCGGAGCCCGTAAATCACGAAAAACAGGAAAAGCGGAACAGTTATGATCGGGATCTTTGCCGAGGAAGTTCTGAACGATAACATTAGTGAGACCAGGAAAATGCCCGCGTACAAGGCTTTGAGCAGGATGTTTACCTGGCCAACAGGCAGTCCTGCTAGTGTCGCAGCAATTGTCGTCAGCGGATACCCGAAACACAGCAGCGCAACTGCTGGGATATATAGGTTTGACAGCCTCATGTTGACTGCTGAAAGCGTTCGGTCAGTTTCCAAACCGACACAGCCAACCCAGCCCCGCATACTCCAACGATAATCACGCCGCCAAGAAGCCAAAACAGAATTGCCAAGCGGCTTTCTGGCTGGGCGCCGAATACAATCGAGAAGACCCATGCGCCGGAAAGAGAGCCCACAATCGGAACGGCATAGCTAACGATATGATGAGACAAGAAACCACCTCCCAAAAACTTGTTCATCAAAAGCCAGGACAGAGTCAAAGTCGAAACCACCTGAACGGCAAGATATACGGAAGCCACGCCTAGAACCCCAGAGTGGTTGAGGGCATAAAAGTATCCTGGGATCGATATCAGAAGTGAACAGACTCCGACAGCATTGCTATATTTCGTATACCCATTTGCCAGTGCCACGGCATGACTGATCGTAGCGATGGCAATCGACATATTGGCGATCACCAGGAAAGGGATGATGGGCGCAGCCAATAGGGTCAGCTCCGGGTCGTCGATCCAGGCGTTCAGAACGGCCTCAGGGTAGATGGTGACAATTACGGCGGGAGGGACGACGAGCAAGGCAATGGTCCGCGTAGACTTGCGGAACAGAGCAAGGGCTTCGTACGGCTCGTTAAGTGTGAAATATTGCGTGAGGCGCGGTTGGACGGCCATCATGATTGGGGTCGCCGCAATCAGCATAGCGGTTCCAAGCGTGGCAGCCAGCGTATACGCGCCGAGTTCCAGCAGTGATGCCATGGAGCCAATAAAAAGCTTGTCAAGTTGTGTGTTAGCAAGAGCAACCAAAGAAATCAGTAACATGCCGCCAGCAAAACGGCGCAGCCGACGCAGTGTTTCAAGGTCAAGGATAAACCCCCGGGATTGGGGCCAGCTATTAATGATCCCCGCCGAATGCAGTTTGACAGCCAGCACAGCCAGGAAAGTCGCGGCCAATTGCCAAGCGAAGAAGGCGTACAGACTGGGTTGAAAAAAGATGACAGCGATCACCACACCGTTGCGCAGCGCCGCCCAGAGCATGTTGAACAGGCTGGCTTTGACCTGACGTTCCAACCCGATAAGCACGCTGATGTGGAACCGAAACAGCAGTTGAAGCCCGGCTTCGATCCCGATGATTGAGACGCAGGTGGCCAAGACCTTCTCGTCGACAGCGGTCTCGCCAATGATATGAAAGACGAAGACGTCTGAGAACAGCAGGCTCAGAACCGATATTAGAACAAAGATCGCAAAGAACAGACGCTCAATCGCGACGAAGGCCCGGCGGCGTTGGTTATCGGTTACGTCTTTGCGCGCCATTTCGCGCCCGATCGCCGGCGTCAGGCCGATCTCCAGAACCAGAATTAGCGAGGCGATCAGGATCGAAAGCGCGACAATCGAGTATCCGTCCGCTCCGAGTATAGCTATGTAAGCCGGAACGAACAAAAAGGTCGATAACGCCGAAAACAATCGGCTCGCATAGTTGAAAAAAATGTTCCAGCGCATGATTAGCGAGAGCGGACAATTCGCGCAGGGACCCCTGCCACAATTGATTTTGGCGCTACGTCTGAATTGACAAAGCTGTTGGCGCCGACAATGCTGCCCGATCCGATCGTCACACCTTTGCTGATCGTAGTATTCGCCGCGATCCAGACGTCGTCCTCGATTCGGACCGCCGCCTCGACATTGGGTTGAGACACCATTGGCTGAGTTGTGTCGCGAGAACCGTGATCGAACGCCACGATCACCACATTCGGGGCAACCATCACATTGCGTCCAATGTGCACCCCGGACGACAAGCCCGTTATCGTCACATTCTGCGCCAACGAACTGCCTTCACCTATCTCCACAAAACCGCGCAACCTAACATTCGGCGAAATCGACACATGGCGGGCGATACTGCATCCGCGACGGTTGTAGTAGGAAACGCGCAGCCGACTGTATTCATCAGGGAGCCACACGATGATTTCGCGCAGCAGCGATGAAAAGGCCAAGCCGATTTTCTGGTACGTAGCTCTGATTGAGACAAACATGACTTTCAACCTTTGCTTTGCTGCAATCGGAAAGCACGGATTGCCTCGGCAATCGACTGTGCGCCAAGTGTTTTTACCTGTTTTCGCTGCGCCCGATCGGCGATTTTCGCAATTAGGTTCCGCGCGCGCCGGAAGGATATGACCGCGTAGCATTGAACGATCTTTGCCGAGAGAAGGAGCTTCGATCCCTCATAGTGCTGCATCGCTGCTTTTCGGGCATCGCGGTATTCGTCATGAAACAGTCGGCAAGCCGCATAGACGCAGGCCAGATCTGGTTTGCCCAAGGCAGTGTTTCCAGTCCGCTCCAACGCCCGGCGCAGCGATTGGCAGTAAATCGTCGGCCCCGACCAGAAGAAGGGTATATCCGGATACCACGTCTCGACAGTGTCGGACGGCAAGTGTTTTTGTTCCGCGACCGGCCCGTGGTGCTTGCGCTGTGTTCCCGCACCGGCGGTGCTGCTGACCGAGTGTCCGGTAATGACCAAGACCCGGGTCGCGCGCCGCAGCTTTTTCAAGACAGCGGTTAGCCCGATCGCATTGGCCATATCCGGGCTGGGGCCAGGAAAGAAGCTGCCGGTGATTTCATACAGCTCGTCCAGCGTACCGCGTCGGATGAACCCGTGGTAGACACAGGGCAGATCCTCGAGTCCCATCGCACCACCCCGACTGACGACGCTGCGGCCAAGTTTGTTCAGATCTTCCGATGTCGTAGTGCCCTTGACGGGGCGTAGATACAGCTTGCCACCATATTGATCGAGGAGCGGATGGTCGAGATCGGGCCAGATGTAATTGACCACCGGCCCCATTACTGCATCCACACCGTCGCTGCGCGCCGCGGCCAACTCGTCGAGTGACTCGTCGAGCATGATGCCATCATCGTCCCCCAGCATGCATATGAAATCGCCGGAGCAGGCCAATATGGCCCGATCACAGTTATCGACCACTGAAATCCAGCCAGCATGGTGATTGTACTGCAGGCGCGGATCATTCCTTGCGTCGATCCAGGCACGCAAACTGTCGCTGTCCGAATTGTCCTGAACCACAACTTCGAAATCTTGCCTCGTGGAAGATAGTAGCTCATCGATCAGAACTGTCAGATATTTCTGCCGATTCTTGGTCGGGATGGCGATCGAGAGCAGTATGTTACTTTTTATGGTCATGGATCAATGCTTCACATCAGGCGAGTTGCTGTTGAATGTAAGGTAGCTTCAGCAAAAGCGCGATCGTTTCGTCCACTGAAAGCTGGGTTGTGTTGTGGGAGGTGTAATCATCCACCTCGTTGGCTTCTGCCACGCCCTGGGTGATGAACGACTCATAGTTCAGATCGCGATTGTCGGCAGGTACGCGATAATACTGCCTGATCTCCTCGGCCTTGGCCATTTCTTCCCGAGAAACCAAGGTTTCATAGATCTTTTCGCCATGGCGTGTGCCCATGATCTCGATCGGGACCTTCGAGTCGAACAGCTTCCGAAGGGCTTCAGACAGGACGTCCAGCGAGCAGGCCGGAGCCTTTTGCACAAAAATATCGCCCTGATTGCCCTCGTGAAATGCCGTGAGTACGAGATCAACGGACTCTTCGAGCGACATCATGAAACGGGTCATGTTCAGGTCGGTCACCCGCAGCGGAAGACCTGCCTTGATCTTCTCAACGAAGAGGGGGATTACCGATCCGCGGGACGCCATGACGTTCCCATAGCGTGTCGCGCACAGCTTCGTGCCATTTGGCACAATGCTGCGCGACCGTGCGATCAGGATCTTTTCCGCCATAGCCTTGGAAATGCCCATCGCGTTGATCGGGTAGACGGCCTTGTCGGTGCTGAGCAAAACCATGCGGTCCACGTTGTTTTCGATCGCGGCGCGACAGACGTTCTCGGTGCCGACAACATTCGTCTTTACCGCTTCCATCGGGAAAAACTCGCAAGATGGAACCTGCTTCAGCGCGGCGGCATGAAACACATAGTCAACGCCTCGCATTGCCTCGTTGATGGATTCATAATTGCGTACATCGCCGATTACGAATGAGACCTTGCTGTTGCGCAGTCGCACGCGCAGGTCTTCCTGCTTCTTTTCGTCCCGGCTGAAGATGATGATCCGTTCGATGTTCGTCGAAAGAAAACGGCTCAGCACGGTTTTGCCGAATGATCCGGTTCCACCGGTTATCATCAACGTTTTTCCATCAAAGCTTTGCATTGCATGTATCCTTTAGAAATTGGCGTGCGGCCGTTGGTCAAACGGATTTCAGTGCGGCGAGGATCTGGTCAACATCACCGGGTTCCAACCACCAACCCACCGGTAGGCCGACCATGCTTGCACTGAATCGTTGCGTGGCGGGAAGGGCGCGGGCCGTTGAGGCGAAGCCGCTGTATACTTGGTTGGGTTGATGCAGCTTCGTGCGTCCGATGCCCTTCGCCGACAAGTTGTCCAAAACCTTGTCTTGGTGCTCGGCAAGAACCATGAAAACCCAATAGGCAGGTTCAGACCCGGCGCGCGGCGCGACTGCGCGAACGCTGGGGACCGAGGTCAGCCCCTCCGCTAGAGCTGCCGCGTTTCGCTTGACTTTAGCCAACCTGGCATCAACGCTTTCCAAAGAAACCAAGGCGATGGCCGCATTCAGGTGGTTCAGATTTCCGGCAATGCCGATCTGTGTGACATCTGCGTCGGGATTGATTTCACCTCGGGGGTCTCGAAAATTGGCTAGGTCGATGCCAAAGCGGCGATGGCGCTTGGCCAACTCGGCTGCTTGGGCATCGCGGCACATCAAGATAGCGCCCTCAGCGCCATTGATCTGCCGGTTGGCATAAAATGAGAAGACGGTGAAGTCCCCCAAAGATCCGACAGGCAGCCCGCCCGTCAGGCGTGCTCCGTATGCCGCATTTGCGTCCTCGATCAGGATCAGACCAAAGTCGTCACACAGGGCGCGCAAAGCGGCGGTGTCAGCCGGATAGCCGGCAATATGATAAACGACGATCGCTTTGGTCTTGGCCGTGATCTGCGCCTGCGCATCGTCGACATCCATGGTGCCCGTCTCAAGGTCAAGATCAACCCATACCGCGCGGGCGCCACAGTTCTGGATCGCAGCGTTAGACGACAGGCAATTGAACGCCAATGTGAGAACTTCGTCGCCCGGACCGACGCCGGCAAGCACCAAGGCGCTTTCGATTGCCACCGTCATATTGGCGAATGTTACTCCTGTATACGCAGGAAGAACCGCTTCTATCGCCTTTTCAAGGGCAGCAACATTGGGACCGCCGCCAATCTGTCCTGATGCGAGCACAGCGGCGGTAGCGTTTCTCGCCTCGGGGATGCGGGCATCAAAAAGCTGGATCGACATCTTCGTTATCCCTTTGCCAAAGCGGTCACGATGGCCTGGCGAGTGTCGTCGTTGACCCACCAACCGCAGGGAATGTGCAGCAGCCTGCGGTAGAACTCATCAAGACCGGGCATTTCGCCAGCAAAGGGGCGAAAAACCGAGTGCAGGTGGTTGGGCCGATGTAGTTTGGAAGCCATGACCCCGATATCTGCGAGCCGGGCCTCCACATCCGCTGAATCATCGCAAAGCAGCGTATAAAGCCAATAGCTGGGATCGGAGCCCGGCAGCACTCGACCGGCGGACAGGCCTTTGATCCCCGCAATTTCTTGGTTGAAGAATCGAGCGTTATCACGGTGGCGTTCGATAAGAGGATCTATGTGATCCAACTGGGCCTTGCCGATCACAGCGGTGACATTGTTCATGTTGTACTTGAACCCGGCCGTCGTGATGTCGATCTCGGTGCGCGGGACGCCTTTAGCGAGGCCGAACCAGCGCAAACGCCGGGCGGTGTCCACTCGAGCTGGATCTTTCACCACCAGCATACCGCCGTCGACCGTGGTCATATGCTTGATCGCTTGGAACGAGAACAGGGCTGAATCGCCGAAACTGCCGATGGGCTGTCCATTGTGTGTTGCGCCCAAAGCGTGAGCACAGTCTTCGATCAACTCAATTCCATGGCGATCTGCGATATCGCGCAGTGCGACGAGATCAGCCGGATAACCGGCGTAATGCACGACGATGATTGCGACCGTCCGCGATGTGATTGAGGCCTCGACAGCCTCGCAAGACAGGTTTCCCGTGTCCGGGTCGACATCGGCAAAGACCGGTGTTGCCCCACAGTTGAGAATAGTTGTGTTGGTTGGTTCGGCGGTCATCGACGTCGAGATAACCTCTGTGCCAGCCTTTGCCCCTGCCAGAACCAGCGCAAGATGCAATGCGGCCGTCCCACTGCTGACGGCCAAGGTATTGCTCAGGCCGAAGTGGGCCGCAAAGCGTGTCTCGAACTCGTAGACATGCGCACCTTCGCCGATCATGCCGCCATAAAGCACCTCTTCGAGCGCGGGCATCAACTGTTCTTTCGGAGGCATGGCGACCTTGACCAGTGGCGTGGGGCGGCCAACGTAAATTGCTGGAGTCGAGCCCATTATTTGATCACGCTCGCATAAATCTTCCTGTTTTGATCCAATTCAAACAATGTTTCACCGCCTCTACATTCTGATGCTGTCAGAGAAATCGCTTTCCCATCTATTTCTGTAAATGCGCCGTCAAAAAAACCATTGAAATCGAAAGCACGAACAATATCGTATGAACGCTCCGGATTATCTTTTAGAGAGGCAATAAATTTATAACCCTCCAGTTCCGCAGCACTTTTTAGGAGCGGTTGGTTTTCTTCAGGGAAAGCTACCGGTGCCCTCGAGACCACGAGCCGTGGCAGCCAGGCGGCCAACATCGTCCGCGCGACTTCCTCGCATTTATTAAAAAGCGTCCAGCCAGTGTCGTGTTCGGTGATGTCGCATGCGGTGCTTTCGATAATTGGCCCGGTATCAAGCCCATCGTCGGTGTAATGCAGGCATGTGCCATGGTACCATCGGCCTGTTTCCCGAGCTTCCAGAATTGCACGCGCCGTCATGTTGCGCCCGCGCAATGACAGATTATGCGCGTGATGCTGGTTTACAAAACCCAATGCGGGCTTTCTGATCATCTCAGGTGACAGGAGCCTCCAATAATTGATTGAGACCCCGAGATCGAAATCGATTTCCGAAAGCTCTTCAAGTGTCGCGACATCGCCCGATACGATCTCGAAAGGATCGTCTTCCCACCACGCATTTGCATGAGGAGGCCGACAAACGCATGCGACGACTTCTATGTTCTTCATTTCCAAGAGAAGACGAAGAGCATACGCGCCCAACGGCCTTGAACCGAGGAATGCCACCCGTGTTTTGTTCAATGAACCACTCCAGTGCAAAAAATGAGTTGTACGCAATCTGTGTTAGAATCGGATCGCCTTATTGGCAATCTCCGAGAAAGAGAATTTCTTGCAGCCCTTTTCTGAGGCAGAGTGCGCAAGAGAACGTAGGAGCTTCGCGTCGTTGCGAATCAAATCCAGCAAGACGTTGTCTAACGTCGCATCGTCGGCATCGTCGATGAAGAGCGCATTGCCGCCGAGATCTAGGTGCTCCATTCCCTTCCAACGGTGAAAGACCGTAGCAAGCCCGTGCCCGATGGCTTCTTCCCAAACGACGGAATGCGTGCCGGGAAAGACTGCGGCGTCTGAAGCCCAGAAATACTTGTATAACTGCTTTGGATCGGTCCAGCCCAGAAAATGCACGTTCCCGTCAAGCTCAATCCGCGAGAGCTCGGCCTCAACATCAGGATTGGGTTTTCCGAACACCAATAGGTGAACGTTTGGCAACCGATTGGCGCGCCTCTGATGACCGAACCTGTCGATCAGGCGATGAATATTCTTGCGCAGATCCAGTTTTCCGCCCGTTACCAGAACGATGTCATCTTCCCCAATGCCGAGAGCATTGCGCGTCTGCTGGCGCACGTCGGGCCGGGTTTGTTGGTCAACCGACGTGTCGTCAAATCCGAACGGCAAAAGCTCCATTTTCTCGCGCGGAAGTCCGTACATCTCGTGCATGAAATCCGCGCGTGCGGGGAGCGTTGGGAAGTACCGACGGATAGCGGGATCTGCGAATTGGACCAGTCCGCGATACAACAGACCGTGAAGCAGGTGGCGAGACACAAAACCACGAGCACTGTTGACGAAGTCGGTGTGACTGTCGGCATGCACCGGAATGCCGTGTTTCATCGCATAGCTACGGATGACAAGAATATCCCAGAACTGCGTGTCGTGAAGAAAGATCAGATCTGGTTGAAAGGCGTCAAGCCGGGCTCGCAATCCCCGATACGCGCGGATCTTCGGCCGTATTTTTTTCGGGACCCACAAGGCATAGGGTAAACGATGAACCGGAATGCCGTCGTCGCTCTCGTAGCTAGAGGGGGCGACATATCCGAGCCTTGCGTGGTCGATATATGTTTCTGTCGACGCGATGATTTCAACGTCGTGGCCCATCTTGCGATGAACACGGGGCAGGATATTTTCCTGATACCCGTATCCGTCGATATAGAAGGCAGCCAAGCAGACATGTGCTATTCGCATTGTTTCAAGGCCTCGAGGAACTTCTTGGGATCGCGGATCTCATGTGCGCAAGCGGCCAACATTGCGTCGTCGCACTCCCACCATTGGCTGGCCAAAAGAGCGGCGCGCAGTTCGTCATCAAATCTGAAGCGTAGATGCCGCGCCGGAAGTCCGGCGACGATCGAATAGGGTTCGACATCCCGCGTTACGACGGCCCCGGCTCCGATAACTGCCCCATGCCCGATCGATATCCCTTGCAGGATGACCGCCCGATACCCGATCCAAACATCCGACCCGATGATCACCCGTTTGGGCGCGGAACGCGGGAAGGCTGAGAACTTCTTCTTTACGCTATCGCGGCCTTGGTAAAACACAGGCGAGGTGCCCACCCAGTCGATTGGATGCTGCCCGCCGCCGATTGCAACGTAATTGGCGATCGAACAGAAGTCGCCGATATCAGCCGATGAGATCTCGCAGTCATACCCGCAAAAGCTGTAACGTCCCATGGTGCTGCTCAAAAATGCCGAACCTGCCTCGACTTTTGAGCCGTTTCCGATGCGGCTGCCGCGGATTGCCGGGCCGCGCAGCTTCCTCAGAAACTTGGACCAGTAGTAAACGCTGAGCATAGGGTTAGTATTCTCCGTTTGCGTTAGAGGCGCAGGTCGCTTTCCGTTGCCGGAAAGATCGACTTGAGGTCGTAGAGAAAGTTTTCCGACTTGCCAAATGCGCGTATTTTGGATGATCCCATTTCGACGAACTGGTGGTGTCCGACAGCTACAAGAATGGCGTCGTAAACTCCAGCTTCGGGCGCATCGGTGAGTGTCACCCCGAGCTCTTCTTGAGCTTCTTGCCGGTTCACCCACGGGTCGTGGACATCCACCGTCATCGAATAGCTTTGAAGGGACTTGATCACGTCGATCACACGCGTATTGCGAAGGTCCGGGCAGTTTTCTTTGAATGAGAGGCCCAGAACCAGCACCCGCGCTCCAGTGACAGGCAGGGACCTTTTTGCCATCGTCTTCACCAGTTGCTCGGCAACAAAAATCCCCATGCCTTCATTCAGGCGCCGCCCTGCGAGAATGACCTGCGGGTGATATCCAACGGACTGCGCTTTGTGCGTAAGATAGTACGGATCGACGCCAATACAGTGTCCGCCGACAAGACCGGGCCGGAACGCAAGGAAGTTCCATTTCGTGCCCGCCGCCTCGAGAACCGACTGTGTGTCGATGCCCATCCTAGTAAAAATCATCGCAAGTTCATTGACCAGAGCGATGTTGAGGTCGCGCTGGGTGTTTTCAATGACCTTCGCGGCCTCGGCGACCCTGATCGATGGTGCGCAATGTGTGCCCGCGCGGATGATCAAGCGATAGGCTTCGTCGACCCGCTGCGCAGTTTCGGGCGTCGAGCCGGAGGTAATCTTCTTGATATCGGGCAGGCGACGCTCGTGATCGCCTGGGTTGATGCGTTCGGGGCTGTAGCCCGCGAAAAAGTCTTGGTTCAGCTTGAAACCCGATACCTGTTCCACAATCGGAAGACACGCTTCCTCCGTCGCCCCAGGATAGACCGTGGACTCATAGACGACGATGTCGCCCTGCGCGATAACCTTGCCGACGGTCTCAGACGCGCCAACAAGGGCGGTCAAATCGGGCTGCATGAAGTCGTTGACGGGTGTCGGAACTGTTACAATGTAAAAATTGCAGGGCCGCAAATCATCCAAGCGGTTCGACAGGTTCAACCTATTTGCGCCTTTGAGGTCTTCGGCGCCGATTTCCAGCGTTCTGTCATGCCCATTTTTCAACTCGGAAACGCGGCTCTCGTCGATGTCGAAGCCGACAACATCAGCCACCTTTGCGAATTCAACAGCCAATGGCAGCCCAACATAGCCCAGACCAATAATGCCAATTTTTAGATCGTTAGATTCCGTTTGCATGATCAGTTCCAAACTCCACGGGTGTCGACAATTCGGCCGACAGGTTGGGGTGCGTTTTTAAAGGGTTTGTGATCCACCAAGAGCACATGGACATCGGCAAGGACATCGCCTTGTTTCAACGTGACATTGGGGCGGTTCAAAGAGGCAGGAAGCTCCGAAATATTCGGCTCGACGACAAGAACCGCGCCCGGATGGCCTGCTGCCAGTGCTTCTGCGATCGCCAGCGCCGGGCTTTCGCGCAGGTCGTCGATGTCGGGTTTGAAGGCGAGACCATAGATGGCGAGCGTGACATCGGCGGCGG
>Ga0209345_10005178_pt1 | contig 12234 bp, 11 predicted proteins | sample Cruoilmetagenom7_FD_187294 | JGI IMG/M metagenome (GOLD analysis project Ga0209345, IMG submission 187294) | Oil polluted marine microbial communities from Coal Oil Point, Santa Barbara, California, USA - Sample 7 (SPAdes) (version 2) | ecosystem: Environmental > Aquatic > Marine > Oil seeps ...
ACAAATTTACAATCTAAATCACCATTTTTAACAGGTATTTTTCTTGAAGTTCGTAAACCAACGTGTTTTAAAGCCTCAAAATCAGAAGTAATAAACCAAACTGTGGATTCTGGATATCCATGTTTTAAAGTATCTCCAATTTTTTTATAAAACTCTTGTACATCAACATTTAAACGCTCACCGTAAGGCGGATTGAATAAGATAGTTGTTTGTCCAAATACTTCTTTTACTGAATTGAAAAAATTAACATGGTGTACTCCAATAAATTCATCTAAATTGGCATTTTTAATATTCTCTTGTGCTTTTCTAATTGCTGAAGGTGCCTTATCAAAGCCCATAATTTTAAAATGTGAACTTCTAATTTTCTTCAATAAAGAATCTTGAATTATAAAAAATAAGTCTTCATCGTAATCTTCCCATTTTTCAAATCCAAACTCTTTTCTATTAATATTAGCGGGAATATTATTAGCAATCATAGCAGCTTCAATTAATATAGTTCCAGAACCACACATAGGATCAATAAAATTACATTCACCTGTATAACCAGAAAGCAATACCAAACCAGCCGCTAACACTTCATTTATTGGTGCAATATTGGTAGAACTTCTGTAACCTCTTTTATGAAGTGAATCTCCAGAGCTATCTAGAGAAACTGAACAAAAATCTTTTTGAATATGCACATGAATTTTAAGATCAGGATGTTTTACATCAACATTTGGCCTTTTGTGGTATTTGTTTCTAAAATAATCGGCAATCGCATCTTTAGATTTTAATGAAATATAATGAGAATTTGTAGTAAAATTATTTGAATTCACAACCGCTCCAATTGAAAAAGTAGTATCCACATTCATATATTTCTCCCACTCTATTTGCATTAATTTTTTATACAAATCATCCTCATCAGCAACTCTAAAACGTCTAATAGGTTTTAAAATTCTTATTGCCGTACGCAATGCAATATTTGCTTTATACATAAAACCTTTATCTCCTCTAAAAGATACACTTCTTACCGCAGGTTCAACATCTTGTGCTCCAAGGTTTTTAAGTTCAGTTGCTAACAATTCTTCAAAACCAAACATAGTGGTAGCAACCATTCTAAAATCACTGTTCATATTTATAATTTTTGCAAAAATACGGAAACATTTTTGATAATAAGTGTTCTATATCGTATAGTCTATAACCTTTCTTAAAACTGTATTAAAAATGATACACTAAACTAAAAACTATTTGTTATTTTTGTAAGCATTTTAAAATTATGACTGAAAACAAAGATTGGTTTGCATCGTGGTTTAACACTCGCTACTACCATATATTATATTCACACAGAAATTATTCTGAGGCACAGGAGTTCATGCAAAATATAATCACCTTTTTAAAGTTAAAAAAGGAGGACACATTATTAGATTTAGGCTGTGGTAAAGGAAGGCATTCTATCTTTTTAAATTCACTTGGTTTTAATGTTGTTGGCGCAGATTTATCTAAAAACAGTATTAAAGAGGCAAAACAATTTGAAAATAAAAGCTTAAAATTTATTGAACATGATATGCGTAATCCTTTTAATGCAACATACAATGTTGTTTTAAATTTATTTACAAGTTTTGGTTTTTTTGAAAATGATACTGAAGATATTGCAATTCTTCAAAATATCAAAAGTGGCTTAAAACCTAGTGGTTTAGCTGTTATTGATTTTATGAATGTTAAAAAAGTGATTGCTAATTTAGTTTTAGAAGAAATACTGGTTATAAAAGGTATAACGTTTAAAATTAATAGATATATTAAAGGTGGTTTTATTGTAAAAGAAATTAGTTTTAATGCTGATGGGAAAAACCATACGTATTATGAAAAAGTTAAATGCTTAGATTTGCCAAAAATTAAATCTTATTTAAATTCAGCTAACTTCAAAATAAAGCATACTTTTGGAAACTATCAATTAGAAAAATTTAACGAAGAAACATCTGATAGATTAATTTTAGTTTTAGAATGACCTATATTGCCCTTATATTATCCGTTTTAGTAGGAATTGTAATTGTGTACGGTTTAAAGCCAAGTAACAAAACAGTACAATTATTGTTAGCTTTTAGTGGCGCTTATTTACTTTCAATTACAATACTTCACTTATTACCAGAAGTATTCGCTAGTAATAGTACAACTATTGGTTTATTTATTTTGTTAGGATTGCTACTACAATTAATACTAGATTTTTTCTCAAAAGGTGCCGAGCATGGACACATACATATTCAAGACAATATCACTTTTCCTTGGGCTTTGTTTATAAGCATTGGTATTCATGCCTTTATGGAAGGAATTCCATTAGCACATAATCATGACCATGAACATTTATTATGGGCAATAGTTATACACAAAGTACCTATTTCAATTATTTTAGGAACATTTTTCGTACGGTCAAATATTTCTAAGTTTAAAGCTGTCTTATTTTTACTAATTTTCTCATTAATGTCTCCTCTAGGAAGTCTAGCAGGCGAAAATATTGGGTTTTTATTAATGTACAAATCTGAAATAACAGCCATAATTATTGGAATATTTTTACATATCTCAACCATTATATTATTTGAAACTTCAAAAGACCATAAGTTTAACCTTTTGAAGTTTATTGCTATTTTAGTAGGGATGCTTGTTGCTTATTTAGCTTAATTTGCTACTTGACTTATAAATTTTATACGCATTAATCGTAACTCTTCATCATCATAATCACCATCAAATTCATCCATTGCATCTTGTATTCTATCACTTTCAGATTCCATAAAATATTCAAAAATTTCTTCCTGTTGATCTTCATCTAAAAGTTCATTAATACAATAGTCTATATTAATTTTTGTTCCACTATACACAATACGCTGCATTTCTTCAATAAGTTCATCAAATTTTAGACCTTTTGATTTTGCTATATCCTGAAGTGGAATTTTTCTATCTGTATTTTGAATGATATATAATTTTAAACCAGAGTTTACACCTGTACTTTTAACTACAAAATCATCAGGTCTAAGAATATCATTTTCTTCTACATACTTTGCTATTAATTCTACAAAAGGTTTTCCATATTTTTTAGCTTTACCTTCACCAACACCAAAAATATTTGTTAATTCATCCATTGTTATTGGATATTTTAACGCCATATCTTCTAATGAAGTCTCTTGAAAAACAGCATATGGAGGAACTCCAATCTTTTTCGCTACAGATTTTTGTAAATCTTTTAAAAGCTTTACTAACATTTCATCAGCCGCAGTACCACTGCTCTTTTGGTTAGTAATTATAGTAGCATCGTCATTTTCATCGTATATATGATCTTCTGTCATCATAAATGAAGATGGATTTGTAATAAATGCTATACCATCTTCAGTAATTTTAATAACACCGTATTGCTCTATTTCTTTTTTAATATAACCAGCTACCAAAGCTTGTCTAATTAAAGCCATCCAATATTTATCTGAATGGTGTTTCCCGCAACCAAAAAATGGCTGATTATCCGTTTTATGAGACTTTAAAAGTGCATTTACGTTACCTATTAGTGTATTAATAAGTTCTTTAGCTTTATATTTTTGAAATGTTTTTTGAACAACTTCAAGTAAATTTTTTAAATCTTCTTTTGCTTCATGCTTTTTCTTTGGATTTCGCATGTTATCATCCATATCTGCTCCTAATCCATTTATATCATCAAACTCTTCACCAAAATAATGGAGTAAGTATTTTCTTCTAGACATGGATGTTTCAGCATAACCAACTACTTCCTGCAATAATGAATTACCTATTTCTTGCTCAGCAACTGGTTTTCCAGATAAAAATTTTTCTAATTTTTCAATATCTTTATATGCATAATAAGCTAAACAGTATCCTTCTCCTCCATCTCTACCTGCTCTACCAGTTTCTTGATAATAACTTTCTAAACTTTTTGGAATATCATGATGAATTACAAAACGAACGTCAGGTTTATCAATACCCATTCCAAATGCAATAGTTGCAACAACCACATCTACATCTTCCATCAAAAACATATCTTGATGTTTTGCTCTTGTTTTACTATCTAAACCTGCATGATAAGGCACAGCTTTAACACCATTTACCTGTAGTACTTGCGCTACTTCTTCAACCTTTTTTCTACTCAAACAATAAATAATCCCAGATTTATCTGCATGTTGACGGATAAATCGAATGATATCCGAATTTACGTTTTTAGTTTTAGGACGAACATCATAAAATAAATTGGGACGATTAAACGATGCTTTAAAGCATTTAGCATCAACCATACCAAGTGTTTTTATAATATCTTGCTCTACCTTTTCTGTAGCTGTTGCAGTTAAACCAATAATTGGTACTTTATCTATTTTTTCAATAATAGCACGAAGGTTTCTGTATTCTGGTCTAAAATCGTGTCCCCATTCAGAAATACAATGTGCTTCATCAATAGCAACAAAAGAGATAGTTTGCTTTTTTAAAAAATCAATATATTCTTCTTTTATTAAAGATTCAGGAGCTACATATAAAAGTTTAGTAATTCCGCTTTCAATATCGTTTTTTACTTGAGCTACTTCTGTTTTATTAAGTGATGAGTTAAGTACATGGGCAATTCCATGTTTATCTGAAATACCCCTTATAGCATCAACCTGATTTTTCATTAATGCAATTAGTGGAGAAACTACAATAGCAGTGCCTTCATTTACTAATGCTGGCAATTGATAACACAGAGATTTACCACCACCTGTTGGCATAATAACAAAAGTGTCATTCCCATTTAAAATACTTTTAATTACTTCTTCTTGTAACCCTTTGAATTTATTAAATCCAAAATTCTTTTTCAAAGCCTTATGTAAATCAATACCTTTACTACTCATTATATATTTTAAATTATTAAAAACGAATTTAAATTTATAACTAAATTAAATAGTTTTACAAATTTGCCTTTTATTTTTTATTAGTTTATTCAATTTCTAATTAAATAAATTTATTTTTGTTAGCTATTACAATATAAAACATTTTTTTAATTCGAAAACCAAATCTTTTGAAAAATAAAAAAACAATTATAGAAAACGCAAAACAAACAATTTTAGCTGAAAGCGAAGCTATTGCTAATTTAGTGAATTTTCTAGATGATAACTTTATAAACGCCATAAATTTTATGCATAATTCTAATGGTAGAATTATTGTTACTGGTATTGGTAAAAGTGCAAATATTGCAAGCAAAATTGTAGCTACATTTAACTCTACTGGCACCCCTGCTATTTTTATGCATGCAGCTGATGCTATTCATGGAGATTTAGGGATTATCCAAAAAAATGATGTTGTTATTTGTATTTCAAAAAGTGGAAACACTCCCGAAATAAAGGTTTTAGTGCCACTTATTAAAAATTACGGCAATAAAATTATAGCTATTACAGGTAATATTGAATCGTTTTTAGGTTCAAATGCAGATTTTACATTAAATTCTTATGTTGAAAAAGAAGCTTGCCCTAATAATTTAGCACCTACAACAAGTACTACAGCACAATTAGTAATAGGTGACGCATTAGCCGTTTGTTTATTAGAACTAAACAATTTTTCGAGTAATGATTTTGCGAAATACCATCCTGGTGGTGCATTAGGAAAAAAATTATATTTAAGAGTTAGTGATATAATTGAAAAAAATGAGCTTCCACAAGTTTCACTTACCACATTAATTAAAGATGTAATTATTGAAATATCAAAAAAACGATTGGGAACCACAGCTGTAATTGATAACAATAAAATTGTTGGAATTATTACTGACGGAGATTTAAGACGAATGTTAAAAGATAATTCAGATATTAGCCATTTAATTGCAAAAGATATTATGAGTAAAAATCCAAAAACCATTCAAATCAATGAGATGGCTATTACAGCATTAGAAACAATGGAAAATAATAATATTACTCAAATACTAGTTGAAGATAATACTAAATATGTAGGTGTAGTACACTTACATGATTTATTAAAAGAAGGAATTTTTTAAGATGGCAAGAAAAATAGTACAAGAAAAAGAGATGTCATTTTTAGACCATGTAGAAATACTTAGGTGGCACTTAGTACGTTCAACGGTTGCAATATTTGCTTTTGCTATTGCAGCATTTATTATGAAAGATTTTATTTTTAATGAAATTTTATTTGCTCCAAAAGATGCAAATTTTGTTACGTATCGCTTTTTTTGTGAAGTCTCTAAAATATTTGGAACAGAAGGATTATGCATTACAGAAATACCATTTACTTTTCAGAGTTTAGCAATGGCTGAACAATTTAGCGTACATATTTGGACTTCTATTACAGTTGGATTTATAGTGGCATTTCCTTTTGTTATATGGGAATTTTGGAAATTTATTAGTCCTGGTTTATACGAAAAAGAACGTAAAGGAGCTTTCACTTTTATTATAATTTCTTCACTTTTATTTTTTATTGGTGTACTATTTGGGTACTTTTTAGTAACTCCTCTTTCAGTAAATTTTTTGGGAAATTACTCCGTAAGTGATATTGTTGAGCGTAATATTACTCTTGGGTCGTATATTTCGTTAGTACGCTCATCAGCTTTAGCTTCTGGATTAATATTTGAATTGCCAATAGTTATGTATTTTTTAACAAAAATGGGACTTATAACACCTGATTTTTTAAAGAAATACAGAAAACACGCATTAGTTGTTGTATTAATTTTAGCCGCAATTATAACACCACCAGATATTATTAGTCAAATAATTGTAGGTATTCCTATTATGATTTTATATGAAGTAAGTATTTTAATTTCTAAAATAGTTATTAAAAATGAACTTAAAAAAGAGAAACAAAATGCCTAACCAAGTAGAAGAATTTAATGCATATCGCTTAAAAATGAATGATAAAATTTTGGCTGATGATAACAAAGTTATTAAAAGAATTTTTAATTTAGATACCAATGCATTCAAAAAGGGGCATTTAAATGTAAAAACAAAAGAATTGTTAGGCCTAGTAGCTTCAGCAGTATTACGCTGTGATGATTGCATTAAATACCATTTAGAAAGCTCTTTTAAAGAAGGTATTAGTAAAGAAGAAGTTATGGAAACATTATCAATTGCAACATTAATTGGAGGAACTATAGTTATCCCCCATTTACGTAGAGCCTATGAGTTTTGGGAAGAACTTGAAACAGCAAATGGCAAATAAATTTTAGAAAAAACAAACACACAACTCAATAAATAAACATAAAAAAAGTGATATTAAGAGCTGAAAATATTAAGAAAAAATACGGAAGTAAATATGTTGTTAAAGGAATTTCTTTAGAAGTTGAACAAGGGCAAATTGTTGGGCTTTTAGGACCTAATGGAGCAGGTAAAACAACCTCGTTTTATATGATTGTTGGTATGATTAAACCTAATGGAGGTGAGATTTATTTAGATAATGAACCAATAACTAAATTTCCAATGTACAAAAGAGCACAGCAAGGAGTTGGTTATTTAGCGCAAGAAGCTTCTGTTTTTAGAAAACTATCTGTTGAAGACAATATTATGTCTGTTTTACAATTTACAGACCTTTCGGTAAAAGAGCAAAAAGAAAAATTAGAATCGCTAATTGAAGAATTTGGTTTGGGTCATGTGCGTAAAAACAGAGGTGATTTACTCTCTGGTGGAGAACGAAGACGTACAGAAATTGCTCGTGCTTTAGCATCAGATCCTAAGTTTATTTTATTAGATGAGCCTTTTGCTGGCGTTGATCCAATTGCAGTAGAAGATATTCAAAATATTGTAGCACATTTGAAAGATAGAAATATTGGTATTTTAATTACGGATCATAATGTACAAGAAACTTTGGCTATAACAGATAAAACATACTTAATGTTTGAAGGAGGTATTTTAAAAGAAGGAACACCTCAGGAACTTGCTGAAGATGAAACTGTTAGACGTGTTTATTTAGGTAAAGATTTTGAGCTAAAAACTCGAAAATTTTAATAACATCTAAATTCATGAATTATAAAAGAGTAATTACTAGTGTTACTAAGCAATTAGAAAGCACAAAAGATAATGGTAAGGTTGCAAACTATATTTCTGAGTTAAGTAGTGTTGATCCATCAAAGTTTGGTGTACACTTAACAACAATTAACAATAAACACTTTAATTTTGGAGATGCTAATGATAAATTTTCAATTCAAAGTATTGCTAAAGTTTTATCATTATCACTAGCCTATAAACTTGAAAATGAAAAATTATGGAAACGTGTTGGTGTAGAACCATCGGGTACTGCATTTAATTCACTTATTCAATTAGAAACAGATTTGGGAATTCCTAGAAACCCACTTATAAATGCTGGAGCAATAGTAATTTGTGATATTTTAATAACTCATTTAGAAAACCCCAAAAAAGATTTTATTGAATTTGTGAGAGAAATTTCTGGCATTTCAACTATTGAATACTGCTCTAGAATTGCTGAATCTGAAAAAGCAACAGGTTATAGAAATACGGCTTTAATTAACCTTATGAAATCCTTTGGAAATATTAAAAATGACATTGATGTTGTAATGGACTTCTACTTCAACCTCTGTTCAATTGAAATGACTTGTAAAGAGCTTTCTCAAACGTTTCTTTTTTTGGCAACTTATGGTGTTTCACCTTATTCTGAAGAACGTGTTTTAAGTAAAAGTAAATCAAAACGTATCAATGCAATTATGCAATTGTGTGGTTTTTATGATGAAGCTGGGGAATTTTCATTTAAAGTTGGCTTACCTGGTAAAAGTGGTGTTGGAGGAGGAATTGTTGCTATTTACCCCAGCAAATATAGTGTAGCTGTTTGGAGTCCAAAATTAAATAAAAAAGGAAATTCTTTTAAAGGAATTAAGTTTCTTGAATTATTTACAACCGAAACTGAAGCGTCAATATTTTAATTTTTTTTGAATTCTCAACATAGTTGAGAATCTCTTCAAATAAAACCCAAAATGGAATTGTAACTAAACAAATTACTTCATTTAAGCCTATCATCAACGAACCGTTACTGCAAGGAGTGATAACAACACATCCTATATAAGTTAAGCCCCTACTATACTTTCTGACTGTAATTCCTAAATAAGGACATTAAAACATACAATAATATTACTATAGGAATAGCAATAAATTGAAGTGAAAAAATTATTAAAACTGTAAGAGCTATAAATATATATTTAATCTTATTATTTTCCCAGCTATAATCTTTAAACTTCAATGAAAATAATGGGATTTCAGCATTCATAAAATAACTTAACACTACTGTGAGCACAATTAAAAACCATGTATTTCCAATCAAATTATTGGCTATTTCATTATTGCTATATGCTAAAATTAAAGGCAATGCTAAAACTACAAGTGCTGCTGCTGGTGTTGGCAAGCCTATAAAAGAACTTGTTTGCCTTTCATCAATATTAAATTTAGCCAACCTGTATGCTGCTGCTAATGTAATAAGCAAGCCCACAAAAGGAAGCCAATGCAAATGATATTCTTTAAAAGTAATCCAATTACCTACTTCACAAGATAATTCATTAAGCCAACTGGTATGTATTGATTTCATAAGTAGCTGAAACATCACAATTCCAGGGACTACTCCACTTGTAACAACATCGGCTAAAGAATCTAATTGTTTTCCTAATTCGCCCTGTACATTTAATAAACGTGCTACTAAACCATCAAAAAAATCGAAAAATATCCCTAAAAAAACAAAAAATGCTGCCAATACCAATTGTTCTTTTACCGCAAAATAAACAGCAATAGTTCCTGATAATAAGTTTAATAACGTAATTATATTTGGTATGTGCTTTTTTAATTTCATTTGTAGAAAATTTTGTTAAATTTAGTGAATTGTTTTTCACTACGTTTTAAATCTATTTAATTTTTTACTTTATTGTTATATGCCATTAATTGAATCAACTTATAAACCTTCATTTTTATTTAAAAATGCACATATTAACACTGTTTATAAAACCTTGTTTTACAAGCAATTAATAACATACCAAAGAGAACGTATTTTAACTCCAGACAATGATTTTTTAGATTTAGATTTTTCAAAAGTAGGCTCAAACACACTTGTTATTGCTATGCATGGTTTAGAAGGAAGTTCAAAATCTAACTATATTATTTCAGTAGTTAATTATTTAAATTCTAAAAAAATTGACTGTGTAGCTGTAAATTTTAGAGGTTGTAGTGGTGAAGATAATAAAAATTTATATTCATATCATAGCGGAAAAACAGATGATTTAGATGTTCTAATTAAACATATTTTAGCACATTACACTTATAAAAACATAGTCCTTTTAGGTTACAGCATGGGTGGAAATATTACCTTAAAATATATGGGAGAAACAACTACTATTGCCCATGAAATTAGAGGAGCTATTGCTGTTTCGGTACCTTGTGATTTAAAGGGATCGTCTTATGTTTTAGCAAAATGGCATAACTCAATTTATATGAATCGGTTTTTAAAAACCTTAAAAGAAAAAACAATTCTAAAAATTAAGAACTTTCCTGAAAATAAGATTGATATTAAAACTGTTTTAAGTGCTAAAACATTTGAAGGCTTTGATAATGCTGTTACTGCTCCATTATTTGGATATAACAATGCTGAAGACTATTGGGCAACATGTAGTAGTAAGCAATTTATACCATATATTAACAAACCTACTTTATTAATTAATGCTTTAGATGATTCTTTTTTATCTGAAAGTTGTTATCCTATAAATGAAACCAAAAATCACGCTTATTTTGATTTAGAACTTCCAAAATATGGCGGTCATGTAGGATTTAATACTTCTTACTTTGGAAATGATATGTTATGGAGTGAAAATAGAATATTAGAATATATTAATCATATTATTTCCCTATAACTTATAAAGTTTTTTTAAATTCGCTGTTAAAATCCTATACATTGAAAAAAAGTCTTTTAATTCTATTTTTTGTTAGTCAGCTTATCTCAAGTCAATCTACTCGAAAATATTCGAATGAATTTTTAACTATTGGAGTTGATGCAGCAGCATTTGGTATGGGTAAAGCTGTTGTTGCAACTAGTAATAATGTAAACTCTATCTATTGGAATCCTGCTGGTTTAACTGCAATAGAAGATTATCAGGCAGCTGTTATGCACGCTGAATATTTTGCTGGAATTGCGGCATATGATTATATTGGTTTTGCAATGCCAATTGATACTAAAAGTAGTATTGCCTTGTCTATAATTCGTTTTGGTGTTGATGATATCCTAAATACTACTGAGCTTATTGATAATGAAGGAAATATTGATTACAATAGAATTAGTTTATTTTCAGCGGCAGATTATGCTTTTAATGTTGCCTACGCCCGTAAATTAAGGATTGAAGGCTTAACTATTGGTGCTAATGCTAAAATTGTTAGACGTATTATTGGTGATTTTGCTACTTCATGGGGTTTTGGTATTGATGCAGGAATGCAATACAAAAGAAATAACTGGGAATTTGGAATAATGCTTCGTGATATTACAACCACTTTTAATACTTGGACTATTGATGAAGATGAGTTTAACAAAATAAAAAACGCAATTCCTAACCAAAATCAAGAATTACCTGAAAGCACTGAAATAACATTACCAAAAGCACAATTAGGAGTGGCAAAACAATTTGAAATTGGTAAAGACTTTAATCTACTTACTGAAATGGATTTAAACCTGCGCTTTACAAAAACTAATGACCTAATTTCGAGTGATATAGTAAGTATTGATCCTGCATTTGGGTTTCAATTAGATTATTTAAAAACGGTGTTCTTACGAGGTGGTATTGGAAACCTTCAAAATGAATTGCAATTTGATAATAGTAAAGAAATTGTTTTTCAACCCAACTTTGGAATTGGTTTTAAATACAAAGGTATACAAATTGATTATGCACTCACAAATATTGCAAGTATAGGGAATGCACTCTATTCAAATGTATTCTCAATTAAAATTGAATTTGATTATTTTAGATAATTATGAATATAAGACATTTTTTATTCTATTTACTTTTTTTTAGTTTTGGCTATTTTCAATTAACAGCACAACAAAAATTATCACCTAAAGCTACTATTAGCGTTGTAACTTGTGGACCTGGAAATGAATTGTATTCTACATTTGGCCATAGTGCCTTTAGAGTTTACGATCCTATTTTAGGTTTGGATAAGATATATAATTATGGAACATTTGATTTTAATGCACCTAATTTCTACTTAAATTTTGCAAAAGGGAAACTAATTTATCAGCTTTCAACTTCAAGTTTTAACAGGTTTT
>Ga0209345_10005179_pt1 | contig 12231 bp, 14 predicted proteins | sample Cruoilmetagenom7_FD_187294 | JGI IMG/M metagenome (GOLD analysis project Ga0209345, IMG submission 187294) | Oil polluted marine microbial communities from Coal Oil Point, Santa Barbara, California, USA - Sample 7 (SPAdes) (version 2) | ecosystem: Environmental > Aquatic > Marine > Oil seeps ...
TGTAAAAACTGAACCAGGCCGGTCATGTGCTTATGTTTAAGTTGATGGTTTTGAGCGTAAAGGAGCAAGGATTGGGCGACGGCGATCGCCAATACGCTATATGCCAGGATTGAAAGCGTAATATGAAACAGGATTTTTGAAGACAGCGCAGGCAGTGGTGTTGTCTCAGGATTAATGACAAGCGATAGCAAAATACCCATGGCCGCGCTGGGGTAAGCGAGCAGGGCCAGGTTGCTGACGGGGCGGTAAAAACTGGCGACGATGGCCACAGCAGCAATAACCCAACCAAATAAAGACGCTATCTGAAAAAAACTGAAATAGATGCCTTCAGGTGTTTTGATGACCCCGTAAGCGCTGAATGCGTGTAAAAAAAAGGCAATAAGCCCGCTGCCTAATAAAATGGTTTTGTTGGCCTCAGCGTGGTGGTGCAACTGGCTTGCCAAGTACACCGTGGCGCCAATATACGTGGACGCTGAAACTATTCCAAAATAAACCGGGTTCATTGCCTCATTCCATTCCTTTACAGCAGTGAAGGCAGTGTGGCATAAGACACCTGCTTTTTGAATACTCTCTCGCGTTTTTAACTTGAAGTGGAATGAGCAATGGCGGAACGCCCTCTGGATGGCATTAAAGTACTTGAACTCGGTCAGCTACTAGCAGGTCCGTTTACCGGAACCCAGCTGGCCTATTTTGGTGCTGAAGTCATTAAAGTGGAACCCCCTCAAGGCGGTGATCCTATTCGCGGTTGGCGGGTGGTGCAGGAGGGGACTTCACTCTGGTGGTACAGCATTGGCCGCAATAAAAAAAGCGTCACCCTGGATTTAAAATCGGATAAAGGACGTGAGCTTGTTTACGAACTTATCAAACAGTGTGATGTGCTTATCGAAAACTTCCGCCCAGGTAAAATGGAATCCTGGGGCTTGGGGCCAGAGGATATTAAGAAGGATTGCCCTGACTTAATCTATACACGAATTTCAGGCTACGGCCAGACTGGCCCTTATGCGCAGCAGCCGGGCTTTGCCTCTGTGACGGAGGGTTTTTCGGGCTTTCGATATCTGAATGGTTTTCCTGGAGAAGCGCCGGTCAGGCCTAACTTGAGTTTAGGGGATACACTGGCAGGGCAGCAGGCATTTATCGGTATACTGCTGGCTTTGCTGCAGCGTAATAAATGCGCGGGAGCGAATACTAAAGGCGGTGGCCAAGTCGTGGATGTGGCGCTCTATGAGGCAATGTTTAATACCCTTGAGGCCGTGGTGCCGGAGTACGATGGCGCTGGCGTTATTCGTCAGCCATCGGGGACAACCGTAACAGGCATCGTGCCTACCAACACCTACCGCTGTGCTGATGGCAAGTTTGTCATCATCGGCGGAAATGGCGATTCGATTTTTAAGCGCCTGATGAAGGCTGCGGGGGCACCGGAAATGGCGGAAGATCCAGACCTTGCTGATAACGCCGGCAGGGTAGAGCAGGAGCAGAAAATTGATGCGGTTTTAAGCGCCTGGTGCGCTGCGTATTCTTCGGACGCAGTGCTCGAAAAGCTGACACAGGCAAATGTGCCTGGCGGACCGGTATTCAACGTTGAGGATATGATGAACGATCTCCACTACCAGGATAGAGGGATGTTTGAGGCGGTAGATACCCCCAGCGGTGAACTAAAGATTCCGGCTATCACACCAAAACTACAGTCTACGCCAGGTCGCACAGACTGGGCTGGCCCCAGTCTGGGGCAGCACAATAAAGAAGTTTACAGGCAGTGGCTGGGTTTGACGGAAGAAGAGATAAAGGGCCTGGCAGAGCTTGGTGTCATTTAGGCTAAAATCGCGTTGTGCTGGAAATATGATTCAGCTGCGTTGTTGCAACGGCCAACTCCCTGTCGGTATGTTTAATTTGCGAGTTTAGCTCACCGGAGCGCTGATTAAGGTCTTTGATTTCCAGAAGAAGTGATGCTTTTTGTGCCACATTTCCTTGGGGTGAAATAAGCAATCCCTCCTTGGCTTTAAGCTGTGTCTGAATCGTTTTTAGTTCGCTTTCTTGCTTATTGTGCTTGTTTTGGAGTGCCTTGACGCGCTGACTGGCAATATGCACCTTTTTACCTGCCCGATAGGCCTTGAGGAAGGCGGGCTCCAGGTCTTTCGGGCACATTCCTTTGTATTGGCTACCTCGCGTCCCCATGGAATAGGCGCGACTGGGATTACAAAAGGCCCTTACACCGCGCTGATGGCCTTGTTGGTAAGTGGCCAAATCTGGTGCAATACCATGTTTGGCGCAGGCAGAACGGTGCTTGCCAATCTGGGCTTGCCCATACCCTTTATTACCATCTTCATACCCGATAACTTCCCAATTGGCGAGCTTACATTCGTCTTCACTGAGACTGGCGCAAGCCGTAAATACAAGTGGAAATACCGCGACAACAAGAAGCTTTAGGCGTGACATATATGACTTACCGTGAGTGGGGATTAATAAGGGCTGTTGTTAAGGTATAGCACCTTCCTGGTTTTTTATTGGTGCACAAGCCTAAAAGTGGGTGTAAACGCTACCGTTTAGAGCTGCTTCAGCTTTCAATTATCTGAGAATATAAAAGTTGTGCTATAAGGAGGTAACAAAAACGTGGAGTAAAATATTGTGAAAGCGCCTCGGTATACTGTGTTTATTATTTTATTCATTGCCAGTGGCTTCTTGTCAGCCAGTTCTCAGTTCAGGTCTCTGGATTGGCAGGTTATGGAGCGTAGTGATGGGGTAACTGTGTTCGGTCGAGGGGTAGAGGGTCGGTCGAGTTCGCGGGAGATAAAGGCTGTCACCGAAGTGCCTCAAACCCCAGAGACACTGTTGGCTTTAATGGTGGATTACCCCAATGCCACAACTTGGCGGCGGAACGTTAAGAGAGTTACCAAGGACAGATCCATCGATGAAGACAATTGGTTTATTCACTATGTGACTGATCTACCGTGGCCACTGGATGATCGTGTGGCTTATCTAAGATGTCAGGTGCTTCGCGATAATAAGAGTGGCGCTATAATTTATGCTTTTGAATCTGCACCTACAGACGATGGCTTGAGGGAGGGGGAGACGCTCAGCGGTTCATATATGTTTGTACCCCAGGGAAACGGAAAAACGGAGGTAACGTATCAAGTCATACTGGATTCACCTATAAAGGTGCCAGATTGGTTGGTAAATGCGTTGATAGGTGGTTCTTTGATGACTCAGATGGAAATGTTAAAGGACGCTGTTGCCCGTCCTCGCTATATGGCTGCAGACTAGTTTTGATAAAAGGGATAGACGTGTCGTGGTACTTTTTGCTATGACGCGGGAAGGAAATCTAGATAGAAAGAATCGCGCCGCACCTCAACATTTTTTGTCGCGTTGAAAATAGACGTACTCGGGGAGGGTAGTGGTCAATGGTTTTTTTTGACCCCTTTGTTTTTTCAAAAGTGTATAAATTCTTCTTGACGTAATACCGTTTGGTATCATAATATAATGGCACCAAACGGTATCATTAGGAGGATCTCATGAGTAAGCTTTCAACCCCCTTTATATCGGTGCTTATATTAAGCGCTACGCCTTTGGTGCCAGCTCTGGCACTTGCCACTGACGCCATCAAAAGCCTGCCCGCATCAGAATTGGCCTGGGAGAGCACCCCCGAAGGTGTCGCATTTGCACCTCTGAAGGGGAATCGATTCAAAGAGTCGTACATGACAATGGTGCGATTGCCTGCGGGACTGCTAAGCCCCGCTCATACAAAAACCGCGAATATGTTTGGTGTCATGATTTCCGGTGCCATGATCCATACGGTTGTAGGGGCGGATTTGACAGAAGAAATTGTTTTGGCCGAAGGGTCTTTTTATACGATTCCGAAAAACGTGCCCCATGTCAGTAAATGTGTTTCTACAGTGGACTGCGTGACCTTCCTTTATCAGGATGGAAAGTTCGATTTCGTGCCGGTGTCAAAATGAATCTCAGTACTTCAAATACTGACGTTCAAGGCGCATTTCGCGCGTTATCTGATCCAACACGTCGCGACATATTGCTGCTGCTAAGTGAGCAAGACATGACTATTGCCGAGGTCTCGGCTCGTTTCGACATGACTCGCGCCGCCATTAAGAAACATCTCACGGTGCTTGAAGAGGGTGACCTCATTTCTGTACATCCCAGTGGCCGCGAGCGCATCAATCGGCTTGAGCCACTTGGGCTTAAATCTGTGTCTGACTGGTTAGCCTACTTTGACAATTTCTGGAACGAGCGTTTGACGACATTGAAAGAGGCTGTCGAGCGCCAGGAAAAAACAACTAAAGGAAAGAAAAGATGACTAACGTTACAACTATCTCAAAAACTGTTTTCTTCAATGCCTCACCTGAATCCGTCTGGCTCTTTCTTACCGATAAGGACAAGCTTGGGGAGTGGTACCACCCTGCTGAAAATGATTTAAAAGTTGGCAAGGATTATGCCCTCTACCGTTTGGCGGATGACGGAGAAAAAGTCCGTCAAGTTTGGGGCCGCGTCGTGGAAATGAGCGCGCCTAACAAACTGGTAACGACGTTTATTATCGATCCTTTTGCTGGAAACGAAACGACAGTCACCTGGGTATTGGAGGAATCTGCGGGCGGCACACGCCTCTCTCTAATCCATGAAGGTATTGCCGAAGCTACCGGAGAAGCAGCCATGCATCTGCTAATGGCACTTGATAACGGCTGGGACAATCATATTGCTGACCTTCGTGAAGTCCAAGGACTCAGGTGTTGAGGTAGTATATTAATTGTGTAGCCGAGGCAATAAAAAGCCTGGGCAAGGCGCGGTTGGAAATAAGAGCCGTATGAGTTGAGAGGTTCACGTACGGTTCTGTGAGAGGCTTGAGGGGTGGACCCTATTGTCTACTCGACGTATAAAAATACGCACATTCTGGTTCTCTCTTTACTGCGCCTTACTCACCGCTGTAGCGGTCAATCTTTTGAAAGGAGAAAAAAATGACAATCAAAGTTTTGGGAGCTGGATTTGGTAGGACGGGTACAAATAGTCTCAAGATTGCCTTAGAGATCCTTGGTTTTGGCCCTTGTTACCACATGCATGAAGTAAGAAACAATCCTGAGCATGTAGATATCTGGGATAGAGCTATCAATGGAGAGCAGGTGAACTGGCACGAGTTATATGATAATTATTCATCAGCTGTAGACTGGCCGACAGTGTCATTTCTCCCCCAGTTGCTGCAAGAATATCCTCAAGCAAAAGTTATTCTCACACTAAGAGACGCAGAAGAATGGTATATAAGCGCTCGTGACACCATTTTTGAAGCAATGACTCTAGGTGATAAAAACCCAGATTTAAATGGACGAATGAGGACAAAGATGTCCAGAAAATTGATTTTAGAAAACACTTTTTCTGCACTATATGACGATAAAGATTACTGCATCAATATTTATAATCGCCACATTCACAATACTAGAAAATTGGTTTCTCCAAGCTCTCTGCTTGAATATCATATTACTGACGGCTGGGAACCGCTTTGTGATTTTTTAGATCTACCGGTTCCGGTAACATCCTTTCCTAAGACAAACGATAGGCACAGTTTTTTGGCGACAAAACCTGACTGGGCAAGATAAATCCAGCTGTAGTCGCAAACTAAATTCGGTCTAGCGAAAAGCGGGCGCAAATTGTTAAATGAAATACAAAAATATTATTGAAGGCTGAGACTGGAGGCGGGTTTGCAGAAGGGTAAGACCAAGTAGTGAATTAATAAAGCTACTGGGTCAAGTCGTGAAGTAATATAGCTTTAGTCTTACTTGGACTCTTATCGTCTCGCACTTGGGGATACCCACAAAAATATAGCAACGATATTATTAAAGAGTCGGATGCGGTAATTCCGCGTGTCCGGATCTGTATGGGGGTACCTTGGCAACGGGGTGTTTTACCATGGCTGTGTCGCCGTAAAATAAGGATATATCTATGAAATTTTCACAGGTCCTTAGCTTGATGGCATTTTTGTTGGCTGCTTCTTGCAGCACCGAAAGCAATAAAACTGATGTGCCAGCATATAACTCAGAAATTACAGTTGTTTTTGAATCTAAAGGCGCTGTTCAGTGTGAAAGTGAGGGCATTACAGTTTCGGATAGTGCTCAGAAATTGATTAATTCCGGTATTGATGTAATTGAATCGCACTGTGCATATCATAACCTAACGGATGTGATGTCTGTATGCGGAGCTGGTTCAAATGAAATTATTATTCATAATATTCCAGCACAAAGCTCTGTAGATGCTTTAGAATTAGGCTTCTATGAGGCTACTGACTACAGCATTTACGAGTGCAGCTAAAAACACCTGACCAGGCTGGGCAAGCGAGAAGTGCCCCTTGGCTTCCAGGCCCCTTTGTTTTTTTTGTTATATGGTTGCAGATTAGGGTTACGAAAAATGACCTGTATATATTATGGCGCGGGAATGAAATGTGAATACTCCACCGGCTTTATCCGGTGGAGTATTTATTAATGTTTCCGGTCAATAGTGGCGCGGTGACTGCTTTCCATGGGGTCGTGAATTAGCTGTTGCAAGCGCTTGATAGGAAGGTAGTGTGTTGAGAAGACTTTTTTCATTCCTTAATCAGTGCCCGTAACTCTTTTTCATAAAGGGGTAGTACGCTTTCTTTAAACCCCATATGAATATGCCGGATAACGCCGCTGCTATCGACGATGAAGGTGGTGGGCATTGCCCGCACACGGTAAAGCTGGTTAACATCCAGGCCCGGATCAAAAAGCATGGGAACCGTCAGTGAGAGTTCTTTTGAAAATGCGCTGACATCCTCAAGCCTTGAATCAGCGCTGACCGCGAGAATTGAAACTTTATCTTTGCCAAGGTCTTGCTGGAGTTTCTGGAAGTGAGGTAGTTCTATCCGGCAGGGGCTGCACCAGCTGGCCCAGAAGGTGATAAGAACGGTTTTGCCGTGCTGTTCCGCCAAGCGAATACTTTCCCCACTAAGGGATTTGAGGGTAAAGTCCGGTGCGACCGAGCCAACAACGACTTCTTCAAATTTATTACCGAAGACATTGGCGTTTTTGATGGGTTTTAATACCTTCGATCCAAGTTTATTGCCAAGGGCTTTGACGTTTTCTATGGGTTTTAATACATCCGCATAAGCGCTTGAGCAGATGATGCTGACTGAGATGGCGACTAGCAAGCAGGGGAGGTATAGCTTCCTGGGTAGTATGGTTGGCATATTTCACTTTTCCTCAGTGTGTCAAAAGCGCAGGTTGATCCCTATGGACAGCTCTGGATTATGGGTGATTTTATCCTTTTCTAAAAGCCCGCAGTCCATCATTTTCTCAACGGAGGCTCGACTCTGAAGCGGGTGCTAAAAAGATTATGAGAATCGTATGTGATGAAAATATCCCCCTTGCCGAACATTATTTTGCCCCACTAGGAGAGCTAAGCTTTTATCCCGGTCGGGAAATAAGTGCGGAGCATGTTCGGGATGCAGATGTGCTGTTGGTTCGCTCTATCACTAAGGTGGATGAACGCTTACTTAAAGGCAGCCATATTTCCTTTGTTGGCACCGCGACCATTGGTGAGGACCATATCGATAAAAGCTATTTGCATCAGGCTGGTATCGGCTTTTCCAGCGCACCGGGTTGTAACGCCAATTCCGTGGCTGAATATGTGCTGGCGGCACTCTTTGACTGGTGGGAAAACCCAGAGCTTGTAAAAAGCGTCTCCAGCCTTGATCAACTTAGTATCGGCATTGTGGGGGCGGGTAATGTGGGGGCACGGGTGAAACTGCTTTGTGATGCTCTGGGGATTTCCGCTTTTTGCTATGACCCCTTTAAGCCAGAGTGGGCACATATTCAGTTTGATGATCTTCGCACTGCCGATGTATTAAGCTTTCATACGCCACTGACTCACGGTGGCCCGTTTCCAACTTACCATCTCGCTGATCAGGCATTTATTGAAAGCCTGAAACCGGGAGCGTTGCTGCTAAACAGTGGGCGAGGGGCCGTGGTGGATAATATGGCCCTTTTAGATGCGCTCAAGCGAGGTCAGCGCCTGCATGTGTGTTTGGATGTCTGGGAGGCAGAGCCCAAGATTAATCGTGAGTTGGCAGCTGCTTGTTATTTGGCTACACCGCATGTCGCAGGTTATAGCTATGATGGCAAAGTGGCGGGAACGCGTATGTTGTATCAGGCCTTGTGTCAGCATTTGTCTTTGGAAAGCCCTCCGCAATCCTCCAGTGAGGTAACGCGGATTGACATTCCTCAGTCGAAACTGATTGCCTCAAAGTCTGCCATTGCTACTTGTATTAGGCATGCCTATTCAATCCGGGAGGATGATGTCGGCTTAAGGGCGCTGCTGGCAACGGCAATGGGGGCTTCGGAGCTTGCTGAGGGTTTTGATGGCTTGCGCAAAAGTTATCGCGAGCGGCGGGAGTTTTCGTGTTATACCTTTAGCAGGGATGGTTTGGCCTTGCGGGAGCATGCGCGCCTGGGAAAAATAGGCTTTATGCCCAGGTAGACGCGCTTATCTGTTGTAATGTTGAGGGCGCTTATACCAGCCTTAAGCGGAAGGGGCGTTGTCGCTGATGTGTTTTGAATGCTTTGGCTTGAATCATAAGAGAGCTGGGGTGGAAGTTGCTGCCTTTTTCAAACTGCTCAAAAGCGCGCTGTATCATCGATTCAGTGATGGCGATTTCTTTGCCGTCGCTGGAAACTAGTGCGGCACCATTAAGGTGACTGTTCGCTTTAACTGCTCGCATGTTGCTGATGGGGCGCATAGACTAACCTTTTAAAGTTGAGCGAGGCGTGACATTAGCTATTTATATAGCAACGAATTGTTACGGCCCTATTGCACACCAGTATATGGGTTTGAACTTCTTGCTAGGCTGGTCGTGCTGTTCGTTAATGTTCGGTTAAGGTTTATTTTAGCTCGAAGATAACAGAGAGGATGTGCTTTTTTCTACTAAAAACGGCGGTATTTAGGTAACAATATGTTATAGGGTGTGAACCTGCTCTAGGTTTGGTCTGTAATATTTTGTATTTATGGTGGTTTTGCTTGCTTGGTTTACAAGATGATAAGTGAAAGAAAGTTTTGCTTGGGGCTGATAATTAACCCTTTTGCGGGCCTTGGTGGAAGCGTGGCCCTAAAAGGCAGTGATGGCGCCGGAATTGTGGCCTTGGCTTTATCGCGTGGCGCCAAACCTAAAGCCTATGAGAGAGCGGCCACAGCGCTGGCAGTATTAACTCCCCTTAAAGAGAAAATAGGCATCGTCACAGTCCCAGGAGCTATGGGTGGGGAGGTGGCAAAGGCCTTTGCTTGTGAATATAAATTGCTTGAAAACTTGGTGAACGAAGCGTCGAGCTCAGCGGAAGACACCCAAAAAGCGGCAGTTGCTATTTGTCAGGACGGCGTTGATCTTTTGCTTTTTGCGGGGGGAGACGGCACGGCGCGGGATATTTATTCGGCAATTGGCAAAGGGCAAACCTGTTTGGGAATTCCCGCTGGCGTTAAAATGCAGTCCGGCGTTTATGCCAATACGCCCCATGCGGCCGGAGAGCTGCTGAAAATGATGATGCAGGGTGAGCTACTAAGCCTGTCTGATGCGGAAGTCAGGGATATTGATGAAGAAGCCTATCGTCAAGGGAAATTGCAATCCCGCTACTTCGGAGAACTGCGCGTCCCGGCAGACTTGCGCTACCTACAGCATGTGAAGTGCGGTGGACTAGAGCGGGAGGAATTAGTGCTGGACGATATTGCTGCCGAGGTAATTGAATCTATTGAAGAGCACACCCTCTGCATCTTAGGGGCGGGCACTACTACAATGGCAATAAAACAGGTGATGGGTGTTGCGGGTACTTTGTTGGGCGTCGATGTGCTGCAGGATGGACTTTTGCTGAAAGCCGATGCGACCGAGCAGGAAATTTTAGACTTACTTGCTGAGCGGAATATCGATCAGCCGGTTAAATTAATTCTGACTCTTATTGGTGGGCAGGGTCATCTGTTCGGTAGGGGGAATCAGCAGCTCAGCCCTCAAGTAATCCGCTTGATAGGAAAAGAAAACATTGTCGTAGTGGCCAGTAAAGCTAAGTTAAGCTCTCTGGAACGGCGCCCCATTGTACTGGATACGGGTGATGAGAACTTAAATCGACAAATGGCGGGTTATGTGTCTGTTATTACCGGCTACGAGGATCACGTGATTTATCCTGCTGAATAATATCCTTGTTTAGCCTTATTTCCATTAGTGATAGTGTCCCTTTGCGCCCCAGGTAGTCAGCTAATAAAACTTGATCATCGTAGTGCGCTTACGTAGTATGACGGCCTCTCTTGCAGGCTTTTGTTTTTAAGCATTTTTTGTTTACAGGCAGCCCGCTTAGGGTGTGGGGGTTGAGGTGCGTGTAATGTTTTCGCCCATGATTCCTTTCATGTAGATAATAATAGTAGTAGTTTGAGGCCGGTACACGAGTCGTTTTCTTTTTATGCGGCACCTGGTCTCAGTATTTATCAAATATTCCAATGAGGAGCAATATGATGCGTGACGTAGTGATTGTTGATAGCGTTCGTACGGGCCTGGCTAAATCTCACCGTGGTTCTTTTAACATGACAGCACCTGCTGATATGTGTGGGCACTTGGTAAAAGCGTTAATGGAACGCAACCCCAAAGTTAATCCCGAAGAAATTGGTGACTGTATTGTAGGTACCGGCCTTCCAGAAGGGCCACAAGGTTTTAACATCGGCCGTATCGCCACTATTGTAGGTGAACTGCCAATTACAGTTTCTGGTCAGACCGTTAGCCGATACTGCTCCTCTGGCTTACAGGCAATTTCTACTGCAGCAAACCAGATTGCCAGTGGTTATGACGACGTCATTCTTGCCGGTGGTTGTGAAACTATTTCCATGCTGAAAGCGCCTAACATGACCAATGCAATGAACCCAACAGTGGGTCAGACGCAGCCTGGTATCTACTTGCCAATGGGTCAAACTGCTGAAACTGTAGCGCAGCGTTATGGCGTGACTCGTGAAGCACAGGATGAAATGGCACTGTTGAGCCAGCAGCGTGTTGCGGCAGCTCAAGAGCAAGGCCTTTTTGACGACGAAATTATTCCAATGACGGTGACTTACTCCAAAAAAGACAAAATGACTGGAGAAGTTACTCAGCTAGAAACGACTGTTGATAAGGACGAATGTAATCGCCCAACAACAACTCTAGAAGCGTTATCAACACTACCTCCTTCGTTCAACCCAACAGGTACAGTAACTGCGGGTAACTCTTCACAGTTGGCTGATGGTGCCTCCATGTGTTTGCTTATGAGTGCTGAGAAGGCTGAGCAGCTTGGTCTTAAGCCAAAAGCATATTTCCGTGGTTTTGCCGTTGCCGGTTGCAGCCCTGATGAAATGGGCATTGGTCCTGTTTTTGCTGTGCCTAAGCTGCTGAAGGCCGCAGGCCTTTCTGTTGATGATATCGATCTTTGGGAGCTGAACGAAGCGTTCGCATCACAGGCTGTATATTGCCGTGATACTTTGGGCTTGGATCCTGCCAAATTGAACCCTAATGGTGGTTCTATTGCAGTGGGTCACCCTTACGGCATGACTGGTTCGCGTCTTGTGGGACACGCTGCGCGTGAACTTCAGCGTCGTAAGCTTAAGTATGCAGTGATCACTATGTGTGTTGGTGGTGGAATGGGTGCTGCGGGCTTAATTGAAGCGTGCTAAATTGTTGTCGCGCTCTGCTACTTAGCAGTCGCTAGGAAGTAGTTGTTCGATATTAAAAAACGGATGGAAGAGTTTCTTTCATCCGTTTTTTTTTGCCCCATTCAGTGGTAGTTTAAGCCTCATAGTTTTGGGCGCGTATTTTGAGCTCGACACCCTAGCAGGCTGTTGAAATTCGCTGAATTGAGTCATATATAAGGCAAAGTCAAGCGAAAAAGCGGACGACCCCATGGATGGAGCCGATAGAGCCGAGTCGGGAACAGAGGCCGAGTTTACACGTGTCTCTTTTCTTATAGTAAATGAGCAGAGTCTGCCCCGTGAAACGCTTTGGGTGCTTTGAGTGCGATTTTACCGAAAGTAGGCGCCTTAAGCGACGCAGTAGATGGCCAAGTCAGTAGAATCTCAACAGTCTGCTAGGGGTAAAAGCCCTTATGAGCCCGCTTTATTTTACCCGTCAGGATGAGCGTCAGTATGAGTAGTAAAAAACCAGGTGACCTGGAAGATGTGCCAAGCCTTATGCTAAGTAAGGATGATGTTATGTCACGCCCACCTGTCTCG
>Ga0209345_10005181_pt1 | contig 12222 bp, 10 predicted proteins | sample Cruoilmetagenom7_FD_187294 | JGI IMG/M metagenome (GOLD analysis project Ga0209345, IMG submission 187294) | Oil polluted marine microbial communities from Coal Oil Point, Santa Barbara, California, USA - Sample 7 (SPAdes) (version 2) | ecosystem: Environmental > Aquatic > Marine > Oil seeps ...
ATTGCCCGCCCTAAGCGATGCAATAAAAGCTATTCCAGACATTTCATTTGATTGGGTAGTCGAGGACTCGTTTCAAGACATTCCTCGTTTACATCCAAGTGTTGACCGGGTTATTCCAGTTTCAATACGTCGTTGGCGCAAGAACCTATGGGCAGCTCGTGCGGAAATTCGCGCCAGTATTAAATCTATTCAACAGCAGCATTATGATTTGGTGATTGATGCGCAGGGCTTGATTAAAAGTGCTTTTTTAACCCGTTTTGCTCACGGCGAGCGTTGTGGTTTATCAAAGGCTAGTTGCCGAGAGCCTTTGGCCGCGCTGGCTTATCAGAAAACGGTTGATGTGGCTAAAGGACAGCACGCCATTGTTCGTGTTCGGCAATTATTTGCTCAATTGCTTGGTTACAGTATTGTCGAAGATGAGTTGTCGTATGGTTTAGATAAAACAAACGTTAAACGCCCCGTTGGTTTAGAAAACCCCTATTTGGTTTTTTTGCACGGGACGACTTGGGAAAGCAAACATTGGCCCGAAGCGTATTGGCAAGAATTGCTCGAATTAGCGGTGAGTGAAGGCTTTAATGTTTACCTGCCTTGGGGCAATGAGCAAGAGAAACAGCGTGCGGAGATGTTATCGCAAGCATCAACAGCTGCTCATGTATTGCCGCGCTCAAGTATTCAGGCCTTAACAGCTGTATTAATGCACGCGCAAGGCGTGGTTGGCGTTGATAGCGGTTTAGCACACTTAACAGCAGCATGTGGCACGGCTTCGGTGAGCATATATGGCTCAACCAGTGCCAAACTCACGGCGACAATGGGGCAGAACAATTTAGCCCTGCAAACCGATTTTGCGTGTTCGCCTTGTTTAAAACGCGTTTGTGACTATTCAGGGAAATCTGACGTGCAGCCCGCTTGTTATCAAACGCTGAATGCCACAAAAGTTTGGTCATCACTTAAGCCGTTAATGTCGGTATGATTTCATCATTCCTGCAAAAAAGACGTATGAAAGGTTGGTTTGCAGCGACTTGTGCCGACTATGCGCAGGCGTATCAACAGTTTGGTGGTAGCGTATTATCACACCCCGATGTATTGCAGGCTATAGAAGCTATAGTTGATTTACCGATTAAGTATTACGCCTTTGAGCAAGCCGGCACGTTACAAGCGGTGGTTCCTGTTTGGAAAAAATACATTGCTGGCAGCAAACTGGCGTTAAAGAAATTATCAAAAAAAGGCTTGGTTGATTTTGGGAATGCTGAGTTGATCTTGCCTATTTCAGCTAAAGCACAACTTGAATTGCCGCTTAAAGCCGATAACTTATCGCAATTACACGCCGCTAATATTAGCAATTCAATACCAGCAAATACGGCAATTTCCCTCAGTAAGCCGCATAGTGATTTTTCAAAAAAGTTTCGCTATAACCGTAAACGCGAATTGCGCTTGCTGGAAGAGCAAGGCGGGGAAATCAAATCAATTGATAAGCTATCAAATGATGAGTTGGTCGACACCTATATTCGCTTGTTTGAGTTGCGTTGGGGCTTTAAGCCTAAAGCGTATCAGGGGCTTGCTGAGTTGTTGGGGTATTTACACCCTCTGTTATTTGGTTCATACATTGAGCTTGAAGGACGGGCCATTGCATTTCAGCTGATTTATAAAGCGGAGTGCGACTCACATATCTCTATGGAATATGTGAATGGCGGTGTTGACCCAGCTTTTAGTGCGCTGAGTGCGGGCAGTGTATTAACCTACCTTAATACCCAGCAAGCATGGGCGTTGAGTGGCTCTACAGCTAAGAGCTTGCGTTATTCATTTGGTAAAGCCGATAATGAATACAAAGATAGATGGTGTTCGCAAAGTGCAATTTATTCGGTATGAGCAAAAAATCAAACAAAGGTTTTAAACAAAAGAAACGTCAAGCGCTTATTCGTGTGCTGTTAGCGGTTATATTTGCGACTTATTTCGTTTGGAATGGACAATTTTTCTTATTGTTGGCGCTAGCTATTATGTTGTTTGTAGTGAATGAGCTGTTTCTAGCGGATCACAACTTTTACCCACCTAATAGTGACTATAGCTACCGTTTCGAATCAAGCAAGCAAGTAGTTGCCGAGTGGTCGGCTGATGGTCTACAGCTTAAGCCGACATGGGGTTTAGGTGAATACGATACGGCCTTGTTAGCGATAGAAGTAGGGCATCCATTTATTGGAAAATTACTGGATCCGTTTGTCACACTAAGTTCAGGGGGTATTGAACGCCAACAGTATTTCGAACGTTCAGTGAATGGCTTGCGTTATATTAATATCAGTGAGTTTATTAGCACGGGTGAGTCTATCCATATAGAAGCGTCCCGCTGCCAATTAACGATAGACGGTAGTCAGCTCTTCTTGTTTGCTAACCCCACGCTTGAACATAAAAAAATATTAGTGCTTGCGCCACACGCTGATGATGCTGAGATTGCTGCTTTTGGTCTCTACAGCACGCACGATAGCGCGATAGTGACGTTAACCGCTGGTGAGCTAGATGCGAAAGCGTATGAATCCGCTCATACCAATGCTCAGCAAGCATCGTTATTAAAAGGGCGCTTACGTGCATGGGATAGCATGGCTGTGCCGCAGTGGGCTGGCTTAAAAGCAGATGATGTTATACAGCTAGGTTATTTTTGTTTACGCCTAAAAGCCATGCACGACTCGCCCGATGAACTGATCGCATCGAAAACTGCTGGGGTGGGCGATACGCGGGTGTTTAGGGAGTTTAATACGCAAACATTAACAACGGATCAACATGGGTGCTCTAACTGGGCAAGCTTGCAGGCCGATTTAGTGGAGTGTATAGAGCGAATAAAACCCGATGTTATTGTTACGCCACAGTGGCAACTAGATCCCCACGAAGACCATCATTATACGTCTTTAGCCTTGCAGCAAGCCTTATTGCAATCGAGCCATAAGCCGAGTGATATTTACTGTTATGCGAACCACCTCGTGACCAGCGATATATCCCCATTTGGGCCCGAGCACAGTCTTGCGTCCTTAGCGCCGAATGTTGATGAAAAAGTCATGTTGGGGTCAGTTGTGTCACTGCCATTGAATATGATGGCACAGAAAAACAAAGCCGCTGCGTTAGCGATGATGCACGATCTACAAACCCCTTTGCGTTGGAAAAAACGCTTACGCTTTAAATTGCAATCATGGTTTATTGGGCGAGCCATATCGTCTTATGGAGATGATGAGTTTTTTAGAAAATCGGTTCGTTCAAATGAAATATTTTACCGACAGTCTGCTGGTGACTTTATGCAAAAAGTTTCGGCTAAAGAGGCGTAGTCATTTTTATGCTTGAGATGGAGCTAAAGAGTAAACAACTAATTGCAGTCAATAGAGAGCTGGAAACTAAATTTCCTTTCTATATTAATGCTGGCTCTACACGGCTGGAGTGTTCACAGTTGTTGCGTTTATTGGTGGGCAAAAGGTTGGTCTGCAAAGGACGTTACCAAGGGCGAACAGTCTTACTGAAAATTTTCTTTGGGCCACTGTATAAGAGGCGCTATCAACGCGAACTCGATGGAGTGAGGCTAATTCAACGAGAAGAGATCTGCACACCGCGTTTAATTTCGTCAAATATTGATCAACAATCTGAGCTGGCTTATATTGCTTTTGAATATATTGAGAACGTGGAAAGTCTTGATGATCGTCTAAAGCAAGCCTCAACAACAAGGCAACGCTTAGCTGTTTTTAAACAAGCGCTAGAGTTAATTGCAAAAATGCATAGTGCATCTATTTATCAACGAGATGTGCATTTGGATAACTTTCTTATCGATGGTTCTACGGTGTACCTAATTGATGGGGATCAGATAGAAAAAAAAGTGGGTAAAGCTGGTTTGCTGTATGAGTTTGTGGTGAATAATTTAGCTATGTTTTTTACCCAACTGTATCCATGGGAGTCTGCACACATTGACTCACTGATTAGTTCTTATATTAAGCTTAGAAGGCAGGATTTCCCAAAGAGCTTGTGTGATGACATTAGGCAACAATTGGATGAGTATAAACAATGGCGAGAAAAAAAATACATTGAGAAAAAAGTCTTTCGCCGTTGCAGCGCTTTTGATGTGATTAAAAACTGGAGCCAGTACTGTGTCTATTCTCGTGAGCTTGAACAGTCTAGTGTTGAGCAGTTTATTGTCAACCCCGATAAAGCCATTGCCAATGGTAAAGTGCTAAAAAGTGGGCGATCAGCAATCGTGGTGAAGCTTGAGTTGAATGGGCAAAGCTATATCGCTAAACGCTATAATAGAAAGAGTTATTTGCATCAATTTGCGAGAAGCCTTATACCTAGTCGGGCTGCGGTTAGTTGGAAAAATGGACATCTGCTTGAGTTTAACCATATGCCAACAGCTAAGCCGCTACTAATGCTGGAAAATCGCTGCGGTGCTTTTCGTGGGCGTTCCTATGTGATAACAGAATATATAGAAGGCTGCCACGCCTTTGATTACTTTAAAAGTAGTCAGTCGGTGGTTGAGCGTGAAGCCATGGCGGTAAGGATTAATAGGCTGGTAAAAAACCTGCACCAATCTGGCTTTGTTCATGGTGACCTAAAAGCGCATAATATCTGGATTAAAAGAAATGAGCCTATACTAATCGATTTAGACGGTATGGTGAAAAATGGCAACAAAGTAGATGATTGGCAGCGTTTGTATCGGGACTTAGGTGATAGTGATATTAAACAGCCGTTATTTTCTGGTATAAAATTAGACGAGCTGAGCCAGTAATGAAAATATTACAAATATCACATGGCTATAATGCACCATTTTTAGGGGTGAGTAACCACTATGCTTGTATGCTGACTTCCAAAGGTGACGTAACGACCTTGTACTTATCAGGTGAAGAAGCCGAGTCAGTGAGGCAACAAACCGAAGGTGCTCAAGTGCTCTTTTGGGAGTTAAATGCAAAGCAGCTTAAGGGAGCGAAAATAGGCTTAATCTGGAAGTTATATAAGTTTATACGTGAAGAAAAGTTTGATTTAGTGGTATGCCACCGTTATAAAGCTATTTACATGGCGGCTATTTGCCAGTTATTGGGTTTAAAGTTTAAGCAGGTAGGAGTTATCCACGGCTTTGGTGATTTTAAGCGTGCAGCGAGGCGGGCTTTTTTGTCATTATTTAAAAGTCGCTTAATGTTACTGGGTGTATCAAATGCGGTGCGTAATGACATTCGTCAATCCATGCCGTCATTTCCTGCTGACAAAGTACAAACACTGTATAACGCGATAGATGTCGCTGCGGTTGCATCTAAGCAATTGGATAAGGAAAAAGCACGGGCCTTTCTAGGCTTAAATGATCAAGCATTTATAATTGGCAATGTTGGACGTTTACACCCAGATAAAGACCAAGCGACGTTGATACGTGCTTTTAGCGAGTTTCATAAGCAGTACGCTAATAGCCAGCTCGTTATTCTCGGCACTGGTCGCTTAGAGCAACAATTAAAAGATTTAGCTCGGGAACTAGGGGTTGGGCAGCAAGTATTATTCTTAGGCCAAGTACCAGATGCGGTTAACTATTATAAAGCTTTCGACTTGTTTGCCTTATCCTCAGATAGAGAGCCATTTGGTTTGGTTTTATTAGAAGCAATGGTTGCTAAAGTTCCTGTCGTGGCGAGTAATTGTGGTGGGGCAAGCGAAGTGGTTGCTGGGGCAGGTTATTTGTTTGAGTTTGAGAATGTAGCGGATCTGACGAGTGCAATACATAAGGTTTACGCAGGAAGCACTGAAGCCTTGGTTGGGCAGGCTTTTGAAAAGTTACACGAGCGTTACTCTATTGCCGCGACAACGAAGGTGCTCACAGCGCTCTGTGATATGAATAATTCAACAATAGGGTGTTGATATGGTAGACCGAATTAAAGTAATGCAACTTCAGCAGAAATACTATGTACGTGAAACTGACTTGCACGAAGAGATTGTTAAGGCGCTACCACAAGCTGATTTTGATGTGACCTCTGTTTATATGCGAGATCACCCGAAATTAGGTGAGCTTGAAAGCGTTAGTGAACATGTTAAGTATTTTGATTTGTCAGCTAAGCAAATGAAAGGCTTAAGAATTAAGGCGAATAAATCTTTATTACAATACAGCTCAGAAGAGCAGTTTAATGTGATGATTAGTCATCGTTTTAAGCCGTTAGATTTGATGTTGAAACTTAATAAGAAACTCAATATCCCAAGGTGTATTAACGTGGTACATGGCTTTGGTGATTTTGACCGTTTTTATCGACGAGCGACACTCAAGCGTTACTTGGATGAAAGGTGGCGTTTTGTGGCAGTGTCCAATCCAGTTAAGGATTATTTGTTAGACTTGAAGTGTGGGTTTAATGATGGCAATGTGCGTGTCATTAAAAATGCCATTGATATTGATAAAGCCGTTGCTGGGTTACTTAGTAAAGCTGAGGCTAGGTCAAGGCTGGGGCTTAATTCTACTGATTATGTATTTGGAACAATTGGTCGCTTGGTTAAAGTTAAGGGACAGACTTATTTATTAAAAGCCTTTTCTGAAACATTACAGCGTTTGCCGCATGCGAAGTTGGTGATTATTGGTGATGGTGGTTTGAGTGATGAGTTGAATAAGGAAGTTGATCAACTCGGTTTATCTGGCAAGGTATTGATGGCTGGGCATATTGAAAGTGCATATCAGTTGATGAGTGCTTTTGATGTGTTTGTTTTGCCATCACTTGAAGAAGGTTTTGGGCTTGTTCTGTTAGAGGCAATGGTCGCGAAACTACCCGTTATTGCAAGTCAGGTTGGTGGGGTTCCAGATGTTGTTGGTGAGTCACTAGGGACTCTAGTAGAGCCCGCCGATGTGACTGCTTTAGCGGAAGCAATGATTACCACGAGTGAGCTTAGCGAGGTTCAGCGAAATGCAGAGGGAGAACGAATGTTTCAGCGGTTGTTGAATGAGTACTCAACGGCAGATTACAAGCAGGCGTATAGAGCATTAATCGATGGGAGAGCTTGGTAAGGGAAGCCTACCTATCCGAGTGGGTGGAAGCCTGTTCGGTTTATTTTAAAACCATTGTTCACTAAGTCAGTCGTTACGTGATTGAGTGTGCTTAAATTTTCCCATGCTGCTGTTTCTCCGCGAGACTTATCTAGCCAAGCATTTGACTTCCAGTTCATGAAATGTAAATACATGAACTCTTGGTCATTTCTAGAGTTATGCAACTTACCATTTTCCCATTTCCATTCTTCTGGGTGCTCCCACTGACCGTCTAGCCACGGATCAGGTGATAGGATGGTGCTGTATTGCTCTTTAAAGTAAGCCTTGCGTTGATAAGGGTCTTTTAAGCGATAAATGTTGCGTAACCATGAAGGGTATTTCTTATGCCTAAGAAACACCTTTGAAAATTTTGATTCATCAATCCCATGATGGTTAGGGTCTTCAAGAAGAGCTTGCCAGCTGGGTATTCTTTTAAATGCTTCTGTAAATAGTGGATTGTTTTTGAGTAAAAATAAATGTCCAGATGCTTTATGCCAATGTGTAGAGAGAGTGTTATATCTTGATAATAATTCATCCGTATAAAAATGACGAATGTCCCCATATATAACATCAATATCACCGTAGCCCCAGAAGTCATAGCCTTTAATTAATTCATGATGGATGTAACCATAGGTTGGTCTTAAGTCACAAAGTTTATAAGCAGATGAGGGCGTGAATTTAATATGAAGACGTTTGCTTACCAGCAGGCAATACTCTGCAAATGTAGTAGTAATGAACGTAGTGTTGGCTGGTGTATTACAAGGTATCTCGCAATCAGTGATAAAAACCCATTGAATATTTGAATTGTAGCGACATGACTCCAAATATAAGTTAAACCACTCGGGCCACTGACCAAAGTAAGGGACTAAGATGACGATTGACTTCATTGTTTCTCTATTTTTAGGTTTCTAGCTTTATTGGTATTAAGGCTGAATGTTATCACTCAATGATGTTGAGTATATGCTCTCGTAACATTTTTATGACTTAAAGCCTAAATTCTGGGGTAAATATTGGTCGTTTCCTGCCAACATGCGCTCACCTTTATTTCATGAGATGAGTAATATTACCGCTAATAAGGTGGCCAAATTAACTATACCACTACAAAGGGATATTTAAGTGTTTTGCATGTCTCATGCCCAACAAGACTTTATTACTCAAAAAACACATAGTAGAACCTACAAGTTTAGGAAACAAATTTCTGCTTTGTAACGATCAAATGATCTTGTGGGAGGCCATTTCAGTGCTTGGTGTAATTATAATGATTTAAGGCTTAACATCTTTGTGCTAAAGTTTTTTAGTGTTTTATAAGGTTATTCGTCATATTGAGGGTTTATTTTGCAGTGTTTGAAGGAGTTATGAGCCATGTCTTGAAGTTGAAGGAAGATGGCCTCACTAGCATCAACCTGGTGGCTGTTAAGGTCGGCTGAACTATTTTGTAATAATGCTTTTTCGATAACACTGCCAAGAGGTATTTTTTTTAAAGCAAATCCCCAGTTAGACAAAGTATCCGAGATTTCTGTTTGATGCTTCTCGAGGTTGGATAAATTTATAATAATATATTCATTACGGTCTTTCTTCTCAAGAAACTTAATAAGTTTTTTATTGTAGTAAGTCCAAGCATTTAGATATTGCCTTGCTTTAAAATATCGTAAGTATCTTGACATAATTAAAAATTGGAATTGATAGTATTTTTCTTTTAGGAGCTTTTTCTTTTTAATACGACGAGCTAATTTAGCCTCTTCTCTTCTTAACAGAGAATCTACCACTTCAAGGGGGTGGCGAAAGATTGCGATAACTTTAACGTTTGGTAATAGTTTTTCATAATGAGGTAGAAATAGACAAGTACGTGGATCTTTCCAGCCCCAATCACCCTTAAAGGTCGCTTTAAAGTGGAGCAAGTCTGATATCTTGGCATCAATCAATGAACTAGAGATTAGTTTTATATTAGATAAATGGCTGAATCCACCATCCGTTATATTAGCCTCTTTAAGTAATTTATCATGGAGGTGAATAAAGTCCATGTCTTCGTAGTGCCCTTTAATATTTCCTAATGCTTTACCTGCTAATTCATTGCCTAGGTGAAGGCCGCAAGAGGCAAGCCAGCTCGCTAATAGTGATGTCCCCGATCGATGCATACCGAGTATGATTAGAATGTTACCTTTCATTAAGTTGTAATTCTTTTAAGTTTAGTCTCTCGTCACTAGATATCATAATGGCGATCGGTAGCCAGGTTAAAAACCAAATTTCTTTTGGACGAGTGAAAAACCAACTGCCTTCAGTCATGCCGGCAAAAACACCAAAAATTAGAATGGTAAAGCCCGATGAAACTAACAAGTTATGTTTGTTTTTTATAAAAAAATGCCCGAGAGTTCCTATCAGTGATAGCCAAGTTATCAAGCCAATTAGGCCGATATTATACGTTAGCCCAAGATGTATATTATGGCTGTCTGAGAAGATTTTCTTTAATGATGGAATATATATAGCCATGGCGCTATCAAGGCCATGGCCTATTATTGGCTTATTATGAATAATGTTTAAGGCTTGTTGCCAAATTTCTGGTCGATAAGAAAAACCACGTTTAGTGATTAGGTTAATATTAAAGACGAGATAAATAGCAAGTATCACCGCTAAAAAGGTAGAGAGATATATAATCTTTTTGTTACTGTATTGTATTAATAAGAGTGTAAATACGGCGGTAAGCCCTAAAAGGGGGGTGCGAGAATGCGTTTGAATGATAAAAGTTAGCAATAACAGGAAGCCAATAATAATCAGGCTATTGGTACTCGTGCTGTGTTTCTTTGCCATTAAGTAGGCAGCTAAAAAGCTGGCGAATGCGCCGTATACGTGTGAGCTGAGTAGGGGGTTGGTTAAACTACCAGACCCGACAACTCGCGCACTGATGGCGTGACCCTGTACGTAGTAAAATTGGTATAGCTCAAAAACCCCACTAATTGCCCAAGTAGTACAACCAAGGAGTAACAGCTTTTCAAGTAAGTGTGGGTTGTAATGCTGAGTATAAATAAACGCTAAGATAAACAACAGAATATTTAGGGTGTAGCGAATATAACGAGAAGCACTGCCATCAATACCATTCCATAAGGTACTGATAATAGCAATTGTGCAAAGTAGACAAACCAGTTTAAAGGCATTCGATTTTATCGCTTGCTGCAGTAATGATGGTTTCAATATGCAAATGATAAGAGCGGGTAGGGAAACTAGAAGGTAAAGTAATGAGTGATAGCCACTGCGGCTTTCAAAAAGACATAGGCCACACAGAAATACACTGATACCAAAGGGCAAGATGTATCGGCCAATAATGCTTGAGATGGCTGATTTGTTCATTCTTTCTTATCGGTTAAGCTTAGGTGAAAAATACCGCGTAATACTTTCATATTGTAATATTTGAAGGGGATTTGTTTGAGTAAGGATAAGGCATAAGCAGTATCTTTTTTTGAGGTCTTTAAAAACATGGTGATCATCGTTTTATATTTTATGTGGTCGTAACCTGGCTCGGCAGAAAAATAGCGATAGGTTTGCAATAGACTATCCGTCATAAAGCGGTAGTCCTTATAAGTGTTGCTTGCGTGCTCACGGTAATGAGCAACCACCTCGGCTAATACGGCAATGGTGTAGCCTACTTTGGTTATTTTTAGCCAAAGGTACAAATCTTCAAGTTGACACTCAGTGTTATAGCCACCGATCTCTTTTAATACATCGGTGCGTATCATAACTGAGGGTGCAGCAGGAATGAGTTTAGGCTGCCTAAATATGGTTTTGAAATCGACTTCTCGATAGTCCTTATGGCGCTGCTTCGTTTTAACGTTTCCTTGCTCATCAATACATAAAATATTACCACCAACTACTGCAATATCAGCCCTCTGCTCAAGGAAGTCGACTTGTAATGATGTTTTGTGAGGCAACAAAACATCATCTGAGCCTATCGGGGCTATGTATTTTCCTTTTGCCATGGCGAGCATTTTATTCAGCGTTTTTGTGAGCCCCATATTCGTTTGTGCTTCAAAGTAGAAGTGATGCTCTTGTTGTAGGCGCTGAATAATATTGGTGCTGTTATCGCTAGAGCCATCATCGATGACAATAAGCTCTATATTGTCGTAATCCTGCTGAATGATGCTTAATATGCATTCCTCTATGTACTGCTCGTGGTTGTAGCAAGACACTAAAATGGAAATTAGCGGTGTGTTAGTGTTTATATTAGAGTTGCTTTTCATGTTGACCCTCTAAAATATAACTAAGGACGGAGTTTTCAGTGTATTCTTTTTCATGGTCATATTTCCATGTTAGTTTATATAACGGTGAGGCAGGTGAATCAATGGTTGCTTTAATTTCAGGCGTTAATGTTGTATGTAAGCCAATGGTCTGAATAAAACGTGCTTTGGTAGGGCTTATTTTTTTAGTGTTTCGCCATATGATTGCACATTGTTTATCTGTGGTTATTAGTTGGTAAAACATATAGTGAAAAATAAAATATGGATGGACCTTCAGCACCTTGGTGACTAAAGGTGAGAACCAAAACCTTGTGCGTTGCTTGTTTTGGTTAAAGTAATAGCTTAATTTTTTTATAATGACTTTTTTCAAAGGAGTATTAACTTGAAAAGAGTTTTGTGAAAAGAACGTAGAGTACTTAATTCGCATTTTTTCTACAATAGGATTGTTTTTTTCACTCGCCATAAACCAGTTACTCATTTCTCTATCTTTGCCAGCACTAGAAAAGGCAAAGAAACCTGATTGGCAGCACTCAAAAAGCCAATTATCTAGAGGGGTCGTACATAGAGTGGTTGCATCAGCCCAGACGCCACCATACTTAGTTAGTAATTGTAATCTAATTAAGTTTGACTGTTTGGTTAGTGATATTTTACGGAGTTTATGCGGCGGTAAATCGGGGGTGACATACTGCTTTAAATTACTGTTGTCTAAAACAATAGCCTCCCAACCGGGGTTTTCTTGCACCCAGGAGTTAATGCATTTTTGGACAACAAAAGGAGCAGCTGAAATGCCTTGATACCATAAAATCCATATTTTTTTTGTAAAGTTCTTTGGGTTTAGCATATGTTAGATTAAAAGAGAGGTTGGTTGTAATAGCGGCTAGTTACTAGAGGCTTGTACTTTTTGATACAGGTCTATGAGCTCATTGTCCATGGTGATTTTGGTAAGTAGGCTCACCTCAATTTTGTTGAGCTTATCTTGTCGATTTAATATATCCA
>Ga0209345_10005182_pt1 | contig 12221 bp, 10 predicted proteins | sample Cruoilmetagenom7_FD_187294 | JGI IMG/M metagenome (GOLD analysis project Ga0209345, IMG submission 187294) | Oil polluted marine microbial communities from Coal Oil Point, Santa Barbara, California, USA - Sample 7 (SPAdes) (version 2) | ecosystem: Environmental > Aquatic > Marine > Oil seeps ...
TGGCCGGGTTGTACAATGGCGTGAGAAATAACATCGGCATCAATAACGGGAATATTTCTTTTTTCAAATAACCGAGAGACGGTTGTTTTACCGCAGCCTATACCACCAGTTAACCCTATAGTTAGCACGCCGTTTTATAAGCCCACAATTTGCAGATAAGTACTGTTAATTTTTTCACCCCAAATTAATGCAATAAAAGCAGCAATGGATAGGTAGGGGCCAAATGGTATGGGGATGTTTTTGTCACGGCCTTTGATGAGAATGAGTGTTAACCCAATAGCAGCGCCAACAAAAGCGGATAACATAATAACGAGGGGTAGCATTGTCCAGCCTAATAAGGCGCCAATAGCCGCTAGAAGTTTAAAGTCGCCATAGCCCATGCCTTCTTTACCGGTGACTAATTTAAAGAGCCAAAAAACAGCCCAGAGAGAAAGATAGCCTGCTATCGCACCTATTAAAGCAGTTTGGGGTGTGACAAAAACATCAAAAAGGCTTGCAAATAACGCGAACCAAAGCAGAGGTAGAGTGATCGAGTCGGGTAATAGTTGAGTATCGAAATCTATAAGCGTTAAACAAATTAAGCTCCAAGTAAACAAGAGTGCTACGCCCGTTTGGATGGATAGGCCAAACTGAATGGCGATAATAATGGATAAAATAGCCGTGATCAATTCAACAAGAGGATAGCGTATTGAAATGGTTTTTTTACAGTTATTGCATTGCCCCCTTAAAAAAAGGTAGCTAACAACCGGTATATTTTCTAAAGCGCTAATTTGGTGGCCACAAAATGGACAGCGAGAACGTGGTTGAGATAAGTTAAATACCTCTGAGGAGGTAGGTTGGCTATCCTCTTGCTCAAGAAACGCTAAACATTCTTGGCGCCAACCGTTTTGTAACATGATGGGTAGACGATAAACGACTACATTTAGGAAGCTACCAACTAATAATCCTAGAAAACCGACAGACAGGTATAAAAAAGTGACGTTTTGTTCAAGTGCAAGAAAAATATCCATTCACAAATTTCTTTAGAAGACAGAGCCCATCATGAATATAGGTAAGTACATGGCGATAATTAAGCCACCAACCAATACTCCTAAAATAGCCATAACTAAGGGCTCAATCAGACTAGATAATGAGTCGACCGCGTTATCGACTTCTTCTTCATAAAAGTCAGCCACTTTTGCAAGCATACTTTCAACCGAGCCGGCTTCTTCACCAATGGCCACCATTTGAACAACCATATGTGGAAATAACTCCACATTTTTCATTGATTGCTGAAGTTGAATACCTGTTGCAACTTGTTCCCTCATTTTTAAAACGGCTTCTGAATAGACAATATTACCCGTTGCGCCAGCAACAGACTCAAGTGCTTCTACTAAAGGGACACCCGCAGCAGACATGGTTGATAGCGTTCTCGCATAACGGGCGATGGCGGCTTTATTCATAATGTCGCCAATGATCGGCATCTTTAGGATCATTCTGTCGATAAGGTGGTTGAATTTACGTGAGCGCTTTTTCACTTGCATGAGAACATAGATGGCACCAGCTATAGCACCAAATACTGCCCACCACCACTCTTGCATAAACTCTGATAGCTCAACAACCATTTGGGTAAAGGCGGGCAAATCAGCGCCAAAGCTCTGGAAGAGGCTTTCGAACTGCGGTACAACAAATATCAATAAAATAGCGGTGACAATGCCAGCAACAACTAATACGGCAATGGGGTAAGTGAGCGCTTTCTTTATTTTTGCTTTTAAACTTTCGGTTTTTTCTTTGTACTCTGCAATTTTGACTAATAATTCTTCAAGAATACCAGCGTGTTCGCCTGCTTCGACTAAGTTACAAAATAACTCGTCAAAATAAAGTGGGTACTTGTTTAAGCCTTCCGTTAAGGTCGAACCGCCTTCTATTTGTGATTTAATGTCAGCGAGCATATCCTGCATGGCAGGTTTTTCATGGCCTTTTCCAATAATGTCAAATGCTTGCACCAATGGGATGCCAGAGGCCATCATGGTGGCTAATTGACGACTAAAAATAGCAATATCTTTAGGGGTAATAGGCTTTTGGCTCATACCACCGAACAGGGCTTTTGGTTTTTTCTTAACTTTAATGGGGCGAATGCCTTGGCGGCGTAATTCGGCTTTTACAATTGCATCACTTCGGGCGCTAATTTCGCCTTTATTGCGGTTGCCTTTATTATCGGTTCCTTCCCATATATAAGTAATTTTAGATGCGCTAGTAGCCATAATGTTTAATCTTTAGTGATTCGGTTTATTTCTTCAATACTGGTAATACCATCTTTAACTTTTCTCAGGCCTGATTCTCTGAGTGTTAAAACGCCCTCACTCGCTGACTGTTCTACAAGCTCGTTTGTTGTGCAATTCTGAATAATCAGTTTCTCCATTGCTTCAGATATAGGCATCACCTGGAAAATACCCACACGACCTTTGTAGCCGTTAGAGCAATGGTCGCAGCCTATCGCTTTGAAGGTGGTAAGGCTTTTTGCCTCTTCTTCGCTAAAGCCTTCTTTAATTAGGAGGTCAGTGGGAAGCTGTTCTTCTTGCTTACATTTATTACAGAGTTTTCTGGCGAGACGTTGCGCCATAATAAGTAATACCGATGCGGCAACGTTATAAGGAGGAACCCCCATTTGGTTTAAGCGATTAAGGGTTTGTGGTGCATCGTTAGTGTGTAAAGTAGATAAGACAAGATGACCAGTTTGAGCGGCCTTAACAGAAATTTCTGCGGTTTCTAGGTCTCGAATCTCCCCCACCATAATAATATCGGGGTCTTGTCTTAAAAATGCACGTAACGCCTCAGCAAAGGTTAAGCCGGTTTTAGGGTTTACATTAACCTGGTTGATGCCTGCGACTGTAATCTCAACGGGGTCTTCAGCCGTTGAAATATTGATATCAGGCTCGTTTAATATATTAAGCGCGGTATATAAGCTCACCGTTTTACCACTACCAGTAGGTCCAGTAACTAAAATCATTCCATATGGCTTTTTAATAGCAGTAAGAAATGCCTCTTTTTGCTCTGGGTCGAAGCCTAGTTGTTCAATACCCACTTGAGCGCTGGTGGGATCTAAAATACGTAAAACAATTTTCTCACCGTATAAGGTTGGGCAGGTGTTAACACGAAAATCAATAGCTCTGCTTTTTGATAAAGCCATTTTAATACGGCCATCCTGAGGTATGCGGCGTTCCGAAATATTCATGCGAGACATCACTTTAATTCGCGAGGTCAGCTTATTAGAGATATTCATCGGAGGTGAAGCAACTTCTTTCAAAATGCCATCTTGGCGAGTTCGAATCCTAAAGCTCTTCTCATAGGGTTCAAAATGAATATCTGAGGCGCCTTTTTTAATAGCATCGAGCAAAATTTTATTTACAAAGCGAACAATGGGCGCGTCATCAATTTCAGTGTCATTGTCAATATCGTCATGAGGTAAGGCATCGGCATCTTCAAAATCAATATTTTCTAGATCATCATCCAACAAGTCATCCATGGATGTATCTTCTTCATCCATTGCGGTTTCAATAACACGTGCTAGCTTGTCTTCTTCAACAAGAATGGCTTCGGTACTCATTCTTGTTTGAAATTTTATTTCATCGAGTGCTTGCAGATTGGTGGGGTCTGACACGGCAACAAATAGTTTATTGCCACGTTTAAATATAGGTAGCACATGATGCTTGCGAATAAGCTTTTCATCGACAAGGGCTCGAGGAATAAGACTAGTGTTAAGTGCATTAATGTCGAAAAGTGGAACACCAAACTCTTCAGATGCTGATAATGCAATGGTTTGACTATCCAAAACTTTTTGCTCAACCAGATATGAAACAAAAGGTTTCTTCTTTTTATTGGCTTCGTCAAAATACCGGTGAGCAACTTCCTCGGTCATTAAACCATCGAGTACTAATCGCCTAGCTAAGCCACCTAAATAAATTTTTCCGCTTGATACAGCCATGTTGAGTCTAATAATTCCCTATATTTAATTACATAATAAACAATACTCTCTTAATGGTAGTAGAAAATAAGGTTTTGTACAGTATTTGTACAGTAAATAAAAAAATGTTTTTGTTTGTATTGAACAGCTTAGTTCGACAAAATTGCAAAGGTTTTGTCAAAGTGATTGTATCGCTATTTTGGTGAAGCCCGAATTTTACGCGTTTGCTGATTCAGTCTGGGCAAGCCTTATTTGCACGCCAGTATACTAGATTGAGCTAAAGCTGAATTCACACATTAAACTTTTGCATCGAAAACAAAAATAGCCCAGGGGCTCTGAGCCTCTCTGAATCGACCAACCATGTTAGGTTTGATAGGTTTTATGAATGAGAGATTAAATGACTGTGCCATCATTTGTATTATTAACGTCATTGATAACTATAATCGTGAGAGACTGGATGTTGATGTGGGTGTTTTATTACCAAGCGTTTTAGTGACGGGTACGCTGGTATGAATTACTGAATGGTGGAGTGTACCACCTGATCAGCTGTTGACTTAAGCTTAACCTCGTAAAATAAGATATATAAAATATAATTGAATGAATAGTTTATTGGGAAATAAACGTTAGATTATGAAAGCACTACCCAAGTTAATAGGAGTTTATTTTGATTAATGTTACAAAAACGTACCTGCCGGATAAAGAGAAATACATGGCGTATGTGGATAAAATATTTGAAAACGGTTGGGTTACAAATAATGGTCCGATGGTGCAGGAGCTTGAGCTAAAACTGGCTGAATATTTGGGTGTAAAGAATATAGTGTTAGTAGCTAATGGCACGGTAGCTCTTGAAATAGCATATAGAGTACTCGGTATTAAAGGTTATGTTATAACAACACCATTTAGCTTTGTTGCAACGACCAGCTCTCTTGTTACCAACGGGTTAAAGCCTGTCTTTGCTGATATCGATTTAGCAACGTTAAATATAGACCCATCTAATATAGAAGGGTTAATTACTCAAAACACATCAGCCATTGTTCCGGCACATATATTTGGCAATATATGTGATGTGGAAAAGATAGGTGACATTGCTCAAAAAAATAACTTAAAGGTTATCTATGATGCGGCCCATGCCTTTAATGTGAAATTTAAGGGTGAAAGTGTCTTAAAGCAAGGTGATATTTCAACGTTAAGCTTTCATGCCACTAAACTTTTTCATACTATTGAGGGCGGCGCCCTTATTATCAATGATGATGAATTAGTAAAAAAAGCACGGTACCTCATTAACTTTGGGATCAAGAATCAAGAGTCAATCCCCGAACTCGGCACCAATGCAAAAATGAATGAGTTTGAAGCAGCAATGGGGCTGTGTATGTTGGATGAAATGAAAGGTATACTACAAAAAAGAGAAAATATATATACTCGTTATAAAAAAGAACTAGATGGTTTGGTCACTTTTCAGAAAATAAATTCACTTGCATCACCTTGTTATAGTTATTTTCCAGTTATTTTTAGTAGTGAGTCGCAACGAATAAAAGTTCAAGAAACACTAAACGAAAATGATATTTTTCCAAGGCGTTACTTCTTTCCTTCGTTGGATACGCTAAGTTATATAGAGCCAAAGCAAACCAGCCCTATTTCAAGGGATATATCAGGAAGGGTTTTAGCATTGCCATTGTATCCAGAGCTTCAAAATCATGAGCAAACGAGTATTATAAATATAGTACGGGAGGCTGTTTAATGGAGAAACATCAAATAGCTAAGGTAAAAACATTTGAGTCCACTAAAATTATTGGTGTGGATAATATTCGTTTTGGAAAAAATATCATTATTGATGATTTTGTTCTTATTTATGCAAAGGAAGAAATAATCATTGGCGATTTTGTTCATATAGCTAGCTTTACTTCGATATCCGGTGGTGGTGGTTTAGTCATGGGGGATTTTTCTGGCATTGCTTCAGGTTGTAGGATTATTACTGGCACTGAAGACTTTAAAGGGAAGGGTTTTGGTAACCCGACTATAGATAATAGTTTTAGAAATGTAAAAACTGGAGCCATAGGGATAGGGAAGTTTTCTATTGTAGGAGCAAATAGCGTCATACTTCCAAATGTAGTTATAGGTGAAGGAGCAATGGTTGGTGCAAATTCAGTTGTAACAAGGTCACTTGAGCCTTGGGGTATTTATGTTGGTAATAAAAAGATTGGTGAGAGGGATAGAGTAGCAGTTTTAAAAAACTACGAAGCCTTTTTGAATACCCCTGAAGAACTAAGGGTTGGCAACTTATTCAAATGAAAATCCTTCATATTACGACTAACAATAAATTTATTGGACATGCTTTGCAAACGTTTGAAAATGTTTATCCAAAGCAAAATTCTGTATGGATGCTGGATGGCTTGGGGGGAGAGCTTGAAAACCCACATGTAGACGTCTGTTGTAAGTTTACATTTTTTCAGACACTAAACCCATTATTTAGTCTCAAATTAAAAAAGTACGACTTAGTTGTCCTTCACTCATTACCTCTAACATGGTTTTTTATTATCCTATTTGCTCCTCTAGGTACGAGGTTTGCTTGGGTTGGCTGGGGGTTCGATTATTATGATTTCATTTTCAAAAAAGAAAGTGACATGTTACTAGACTGTTCTGAAAGGCTTTGGAGTCGACATGAGATAAAAAAGTCACGAGAAAAGTCGGTAAAGAGTGTTATAGAAGAAGTGACCCAAGGTTTGTTGGCTCCAATTGTGTTTCGTAGAATAGCTTCTTTTTCACCTGTATTACATGAAGACTACCAGTTGATACAGCAAGCAAGAATAGTTAGTTATTTGCCTTGTTTTGTAGTTTGGAACTACGGTAGTTTGGAAGAAAACTTAGTTGAAAACTTTATAGGGAAGCGAATTTGTGGTGATTCCATTCTGGTTGGTAATAGTGCCAGTTATACAAATAACCATATTGAAGCGCTTTCCTTATTAGAGGAGCTTAACATCACAGCTGAAACAGGGCGAAAAGTAATTGTACCTCTCAGTTATGGTGATAAATCATACCAGCAGGAAATAATAAGATATGGAGAGAGCATATTCAAAGGTGGCTTTCAGCCATTAATAAAATTCATGGAAATAGATGAATACGTGACAACAATTAAGGAGTGTGGTTTTGTAATTATGAACCAGATACGACAACAAGCACTTGGGAATATTATTATCATGCTTTACCTTGGAGCTAGAGTCTTTTTAAGGGAAGAAAGTCCAGTCTATAGGTTTCTGAAACTAGAAGGTGTTTTTGTTAATACTGTGCAGGAACTTAAAAAGAAACCAGTATTGTTACAGCTGCCCTTAACTGAAAGTCAGATTATAAATAATGTTGAAATATTATATAAACACTGGTCAAAGGAAGTTATTGATAAAAAAACAAGGGGCTTAGTAGAGTTTCATTTGATGAGTAATGTTAGGGTATCTAAGTGATGTCATATCTAAAATTAGAGCTACTACCCTAGTGTGATAAGCAAAAAACATAATAATAGACAAGCACATAATTGGCTTGTTTATGATATTGGAGACCGTTTTTTAGAAAGGTCAATTCCTTTATTTAAAGGGGTTTTATATGATCTTGGTTGTGGTGAATCACCTTATAAAGATTTTTTTTTAGGACATGCTGAGGAGTATGTTGGTGTAGATTGGGCGGGTAGCATTCATGAGACTAATGCTGATATTTCGGCGGATTTAAATAGGCCGCTGCCTATTGAATCTGAGGTTGCTGATGCCATAGTGTCTTTTTCGGTTATGGAGCATTTATGTGAACCACAGGTGATGCTTAATGAGGCATTCCGTATTTTAAAGCCGAACGGCAAAATCGTGTTACAAGTGCCGTGGCAATGGTGGGTACATGAAGCACCGTATGATTTTTTTCGTTATACGCCTTATGGACTTAAATATATGTTTGAAAAAGCGGGCTTTGAAGCGGTTGAAGTACAGGCGCAGTCTGGTTTTTTTAGCATGCTGATAATGAAGGTGAATTATTTTACTGCACGATTTATTTGTGGCCCGAGATTATTACGCCTAGTTATTAGAATGGGCTTAATCCCTTTTTGGTATGTTGGACAAAAATTAGCACCAATATTAGACAAGCTAGATAAAAACTGGGCGGCAGAAACTAATGGGTACTATGTAACCGCGAGAAAACCTTGAGCCTGAAAAAACAAACATTTTCCGCTGTTCGCTGGACAAGTTTAGCCATGATTGGCAAAGCCGCTTTAGGTTTTTTGCAATTAGCTATTTTAGCGAGGGTATTAGCTCCAGCCGACTTTGGCTTAATGGCTTTAGTTGTTGCTGTTGTTGGTTTTTCTCAGGTTTTTACTGATATGGGGGTGAGCAATGCAATTATTCACCATCAAGAAATTTCTCAGGAAGAGCTCTCAAGTTTATATTGGTTGAATGTAAGTGCAGGCGGTATATTGATGTTGTTGCTAATGGCTGTAAGTTCACCAATTGCTAGTTTTTATCAGGAACCTTTGCTTCAACCATTGTTGGTTGTAGTCAGTGTTACTTTTTTAATCAGCGCTCTAGGCCAGCAGTTGATTGTAATAGCAGAAAAAAACTTACAGTTTAGTTTGCTTACCAAAATTGAATTAGCTTCTTCTATCGCTGGATTTGTAACGGCCGTTACGTGGATTTGTTTTTCCCCAACAGTTACAGCGATTGTGGCAGGGTTAATTGCTTCATCCCTTACTATGACAATGTTAAGCTGGCTTTTTTTAGCAAAAGGGTGGGCTCCTCAATTAAGACTTAAAGTAATAGAAATACGTCATTTTTTGAGTTTTGGCGGATTTACTATGGCAGATAATTTTGTAAATACATTTAATCGACAAGCTGATGTTTTTATTGGAGGGCGCATGCTGCCTATTGATGCGTTAGGTTTTTATAGCTTACCACGTAATTTGAGCATTAAGCTGGCAGGAGTAATTAACCCAATTGTTACTCGGGTAGGCTTGCCTGTAATGGCAAAGGTGCAGCATGATGCATTGTTTTTGAAAAATGTTTATTTGAAAACACTGCGGATGACTGCTTCGGTCAATTTCCCACTATATTTAGCAGTTGCTACTTTTGCGCCAGAAATAATTACGTTGCTTTTTGGTGACCAGTGGCAGGAATCCATTCCTTTATTACGCATATTCGCATTGTGGGGGTTGTTGCGATCAAAGGGAAACCCAATTGGAAGTCTTCTTTATGCCACTGGTAGGGCGGATTTTTCATTTAAATGGAATATGACATTGTTTTTTATTACTCCACCCACTATTTGGTTTGCTTCTCAATGGGGCAGTATGGGTGTTGCTTTGGCTTTACTGGGGATGCAAATGATTCTCTATATTCCTGGTTGGTTCTTTTTGGTAAGGCCTTTATGTGGTGCTACATTATGGGAATATACTTTGAATCTTATAATTCCATTAGCAGCCTCTATTATCGCTTCAGCGGCTGCTTATTTATCTGTTTCTTTGATTAGTGATGCTGTTACCCGTTTAATGATAGGGGGGGTTACTGGAGGCATTGGTTATATTTTTATTAGCATGTGGATAAATAAGGAATGGGTTAACTCGATGAAAGAGTTGGTGCTGAATCGGTAGTGTTGAAAAATAGAATATGAAATTACAAATTGATGTTATAGCGGGTGCTAGACCAAACTTTATGAAAGTGGCAGCATTATTTTCCATTGCAAGCGAATTTCCTTCATTAAAATTACGCCTAATACATACCGGTCAGCATTATGATGAGGCTATGTCAGGTGTTTTTTTAAAAGAGTTAGGGTTACCAAAACCTGTTTGTAATTTAGGAGTGGGTTCTAGTACGCACGCTACTCAAACAGCTCAAGTTATGATTGGCTATGAGCAGTGGGTGAATGAAAATAGGCCGGATGTTTGTTTAGTTGTTGGCGATGTAAATTCAACAGTTGCATGTGCGCTGGTTGCTGCAAAAATGCAAATATTGGTTGCTCACGTGGAGGCGGGATTACGTTCATTTGATCGTACGATGCCTGAAGAGTTAAATAGAATCGTAACGGATAGTTTAAGTGACTTATTGTTTGTAAATGAGCCGTCAGGCGTTAAAAACTTGATGAAAGAAGGTGTTGAATCTAGCAAGGTTCATTTGGTTGGAAACGTAATGATTGATACGTTGTTGAGTCAATTAGAGCAAGCCAAGAAGCAAGTTAAGTATGTGGAATTTGGGTTGGAATCAAGACAATATGCTTTTGTTACGTTTCATCGGCCCTCAAATGTTGATAACAGCACTATTCTTTTAGAAATTGTTAATCAATTACTATGGTTAACCAGTGTTATACCTATTGTTTTTCCTGTTCACCCAAGAACTAAACACGAATTACAGAATGCTGGGTTATATGAAGTGTTAGACGCTTCACCAAACATTCATTTGACGGGGCCATTATCATATACCGATGCACTTTCAATGACGGCTAATGCAAGGGTTGTTATTACGGATAGTGGCGGGTTGCAAGAAGAAACATCTGTTTTAAAAGTACCTTGTTTGACGCTTCGAGATAATACAGAAAGGCCGATTACAATAGATGAGGGTAGTAATACACTGATTGCTGGCGACTGGGCCTTGTTTAGAAAAAAAATTGAAGAAATTGAAAAAGGTATTTATTTGAGAGGAGTGAGTAATATTCAACTGTGGGATGGGGTGGCTGCTAAAAGAATACTGACAATTTTAGACGCAATTTAGAGTTATGCGTAAAGTATTATTTATCGCTTATCAGTTTCCGCCATGTAAGGAAGTTGGGGGGAGCATTAGATCTGAAAAATTTGTAGAATTTTTGAAGTTATTTGACTGGTGTCCATTAATTGTTGCATTAGATTCAGAGTGCACCGCAAAGCGCACTGAACATGGAAGTAGTATTGCAAGGCTTAGATCACTTTTACCGGTTTCTAAACCATATGAGCTTACTCCGTACGGTTGGGCGATTAATGTATGGCAAAAGTACAGGGCTAGAAAAGAGTTTGATGTGATATATATATCTTGTCCTCCTTTTCCTCAAGTTATTGCCGGGGTGTTTATTAAGAAAAAATCTGGCGCTCCTCTAGTACTTGATTTAAGAGATGCATGGTCTCTGGACCCCTACCAAGAAGGGAGTCGGTTAAAAAAGTTTGTATATAAATATGTGTTCCCTAAAGTGGAAAGCTGGGCTTTTTTTAATGCGGATAAAGTCATTATGAATACGCCATCTATGTTGAGTGCTTATAAAGACTTATACCCACAGCTTGCATCACGTTTAGTACTAGTGCCCAATGGTTATGATGAAAGTGATTTTGTAGGAATAAGCTGTGCTAAAAGTGATCAAAAAGAAGGTTGTATGGAGCTCCTTTATTGCGGTAGGTTTGGTATAGGTGGCCGCGACCCAAAGTTAATTCTTGAAGCCATAAGGTTATTAGAGGGCACATTAAAAATTCAGTTAATTATTTATGGGGAGCAACCTGAATGCGTTTTAGAAAAGATAAAGTCAATGGAATTGGAAACAAGGGTCATCCTGAGGGGGCAGCTGGAGCATAGCGAGATCATTAAAAGGATGTTTGAAACAGATGTTTTATTGGCCTACCAAGAGAATTCAAGTGAGGAAGTTCAAGCTGTTTCAGGTAAGACGTATGAGTATCTTAGATCTGGAAAGCCAATTTTATCAATAGCGCCGCCTGGGGATAACCAAAACTTAATCCAGAAGTATGCCTCTCGTTATGAAATAGTTACAGAGTATGAAGTAAGCGTTGTGGTTAGTGCTATAAAATCACTGTATGTAGATTGGCTTGATGGGAAGTTGCTGAATAGTACAGTAAAGAATATGGATTATAACAGTAAGTATGAACGCAAAGAGTTAACTAAACAGCTATCAAAAGTATTGAATGAAGTCGTAGGTATTGCATAAAGTGATAATTAGTCCAATAGCTACGGGCAATGGAGCTTATGTTATACACCGGTATTTAGAAAAGCGAATAAAGGGGTATGACGTCTTACCCTATCATCCATACCGAACCTTAGTCCCGCCAAGTTTATGGCCGTTGGGGCGGAAATCTAAACCGACTATTATCCATGCAACGCCTGACTATGCTTATTTTCATAAGCAGAAGAGCGTACCACTGGTAGTGACGTTTCATAACTATGTTTTGGATAGTTTTATGCGTACTTATAGCAGTAAGCTGCAAAATATTCATTACCAAACTGATCTGAAATGGTTCACAAAAAAGGCTGTTAGCTTAGCTAGTGAAATAACAGCGGTTAGTCACTTTACG
>Ga0209345_10005184_pt1 | contig 12220 bp, 10 predicted proteins | sample Cruoilmetagenom7_FD_187294 | JGI IMG/M metagenome (GOLD analysis project Ga0209345, IMG submission 187294) | Oil polluted marine microbial communities from Coal Oil Point, Santa Barbara, California, USA - Sample 7 (SPAdes) (version 2) | ecosystem: Environmental > Aquatic > Marine > Oil seeps ...
GCGGATGTGGGAGTATCGCAGCTTTGATGAACAGCGACTTCTAGAATAAATGGGGCGGCAGGGTGGAGATCAGCCACTCGGCAGCTTTCTATTGGTTTGTGCTGATCAACACGATTTTTATACAATGACGTCAACTCGAGCAGTGATCCAAACAAACATATTAAACGGAACTGGGGGCTTGACTGAGAGAGAACAGGGTGGTCAACAAGACCATCCTAGATTTGTAAAAAAACCTAAGTATCTAATTTAAATGTATCTCAATAGGTCATGGAAAGAGTAAATCAAAGCATACCAGGATATATATCCCATTATAATAGAAACCATTGATTTCTTGATAGAAGAAACCGTGGAAATAAAAGAGAAAATCGTTCTTACACTTGAGCAGGAAACCCTTCTAATCCCATTATTCGCGAAAGCGAATAAAAATAATCCTCTATTCTTTGACCAGAAAGCAAAGGAAATCCTTGACTCGATTGAATATGATTTCGAGAAGCTCCAGGTTCCATATAAAACTGTTATCCTGGTATGCCAGCGGGCGAAAAAAATGGATACCGAAGTGAGGAATTTCTTAAAGAGACATCCAGACGGTGTGGTATTGCACCTGGGTTGTGGACTGGATAACCGCTTCTGGCGAGTGGATAATGGGCGTGTGAAATGGTATGACCTGGATATGCCGCCTGTCGTTGAATTACGCAAGCAATTTTATGCACCAAATAACCGATATACACTGATCGCATCCTCGGTGATTGATCTGGCATGGGTGGATAAAGTCAGTACAGGGAATAAACCCGTGCTGGTGATCCTGGAAGGTTTACTGATGTATCTGGAGGAGTTCGATGTGAAAGAGCTGTTCCTAAAACTACATGAAGTTTTTCCAGGATGCCGTTTGACTGCGGATGCATTCAGCCGCATGGCAGCCCGGGTGGCCAATCGGCACGTGTCACTCAAGTATACCGGTGCCAAGATCGGATGGGGAGTGGACGATCCGCGGGAGATTGAGTGCTGGGCGCCGGGGATCCAATTGATTGAGGAATGGTACTTCTCACAGGATCCGGATCTGGAAAAACTAAGCGCTGGCTACCGATGGGCTTATAAACTGGCAGGATTGTCCAAAGCGGCGCGACGCGCACACCGTATTCTGTTATTACAGCTGTAAAGCATACATATCATGAAAAATCGAGTTGTATATGGATAAACGAATCAGCAGACAGTACTTCAACAACGCAGCTTCCCATTGGGATGAGACCGTACGCAATAATGATTCTGTAAAACTACAGGAACTGATAGAGCGACTGGCGTTCCCGCCAGAGGCATGGGTGCTGGACGCGGGGACAGGGACGGGAGTGTTCGTGCCGTATATACAAGGTAAGTTGAACGGCAGCGGGCGAGTTGCGAGTGTGGATTTTGCCTTCCGTATGCTGGAGATCGCGCAGAAAAAGAACTGGAATGAGGGCATTGAGCATGTATGCGCGGAAATCGAGACGGTGGGGTTTGCAGGCGGTGTGTTTGATGCAGCAGTGTGCTATTCTACTTTCCCGCACTTTCACGAAAAACTTCTCGCGTTAGAGAATATCTGCAATTTATTAAAAGCAGGCGGGAAGGTGTTTATCTGCCACACAGCGAGCCGCGACGAGATCAACGCGATCCACCATAAGATCCCTGACCTGAGTGACCACCTGATCCCGAAGGAGAACGCGATGCGGGAAATGCTGGCAGCGGCAGGTTTTGGCGAAGTATCAATCACGGATAATGCGGGATATTACCTAGCGGAGGCAAAGAAGCCGTTTATTTGTTAGAAAAACAAATGCACGCAGGAGTTGTAAGTATGAATAAGAGTATTCTTATTAAAAATGCGAGTTCAATAGTAACTTGCGATGCAAATGATAGGGTTTATCATAACAGCGATATTTTAATAGAAGGCCCGAAAATTATCCGCATAGGAGAAGCAATTCAGGAAACGACTGAAGAGGTGATCGATGCGAGTGGTAAGTTCGTATATCCTGGTTTGGTAAATACCCATCATCATTTTTTTCAGACCTTTATTAGGAATCTTTCGGCTGTTGATTTTTCTAATATGTCGGTTCTTGATTGGATTGAAGAAATATATGAAATATTCAAATACGTTGATGCCGATGTGATTTATTACTCTTCTCTAGTCGCAATGACCGATTTACTCAAGCATGGTTCTACAACAGTTTTTGATCATCAATATTGTTATCCAAGATCCGCAGGAAAACAACTTGTTGATAGGCAAATGGATGCAGCTGCGCAACTTGGTATACGTTATCATGCAGGCCGGGGAGCTAATACATTACCTAAAAGTGAGGGAAGTAATGTGCCGGATGAAATGGTTGAGTCAACAGATGAATTCTTGCAGGATTGTGAACGACTAATAGATACATATCATGATCCAAATCCATATAGTATGCGGCAAATTGTAATATCCCCCTGTCAGCCAATTAATTGTTATAAAGATACATTTACTGAGTCATTAAATCTTGCACGAGATAAAGGCGTTTATCTGCATACACATCTTGGAGAGGGCGAAAATGACGCAATGGTTGAACGTTGGGGAAAAAGAACCCTTGAATGGTGTGAAAATATTGGTTTTGTTGGCCCGGACGTATGGTTTGCGCACGGATGGGAATTAACTCCTGAGGAGTACAGCGTAATGGCGAAAACGAAAACCGGGCTTTCCCATTGTCCAGCACCTGCTATTTTGGGTGGGTTCCCAATAATTAATATTCCAGCAATGGATCAAGCAGGGATGCGCTTGAGTCTTGGATGTGACGGCTCGGCTACAAATGATGGATCTAGTTTGCTCGATTCACTACGTATGGCTTATCTTATGCAGGCTTCTCATAGCAAAAATAGAGGTGGATCTCCTTCTTCTTATGAAATGTTGAAAATAGCTACGGTTGGCGGGGCTGGAATGATGGGAAGAATGGATATTGGAACATTAGAATCCCAAAAAGGGGCGGATCTTTTTATGATAGATACCGAGAAATTAGAATTATCTGGAGCTCTACATGATCCGAAAAATCTCATTGCTAGAATAGGGGCTACCGGGCCTGTATGGCTCACTATGGTCAATGGGAAAGTAATATACCGTGATGGTGTTTTGCTGGGAGTGGATGAAAAACGATTAGCAATGGAAGCTGAAAATATCTGTACTTGTGTAATTAGGGATCAAAACTTAGTATTTAAATCTAAATAAAAGATATTAAATCCTTTTATTTTTCTACTCAGGCAGGATGTATTTTTATGAACGATTCTTTGAGGGGCAGAAGCATCGAAGACGATCTTGGAGCTGGCAGGACGAGATAAGATCTGTTTTGAGCGCATCACAAGAATACTGGAAGGTGGAGAATTGGCTGACTAATTTTGAGACGAATTGTTTCAATTTAATGGTTGTTGATTGATTCTTATATTTTTCTAAACTGTATGATGCGTAACTTATGCTAATATTTTTATATGAAGGGAAACAATGGTGAAAAAATGACAAACGACGAAATTAAAAAAACTAAAGACGCTCAAGAAAATACCTCAAAAGGCGCTAAAGATTTCAGTGAAAAAACCAGCGATGCTTTTGAAAAAGTAACAGAAGGGGCAAAGAAAGCCGGCGAAAAAGCCGAGGTTGCAATTGATAATCTAAAAGAAGGCACGAAAAAAGCTGGTGAAAAAGCAGAAGTCGTAATTGACAACCTAAAAGAAGGCACAAAAAAAGCCGGCGAAAAAGCAAACGATGCTTTTGGTAATATCCTTACAGGTATAAAAAAAGTTGGCGATAAGGCAACTGACGCAGTTGAAATCATGGAGATCAAACGTGAGATCAACCGATTAGAGAGCGCGAATAAAAAGATTGTGCCCCTGATAAGCGATGCGGTTCTGACTCTTTACAATGAAAAAATTATCAAAAATCCAACGTTGATGGCATTCTGTGAAGAGATTGAAAAGAATACCAAACTGATCGAAGAAAAGAAGGCGCAAATCGAAGTGATTAAGGAAAGTGAAACCGAATAAAATAACTGGATCCAATTGCGAAGCGTAACGCTGAGGTGAAATATAAGAAATATCCGGAAGCCCATAATTATTCGGTTGTAAATTAATAATTAGATTTAACAGTTAAAAGAACCTCATTGATACAGAGGTTCTTTTCTATTACTGTTTAAATTGGTGGTTGTATAATACTTAAAAAATTTGAACACAAGAAATTTCTACAGATCATAACAAAAATAGAAGGATATGCATATGCAGAGAATTGGAATAGCCGGGTTTCAACATGAGACGAATACATTTTCAAAAACTCCCACTCCATTGGAGAATTTCCTAAACCAGAGCGGGTTTTACCCAGAATTGCTGGCGGGTAAAGAGATGCTGCGGTTCTCAGAAGGAAAAATTAATATCGCAGCGAGCGGTTTTATGGCAGACGCAGAAATGTATGGGTTTACGGTAGTGCCGCTGGTGTGGGTTGGGACAGAACCATCGCAGCCGATGAAGATAGATGTGTTTGAGCACTTGATGGGATTGATTGAGGGAGAGATCGAAAAGAATCAACCGTATGATGGGATATTTCTTGATCTGCACGGGGCGATGGTGTATGGAGATCTTAAGGATGGGGAGGAAGAGATCCTGCGGCGGGTGCGCGCAATAGTCGGAGATGTTCCCATTGTGGTTTCATTTGATTTGCATGGCAATATCAATAAGGAAAGCTTTGACCTGGCAACAGCGATGGTGGGTTACCGTACATATCCGCACGTGGATGGATTTGAAAATGGTCAGCGATGCGCGGCAGTGATGAACCAGGTTCTACAGGGAAAAACGTTATACAAGACTTTTCGCCAATCGCCATTCCTGATGCCTGCAACCACACAACCGACAACCAAAGAGCCAGCAAAATCCTTGTATGCATTGCTTCCTGAGGTGGAAGCATGGAAAGGTGTGGTTTCAGCGACAGTCATGGAAGGATTCAACGCCTGTGATCTCCCGCACACAGGCCCATCTGTGTTCACTTACGCAGATGATCAGGATATGGCTGAAAAGAGCGCGAATTTCCTTTTAAAGGGAATGTTGGAACGGGAAGCACAATTCTCAGTGGAGATGTTCCCGCCGGAAGAAGCGGTGGAAAAAGCAATGCAAATGGCAGAGATAACGGATAAACCGGTGATCCTGGTGGATGTGCAGGATAATGCTGGCGGCGGCAGTCCTTCGGATACGGTTTGGCTGCTGGAAGCGATCATAAAGAGGGGGGTGAAGCGGGCTGCAGTGGGCGTGATCTGGGATCCGCAGGCAGCCGAAGCCGCGCACGCGGCCGGAGAGGGTATGCATGTACGGATCGCTTTGGGAGGGCATTCACTGCCGGGTCACACACCCTTTAAAGCAGAATATACGGTTGAAAAATTGCATGAAGGGGATTTCCCAGGAACTGGACCGATGGTGAAAGGGCGGACACTGAATCTGGGAAAGATGGCACAGCTGCGGGTGGATGGTGTTCGAATAGTGGTTTCAACTGACCGCATGCAGGCACTGGACCAATCACTTTTTCGGGTGGTGGGAATTGAGCCGAGCGAAATGGCGATTCTGGTATTAAAGAGCGCGAATCATTACAGGGCGGACTTTGGTCCGATCTCGGGAGGTATCATCAACGTAGACGCGCCGAGCGCGATACTTGAGGATCCGAGCAAGATTGCATACACGCGCTTGAGGGAAGGCGTACGATTGAAAGGGAAAGGACCAGAATTCCACAAATGCTAACAGACTGAACTAGTAAATTTAATCTTAAAAAACCGAATAAATCTTAAAAATTGCTTAAGCTTATTGACTTTGAGTAATTTTTTTTGTATAGTATAAGTGTTCAGAACACATGAAGACTTACCATCTCATTTGAAATGAAAATAGACAAAGGTCCAATCGTACCAGTCCATCGAAGACAAATATCTTCCGCGACGATCGACCGCATCCTTTCGATGATCAGCGAGGGATATTGGGTGTCTGGTGAGTGTTTACCCCCACAGCGAGAGTTAGCGAAATCTTTGGGCGTCGGGATGTCTACTTTACGAGAGGCACTACAGTCCCTGCAAACGATGGGCGTGTTGGAAATGCGCCACGGAAGCGGCACCTATATATCCAACCAGCCATTCACTGCGTATGGAAAGATCATCGATGTGTCAGTCGGTTTAGCCAGCATGGACCTGGAGATGTTCTTTGAAGCACGCGGAATTATTGAGAGCGGACTAGCATACCTGGCGGCGCAGCATGCGACTGATGAGCAGATTATCGAATTATTTGAGGTTCTGGATGGTGAGTTGAAATATATTGATGAAGAACACAATGACCTCTACCATGACCTTGATCTAAGATTTCATCACTTAGTCTCCGAGATGGCAAATAACCAATTCCTTGAGCAAATCAATGTTACGCTGTTTAAAGTACTGGATAAACTTTTCAGAATTTTACCTCTCACAAAAGAGGGCTGGCGGCTTCATTTTGCTGTGGCAGAAGCTATTCGTGACCGGTCCCCATTTACAGCATCAGAAGCGATGCGCACATTAATTGAAGCTTCTTCCGCGAAATACCTGCCATATATGAAAATGGCCGCTGAGAAAGATAAGAAATGATTGTGTTAAATAATATAAGTGTTTTTTAAGAAAGCAAAAACTAAAAAAGGATTAAAGAGGAAGCACTGTGAAAAAAGTTCTGATCAATAAACCGATCCATCAAGATGCAATTAAACGTTTATCTGAAGAAGTGGAAGTGCTCACACCATTTAAAGCCTCCCCCAAAGAAATCACAAAAATGCTTCCGGATATCGAAGGCATGATCTTGTGCGCGGGGATGAAAATGTTCGCGGATGAAATCGCGCTGGCAAAAAGGTTGGAGGTGATCGGGCGGCACGGAGCCGGGGTTGATATTGTTGATATAGACGCAGCAACAAAACGTAAATTACCAGTGGTATTCACTCCTCTGGGACCAACAGAATCAACGGCGGAACACGCATTTATGCTGATGATGGCTGCCGCGCGGAAATTAGCTTATCTTGACCGGGAAATCCGCAAGGGAAATTTTCACATACGTGATCATGTGATTGGATTCGAGCTGCTGAATGCGAAGGTAGGGTTGGTAGGATTTGGCAATATTGGCAAACGATTCGCCGAGATGTGTCGGGACGCCCTGCATATGAAAGTGTATGCGTTTGACCCATTAATAGAGAGAGAGAATATTGAAGCGTGGGGTGCGGTTTACTGCAGTGACATAAGCGAGATGGCGCGCGAAGTGGATGTGATTTCCCTGCACGTGCCTTCAACAACGGCAACACACCACCTGGTTAATGCAGAGGTACTAGAAGCGCTTGGACCAGGTGGTTTTTTGATTAACGCATCCCGCGGAAAGGTTGTTGACGAGGCAGCTTTGGTCAGAGCACTTCTGGATAACAAGATCGCCGGAGCAGGGCTGGATGTGTATGATCCAGAGCCGCCCGGAGATGATAATCCGCTGTTTGCGATGGATAATGTGGTGCTTACACCGCACCTGGCAAGTTTCACTGACCAGGGCAGACGGCGGATGGGGATGATGGTTGCGGAAGATGTACTATGTGTTCTTCGTGGTGAATCCCCGAAATACCAGGCAAATCCTGAAGTATTCAAATAACTGAGAGAATATAAGGAGAACGATTAAAGATGAAACCCAACCCACTACGATTGAAGCTAGAAGCAGGAGAGACGATCTATGGCACAATGTCGCAGGATTCCCGATCGCCTTCCATCTCGTTAATCATGGAACAGGCAGGGTGTGACTTTATGTTCTTTGATATGGAGCACGGCCCAAATGATATTGGTGTTGTAACAGATATGGTCAAAGTGGCGCGCGGGACGAAAGTTGTCCCGCTGATACGCGTTCCGGATGACCAGTACCACCTGATGGCTCGCGTGTTGGATGCTGGCGCGATGGGGGTCATGGTGCCGCGCGTGGAGACGCGGGGCCAGGTTGAGCGGATCATTGAAAACACGCATTATCCACCCATAGGAGTCAGAGGATGCTCCGTGCCAAAAGGGCATAATGATTTCATCCCGCAGAATGTGTGGGAATTCACAGAGCAAGCAAATAGAGAGGCGATGATCATCCTGCAAATCGAGCGGGAAAAAGCAATCGAAAATATTGACGAACTGCTTTCAGTAGATGGTGTGGACGCGTGTGTTTTAGGTCCGGTGGATTTGAGCTTGAGCATGGGCATACGGGATAAGGATGTATTTGCGGCATTAGAAGCAACCATTCAGACCGTTCTGGATTCAGCGAAGAAGCATAAAGTACCGTGTGGGATCCATATCGGCAACCTGGATTGGCTGATCGAATGGGATAAGCGCGGGATGCAGGTAATTTGCTATTCAAATGATATTGTTTTTTTGAGAAGCGGCGCAACCGCGGGTATCAGTAAATTACGTGTAGCAGCGCAGAAAAATACGAAATAGATTTATTTGAAAGATCAAAATGCAAATTAACCTAATGATAGCGCAAAGGAGGTAAATGTAATGGAAAAACTATTAATTAAGAACGGTTTAATAGTGACCATGAACCCGGATAGTGAGGTGATCCGAGACGGATCGATCTATGTTGAGGATAATATTATTAAAGAAATCGGGCCTGATTCAAAAATCTCCAATAAACCCGGGGCGAAGGAGATTGACGCACATGGAAAGATCCTAATTCCTGGAATGATAAGTTGCCATAATCATCTCTACAGCGCGGTGGTTCGCAGCATCCCTTATTCAGGGTTTGAGTCGCCAGATTTTTCATTCGTCTCCTGGATGGACCGATTTTGGCTGCCACTGCTGGAAGATAAAGTGGACAAGGATGTGATGTACGCTGGTACTCGTGCGAATGTACTGGACCATATGCGCAGCGGGATCACAACCACAACAGATACAGCCGAAGGTTCCTACGCGCTGCCGGGTGCACTAGACGCCGTAGATGACGCATGCATGGAAACAGGAATCCGTGCTGTGCTTTCTTTTGAGACGACGGGCCGGATCAGTGAGGAAAACGCGGCAATGGGTCTGCAGGAAAACGTGAATCTCATCAAGAAAACACGCAACCGGGATTATGACCGAATCATGGGGCGAATCGGCGTGCACACAACCTACACATGTTCCACTGACTTGCTCAAAGAGGTGAAAAAGACAGCAGACGAGCTCGATGCTGGTTATATGATGCACCACCTTGACGACCGCTACCATCACTTTGATACTTGCAGGCGGTTTGGGAAACGTCCCACGCGCTATCTGGCAGACATCGGTTTCTTGAGCCCAAATCTGATATTGTTCCACTGCAGTTATATTGACCAATGGGCAGATCCACCAATCTTTAAGGAATATGATGTAAAGGTAGCTCACAATTCAGAATCGAACGCGATATTCAGTTTTTGGCCGGATATGCTGCATTTGATCAGAGAAGGAGTAACGGTTGGATTAGGCACTGATGGGCAGACATTCAACTACTTTGAGGTGATGCGAACGGCACAAATGATCCACCGAATAAAATATGAAAATCCAGAATTGATGAAAGATGAACAGGTCCTGCGTATGGCAACGACAGAGGCTGCCAAAGTGCTGCAGTTAGAAGATTCGATTGGTTCCCTGGAAGTTGGGAAGAAAGCAGATATTGTGCTGCTTCGCGACCGCTCAACCGTTCCCATTTTTGAAGTAAATGCGATCAATTACATCGTCAACACATGTGAAAGGACTGATGTGGATACAGTCATTGTTGATGGTGAAATACTACTGGATAATGGAGAATTTACCAAAGTTGAAGAGGAAGAAGTATACGCAAAATCAAAAGAGCAAGCGATAAAACTCTGGAAGATAAATAACTGGCCGCTTCCATAACGGATAAGTGAAAAAGAAAAAAGAGCCGATAATAAACTGTGACTAAGGAGGTGCGAAAAAAAATAAAATCGAGTATGTGAAAGAATTTGAAAATCGGTTAAAAATATATTAAAGGAGAGAATTAAAATGAAAAAACTTTTCAAGATCTTAATTGGGATGCTGGTAGTAGCGTTAGTATTTGCTTCTTGCGCGCCCGCAGCCGCAGAAGAACCTGTAGAGGTTGAAGAAGTAGTTGAAGAAGCAGTTGAAGAAGTGGTTGAAGAAGTAGTTGAAGAAGAACCACTGACAATTGCGCTGGTTCCCGCAGGTCGTATTGGCATGGAAGGGTTCATGTACCTGGCAGGGCAGGGCTACAAGAAAGCCGCAGCAGAATTTGGTTTTGAGGAAAGAATCCTTGAGAGCGAAGAACCAGAAGAATGGGAACGCAACGTCCGTACAGCAGCGCAGGAAGGTTACGACCTGATTGTTGGTGTTGGCGGTACGATGTCGGATGCTGTAGCAAACGTCGCTCCAGAGTTCCCAGATATCCATTTCGCGCTGGTTGACTCCTATCCGGGTGGTGATAATGTAGTTGGTTTGATCTCCCAGGAGCAAGAAGGTTCATTCCTGGCAGGCGCTTTAGCAGCTGCGATGACATCGGACACAACCCTCGAAAATATGAATGAAGAAAAAGTAATCGGTTTCGTGGGTGGTATGGATGTGCCGAGCGTTAACCGCTTCATCAGCGGTTATAAGCAAGGCGCTGCATATATGAGCCCCGGAGTTTCGGTAGTGGTTTCTTATATTGGATCTTTCCGTGACCCCGCAAAAGCGAAAGAACTTGCCCTGGCAATGTTCCAAAACCAGGATATAGACATTGTAATGACAGTCAGCGGTTCTTCTGGTGATGTAGGTGTTTTTGAAGCAGTCGAAGAGACCGGCGCTTACGGCATTGGAGCGGATATAAACTGGGATGATACAGTACCCGGCCACATTCTGACTTCAGTCTTGAAATATACAGACAACGCGGTGTATGATGTGATCGCCCGCGAATTTGCCGGTGAATTTAAAGCCGGTGAAATCAGGTATGGCGTTACGTCAGGCGTTATGGATATCACTGACATGTCTGCGATGGGAGACGCTATTCCGCAGGAAATTCGCGACAAACTCGCTGCCATCAAGGATAAGATCTCCAGCGGTGATATTGTTGTAGAGCGGCCAGAATAAAGTTTTAAACTAAAAACGGGGCCTTTTTTCAAAAAACAATAAACAAATCATTTGTTGGAAAAAGGCCCCAAGAATTATTTATCTATTGTCAACCTATCCGGATTAATTAAGATCGGTGAAAAATCATGGCACAAGCAATCGCAGTTGAAAATATTACCAAGACTTTCCCCAATGTAACAGCTAATGATAGTGTGAGCATTTCGGTTGAAGAGGGAACCATAAGGGCGGTCGTTGGTGAGAATGGAGCTGGGAAGACCACGCTGATGAATATCCTGTACGGACTGTATCAACCAGATTCTGGGACAATCTGCATCAAAGGGGAGGAAATAGAACTTTCCAATCCTAGGGACGCGATTTCAAGGGGAATCGGAATGGTACACCAGCACTTCATGCTGGTTCCGTCATTTACGCTTGCGCAGAATATTGTACTCGGGGTTGAACCCCAAAAGCGAATATTCATTGATGAAGACAAACTTAATGAGAGCGTGCAACAGATTTCAGAGAAATACAGCTTTGCTATTGATGTGCATAAATTGGCAGTGGACGCCTCTGTTGGTGAACAGCAGCGGGCTGAGATTTTAAAGGCGCTGTACCGCGGCGCAGATATTCTAATTCTTGACGAGCCCACCGCAGTTCTTACCGATATGGAAACAAAGGAATTATTTGTAATGCTCCGCAATCTGGTGAAAAGCGGAATTACCATTTTATTTATCAGCCACAAATTAAGGGAAGTCCTGGAAATTTCTAATGAGACAACTGTTATGCGCAACGGGAAGGTTGTGGGGACGGTAAGAACGTCCGAAACGAATGAAAGCCAATTAGCCGAGATGATGGTCGGGCGAGAAACTATCGGCGGCCGCATTCGGTCAGTATCCGATGTGAAAGATCCGATCCTTAAGATTAAGAACCTCAGCGTCCTTGATTCCCGCGATTTGCTGGCAGTAAAAGATGTCAATCTTGAACTGCGCTGTGGTGAGATCCTTGGCGTCGCGGGAGTGGACGGCAACGGTCAGGAAGAGTTTATTGAAGCGATCATGGGCTTGATACCAATCATTAAAGGAAAGATCACAATTGATGGGAAAGAGATACAGAATCTTTCCACACGCGGGATCCGAGAATCCGGAGTGGCATATATC
>Ga0209345_10005185_pt1 | contig 12219 bp, 7 predicted proteins | sample Cruoilmetagenom7_FD_187294 | JGI IMG/M metagenome (GOLD analysis project Ga0209345, IMG submission 187294) | Oil polluted marine microbial communities from Coal Oil Point, Santa Barbara, California, USA - Sample 7 (SPAdes) (version 2) | ecosystem: Environmental > Aquatic > Marine > Oil seeps ...
GAACGCAACATTGGGTGCCCCTCACCTTGTTCCTCTCCCCATGGGAGAGGAGACGTTCACTTGAGCGGTAATTACGAATTTTTGACTGAGTATTTCACTGCCAGCCATCGTCAAAGAAAACGTAGTTTTCTTACCTCTCCTTTGGGGAGAGGTCGGCGCTCTTGCGCCGGGTGAGGGGACGGGATGCTAGCTGTTTGACGCGGTCGCCTGCCGTATCGCCGTAGACGACAAAGCATTTAGCGGCGGCGTTAGATATGTCCATGCGGGGGCTTTGTGGTGGGCTAGGGTGTGGGCTTGGGTCTCGGGGATCCGGGCGTGTTTATAGGTGCGGGCGGCGCGGCTCAGGCGGGCTTTTATGGTGTCGCTGGTTTTCGCGCCTGGTCTAGCTATGACGGCGATGGGGACGGTTTCCATAATCTCGCGCCAGCCCTTCCATTGGGGCAGCTGTCGTAGATTGTCCGCCCCCATCAGGAAGACAAAATGCGTATGCGGCCAGCGTTTCTTGGCCTGTCTTAGGGTGTCCACCGTATAGCGTGTGCCGAAATCCTGCTCCATATGGCTGATATGCATACGCGGCGGGAGATTGAGGGCTTTGACGCTCGCCACACGCTGCTCATAAGGGGTTTGATCAGTTTTCAGCGGGTTGCCCGGGCTGACCATCCACCAGATTTGATCCAGCCCCAACCGTTGCAGCCCGCATTCCGCCACATGCAAATGCCCGGCGTGGGCCGGATTGAAACTGCCGCCAAAAAGACCAATAGTTTGCCCGGTATATCTCATGCGTTTATGCTCATGGTTGGCCCATCAAGGTCTTACTTGTCCATTGCCCAACACTTGATATTTATAGCTGGTTAAATGTTGTGCGCCAACAGGGCCGCGTGCATGCAGGCGACCTGTGGCGATGCCAATTTCTGCACCAAAGCCAAATTCGCCGCCGTCGGCATATTGGGTCGAGGCATTGTGCATGACAATAGCGCTATCGACTTTGGCGAGGAATGTTTTGGCGGCGTCTGTGTTCTCCGTAATGATAGCGTCCGTATGATTACTGCCAAATGTGTCGATATGGGCGAGGGCGGCGTCTAGGCCGTCAACAATTTTGATATTGAGGATTGCATCCAAATGCTCGGTCATGAAATCGTCTGCGGTGGCGGGGCGTATGGTATCAACCTTGCCACAAGCATCCTTATCACCGCGCAGTTCACAACCCGCCCCTATGAGGGCTTCTGCGAGCATAGGTAGCATATCAAGGGCGGCTTTATCGAGTAACAAAGTTTCGGTAGAGCCGCAAATTCCGGTGCGCCGCATTTTGGCGTTGACTATGATATCGCGCGCCATATCCGGGTCGGCGTCCGCGTGGATATAGGTATGATTGCGCCCCTCAAGATGCGCCAATACGGGCACGCGGGCATCTTGTTGCACCCGACCGACAAGGCCTTTACCGCCGCGCGGAATGATGAGGTCTATATTACCGCCTAGTCCGCCCAGCATATGCCCAACCGCCGCGCGGTCGGTTGTGCCGACATATTGCACACAGGATTCGGGGAGCCCGGCAGATTTTAGGCCTTTGGTGATTGCGGTATGCAGTGCGACATTAGAATGCAAAGCCTCTGAGCCGCCGCGCAAAATACAGGCATTGGCAGATTTGATACACAGCGACGCTGCATCCGCCGTGACATTAGGGCGGCTCTCATAGATCATGCCGATAACGCCCAGCGGTGTGCGGACTTTGGCAATGGTCAAACCGTTGGGGCGTGTCCAACGTTCGTCCTCAGATCCAATAGGGTCGGGCAGGGCGGCGACGGCTTCTAGGCCTTGGGCGATGGCTTCCACGCGCTCACCGTCCAGTTTCAAGCGGTCGAGCATTGCGGGGCTCAGGCCTTTATCCGCACCTGCGGTCATGTCTTTGGCATTGGCGCTAAGGATTTCGGGCGCGGCGGTACGGACTTCGGACGCCATTGCCAAGATAGCATTGGTGCGAACGTCCCCGCTCGCCAAGCGTAAAGTGCCAGCGGCATCACGAGCATTGTCGCCCAAGCCTGCCATATATATATCGAGATTATCTATCATGTGTTTAGCACCATATTATCGCGGTGAATGAGCGCCGCACCTCCGTCATAACCCAGTTGGGCTTCGATGTCGCTGGATTTTAGGCCTTTGATAGCCTGCGCATTATCGGCGCTATATCCGGCCAAACCGCGCCCAATTTCTGCGCCCGCTTCGTCCAGTATTAACACCGCATCCCCGCGTTCGAAATGACCTTCTACGCGCACTAAGCCGGCAGCCAGTAAACTACTACCCTTGGCCAAAGCCCGTGCTGCGCCTGCGTCTATGACCAAGCTGCCTTTGGGTTTTAAACTGCCTGCTATCCATTGTTTGCGGGCTAGCTTCGGATTGGTTTTGGCCAAGAACCAGCTCGATTTTTCAGTGCCATTCGCCAGGACCGACAGCGGGTTTTGCGCATCGCCTTTGGTGATGACCACGGCGCAGCCTGCGTCTGTCGCTATGCGTGCCGCCTGTAATTTGGTCGCCATGCCGCCGCTGCCCATTATGATTTTATTTGGTCCGCGTTCTTTATTCGGGTCGCCGCCCATGGACATGATGTCTGGCGTTATTTCGGTTATTTCTGGAATATGTTGGGCCGTGTCGTCCAAGCTAGGGTCGGCGTCATACAGCCCGTCCACATCCGATAACAATACCAACAAATCTGCGCCGCACATTTGCGCCACCCGTGCGGCCAGTCTATCATTATCGCCGTAGCGGATTTCATCTGTGGCCACGGTATCGTTTTCATTGATAATCGGGATAGCGCCGAGCTTGAGCAAAGTGGCCAAAGTCGCCCGCGCATTTATCCAGCGGCGGCGGTCTTCAGTATCGTTCAGCGTGAGCAAAGCTTGTGCGGTTTTTAGGCCGAGAGGGTCGAGCACAGCTTCATAAGTCTGCGTCAGCACCACTTGCCCGGCGGCAGCGCAGGCTTGCTTTTCGGCCAAGGATAAGTGGGTTTTCTCTAACCCCAAACGCCCGCGCCCCAGTGCGATTGCACCTGATGATATGATGAGGATTTGCTTGCCAGACGTCGTCAGGCTAGCGATATCTTGCGCAAGACTGGCTAGCCATAATTGATTTATCTGTCCGGTTTTTTCATCCACCAACAGGGAAGAGCCGATCTTGACGGCGATGCGGTTATAATCGGCTAGATTTGCCATTATGGCCGCCATTTCTCCGTTTCAGGTTCCAGTCCGGCCTGTTCGCGAGCTTGGGCTTTTTGTTCGGACAGCCAAACCTGTTTTTCCGCTTTGCGGTGAGTTTTCACATGTTCGAACGCTGCGTGCATGAGCGGTTTAATACCTATGCCCGCTACACCGGATACCACATGAACGGGCACGCCACATGCTTGTTCTAATTCCAATTTACGTTCGGCAATGGTGTCCGCGTCCAAAGCATCACATTTGTTCAGGGCAACGATTTCGGGCTTATCCTTGAATATGTCTGCATAGTCCTCCAACTCTTTGCGAATAGTGGTGTAGGCTTCACCGGGGCTTTCGGCACTGCCGTCGACCAGGTGAATAATCGACATACAGCGTTCCGCATGGCCGAGGAATTGATGGCCAAGGCCTGCACCATCTGCGGCACCTTCGATGAGGCCCGGCAGGTCAGCCATGACAAAGCGCTCGCTAGCACCCATGTCAACAACACCCAAAGATGGATGAATAGTCGTAAATGGGTAGTCGGCAGTTTTAGGATTGGCCGCAGAGACGGCAGAGAGCAGGGTAGACTTGCCCGCATTCGGCAGGCCAACCAAGCCTACATCAGCGATAAGTTTAAGTCTGAGCCACAAGGCATATTCTTCGCCCGGTTCGCCCGGGTTGGCGCGGCGCGGTGCGCGGTTGGTGGGGGATTTAAACCTTGTATTACCCCAGCCACCATTGCCGCCTTTGGCCAAGAGCATTTTTTCGCCGTGCTCCAACATATCGGCCAGTAAATGCTCTCCGGTTTCGTCGAATATCTGCGTGCCGATGGGCAGTTCGATAATGACATCGTCGCCCGCCGCCCCTGTGCGGTCACGGCCCATACCGTGCTGGCCGGTTGGGGCTCTGAAATGTTGCTTAAAGCGAAAATCAATAAGCGTGTTCAGATCTTGATTGGCCACGGCCCAGACATCGCCGCCCTTACCGCCGTCACCGCCGTTTGGGCCGCCAAACTCAATGGATTTTTCACGGCGGAAGCTTACACTACCCCCGCCGCCAAAGCCGGAGCGGACATGAATTTTGGCTTGGTCGAGAAATTTCATCTTACGTCCTAATTACTTTATGACCAGCGCGCCGCAGTATTGCGGGGCAGGCGTAGTTCTATGCCTTCATAGCGTTCCCCGCGGGCTACGGAAAACAAATTACTGGGTTCGTTCTTATCGACAAATCCAAGTTTTTCAAGTACGCGTCCGGACGCAGGATTATCTGCGAAATAGCCCGCATCGATATAAGGCACATCGAACACGCGAAAAGCCTCACCGAGCAAGCCTTTGGCGGCTTCGGGCATATAGCCCTTGCCCCAAAAATCCTTGCCAATCCAATAGCCGATTTCCCAATCGTCTTGGTCGTTTTTAAACAAATCGACCACACCCATCATGCTGTCGTCTTGGCCGGTAATCGCGTAAGCAAATGAGTTGCCTTGGCGCCAATTGGCGGCACTGCGCATCAGCCAGAATTCAGCGCTCAGGCTAAAGAACGGCATGGGCAAGGTGGCTGTCATGCGCAAAATTTCCGGATCGTTGATACGGCTCGCCATGACCCTTGCATCTGAGTTTCGTGTCCGGCGGAGTGTTAGTCTCTCTGTTTTTATTTCATTACGCATTTTGCTGCTCCTAAACGAAAAATGGCCAAAAAAAAGGGAAGAGGGCGGTGACCCATCTTCCCTAAATTCGTTTAGGTTATGTGGTCACCATGAAGCGGTGACCAGAAATCACCTATTTTGCCGTTTCGGGCTGCACAGACACAAAGGTGCGTTTGTTGCGTTTGGTCGTAAACGCAACGCGGCCTTCAGATGTAGCAAAGAGAGTATGGTCCTTGCCCATGCCGACATTGTCGCCTGGGAAGAATTTTGTACCGCGTTGACGGATAATAATGTTGCCAGGAATTACGGCTTGTCCGCCGGATTTCTTGACGCCAAGACGACGGCCTGCACTATCGCGACCGTTATTGGATGAGCCGCCAGCTTTTTTATGTGCCATGTTAAGTCTCCATTACTGCCCGGATATCCGGGCAAATTTTGTATTTAGTTATTTAGCTTTGATCGCCGTGATTTTAACAACGGTCTCGTTTTGACGATGACCTTTCTTACGGCGGTAGTTTTGACGACGTTTCTTTTTAAACACGAGGACTTTGTCGCCCTTGCGCTGTTCAATAATTTCGCCGCTAACGCTTGCGCCCTTAATGGACGGTGCGCCAACATTTACATCTGCACCTTCGCCGCACATCAGTACGTCGTCGAATGTAACTTTTTTGCCTGCTTCGGCGTCCAGCTTCTCAATAACAATTATGTCGTCTTTAGCGACTTTGTATTGTTTGCCGCCTGTCTGAATGACTGCGAACATAGTCTCGTCCTTAAGTATATGCGAACTACCCACTGAAACGATTGTTTCCGAATGCCGTAGCCGCTGTTGAAATTGGTTTCTCATAGCCAAGCACCAACCTAGCCGTGAGAGAGCGCGAAATATACGAAAAAAACTTTGCCTGTCAATGAATGAATCAGTGAAGTTCAGATGTTTTATTCATGCCCGATTTTGGTGTTTAGTTGAAATTTTGGTGTTTAGTTAAAAAAAGACCCCGCGCCAAAGGCGCGGGGTCAATGATTTAATGTGCTTATCTAGTTGCTAGGGCTTAGTTGCCGACGCGACCGATGATTTTACCAGCAGCATCAATGATGTTGCCGTTCGCATCAACTGTGCCGATAACAGTACCAGAAGCATCTACGACCTGGCCATTGGCACGGACGGAGAAGCTACCCAGTGAAAGTCCACCAGTGCTACCACTTGTAACAGTTCTTGTTCCACCGAACGAACCGCCTACACCGCGAACGATGACTTGGCCATTAGAGCCGACGACATTGCCGTTCGCATCCATGGTACCGATGAAGTTACCAGAAGCATCCATCACACGACCGTCAGAACCGATAGTGTAGCTAGAGCTAGCACCAGAAGTAATGGTTCTTGTGGTTGTCGTGGTTGTAGTTGAACCGCCAGTAATCATACCGATTTGCTGACCATTCAGTCCAACAATGCTGCCATTGCTTGCTAGACGCCCGATAACCGTACCGCTTGCATCTAGAACCTGACCATTTGTACCAATGGTGTAAGTGCCAGTGCTTGTCGTTACAACGCTACCAGTTGTGTAGCCTAGGTTACTGTTGATGGAGTATCCACCACCAGAGACCATTGAGCGCCAGTCAACACCCAGAGCATCTACGGTACGAAGTGTCAGACCACCAGTAGACATGCTTTGAGCGATTTGGAATTGCTCTACAGCTGCGTAAGTGGCTTGTCCAAGTAGACCGTCGATAGCACCGCGGTAGTAACCACGTTCTCTTAGAGAGGTCTGGATTGCAGAGATAACACGAGAGTTCGAGTTAGCTTCACAAAGAACCTGACGCCATTCAGCTTTTTCCGGTGTAGTAATGACACGTTTTTCAATCGTACCAAACTCAGCCGGGATAACAATCCGCTCGATGCGAGCCGCTTCAACAAGTCTCTGTACGGAGACTGTATCGTAGCGAGCTGCGATTTCGCGGCGTTCTGTTGCTGCAGGAGCGTCAACTACGCGGCGGGTAACCTGTTTGGTCACTGCCGGAATGGAGCGTTCCATAGTCGTCGCAGGTGTCTGAACGATACGGCGGCTAACCTGCTTCGTGATTGCAGGGATAACCCGCTGAGCCGTGCTTGCCGGCGTTTTGATAACGCGACGTGTTTCCGTTTTCGTAATGGCCGGGATGACACGCTCTTGTGTCGTCGCTGGTGTACGAACCACACGGCGGGTAACCTGCTTGGTTACTGCCGGGATAACACGTTCCTGCGTAGACGCTGGACGGTCAACAACACGACGGGTCACTTGCTTAGTCACAGCTGGTACCACACGTTCGATTGTGTGTGCTGCGTCTTTGATGACACGGCGCGATACCTGCTTAGTGATAGCTGGAATGACACGTTCCTGTGTGCTGGCCGCAGAGCGGACAACCTGACGGCTAACCTGCTTGGTCACAGCCGGGATAACACGTTCCATAGTCGACGCTGGTGTTTTTACAACACGGCGTGTTTCTACTTTGGTGATAGCCGGAATAACGCGTTCCTGCGTAGACGCTGGACGGTCAACAACACGGCGGGTCACTTGCTTAGTCACGGCTGGTACCACACGTTCGATTGTGTGTGCTGCGTCTTTGATGACACGGCGAGATACCTGCTTGGTGATCGCTGGAATGACACGCTCTTCAGTACGGGCCGCAGAGCGGACAACCTGACGGCTAACCTGTTTGGTGATTGCCGGTACGGCTCTCTCAAACGTGGAAGCTGGTGTTTCGACCACACGACGTGTCTGCGTTTTCGTAATCGCAGGGATCGTGCGTTCCATTGTGCTTGCCGGAGTTTTTACAACACGGCGGCTCACTTGCTTGGTCACAGCTGGCACAACGCGCTCAACTGTGTGTGCTGCGTCACGAATGACACGGCGACTGACCTGCTTGGTGATGGCCGGGATGACACGTTCCTGCGTTGCTGCTGGTGTATCAACTACACGGCGGCTTACCTGCTTAGTTACAGCCGGGATAACGCGTTCCTGCGTAGATGCAGGGGTACGAACCACACGACGTGTTTCTTGCTTGGTAATAGCCGGGATAGTGCGTTCCATTGCTCCTGCAGGTGTCGCTACAACACGGCGGGTCACTTGCTTGGTCACAGCTGGCACAACGCGCTCAACTGTGTGCGCTGCGTCTTTAATGACACGGCGTGTTTCCATTTTAGTGATGGCCGGGATGACACGTTCCTGAGTAGAAGCAGGGGTGCGAACCACACGACGGCTTACCTGTTTGGTAATCGCCGGGATAACACGTTCAACGGTTGACGCTGGTGTCTTAACGACGCGGCGTGTTTCCAGTTTCGTGATAGCCGGAACTGTACGTTCCATAGTTGAGGCTGCATTTGCAACAACACGTCTGCTTACTTGCTTAGTCACAGCAGGGATAACACGTTCAACGGTTGACGCTGGTGTCTTAATGACACGGCGTGTTTCCATTTTAGTGATAGCCGGGATAGCACGTTGCGTTGTCGAAGCAGGTGTTGTCACCACACGGCGACTTACTTGCTTGGTCACAGCCGGGATAGCACGTTCAATGGTGTGTGCTGCGTCTTTGATGACACGGCGCGATACCATTTTAGTGATAGCCGGAATAACGCGTTCCTGAGTGCTTGCTGGCGTGCGTACTACACGGCGGGTAACCTCTTGGGTCACAGCCGGGACGATACGCTCAACAGTATGTGCAGCTTCCTTAATCACGCGGCGCGAACGCATTTTCGTGATGGCCGGAATGGCACGTTCTATTGTTGACGCTGGCGTAGCAACTACACGACGTGTCACTTGCTGGGTCACAGCCGGTACAACGCGTTCCACAGTGTGGGCGGCGTCTTTGATGCGGCGACGTGTTTCCGTTTTCGTGATGGCCGGTAGGGCTCTCTCGATAGTGGAAGCAGGCGTCGCAACAACGCGGCGGCTAACCTGTTTAGTGATAGCCGGGACAACACGTTCAACGGTGTGCGCTGCATCACGAATGACACGGCGGCTTTCCATTTTAGTGATAGCCGGAATAACACGTTCGGTCGTGCTGGCTGGTGTGCGAACTACACGGCGGCTTACCTGTTTGGTAATCGCTGGGATAACACGCTCAACAGTTGACGCAGGTGTTGCAATCACACGGCGGCTTACTTGCTTAGTAATAGCCGGGATAGTGCGTTCCTGGGTCGCAGCTGGTGTAGCAACAACACGGCGGGTGACTTGTTTCGTCACAGCCGGGACAACACGTTCAACGGTGTGCGCTGCGTCTTTGATAACGCGGCGGCTTTCCATTTTAGTGATGGCCGGGATAACACGCTCAGTCGTGCTCGCTGGTGTGCGAACAATACGGCGGCTAACCTGTTTAGTTACAGCCGGGATAGCACGCTCAACAGTGTGCGCTGCGTCTTTGATAACGCGGCGTGTTTGCTGTTTCGTGATAGCCGGAATAACCCGCTCTGTTGTGCTAGCCGGAGTACGAACCACACGGCGCGTCTCTTGCTTAGTCACAGCTGGAACAATCCGCTCAACAGTATGCGCTGCGTCACGAATGACACGGCGTGTTTCCTGTTTTGTGATTGCTGGGATAACGCGCTCTTGTGTTGATGCCGGAGTGGCAACTACGCGGCGGCTAACCTGCTTGGTGATCGCTGGAATAACCCGTTCCGTAGTGCTTGCTGGCGTAACCATCACACGACGGCTTTCCAACTTAGTCACAGCCGGGATAACACGCTCAACACTTGATGCTGGTGTAGCAACAACACGGCGGCTGACCTGAGTGGTCACAGCCGGGATGATACGCTCAACAGTAGATGCCGGTGTCGCGATGCGACGACGTGTTTCCGTTTTAGTGATCGCCGGAATAACGCGCTCTTGTGTCGCTGCCGGAGTGGCAACAACGCGGCGGCTAACCTGTTTGGTGATCGCTGGGATAACACGTTCCTGCGTAGATGCTGGAGTACGAACCACTCGGCGTGTCACTTGCTGAGTTACAGCAGGGATAACACGTTCCGAAGTGCTTGCCGGAGTATCGACAACACGGCGCGTAACCTGAGCGGTAACTGCTGGAACGATTTGTTCGGCAGTGCTTGCAGGTGTCGCAATGCGGCGACGTGTTTCCGTTTTAGTGATGGCTGGGATAACACGTTCTTGCGTCGTCGCAGGGCGGTCAACAACACGGCGTGTAACCGTAGATGTTCTCGCCGGAATGACACGCTCGACAGTGTGTGCAGGCTGGTCAACAACACGGCGGGTAACCTGTTTGGTCACAGCCGGGATAACACGTTCCACCACTTGTGCGTCCTCGGACATCACACGGCGGGAATATGTACCTGTTGTCGCGCCAGAAACGCCACCATATGCACGTGAACCATTACCGCGGCGGTCCGCTGCGGTTGCAGCAGAGCGAGATAGACCATCACGGTCATCCGCACCATTGCTGTCACGGTCAATAAAGCCGGAAATCGTTCCGTCTTCATTATAACCAGCAATCATACCTAAGAGGTTAGATTGGCTAGCTTCGGTCCAGCTCATAACGCGAGCTGGTGTGCGAACTACACGGCGAGTAATCGTACCAGTTTTAGCTGGCATTACGATTTCTTCTGCTGTGGCAGCTTGGTCAACAACACGGCGGGTGATTTGGCGAGTAACAGCAGGGATAGTTTTCTCAACTGTCCGCGCTGGTGTTACCATAACACGCTTAGTGATTGTTTTGTAAGTTGCCGGAATAAGCACACGACACAAAATTTCACCAGTTGCATTCACAATAGTTTGGGTGGACTGAACAACTTGCTCAGACGTACCGTCAAAGATTGTGAAATTACGTGGTGTGTTTGTGTTGATCTGACCTGTACGCTGAATTGTACCGTAGTTCAGAGCCTGTGAAGCAGGTTTCCACTCTTCACGAGCCGGAGAAATCAGCAAACGCTCAGTTCTTGTCTCATAACGAGCCGGGATGATTTGGATGTCCGTCCGTGCAGGCTGAACAACTATGGTCTCGGTGACAGTTCTGTAAGTCGCGCCGACGGCCCGCAAGCTAGTAGAAGCTTCCTGGGTTACATAAGTCTCAGTAACTGTGTCATATGTAGCCGGGATAACAACCATACGCTCACTTGCGTCAGACGCTTGATATGTACCAGTTTCGGTGCGGAATTTTGCACCAATCGTTGCATATTCAACTGTCTCAGGCTGAACAACCATTGTTTCAGTAACAGTCGTGTAGGTCGCTGGAACAGCTACCAATTCGGTAGATGCTTCTTGGATAACTACAGTTTCTGTCACATCACGGTAAGTTGCTGGGATAGCAACTAAATCAGTAGTCGCTTCCTGAACTACGATGGTCTCTTGGTAAGTTTCGTAAGTCGCAGGAACAGTAACATAGTTAGCAGTTTGCGGTGTCACAACAACCGTATCAGATACAGTTCTGTAAGTCGCTGGAATGCTAACAAGCTCAGTAGATGCCTCACGGGCAACAACTGTCTCTGTCACTGTTTCGTAAACCGCTGGAATGCTCACAAGCTCTGTAGATGCTTCTTGAACAACCACTGTTTCAGAAACAGTTTCGTATGTTGCTGGGATAGCAACACTTTCAGTCGATGCTTCTTGGACTACGATTGTTTCTTGGTAAGTTTCGTACTTAGCCGGAACAGTTACATAATCAACGGTTTGTGGTGTGACCACAACTGTGTCTGTAACAGTTTCGTATGTCGCTGGTACGGATACAAGCTCCGTAGAAGCTTCACGAACCACAACGGTTTCAGAAACGGTTTCGAATACGGCTGGTGATGTCACAAGCTCGGTAGAGGCTTCTTGAACAACAACTGTTTCGGTAACAGTTTCGTATGTCGCCGGGATTGAAATCAGATCAGTTGATGCTTCTTGAACAACGATGGTTTCAGAAACAGTTTCATAAGTCGCTGGAACAGTTACATAATCAACAGTTTGCGGTGTGACCACAACGGTTTCTGTTACATTTTCAAACACGGCTGGGATCGTTACCACGTCAGTAGACGCTTCTTGAACCACAACGGTTTCAGATACGGTCTCATATGTCGCCGGAACGGTTACATAGTCAACACCCGCAGCCTGAACAACCACTGTATCCGTTACAGTTTCAAACACGGCCGGGATCGTGACCATTTCAGTGCTGGCTTCTTGTACAACAACCATTTCAGAAACGGTTTCGTAAGTCGCTGGCACAGTCACATAATCAACAGTTTGTGGTGTGACCACAATTGTGTCGCTTACGGTTTCGTATGTCGCTGGGATAGTAACAAGATCCGTAGAGGCTTCTTGAACCACTACAGTTTCTTGAACAGTTTCGTAAACGGCTGGAACAGATACATATTCTACGCCCGCAGCTTGAACAACCACTGTGTCAGATACAGTTTCGTAAACGGCTGGGATTTGAACA
>Ga0209345_10005186_pt1 | contig 12213 bp, 13 predicted proteins | sample Cruoilmetagenom7_FD_187294 | JGI IMG/M metagenome (GOLD analysis project Ga0209345, IMG submission 187294) | Oil polluted marine microbial communities from Coal Oil Point, Santa Barbara, California, USA - Sample 7 (SPAdes) (version 2) | ecosystem: Environmental > Aquatic > Marine > Oil seeps ...
GGGGAGCGCCGCGAGGAAGGTCAGGATCAAGGCGTAGATCAGTCTCATTGCGCGTCCTCCTTCATCAGCCAGCCTGTGACCGATGCGCGTTTGTCGAATACGGTACGGGCGGCTTGCATGATATCGTCAGGGGTGACCGCCTGAAGGACATCGGGCCAAGCCTGCACGTCTTCTACCGTCAGCCCAATCGCCAGTGCCGAGCCATAGCGATGCGCAACGCGATCCGCGTCATCGCGGGCGTAGATTTGGTCGGCGCGCAGTTGCGCCTTGATCCGGTCGAGGTGGTCCGCGTCCACACCCGTTTCCATGAACTCCTCCAGCACCTTGTCAAGCGCCGCTTCGGCTTGCTCAAGGCTCACACCGGGCACGGGCAGCACGACCAGATCAAGGGTCGTGTCATCCAGTGTATCGGCCTTGTAGAAGGCCCCAGTGTAGGTGGCGATCTGCTCGTCGAATTGCAGTTTTTCGTTAAGGTAGGACGTCGTCCCGCCCCCGAGCAATTCGCTCAACAAGAGCAGGGCTGCCGCGTCTTCCTGTGCGCCGCTGTCACGCTCTTGGGCCAGATAGGAACGGCGCACATAGGGCTGCGCCACGCGGGCGTCGCGGTAGGTCAGACGGCGCTCAGCGATCTGCGGCGGCTCTTCGGTGCGCAGCCGTTCGGGCAGGTCGGGGTTGGTGGGGATTTGACCATAGGTTGCCTCAGCCAGTTCGCGCACCTCCTCGGGGGTTACATCACCCGAGACTACGAGAATGGCGTTGTTTGGCGAGTAATAGAGCTCATAGAATGACAGGGCGTCTTCGAGGTCCAGCTCCTCCATCTCATGTTTCCAGCCGATGATCGGCACGCCGTAGCGGTGGTTGAGATATTGCGCGGCGTTGAGTTGTTCGCTGAACAGGGCGGCAGGGTTGTTTTCGGTCCGCTGGTTGCGCTCTTCGAGGATCACATCGCGTTCGGTGCGGATGTTTTCGGGGGTCAGACGGATGTTCTTCATCCGGTCGGCTTCCATCTCCATCATCAGCCCAAGCCGGTCTGCGGCGACGCGCTGGTAATAGGCGGTGTAGTCGTAGCTGGTGAAGGCATTGTCGCGCCCGCCATTGGCGGCGACGGTGGCGGAAAATTCGCCCGACTCAAGCTTATCGGTGGCTTTGAAAAGCAGGTGTTCAAGAAAATGCGCCACACCAGAGGAGCCTTTCGGTTCGTCCGCAGAGCCAGCGCGGTACCAGACCATCTGCTGCACAACCGGGGCGCGGTGGTCTTCGACGACCACCACTTCCATACCGTTGTCGAGGGTGAAATGGGTCACCGCTTCATTCGCGCGCGCCTGCGCAAACGGGGCTGTGAAGAGCGTCGCCGCCAGGGCCGCCAGCATCGGCAGTCGGATCATTGGATGTCCTCTAAAATGTCGCGTCCCGCATTACCTACGCGGTCTGACGCAACATTCAAGAAGCCTAGCGCAAACGTGTGTCCTGCGGGGGATAAGACGGCGTCCGTCCGCCCGCCTGCCGCCAGCGCTCCGCCTCGGCATGGGCGTCCAGCTTCTGGCGCTTGTAGGCTTGGTCATAGCGGTCCACCGGAACGATGCGGAATTGCGTGAACCGCGCCTTACGTTTGCGGAACTCCGCGTCGGCCTGAGCCAATGTGCCGCGAATGCCCGGCTGCACACCGAGACGGCTGGCCTGCTGAACCAATGCGGCATCGCTCGCTGGAATGCCACCCGACGTGTCCAAACGCCCACCAAATGCCGCGATACCTTCGGCCACTGCGGACCGGTCAGTCAAATTGGCCTGCCCCGGCGTCGGGGTTGGCAGAGAACTGAAACTGTCGGGCTGTTCCAACGGTTTAACAGGCTGGATCAAGAATTCATCCGGCCCCGAGGAGGTCGACTGGATGTCGCGAAGCCCCTGATTGCTGCAGGCGGCGAGGGCCAGCGAGATCAGGCTAAGTAGGGCGATGCGGCGCATGTGGTCTCCTTTCGGGGTCTGCCCCTCAATATCGCAGGCAGGCGGGCAATGTCACTGACCTTTTTTGCCCCGGTGTTTGGCGGCTGGTTTGCTGTCTCCGGTAAAGAAGATCAAGCCCAACGCCCCGGCAAAGATAAAGACATCTGCAAGGTTATAGACAAAGGGATTGTTAAGGCCACAGCAAGAGTTATTCAGGAAATCCAGTACATAGCCATAGATCAGCCGGTCCGCCACGTTGGCCAGCGCGCCGCCGACAAGCAGCCCACCGCTCAGCGCCGCCCAGCGCCCCTGCGGGCTGCGCCAGAGCCAGACAGTCACTGCCACGCAGATCACCAGTGCGAGCAGCACCAGCACCCATTGGCTCATGTCACCGCCAAGACCAAAGTTGATGCCCCGGTTTTCGCCGTAGCGGAAATTCAGCACCGGGGGCAGCACGTCGATGGACCGGATGCGCGCCAGTTCCATCATGTGAATGACCACATACTTGCTGATCTGGTCGATCATAAAGGCCACGAAGGCCGCGATGCCGAATATCCGCATGGGGCTGCCTTTTGCTTAGTGCCGGAAGTGGCGCATGTTGGTGAAGACCATGGCAAGGCCCGCTTCGTCTGCTGCTGCGATGACTTCGTCGTCGCGCATCGAGCCGCCGGGTTGGATCAGCGCCGTGGCACCGGCCTCGGCCGCCGTGATCAGACCGTCGGCGAAGGGGAAGAAGGCATCGGAGGCGACCACCGAGCCTTGGGTCAGTGGCGCTTCGATGTCCATGACCTCGGCCATGTCTTGCGCCTTGCGCGCGGCGATGCGGGTGCTGTCCACCCGGCTCATCTGGCCCGCGCCGACACCAACGGTGGCGCCGTCTTTGACATAGATGATCGCGTTGGATTTGACGTGTTTTGCCACGGTCCAAGCGAAGAGCATGTCGTCCAACTCTTGGTCCGAGGGCTTGCGCTTGGTCACGACCTTGAGGTCGTCGCGGCTGACGCGGCCCACGTCTTTGTCCTGCACGAGAAACCCTCCCGAAACCTGACGCACGGCCAGCGCGGAAGCGGCTGGGTCGGCGAGACCTTCGGTGGTCAGCAGACGAAGGTTCTTCTTGGCGGCAAAGACGCGCTTGGCGTCCTCATCAGCACCCGGCGCGATGACAACTTCGGTAAAGATCGCGGCAATCGCCTCAGCAGTCGGCCCGTCCAGCGGCTGGTTCAGCGCAATGATACCGCCAAAGGCAGAGGTGCGGTCACAGTCAAATGCGCGCTTGTAGGCGTCGAGCATTGTCTCGCCCCGCGCCACGCCGCAGGGGTTGGCATGTTTGATGATCGCGCAGGCGGGACCGTCCTTGGGATCAAACTCGCTCACCAACGCAAAAGCCGCATCGGTGTCGTTAATGTTGTTGTAGGACAGTTCCTTGCCCTGATGCTGCACGGCGTTCGCCAGCCCCGGCGCGGTGGAGCCATCGGTGTAGAAAGCCGCCTGCTGATGGGGGTTCTCGCCATAGCGCAGAGTTTGCGCCAGCGTGCCGCCAAAGGTGCGGCGGCGCGGGGTGCCAGCGACCTGCTCGGCCATCCATGTGCTGACGGCGGTGTCATAGGCAGCGGTGCGGGCATAGGCGGTTTGTGCCAGACGCTGACGCAGGGTATAGGAAGTCTGGCCGTCGTTGGCCTCCATCTCGGCGATCACCTCGGCGTAGTCCTCGACGTCAACCACGACGTTGACAAACCCGTGGTTCTTGGCCGCAGACCGGATCATCGCCGGGCCACCGATGTCAATGTTCTCGATCACCTCGGCATATTCCGCGCCCTTAGCGACGGTTTCCTCGAATGGGTAGAGGTTCACCACCACCAGATCGATCGCGCCGATGTTGTGCTCCTCCATCGCGCCGACATGTTCGTCATTGTCGCGCAGGGCAAGCAAGCCGCCGTGCACCACCGGGTGCAAAGTTTTCACCCGCCCGTCCATCATTTCGGGGAAGCCCGTCACGTCAGCCACATCCAATACCTCAAGTCCCGCCTCGCGCAGCGCTTTAGCGGTGCCGCCGGTGCTGAGCAGTTCGACGCCCCGCGCCGCAAGTGCACGGCCAAGGTCCAAAAGACCGGTCTTGTCAGATACGGAAAGTAGGGCGCGTTTGATAGGGTGCAGGTCGGGCATGGGGCTGGTTCCTTGGTCAGTCTTCGTCAGCATAGGGATCGTCGATCGACAAATCTCGCACGCCAATCGCAGTTTCCTGCGCTTTGGACAAGGACCAGCGCACCCGCGTGGCGTAGTTCATGGCGTATCCGGCCAGCACAATCTGCTGCGCGGCACGTGGTTTGAGACGTGTCCCTTCGAGGTAAACCCCTGCTTCCAAAGACAGATTATGTGCGCCATCGTGGCGAAACACCCAGATTTCGCCACTTTTCAGCGCCATCGAAATTGCCGTCCCGCCAAGGTCAACCGTTGCGTCGACGTCGGGGTGTAGGTGAAAACGGATGTCAAAAGGCACACCTTTCAGCCGCGTGGCGTCCAAGATGCTGTCAAAGCGCCGCCGGTCAGTTCCCTCTATCGCAAGCAGCATGTCCTCTCCAGCAAGGCTGCGCCCATCATCGCTAAGCTCCAGCTTGCGCGCATGGGTCAGCCCGTGACTTTGCAGATAGCTGTCGTGCCCTCCTTCGAAGCGCAAACCATCTGCGGCCTCCCCAAGCTCAACCGGCACGTGACGCGGCCCGTCGACCAAAAACTCCTGCCCCATGTGTGGGTCCGGCTCGGCCAGGCGGGCGCTGGAGTGGCCGACCAAAGACAGCGCCGAATGCGAAGGGGTCGCCCGCCCTGCGCGCCGCCACTCCAGCCCAAAAGACGCGCCCGAACCACAGTTCACGACCAAAGGCCGCCGCCCCGAGGTCAGTTCAAACGCCAATGTCGAGGCATGGGCATTGCCCGAAGCCGCCGCCCGCGGCGGCACGGCGGCGTCCACGATAACACTGGTGCGCCCGCCCGAAAGCCGCGCATAGCCCATCGCCAGCCCATCGGGCTGCCGCGTTTTGACTTTGGCCGCCGCCAGCGCGTGGTCCAGCCAGCCTTCCATGCCGCGCCCGCCGCCGTGAAACCGCGCCAGCGCGCCATCGGCATGACGCAGGCTGCGCAGGGTGGGCGCAATACGCTCGATCGCGGTCAAATGGTCCTTGGGCGTGCTGCGCCCCGCGTCACTCAGTGCCGCTGCGGCCCATGTGAGCAAAGTGAAAACCGCCAGTAGTTCTTCGGGGTTACGCGTGGGTAAACCGCCCTGTGCGTCAATCTGGGTGGCACATTCGCGGGCCAGTGCCCTAATCGCCGGGTCGGCAAGGTCTTCCAACCCCTCAAGCGACAGCCCCGCATAGATCAGCCCAGTCAGCGCCTCAAAACGCGGCAATCCGGGTGCGGCGGCGTGCCAGCGGTGTGACAAAAACCGGGTTTGTTGCTCAAGCGAGCGAAAGAAAGCATCGCTCTGCACGCTTTCGGTCCCGCGCAACAGAAACAAGGCATGGTTAATCCAGCGAATTAACCGCCGCCCGGTCAGTGCGGGGGTCCAGCCCGGCCCGCGCCCGCGGCCAAAACGATCGATCCAGTCCCAAAGCCACGCCTGCCCCGCAGACCGCGCCCGCGCATCACCGACGGCGGCCAGATCATCGAGCCAGGCAAAACCATGCAGCGCCGCAGCATAGGAAGGGTCCGGCGGGGTGAGTTCCCACATTGCCGTGTCAGGCTCGGTCAGCAGGCTGCCAGCAAAAAGGTAATTGCCCGCTATCAACTGACGCCCCCGCGCAAAAGAGCCGATGGTGCGCGGTTCGGGCTGTGAGACAAAGCCAGTGATGCGCCCCTGCCCTCGTGTCGCCCGCCAAGCGTGCCACCGGTTCAACACCCGCGCCCTGCGGGCCATGACGCTGGAAAGAGTAATCATATCAAGCTGCCCCTGACGCTCTCGTGGCGTTTACCCGCAACATAGCCTTGGGGCCGTAGTGAGTCACCGGATATTCCGAGGCTATGTCAGAATGGGCGGGGTTTGGCACCCTTGCCAGTCGGTGTGACCACTGCCAAAACAGGGGCTTACCCAGCGGGAGCACAGAACGATGATCGCCAGCTTGATGATGTATCTGCGGCCAGAATTGGCCAAGGTACATGGCCGGTACTGGGCGCTTATTCGCGAAGAACTGACCGCGCGGGCCATCCAGTCGCCTGAACGGCTGAGCAATGACGCCGAAGAATTTGACGTCTGGAACGCAGCAGACCTGACATTATCCCAGACCTGCGGCATGCCCTATCGGCTCTGGCTACAGGATCACGTCACCTTGATTGGCACCCCTGATTTCGGTGTCCAAGGCTGCGCGGCGGGCTATTACAACAGCGTTTTCGTCGTCCGGCGCGATGATCCCCGTGAAACAATTACTGAGTTTCGCGACGCGCGCTTTACCTACAACCATACGTTTTCTCAATCAGGTTACGCCGCGCCCTATGCCCACTGCATGGCGCGGGGGTTTTGGTTCGCGCAGCGCGCTCAAAGCCACGGTCATCGCAACTCAGCCCAAGTCGTTGCCCGAGGCCGCGCAGATATCGCGGCGCTAGACGCGGTGTCATGGCGTTTGATCTCAGCGCATGACAGCTTCGCCGGAGACCTGCGTGTCTTAGCACAAACGGCCCCCACTCCGGGCCTGCCCTATATCGCGGCAGCGGGCGCGGATCGGGCGGCGATGTTCGACGCGATTAGCGCAGCAATTCGACGCCTGACGCCCGAAGACGCCAGGGCGCTTGGGATCAAGGGATTGGTGGATATTTCAAAAGCGGAGTACCTCGCCGTGGCTTCCCCGCCCGAAGGGGCTTAGCCTTTGCGCAAGCAGGCGATGTAAAACCCGTCCATCCCGCCTTTGTCCGCCCAGAAATCAGGCCGCAGCCGCAGCCCGCCTTCTTCGGTGATCCACGCGGCCTCAACGCCCGGCAAATCCAGCGCCGCGCTGTCGACGCTCATGTCGCCGTGACGCTCCAAGGCCTCATCAACCTGCACTTCGCCTTCGTCCGGCAGCAGGCTACAGGTGCAGAACACCAGCCGCCCGCCGGGTTTGAGCAAGGACCATGCGTGGTCGATCAACTCAGACTGCAACTCGATCAGATCGCCGAATTCGGACCCATCCTTGGCATAGGGCAGATCGGGGTGGCGGCGGATGGTGCCGGTGGCGGAGCACGGCGCGTCGAGCAGGATCGCGTCGAATTCACCCTCAACGGCGCGGGCGTCCTTGGTCAACGTCTTGGCCTTGAGGCCGGTGCGGGCGAGGTTTTCCTTCACCCGCTGCATGCGCGGATGCGATTGATCTACGGCGGTCACCGTGGCCCCGGCGGCGGCGAGTTGCATCGTCTTGCCGCCCGGCGCGGCGCAGAGGTCCAGCACGCGCTCGCCCGCCTGTGGCGCCAGCACCCGCACCGGGATCGCAGCGGCGGCGTCTTGGACCCACCAGTCGCCTTCGGCAAAGCCGGGCATGGTGGAGACTTGGCCCGCATCCGTTACCCGCACAGAGCCGGTCGGCAGCAGCGTGCCGCCCACGGCCTCGGCCAGCGCTGCGGCATCGCCTTTGGCGGTCAGGTCTAGTGGTGCCCCGGTAAAATGCGCCTGCTCCATCGCGGCGATGGCATCGGTGCCCCAAGCTTCGGCCAGCGGTCCGCGCAGCCATTTCGGCAGCCGCGGGGCACGCAACGCGTCCCATGCTTCGGGACCTTGGGCCGCGATCTTGCGCAAGACGGCGTTGGTCAGCCCCTTGAGGTGGCTCAGCGTGCGATGCTGCGAGACGAGGTTCACCATGGTATTGACCACCCCATGCGCAGCACCACCTTGGCACAACTCAATGGTGCCGACCCGCAGCACATTGCGCACGGTCAGTGGCGGCGCCTTCTGCAAATGTTTCTGCAAAAGCCGATCTGCCCGCTCCAAGCCACGCAGCGTGTCCTGCGCCAGCCGTTGGGCGCGGGCGCGGTCGTCTGGGGGCAGCTTGTCCAATGCGCCAGAGGCGAGCAATTCCGACATCAGACGCGGCTCGTCGTCCAAGATCATATCTAGCAGATATACCGCGCTTCTGCGGGCCTGTATGCCTGTGTCTGCCATGATCATGTCCTATCTACGTCTACGTCTGGGGTTGCCGGGTTGTCTGGGCCAGCGCGCGACGTATATCAAGGGAGAACTTGGCTCAAGAGGACCATGATGCCCGATCAACGCCCAATTCCCACCCCGACACCCCGCCCCGGCCCGGATCCGACCCCTAGCCCCAAGCCCGATTTGCCGCCACAGCCGCAACCGGGGCCAAAGCCGATGCCGGATACGCCACATAACCCGACGCCAACACCCGGCCCGGACCTGCCCGCCGCCGCACAGCGGGCGCTGGCCGAGGCAGAAGCACGCCGAAAAGAGGCCGCCGATCTGGCCCTCCCGCCGGAACTTGACGGGCGCGACGGGCCTGAGCCTGTCCGCTATGGCGATTGGGAAAAGAAAGGCATCGCGGTCGATTTTTGAACGCCTTAGCGCAAGCTAAAGACCGCAGCCTCCCCAGCGCCTTTGTCCGCGATGAAACGGATTTTCGCCCCATCGCGTGCGACTGTTTGGCAATTGTAGCCGAGATCTTTCCCGCCCCAGACGAGGGTGCGGCAGAAATAGCCGCCCTCCCATTTTCATGTCCCCGTCACATCCCAAACCGCACCGGTTCCGGAGATCGTCCCGCTTGGGCTGACGCTCAGTTTGACCAGTGAGCGGGTGAGCTGCTTCCCATTTACCGCTGAGACGAAGTCAGACTTGGTTTGAATAAGGGCATAGTCCGCCACCGCAGGTGCGGCGCTTACGGCCAATACTGCAATGGCGATCAGGGCGAAATTGGACTTCATCGAAACCTCCCGAAACTCATTGTCTGACGCACACACGTAGCGCCCAGCCATTAAGTTTCAGATAGCTCTCGCCTCGCGCCTGTTCAGCCCTTCAGCCCCAATACATCAAGCATGTCATATTCTCCCGGTGCTTTGCCCTGCCCCCAAAGCGCAGCTTTCAGCGCACCGCGGGCAAAGAGCGCCCGATCGGAGGCGATATGCCGCAGAATGATCCGCTCGCCTGCCGCGGCAAACATCACGTCATGCTCCCCCACAATGTCGCCGCCGCGGATCGCAGTGAAACCAATGTCGCCGGGCTTGCGCGCGCCAGTGATCCCGTCGCGGCCCCGGTCCGACACATCGGCCAGCGCCACGCCCCGCCCTTCGGCGGCGGCCTCGCCCAGCATCAAAGCGGTGCCGGAAGGGGCGTCGACCTTTTGGTTGTGATGGGACTCGATGATCTCGATATCGTAATCCACGTCCAACGCAGCGGCGACCTGTTTGGTCAGCTGTGTCAGAAGGTTGACCCCAAGGCTCATATTCCCCGCCCGCACGATGACAGCGCCGTCTTTGGCCGCCGGGGCCAGTTGCGCGATTTCGTCATCGCTCATCCCCGTCGTGCCGATCACATGCACGATTCCGGCCTTGGCCGCCTCAGCCGCAAAGGCCAGCGTGGCTTGCGGCGCGGTGAAATCGATCACCGCCTGCACCTGGCCAAAGGCTTGGGCCGCGTCATCCGTTACGATCACGCCCAGTTCCGTACCGCCCATCGCAGTGCCAACATCCTGTCCAACCCAGTCATGGCCGGGCCGCTCAACAGCGGCTGCCAGACGCATTTTGTCGCTGGAGGTGATCTCTTGGATCAACATCCGGCCCATGCGGCCTGAGGCACCTGTAACGGCAATGCCGGGGGTCTGTGTCATGGTCTCTCTCCTGCGGTTCTGGCCGTGATCGGCCCTGCTCGTTTAGCCCGTCGCGGAGCGCTTGGCAAAGTGCAACCGAAGCCTTAGATGGGGGTCATGGCAAAGAACAAGTTTCATGAGGGCGCAGGCCCGTCGCAACGACAACTCCGGGTGGGCGAAACCGTCCGCCGCGCGCTGTCTGATGTCCTCGCACGCGGTGACGTGCATGACACCGACCTCAATCGGCTTTCGATCACAGTGGGCGAAGTACGCATTTCGCCGGATCTCAAGATCGCCACGGCCTATGTGCTGCCGCTGGGCGGTGAAGGTCAGGACGAGGTGCTCAAGCTGCTGGCGCGCAACAAGAATGAATTGCGTCGACAGGTGGCGAAGAAGCTGACGCTGAAGTTTTCCCCTGATCTGCGGTTCCAACTGGACCGGACATTCGACCGGATGGATGACACGCGCCGGATGCTGAACCAAGATGTGGTGCGCCGCGATGCAGATGCGCCTGAAGACGACGCCGCAGACGGCGCGCCGGACCAGTGATCCGGGCGGCCCTGATTGCATTCGCGCTTTTCGCGCTAAAAGGCGCGCCTGCGGGCGCTGCCGAGTGCCGAAACGTTACCTTTGACGGCAGTTCCTACACCATCTGCGAAGTCGACATGGACCGCGACGACCTGCGGCTCTTTCTTAACGACGACGCAGGCGCGCCCTATGGCTTCTTCGGCTCGCTGGACGAAGCGCTGAAGGCCGAAGGGCTGCGGCTCGGCTTTGCGATGAACGCGGGCATGTACCACGAAGACCGCTCTCCAGTCGGGCACTACGTCGAAGAGGGTGTTGAGGCGCGTGGCGTGATCAGCAACCCCGGGCCGGGCAATTTTGGCCTACTGCCGAACGGGGTGTTCTGCCTGCGCGAGGGCCGCGCAGATGTGGTCGAGACCAAGAAATACCTTGAGCAACAGCCAGACTGCCGATTTGCCACTCAATCCGGCCCGATGCTGGTGATTGACGGCGCTTTGCACCCGCGTTTCCTGCCGGATAGCACCTCGCGCTATATCCGCAACGGAGTGGGCACCTCGGCTGATGGCAAACGCGCGGTCTTTGCGATTTCCAATGATATCGTGACCTTCCACGAGTTTGGCCGCCTGTTCCGTGATGAGCTAAAGATGCCCAATGCGCTGTATTTCGACGGCAATATCTCGCGCCTACGCGCCCCCAATCTGCGCCGCAGCGGTGCCGGGTTCACCACGCTGGGGCCGATCATCGGCGTTGTCACGCCGTCAAAGTGACGTTTTCCCCGCTTGGGGGCTGGGCAGCGCGGCACGGCTCGGTTAGAGGGCGACGCTACAAAAGCGAAGGGGCACGACATGGGACGCAAACGCAAGGGTCGCGATATTTCTGGCTGGCTGGTGGTGGACAAACCCGCCGGGCCAACCTCGACCGCCGTGGTCAACAAGGTGCGTTGGGCGCTGGAGGCCAAAAAGGCAGGCCACGCGGGCACGCTTGATCCCGAAGCCACTGGCGTTCTGGCCATTGCCTTGGGCGAGGCCACCAAGACGGTTCCCTATATCACCGATGCGCTCAAGGCCTATGAGTTCACTGTGCGGCTGGGCATCGCGACAAACACCGATGATGCCGAAGGCGAGGTGATCGGCACCTCTGATCTGCGCCCTGATGATGCTGCGATCAAAGACGCGTTGAGCGATTTCATCGGCGATATCCAGCAGGTGCCACCTCAGTTCTCTGCCGTAAAGATCGACGGCCAGCGCGCCTATAAACGCGCCCGCGACGGCGAAGAGATGGACATCGCCGCCCGCCCGCTTTGGGTGGAAAGCCTGCTTTTAGTCGACCGCCCCGATGCCGATCACGTCACGCTGGAAATGGTCTGTGGCAAGGGCGGCTATGTCCGCTCTATCGCCCGCGATTTGGGGCAAAAGCTAGGGTGCCTTGGCCATGTCCGCGAGTTGCGCCGCACATGGTCTGGCCCGTTTGAGGTCAAAGACGCGCTGACCCTGGCCCAGATCGACGAAATGGCCCGCACTCCGGAGCTGGACACGCATCTGCTGCCGCTGGCCGAAGGCCTGGCGGAACTGCCCGAGGTCAAAGCCACCCCTGAAGGTGCCACGCGTCTGCGCAATGGCAACCCCGGCATGGTGATCGCGCATGACATTGAATACGGCGATGAATGCTGGGCCTCGCTCGACGGTCAACCCGTCGCGGTAGGCCGTTTCAAAGCGGGCGAGTTACACCCGAGCCGGGTGTTCAACCTCTCGACGGACAAGACCGAAGGCTAAATGGCCCTCATCACCCGCAGCCACGCCAAGGGCGACGCCCCCTCGACCGCGGTCTATTCGGGCTGCGAGCAGTATCGCTATAGCCTCACGCGGGTCTGGGACAGCGCGGCGCCGCGGGTGATGTTTGTGATGCTCAACCCCTCGACCGCGACCGAGGTGCAGAACGACCCCACGGTTGAGCGTTGCGAGCGCCGGGCGCGGGTGCTGGG
>Ga0209345_10005187_pt1 | contig 12209 bp, 13 predicted proteins | sample Cruoilmetagenom7_FD_187294 | JGI IMG/M metagenome (GOLD analysis project Ga0209345, IMG submission 187294) | Oil polluted marine microbial communities from Coal Oil Point, Santa Barbara, California, USA - Sample 7 (SPAdes) (version 2) | ecosystem: Environmental > Aquatic > Marine > Oil seeps ...
GTAGTGGGTCGAAACCAGCACAGTCACGCCGCCTGCCGCCAACGCGTGGATTTCATCCCAGAATTCACGCCGCGCTTTGGGATCAACGCCGGCGGTGGGTTCGTCAAGTAACAACAGTTTGGGTTTGTGCATGATGCAGGCCGCCAGTGCCAAGCGCTGTTTCCAGCCACCGGACAAGCGCCCGGCCAGTTGCCCACGCCGCGCCGACAGGCCCAAATTTTCCAAGGTATCGCGCACGACCTTTCGTGCTGGTTTGAGTTGGTAAAGCCGCGCCACAAACATCAGGTTTTCTTCGATCGACAGGTCTTCGTAAAACGAAAATCGCTGGGTCATATAGCCAACCTCGCGCTTGATCTTTAGCTGGTCACGGTGCAGGTCCATTCCCAACACGGTGCCGCCGCCTTTATCAGGTGTAAGCAACCCGCACATGACCCGGATCGTAGTGGTTTTGCCCGATCCGTTAGGCCCCAGAAATCCGGAAATCTCGCCCTGCTCAACAGACATCGAAACATTATCAACGACTGTTTTATCGCCATAACGTTTTACCAGCCCGTGAACATCGATGGCTTTCATTTTGTGGCCTCAAGCAAATCAACATTAACAATCTGGCCGGGCTTAAGGGCGCTGTCCTCTTCGAAGCGCGCCTCGAGCAAGTAGACCAGCTTTTGGCGGTTTTCGAGCGAATAAATCACCGGAGGTGTGAATTCAGGTCCCGCCGAAATATAACTAACTGTTGCGGTAATGCCGTCTGTGCAGCCATCACAATCCACCGCTAAACCTGTGCCAAGGTGGATGCTGGAAAGATAGCTTTCCGCCACATATAAGCGCAGTTTGATCGCCCCGTTCGGTAGCACCAACAGCACCGGTGCCTGCGGCCCCGCGATTTCACCGGCATTGCGGATCACATCGATCACAGTACCATCGCTGCCGGCCACCATCGTGCGTTTTGATAACCGCCAAAGTGCATTCTCTAACACGGCTTGGGCTTGTGAAACACTGGCCTTTGCCGCGTCAATTGCATCGGCGCGCGCAGGCAGTTTTGCAACGGCTAAATTGGCCTCAAGCTCGGCCACATGCGCGTCGGCAACTTCGCTTTGGGTTTTCGCCAGATCATATTTTGATTGTGAAATTGTCCCGCGGCGGACCAGATCCCCCTCCCGCTCCAATTCGCGCTTTGCCTCGGCCGCTTGCGCCATGGCCGAGGTCAACGACGCCTGAATCACAGCAATTTCCTGTGGTCGGCGCCCTTGCGAGATATCCGCCAGTTTGCTCTTGGCAAGGGAAAGTGCCGCCCGTGCCTGGGAGACCGCGATTTCGGCATCGCGATGCTCCAGCACGGCCAATTCTTGGCCCGCAGTGACTAGATCCCCTCGCTTAACGGTCACATCGGATATCTGCGCGATTTCGATTGGCGCCAGTAAAATGTACTCGCCTTCAACATATCCTGTTGCCAGCGGGAGCGGAACCACACAGGCGGTGAGCAATGAATTAAGTAATGGGATGGAACAAAGAAAACTCATTGGCTTGACCCTTTCGTTGCAACTTCAAGAGTTGCACGCAGATTTGTTAGAATAACACTATTAATCGCCTGCACCTCGGCGGGCCCAACATCGCCCCACTTCAATCTTTATCATCAAGTTGACGATACCACTTGTCGAGCTGGAAATGCTATATCATATCATGTCGGCGCTTGAAAAAGCGACGGAGGAATGCTTCGATCAGGATGGTTATGACGATCTTCTTGCCGGAGCTATTGCGTGTTCTGGTTGCCTGTCTCATCTTCCACTCCTCAGTGGTTACGATGAGCCAAAAACACTCTCTTATCAAATCACCCTATTTGGACCCATAGGCGCTGACGTTAGACAGGTGGCAATCGAAGCCCTAACGGACGCGGCGTTCTCTGCTCAGATGGCATCATGGCAAACGTCTATTGGAGCCAACGATGAGGCGATCCATGACTGGTTGGCATCTCGCAACTAGGTGCGTTCCGACAGAGCGGTCATTCGCACCTTGGGAAGGAATGACTGTTTTGTCCGGTAGGCTCAACATCATCTTCAGTTCACCTGTCGAATGGAAACTTAGCCACGGATTTCAAACAGGGCGGCTGCACCTTGGCCACCGCCTATGCACATGCTGACGACTGCATATTGGATACCACGCCGCGCCCCCTCATTCAGGACATGACCCGCCATCCGTGCGCCGCTCATTCCGTAAGGATGACCTATGGAAATCGCCCCGCCATTCACATTCAAGCGCTCGGACGGTATGGCAAGCCGATCACGACAATAAATCAGCTGGGAAGCAAATGCCTCGTTGATCTCCCAAAGGCCAATATCGTTTACCGACAGGCCATGACGCTCCAGCAAACGGGGAATGGCAAAAACCGGCCCGATCCCCATTTCATCGGGGGCACAGCCCGCCACAGCCATGCCACGATAGGTTCCAAGCGGGGTAAGGTTGCGGCGGACGGCCTCGCCGCGTTCCATGATAACACAAGCCGAGGCCCCATCCGAAAGCTGACTGGCATTGCCCGCCGTAATGCTTGTGCCTTCGCCCAGCACGGGGTTCAAACCCTGCAACCCTTCCAGAGTGGTTTGTGGCCGGTTGCATTGGTCTGTGGTGAGCGTTACCGCCTGCTCGGATGTTTCGCCGCTGGCTTTATCTATAACCAATTGTACCGCATCCACTGGCACGATTTCGTCATCAAAATGGCCAGCCTGTTGGGCATGTGCCGTGCGTAGCTGGCTCTCAAGCGCATATTCATCCTGTGCCTCACGGCTGATACCATAGCGTTTCGCCACGGTTTCGGCCGTTTCAATCATCGGCATATAATAGTCCGACACCACGGAGGGATCTTTGTAGCGGTAAGCGTTCCAGTGGGCATTTTGCACCAGTGAAATACTGTCTAAACCGCCCGCCAACACCACATTGATCCCTTCATTGACGATCTGGTTTGCTGCAATCGAAATTGCTGACAGACCCGAGGCACATTGGCGATCCACGGTTGCGCCTGCGACACTGTCGGGCAGACCTACCGCCTGTGCTGCGTGGCGGGCAACGTTGACTCCAGTTGTGCCTTGGGTCAAGGCGCAGCCAAGGGTTAAATCCTCAATCTCGCCGCCTTGCAGACCGGCACGCCCAACCGCCCCGCGGATAGCATGGGCAGCAAGACTAGGCCCCGCAAGATTATTAAATGCCCCACGATATGCTTTGGCAATCGGGGTTCGGGCAGTCGAAACAATAACAGCCTCGCGCATGGTTTTTCCTTTCACTATATAGGTTCCAGTCCACACCAATTGGCGATGAACATGGCTGTCGCCTGCGTTACGCGGCGCAATGAATCCAGATCGACACGTTCGTTAAACCCGTGAATTGCCTCAGCTTTTGGACCATAGACCAATGCTGGAGTATCCGCGTAAAGCCCGAAGAAACGCGCATCGGTGGTGGCTGTTATGGCGATTTTATCCAGATCATCGCCGGTCACCATCTGATGGGCATCCTCAAGCGTTGCGATTGCCTGATCCGCCATTGCGGTTTTATGTTCAGCAAGTGCGTAACCCTCAGCGACAAACCCGTGATAGATGATTTCCGGCTGGTTATTACGCAGAAAATCACTTGATTGTGCGGCCTGCATTAATACGTCTTGGATTTCGCGCTTGGCCGCGTCAATATCCTGCCCCGGAAACAATCCCATACGCACATCAAACACGCACCACGCAGGCACAGAACTGGTCCAGTCCCCGCCCTCAATCTTACCGATATTCAGGTTCAGCGGGTGATGCACATGGCCATATTCAGCGTGGCGCAGCGCAGGCGCGTTCCAGCGCTCTTCCATTTCATGCAAGGCGGCGATGAGCGGGATCGACGCCTCGATCGCATTTGAGCCACTGCCAGCATAGGCCACATGCACCGGAATGCCTTTCAAATGCACCTGAAACCACAACACACCCAGTTGCGCGACGACCAGTTCTTCGGCGAAAGGTTCGGGGATGAGCACAGCATCGGCCTTATAACCACGCTGCAAACAGGCAAGCGCCCCGTTGCCGGTGCACTCCTCTTCGACAACAGACTGGTAATGCACATCAGCCGCAGGTGCAAAGCCGAGGCCGCGCAGGGCATCAAGGGCAAACAGGTTGGCGGCCAGTCCCGCTTTCATATCGCCAGCCCCACGTCCATACATCCAGCCGTCATCAATACGCGGTTCAAAGGGTGGGCTATCCCACATGTCCAGCGGGCCAACCGGAACCACATCCACATGCCCGTTCAAAATAAGCGAGCGGCCGGATTTGGTGCGGCTATGATGGCTGCCAACCACGTTGATCACATCGTCATAATTACCGATCACCGGCGAAAACCCGGGCAAATGCGCGATATCCTCGACGTTAACATTCCAGCGATCAACGGTTAATTTCCGCGCTTGCAGCTCTGCGGCGATGAAATCCTGTGCCGATTGCTCGTTTCCACGTGTTGAAGGGTGGGCGGTTAGCTCGGCCAAAAACTCTGTTTGCTCATCAAACAAAGCATCAACTGCCTTCAGGATTTCAGTTTGTTGGGTCTCGTTCATATTTTCACCCGTTCAGAAAATTGGTATTTCACCGGTTGGCAGATGCAATTTGGTGGCGGTTTTGTTGATTACGTCATCCACATCAACGCCCTTTGCTATTTCGATCAGGTGCAGGCCATCCGGTGCCACATCAATCACTGCCATGTCGGTATATATCCGGCTAACACAGGCCGTAGCGGTCAGGGGGAGTGTGCAGTCCTGCACAATTTTCGGACGCCCTTTTTTGTCTGTGTGGGTCGTGATCACCACAACTTTGCGTGCCTTTTGCGCCAACTCGATTGCGCCGCCAGCACCAGGTGTAAAAAACCCCGGGATCATCCAGTTCGCAATATCCCCATGGGCCGAAACCTGAAATGCGCCCAGCATTGTCAGGTCCAGCCGCCCGCTGCGCACAATGGCAAATGACACCGCACTGTCAAAATACGCCGCACCCTTTACTGGCGTGACATAAGCTCCGCCAGCATCAATCAGGTTGCGGTCGGCCGCATCCCGTTGTGCCAAAGATCCGACGCCTGAAATTCCGTTTTCCGAATGCAGGCAAACTGCAAAACCATCAGGCAAATAGTTGGTGACCTGCGTTGGCAGGCCGATCCCCAGATTGACGATCATACCGGCCTCGATTTCTTGAGCGGCACGCCGCAACATGCGTTCTTTAGCGGTCAACGACACCATAAACCTCCGGCAATTTGGGCAGGGCGACCACTTGGTCAACAAACGGGCCCGGCGTGTGAACATCGTCGGGCAGAATTTGCCCGACGGCTAAAACCACTTCGGCCTCGGCGATTGTAAAATCGGCGGCCATGGCAATGATCGGGTTGAAATTGCGGGCTGCAGCAGCGAAGATCAGATTGCCAAAACTGTCGGATTTAGCAGCGTGAACCAAGGCGAAATCCGCCCGCAGCGCGGGTTCCAGCAACCCGACATTGCCGCCAACAGTAATTTCGGTTTTGCCACGGGACAAATCAGTTCCGATGCCAATATCGGTGACGAACCCCATCACGCCTGCCCCCGCAACCCGAATGCGTTCGGCAAGAATACCTTGGGGGGCAAACTCGACTTCAATCTCGCCGTCATTCATCATTTGTACGGCGCGCCCGTTCAGACCGATATGGCTGGTGATCAGCTTTGCAACCTGTCCGGCCTCAAGCAGCCAATCCACGCCCATGCCGGCTTCATTGGCATCATTCTTAATGATGGTCAGATTTTTAGGCCCCTGCCGCACCAATTCCCGGATCAAACAAAACGGAGTGCCCGGCACGCCAAAGCCGCCGATCATCACGCTGGCCCCATCCCCGATTTTGGCAATGGCATCACGTATTGCAGTGGTTTTGTCAGGTAATGTCATGTGTCGCTCCGGTCCAGACCGGCCTCGGCTGCAAACTGGTCCAGCGCACCGGTTAGGCCAGCCATGATTTCATCAATGCCGTCATCGGTGATTATCAACGGTGGGCAGATCAGGAAATGATCGCCCTCATAACCGCCGCGAGTGCGGCGCGAATAGATGATTAACCCCCGATCATGGGCCAGATCGACCAGTCGGTTATATGCATTCAATTCTTTTGGCAGTGGTGCCATCGTCTGACGGTCCGAGACCATTTCAAATGCCAACAACAGCCCTTTGCCCCGCACGTCCCCGATAAAGGGATAGCGCTCCATCAGGCCGGTTAGCTTTGCCTTGAGTATATCGCCCATTTTAGCTGCGTTTGCGATCAGGTTATCGCGTTGTAAAACCTCTAACACCGCAACTCCGGCGGCCGCTGCAAGTGGGTTACCGGCATAAGTAAATCCGTGCAAAAATCCGCCTGATCCCAGCACCGCATCAACGATTTCCGTTTTGGCTACCATCGCGCCCAGAGGCGCATATCCCGCGGCAAACCCCTTTGAAAGTGCTACAATATCGGGGGTAACGCCCCAGTGCTCGGACGCGACAAACGCCCCGGTGCGCCCCGCCCCCGTCATCACTTCATCATAGATCAGCAAAATGCCGAATTCGTCACAGATCTCGCGAATGCGGGTGTAATAGCTATCGGGTGCCACCAGCGCGCCGGTCGAGGCCCCGCCGATTGGCTCCATAATAAACCCGAGAACGGTGTCCGGCCCCTGCGCTATGATCTCGTCGCGCAGCATCTCGGCGTACTTCAACCCCCGTGCCTCATCGCTTAGATTGTCGCGGTCCAGATAGCATGTTGGGGCCGGTATTTTGGGCATGTCGCGCATCATGGGCAAAAACGGTTTGGCCAGCGGATCATAGCCCGTCAGGGCAAGCGCCCCCAGAGAACATCCATGATAGGATGGAAACCGCGAGATAACCTTCCAGCGTTTCTCGAACCCTTGGGTAATTGCATATTGGCGGGCCAGCTTGATCGCGCTTTCCACAGCCTCAGAGCCGCCGGAAACAAAGAACACACGGTCCAGACCGGCGGGCATCAGACCTGCGGTCAGGCTGGCCAAATGTTCAGCCGGTTCGTTCTGGAAATGCAGGCGATAGCCAAAGGTGGCCTTATCCATCTGACGCTTCATCGCCTCAAGGACATAAGGATTTGAGTGGCCAATATTGCTCACCATCGCCCCGCTGCTGCCATCAAGGTAGCGCTTACCGTTTACATCATAAAGATATATGCCCTCGGCCCGATCCAGCATCGGGCGGTTTGAATGCGACTGGTAAAAGAGATTAGATTGGTGCTGATCCGTCAATGTATTCACTGATATTATCCGTTGAGATGCTTGCGCAGAAAATTCTGGGTGCGTTCATTTTTGGGGTTTTTGAAAATAACCTCGGGTGGGCCTTCTTCAACGACGATGCCTTCGTCCATGAACAACACACGATCACAAACGCTTTCAGCGAACCCCATTTCATGGGTCACGATAATCATCGTCATATGTTCTTCGGCCAGTTGTTTCATCACCAAGTTCACCTCTTCTACCAATTCGGGATCAAGCGCCGAGGTCGCTTCGTCAAATAGCATCACCTTGGGTTTCATCGCCAAGGCGCGGGCAATGGCGACGCGCTGTTTTTGACCGCCAGACAGTTGCGAAGGATAAAAATCAATCCGTTCCAACATGCCAACCTTGGCAAGCTGTTCTTCGGCGAGTTTGTCAGCATCTTTATCGGAAATACCCTTTAACATCTTTGGTGCCAGAGTAATATTTTCGCGCACCGTCAGATGTGGAAACAGGTTGAAATGTTGAAACACCATTCCGATTTCCTGACGCACAGTATTGATATGCTTTTCATATTGGCGATGCGGCAGATCCCTGTTGATCTGCTTATCCTCGAGCCAGATTTCGCCGCCGGTGAGCGGGTCAAGATCGTTGATAGCGCGCAAAAGGGTGGATTTCCCCGATCCGCTTGGGCCAATAATGGCCACGATTTGCCCTTTTTTGACCTGTAGGCTGATGTCTTTCAGAACCTCTAGCGCTCCATAACTCTTCTTGGCGTGACGGACGTCTATAAACGGTTGTTCATTGGTCATAGCTTTCTCCTAATATAGCGAGGTCTAGCGCGCAGCGGCGACGCGTTTTTCGATTTGGCGTAATCCGTATTCCAGCCCCAGATTAATCACGTAATAGCAAGCAGCCGCAGCGAGGTAGAATTCAAATGGGCGAAAGGTTTTGCTAATGGCAAGCTGTGAAGTCAGCGTCAGTTCAGCAACCCCGATCACCGATACAAGTGCTGAATCCTTAAGCAGAGCAATCAGGTTGTTGCCAATCGGCGGGATAACTGTGCGCACAGCCTGCGGCACGATGATCTTGCGAATGGTCTGCCCACGGCTCAGACCAAGCGTGCGCGCGCCTTCGTGCTGCCCTTTGTCAACCGCCAGAATACCCGCCTGAATGATGTCTGAATTATAGACCGCATAATGCAGGCCCAACCCGATCACGCCAGCAACAAAGGCCGGCAGGTCAATACCGATCTGGATCAGCCCGAAATAGATCAGAAACAATTGCAGCAGAAGCGGCGTTCCCATGAAAACAAAGGAAAAGGCGCGAAACGGATAACGGACTATCGCGGGAGCATAAAGCGCAATGACCGCCAACAAGATGCCACCGAAGAAGCTAATCACAGCAGACACAAGCATAATTGCGATGGTCCATAGCGAGCCGAGCAAAAGATTGTCGATGTATCCAGGGAGTACTGTAAAATCAAGACCCATGTCGGCCTCCTGTTTTGAAGGTTAAGCCGCTCATTTGATCTGCGCCCGCCGGTCAAGCCAGTTTATCCCGAGCCCAGTGGCATAAATGATCACCATGTAAATAATGCCCGCGAGGAAGAACATTTCGAACGGTTTATAGGTCGAGCCGATGTAGCGTTGTGCGGTGTATGTCAGCTCAACAACCGAGATCGCAGCAACAAGGGCCGTGCCTTTGATCTGGGCGTTGATGTTGACGCCAAGCGGGCGGATCATCAGACGGGCCGCTTGGGGCAGTATGACGTAGCGCATTGTTTGCCATCCACCCATTCCCAAGGTGCGGGACGCCTCTATCTGGCCTTTGTCCACCGCAATGATTGCTCCGCGTATGGTTTCGGTCATATACGCACCGATATTGACACCAAGGCCAATAACCCCGGCTTCAAACGCATCAAGTTGAATGCCTATTTGCGGGCCGCCGAAATAGAGAATAAAAAGTTGGATCAATGCAGGTGTTCCACGGATCACGCTGACATAAGTAGCCCCCGCAAACCTTAAACTTGCCCAGCGTGAAAGCCGTGCGTAAGCCCCAAGAGCACCGCAAGCCAACCCAAGTATAATTGACAGCACCGCAAGCTCGATGGTGACAAGGGCGGCTTCCAGAAAGAAAGGATAGACGCGAAGTATGAGGTCGAAATCCATAATTTATGTCCCGTTTTCTAGTGGTGATCTTTGCGTTCGAGTATCGGCAGTGCCCGAATTTCCTGCACAAGCCCAACAGTCGCATCAACAGCGGCCTCAAGAAACAACCGGCCGGTTTCGGCATCGGCAACCGTCGGGTCACCCATGGTTCCATCCGGCGAAATCTCTGACCACCAGCGCATCAGGTTTGCAGGGCTACCGCCCGCTGCCAAATCAAGGTTAAAGAATTTGCTGCCCTCATTGTGAAGGATCTGCTTTTCAGCCTTGTCCAGATCGACAAGTTCCGGATGCAGATGCATATACATAGCCGCTTCGAATTCACCCGCGTGTGCGATCCCGCCAATTTCTGATTTACGCAACTCGTTGATACGTTGGGAAATCAGATTCCAGTAAGATGCCGACACACAAATCACGCCAGATTGAATAACCGTTTTTCGGGCGGCAAGATCAAGCACCGGGTGGTTGGAGCCGTGCGAATTCAGCAAAAGGATTCTGCGAAATCCATGATGCGCCAGTGATTTAGTCACATCGGTTATAAAACTGATGAGGGTTTCAGGTTCAATCCAGATAACACCGGGAAAGTCTTTGTGGTGTTCATTGAACCCGTAAGGAATAGGCGGCATGACCAGAATTTCATCGGGTGCTTTTTGGGCGGCGCCCTCAGCCACAGCCATCCCAAGAACAGTGTCCGTGTCCAGCGGCATGTGGGGCCCGTGATCTTCGGTTGCCGATACGGAAAGGATGACAACCCGATCTTTGTCAGCGTCGCGAACCTCATCAACGGTTAACTGGCCATAACTGGTTTTCATTTTTGTCTCCATGCCCGAGGATAATAATGAGGGGCTGGCGCAAAAAGGCGCGCCAGCCCCCACAATTGATTAGCGAATATCGTCGCCAATCCACTCTTCGGCAATGGCCAAGTAGGTACCATCTGCCTGCATAGCATCCAGCGCTTCTTGCATGGCAGCATGCAGTTGCGGGTTACCCTTGCGGATCGCTATGCCGGCACCGACGCTTTCTGTCACAAGATCGGAAATTTGCGCAATGTCACGCCCACTTGCCTTGGCGGCCAGAATGACAGCAACTGAATCGCCGATAATTGCATCGACGCGTCCGTTTTCAAGCTCCAGCAGCAACTCGGGCAGGCCTTTGTATGTTTTGACAGTGTACCCCTGTTCGCGTGCCCATTGTTCGTGGGTTTCGCCCAGAGTTACGCCAACCTTTACATCACCCAATTGCGCTACGCTGGTGACTTCGGACCCGGACATGGTAAAGATCGCCCGCATTGTCGAATAATACGGACCAACAAAATCAACGACTTCCTTGCGTTCATCGGTGATCGACATGGATCCGACGATCGCGTCATATTTATTGGCCAGTAGCCCGCCGATAATTCCGTCCCACGCAGTTGTAACGATCTCGACCTCAAGGCCCATACGCTTTGCAATTTCGGTGCCAACGGCCGGATCAAACCCGACTACCTCGTTTGATTCACTGACAAAGTTAAACGGTGGATAAGCGCCAGTCATTGCGATGCGGATTACGCCGTTTTCACGCAAAGTATCAAGCTCTTCTGCCGCAGCAGTCTGCACGGTGCCAAAGCTCATAAGTGCGATTGAACCAACCGTCACAACCGATTTGAAAAAATTTCCCATTACTGTCATTTTTGATGTCTCCCTGATGTGTTTGCAAGCGCGGAAGAACAAGAGGAACTAGCCTATTCACTTGGGTCCCCCCGCGTACAATTATATTGCATGCACATCCAACACCCATTAAGCAAATAAATATTCAGAATTGCAATCATTCAGGAAAGTTATGATGAAACCATATGAGCAACGCTTTCCCTGGAATTTGGACTGGAATCTTCTCCGAACTTTCATTGTTGTGGTTGAACAGGGCGGCATCACTTTGGCTGCAGATTTTCTTGGACTGAAACAACCCACAATTAGCAACGCTTTGAAACGATTGGAGGATACAGTCGGCCGCAAGCTTATCGATAGGCGGCCAAATCATTTCAGCGTTACGCCACCCGGACAAAAGCTCTATGCGGAATGCAATTCAGTGTTCGGGGCAATTTCGCAAATTCCCGCATTGCTCAACGATATCGAAGACACTGTTACGGGTCATATAACAATCGTCATGGCCAGCCATGTTGTATCACCGCATTTCGATGAAGTTCTGGAAAAATTCAATGAAAAGCACCCGAATGTCACCTATTCGATTTCCATTGCAGAAAGTTTGGAAGTTATAAACCGCGTTGAACAAAACCGGGCAACAATGGGATTATGCCTTATGCGCGAAAAGCGGCCACGCTTGGAAACACGTGTATTATTCCGTGAATTTTTTGGCCTGTACTGCGGACCAAAACATCACCTGTTCGGCAGGAATGATATCCATTTGTCAGAGTTGCAGAATGAGGCTTCGGTATCGTTTCAGACAGACATTGAAAGTGGGCCACTTTACTGTGTAACTCAGCTGCGCGAGCAAGCCCATATGAAACCGGAACTTAAGGGGGTATCAGCAAATTTACCCGAGGTTCGTCGCATGATCATATCCAACATCGGCATAGGAGCTCTCCCGGTTCATGTTGCAAATAAAGATGTGGCACTCGGAAATCTGTGGCAACTCCCCCCTTACAAGAAACTGCCGGCCGTTGATATTTGCCTGATCACCAACCCGAAAAGAAGCCAGAACCCGGCCGAGCAAACATTGAAAATAATGCTGGATTCATTTTTGACCAAAACACCTCGAGAGATTAGAACCTACAGATAGACGACTTGGCATCGTCAATTTAACGGTGCTTGGCACGAAAA
>Ga0209345_10005188_pt1 | contig 12207 bp, 13 predicted proteins | sample Cruoilmetagenom7_FD_187294 | JGI IMG/M metagenome (GOLD analysis project Ga0209345, IMG submission 187294) | Oil polluted marine microbial communities from Coal Oil Point, Santa Barbara, California, USA - Sample 7 (SPAdes) (version 2) | ecosystem: Environmental > Aquatic > Marine > Oil seeps ...
CATGACGCCTTTGGGGTCCATGCCCGCCACCAGCATATGCCCGTGGTCGCGGTAGCTGGTGATGCGTTTGTCGCCGTCTTTCGCGGCGGCTTCCAGACCGACCACAACGGCTTCCTGGCCAATATAGAGGTGACAAAAACCGCCGATCAGGCCCATGCCATACAGTTGGCCCGCCTTTTCCTCGAATCGACGGATAAGCAGCATCTCGCGGTAGTACTTAAGCAGTTCTTCGCGGGATACGTTTGATTTTTGTGCGGTTTTTCGCGCGGCCACTGGTGCCTCCCCTTGGTCATGCAGGCAATAGTTTAGTATTAAACCATCTTCTACACTAAGGTCGGCGAAAATGCGAGACTCAATTGTCTCGGCAAATGATTGGCCGCTTTACATCTCGGGAATAGGCGAAATCTACCGTAGAACAATCTCGTCGGCGCGCACAAAACCCAGAACGTCACGGGCTTGTTGGTCGAGCAAGTCGAGATCCAGATAGGCATCCGACAAGCGACGCGTGCGGTTCTCGACCTCAGCCAATTCGATCAGCAGTCGATCCCGCTCGCCGCGCAAGTGCCGCGCGTCGGCTTCGATCTGGATGCGGTTGAACAGCCCGTATTGGCCCTGCACGGCAGCAAAGGTCAGGTACACCCCAAAGGTGCCCGCGATGGCATAAAATAGGACGGGTCCGAAACTCAGGCGTTTGCGCTGCATATCTGTGCTCTGCTCAATTGGCCTCTGACTGGGCCTTGCGGACAAGATGCCACAAGCGGTCCCAAAATGGAATCCCCGACGTGACGGATTTGTGCGACGCGGGGTCAGACTTGCCTGACCGGCACCCGGCGGCGCAGGCTGGCCCAAAGATCAGGAGGTTCCCATGACTGACGTCGCCGCCCGCAGTGATCTCACCACGCATGAAGTGTTCAATCAGCCACCGACGCTGCTGCGCGATCCGTGGAAGGATGATGTCGCCTTGCAGAGCATGCTCGGGGCCGATGCCGATCTTGCTGAACTTGGAGCAGCACTGGGTACGGCTCCGATGCGCGAAGCGGCACGCGACGCGCAGACGCGGCTGCCCGAGTTGCGCACCTTTGACCGCAGCGGGCGACGCATAGACGAGGTGCATTTCCACCCCGGCTATCATCAACTGATGGCGCTGGGTCTGGGCGCAGGCTATGCGGCGACGGCATGGGACGGCACCGGTAGCCACCTGAAACACGCGGCGATCAACTATATGTTCAGCCAGGTCGAGCCGGGTGTGTGTTGCCCAATGACGATGACTTATGCCGCCGTGCCGGCTATGTCCGCCGATCCTGCGATTGCCAGACAATGGCAACCCAAGTTGACTGCCCGCGCGTATGATCCGTCACGCCGCCCGGTTGACGACAAACCTGCTGTGACCCTCGGGATGGCGATGACGGAAAAGCAGGGTGGCTCGGACGTGCGGGCAAATTCGACCCGCGCTGTTCCCGATGGTGACGGATATCGCCTGTACGGCCACAAGTGGTTTTGCTCGGCGCCGATGTGCGACGGGTTCCTGACGCTGGCGCAAACCGAGGTGGGGATCACCTGTTTTCTGGTGTCGCGCTGGTTGCCTGACGGCGTGCGCAACCCGTTCACGATTCTGAGACTCAAGGATAAACTGGGGAACAAGGCCAACGCCTCGTCGGAAATCGAATACGAAGGGACCTATGCGCAGCGGCTTGGTGACGACGGGCGCGGCGTGCAGACAATCATCGAAATGGTCCACCATACGCGGTTGGATACGGCGATGGCCCCCGCCGGGTTAATGCGTGCCGCACTGTCCGAGGCGATGCATTGGACCCGAGGTCGCACGACATTTCAACGCAAGCTGATTGATCAGCCGTTGATGCGCTCGGTTCTGGCCGATCTGGCGCTGGAGTCGGAATCTGCATTGTTGTTGGCGCTGGATGTGGCGCGTGCCTTTGATGATCCGTCACGGCGGCCCTATGCACGGCTGTCGGTGGCTCTTGCGAAGTTTTTGTCAAACAAATGTGCGCCCGGCATGATTTATGAATGTATGGAGTGTCTGGGGGGCATGGGTTCCGTCGAGGATACACCGCTGCCGATGCTGTATCGCGAAGCGCCGCTGAATTCTATCTGGGAGGGGTCGGGCAATGTGATTTGCCTCGATATCCTGCGGACCTTGCACCGGGAGCCAGAGGCTGCAGCTCAGTTGAACGCCCGCCTCGATGCCGCCCGTGGGATGGATGCCGGCTTCGACACGGCGCTGGCCACCCACCGAGACCGCTGGCCCTCAACGCCATCCGAGGCAGAAGCCCGCTGGTTCACCGAAAGTCTTGCCACCTTGCTGGCGGGCGCGGTTATGCTGGCGGATAGCCCGATTGCGGGTGAATATGTTGCGACCCGGCTTGGTGACCGGCGGGGCATGGTGTTCGGGGCAATGGCTGCGGTGGATACGCAGGCAATTCTGGCGCGGGTCTGAGACGGCGTAGGGTGTGTGCTGGCACGCACCGTCCCTTGACCAAGGTGCGTGCCAGCACGCACCCTACAATAACCGCCGCCGTTTGTTCGTCGACGGTTAGAAATGCGCCTTGGGCTCATCAGGGCGACCGGCGGCCAGAGCCAGCACACCGCCGACCAGGCAAAATCCGATCGGGAACATCGTAAACACACCAAACCCGAAGGCCACGTACATCAAGCCCGCCGCAACCAGCATCAATGCCCCACCCCAGAGCGCCCTAATCCGCGCCATCGCGCCGCCGGCAATCGCCAGCAGCGGCGCGATAAAGCTGGCGACGCGGATCATCTGCACATTATCGACTTGCCCGAACAGCGTTTCCACATCGACACTCTGCTCTGCAACCACGGTATATCCATAGCTAAAGAACCCGACGACCATTGCGATCAGCCCGCCGACAATTCCCAGTATCAGTGCCGCGTTGCGCATGGGTAAGGTACTTTCAATGATGAGCGTCAGTCGTCAGATAAGCGATCCCACCCCCGACCTTCAAGGGGGCATGCACGCTGGCTCTGTTTCAAACGGGCGTCAAACCCGCCTGCGGCAGCATCGTCGCCACCTTGTAAAGAAGCGTCTTGGCGGCGCGCTGGCGCGGGTGGTGCGGATCATCGGCAATCTGGCGCAGCGCTTCGCCCAGCACTTCGGCCTCGTCCTGTGTCAGCGCGGTGGGCGGCAAAACCAGCGGCGTGCGCAGGATATACCCCAGCCCGCGCTCACCCTCGACGGGGATCCCTGTCGCCGCCATCATCGTCATGTCGCGCCAGATCGTGCGGGTCGAGACCCCCATGACCTGCGCCAATTCGGCGGCGGTGTGCAGCCGCCCATCGCGCAATATCTGCACCAAATCATATAATCTCTGATCTCGGTTCACAGCTGGTCTCCGGTGCCCAAGGGAGGGGGCAACTGACAAAATACTGTCAGGAGACCGCCTGCGCCACCCCCTTTGAGCCCTGATAGGGGCTTTGCTCGCCGCGCATCGGGTCATATCTATGGTTGCAACGGGTCTAGGCTTACGCACGCCGGGCCCTTGGCATCAAGGAGGTCATCATGGCTACCGCAAATCTCGTTACCCCACTGTTCATCCAAAACATCGGCCCATGGGGCCTGCTGTTGATCGTTGTCGTCGTTCTGGTCATGTTCGGCCGCGGCAAGGTCGCTGGCCTGATGGGCGAATTCGGCAAAGGAATCACCGCCTTCAAGCGTGGCGTCAGCGACGGTGCCGAAGAGATCGAAAACCAGTCGGTTGACGTTACGGAAACCGCCCGCGACGTGACGCCCGAAAACGACCGCGACAACACTTGAGGCACTTAAGCGGGGCACCTTTGCCCCGAGCTTTCCTGTAAGGAGCGGGTCATGTTGGATATCGGCTGGTCCGAAATGTTGATTGTGGGCGTTGTGGCGCTTGTTGTGGTAGGTCCCAAAGACTTGCCCAAGATGTTCCACACCATCGGTCAGTTTACCGGCAAAGCGCGTGGCATGGCGCGTGAGTTTCAGCGCGCGATGGATGTCGCTGCCAAAGAGGCCGGGGTTGACGGTCTGGCGAAGGATATTCGCAAGGTCACATCAGGGCGGGCGCTGAAAGATGCGGTCGGTTTTGACGAGATCGACAAGGAATTCCGCGACATCGGCCGCGAAGTCTCGGATGTCAGCAAAAGTCCCAAAGCCAAGGCAATGCCAAAAGCCGCCGCCAAAGAAACGGACGATTTTGACGATGAGTCCGAATCCGAAGCCGACGAACTGGACGCCCTGGATCACGACGCCGTTCTGGATGCCGATCTGTCCGATCGCAACGCCGAGGTGTCTGCCGTCGAGGAATTGCGCCTGACCCGGGCGCGGAAAATCGCTGCAGCCCGCAGACGCGCCGCTGATATCCGCGCCGCAAGCGAAGCCGACTTGGCCGAAGACGCCACGACAGAGCCCGCGATTGATCCGGTCGCCGCCGCAAACAAAGTAGCGGCCGAACCGCGCGAATGGAAACCCAGACGCAGCGAAGCGGCCAAGCAGACCGAGGCATCTGATGTCGATGCCGACGCGTCTGCCGAACCGGCCCCCGCGCCGCAATCATCACGGGCGCAGCCCAGCGACGACACCTAAGGTTTGACCCCGATTATGGCCTCCAGTTCCACCACCGATCAGATCGAAGACAGCTCTGCGCCGCTGATCGAGCATCTCGCCGAATTACGAAACCGCATCATCAAGTCACTGCTGGCCTTCGTCGTCGGCATGTTGCTGTGTTTCACCGTCTGGAGCCCGATTTTCAACTTTTTGACCAATCCGCTGTGCGAGGCGCTGCAGGATCGCGGACAGGAATGCAATCTGGTGTTGATCCAGCTGCAGGAAGGCTTCTTTGTCGCAGTTAACATCGCGATGTTGGGCGGCTTTGTTTTGGCATTCCCGCTTATCGCGTACCAGATGTGGCGGTTTGTTGCGCCGGGGCTCTATAAATCCGAAAAAGGCGCGTTCCTGCCATTCATCGTGGCCTCGCCGTTTATGTTCTTTCTGGGCGCGGCGTTCGCATTTTATGTCGTGACGCCAATGGCTTATACGTTCTTTCTGAACTTCCAGCAGTTCACGCCGGACGGGACAGCCACGGTCGCCGCCACGCCGGTCGAGGGCGAATCCGCCGTCGAAGCCTTGCAACGCGCGGGCATCGCCTTTCAGGGATCGGTCAACGAATATCTGCGCCTGACCACGAAATTCATCATTGCATTTGGCCTGTGTTTCCAACTGCCGGTGCTGCTGACGCTGATGGGCAAAGCCGGGCTGGTATCGGCCAAAGGCCTGCGGGCGGGGCGCAAATGGGCGGTCGTCGGAATTCTGGTGCTTGCGGCGGTTGTGACGCCCCCCGATGTCGTGTCGCAGATCGTTTTGTTTGTTGTGGTCTACGGCCTGTATGAGGTTTCGGTGATCCTTGTTGGCCGTGTCGAACGCAAGCGTATTGCCCAACTCAAGGCCGATGGCCTGTGGGATGAGGACCTCGACGAAGAATGAGTGACCCAACGTTGACCCGAATAGCCGAGGCGCTCGAACGCCTCAGCCCGGCCCCGGCAGCGGCCCCGGATTTCACCACTGCTGAAGCTTTTGTCTGGCACACCGCGCCCGACCGGTTGGAGGCCGTAGGCCACGTCAACCGCGTACCGCTGCATCTGTTGCACGGGATCGACCGTGTGCGAGATATCCTGCTCGACAATACGGTGCAATTTGCGCGCGGGTTGTCGGCGAATAATGCGCTGCTGTGGGGCTCACGCGGCATGGGGAAATCATCTCTGGTCAAGGCGGTCCATGCCGAGGTGCTGGCGCAGGGGTTGCACTGTACCCTCGTGGAAATCCAGCGCGAGGATCTGCCAACCGTGGGCCGCCTGCTGGGGCAGTTGCGCGAAGCCCCCGATCAGCGGTTTGTGCTGTATTGTGACGATCTCAGCTTTAGCCACGATGACCAGCACTACAAATCGCTCAAAGCCCTGCTGGATGGCGGGATCGAGGGCCGGCCGGCTAATGTGATCCTTTATGCGACGTCGAACCGCCGCCACCTGATGCCGCGCGATATGATCGAGAATGAACGCTCCTCGGCGATTAGCCCCTCCGAGGCTGTCGAGGAAAAAGTATCGCTGTCAGATCGCTTCGGGCTCTGGCTGGGCTTCCATCCGTGCTCGCAGGATGACTATCTGGCGATGATCGACGGCTATGTGCAGGCGTGGGGCATCACCGTGGACCCGGCAATGCTGCGGGCCGAGGCGATTGAATGGCAGGCGACCCGTGGTTCCCGCTCGGGACGGGTTGCATGGCAGTTTTTCAGTGATTTGGCAGGGCGATTGGGGCACAGCCTGTAGGGTGCGTGCTGGCACGCACCTTTGTTCAGGGACGGTGCGTGCCAGCACGCACCCTACGCCACTATTGCGGTAAGCGGCCGACCCAGCGACGCAAGCGGGCGGCGTTAACGCCCATATCGCTATGCCCGAACCGCGACCGCGATATTGCCGTAACCTGCGTCCCCGCATCACCAGGCGTCAGGCGAATACTGACGTAATCCGGGTATCCCATGACCCGCGTCCGCGCGATCCATGTCCCGAACATTGCGTCGCCCGCGATCTGTGCTGCCCCTTCATCTGTCGCCTGCGCTGCAATTGCCGCCGCCGCTTGTGCAGGTGCCAAACTGGTTGTCTGCTCGAGGCGTGCAAAATTTGGCGAACTGGGGGCCTGTGCCGTCCCAGGGTCGACATGCCACCGCATCACATCCGTTGGCGCCATGCGCACCCAGAGTGCGAAGCCCACAAACGCAACGGCCAGCACGGCTACTCCAGGCAACACAATCGTCACGGCATACCTCATGTTCTCGCTGTCTTCACAACCCTTACGGTGGCTTCAGCCTTACAGGCTCGGCGGTTCCATCGCAACACGCACCCGCTGCCAAACGCGTCCTCGTGCCTTCGGGGGGGGCGAAATCCGGCGCTGCGGCCCCGTATCAATCCGCGAAGGCTTCGCCAGCATGCCAATGCCATACGCGGGTTCGTGCCGGTGTTTCAGCCTGTCATGTCGTGTGATCAGGCATTGTCTTGCAATGGGCATGGTTTGCACTAAAAACGGCTCGAATTAGAAGCAGGAAATTTATTGATGCCGGTATCTCTCGTCGTACTCGCTGCTGGAATGGGCAGTCGGATGAACTCTGAGCTTCCCAAGGTATTGCACCCCTTGGGGGGGGCGCCTTTGTTGGCGCATGCATTGCGGGCGGGTGCGGTACTCGATCCGGAAAGGGTGGTGGTGGTGACGGGCCACGGGGCCGAGGCCGTGGCCAAGGCCGCCCGCGCCAAAGATCCTGAGGTCATCATCGCCCATCAAGCCGAACAGAACGGCACGGCACATGCAGTCGCCCAGGCGCGTGAGGCTTTGGCCGGGTTCGACGGTGATGCAATCGTGCTTTATGGCGACACGCCGTTTGTACGCCCCGAGACTCTTGAGGCAATGCGTGATGCTCGCACCAAGAACGCGGTTGTTGTTTTGGGGTTCGAAGCGGCCGACCCCGGCCGTTACGGGCGCTTGGTAATGCAGGGTGAAAGCCTTGAAAAGATCGTGGAGTTCAAAGATGCATCCGAAGATGAACGCGCCATCACACTGTGCAACTCTGGTGTCATTTGTGCCGATGCAACAGTACTTTTCCAACTTATTGACGCGGTAGACAGCGAAAATGCGGCTGGGGAATTCTACTTAACCGATATTATCGCAATTGCCAGACAATTGGATAAATCCGTCGGTGTCGTGCGCTGCGATGAGGCCGAGACCTTGGGTATCAACACCCGCGCGGAGCTGGCCGCAGCAGAAAACGCGCTACAGGTCCGGATGCGCGCCGAGGCACTGGAAAACGGCGTGACCCTGCTCGCGCCCGAGACCATTCATTTTGCGCTGGATACCGTGATCGGTCGGGATGCCGTCGTTGGTCCGAACGTCGTGTTCGGCCCCGGCGTCACCGTTGAATCCGAGGCGACGATCCGGGCGTTTTGTCATCTGGAGGGGTGTCACGTCAGTCGTGGCGGTCAGATTGGTCCCTTTGCGCGGCTGCGTCCGGGTGCCGAGTTGGCCGAAGATGTGCACATCGGCAATTTCGTCGAGATCAAGAATGCTGTTCTTGATGAGGGTGCCAAGGTGAACCACCTGTCCTATATCGGCGATGCGGATATCGGCGAGCGTACCAATGTCGGTGCTGGCACCATTACCTGCAACTATGATGGTGTGTTCAAACACCGGACGACCATTGGCAAACGGGCCTTCATCGGCTCGGATACGATGCTGGTCGCGCCGGTCACAATCGGGGATGATGCGATGACCGGCTCGGGCTCGGTAATCACCAAAGATGTACCCGACGGGGCACTTGCCATCGAGCGTACCGCGCAAGACATCAAGCCGGGCTTTGCGCTGCGGATGATGACCCGGTTGCGGGCGCTGAAAACCAAACAAAACGAAGGGCGCTAAATATGTGTGGAATTGTCGGTGTACTTGGCAACCATCAGGTTGCGCCACTCATCCTTGAGGCGCTCAAGCGGCTGGAATATCGCGGCTATGACAGCGCCGGGATTGCGACAAGCGACGAAGGCGTTCTGGATCGTCGCCGGGCTGTTGGCAAATTGGTAAACCTGTCGGATACGCTGGTGCATGATCCGTTGTCGGGCAAAGCCGGTATCGGCCACACGCGCTGGGCAACGCATGGTGCGCCGACAGTTGTCAACGCACACCCGCACCAATCGGGCGGAGTGGTCGTGGTGCACAACGGCATCATCGAGAATTTCCGTACCCTGCGCGAAGAACTGGCCGCCGAGGGGCTGGCCGCCGAAAGCGAAACGGATACCGAGACCATCGCGTTGCTGACCCGTCACCTTCTCGATAGCGGGCTATCGCCTGTTGCCGCCGTCGCCGCGACCCTTGAACGCCTTGAGGGTGCCTTTGCCCTGGCGTTCCTGTTCGAGGGTGAGGACGATCTGATGATCGGCGCACGCAAGGGCTCACCGCTGGCCGTTGGCCACGGCACCGGCGAGATGTATCTGGGCTCGGACGCGATTGCGCTGGCACCGATGACCGACCGTATCACCTATCTTGAAGAGGGCGACTGGGCCGTACTGACCCGTACGAGTTGCGAGATTTATGACGAAGTAGGCCGCCTTGTTAACCGGCCCATCGTCCGTATCCGCATGGATCAGGCGCGTGTTGACAAGGGCGGGCACCGGCACTTCTTGGCCAAGGAAATCGCCGAGCAACCCGCGGTGCTTGGTGCGGCCTTGGCATTTCATACCAGCCCGGACGGCCGTGAACTGGCGTTGCCGGACGGTGTGGATTTCAGCACCTGTGACCGCGTGACAATGATTGCCTGCGGGACTGGCCATTATGCCACCCAAGTCGCAAAATATTGGTTTGAACAGTTGGCAGGTATCCCGGTTGAGATCGATATCGCCTCGGAATACCGCTATCGCCAGCCGGTCATCAGCAGCAAGGGCGTCGGCATTTTCGTCAGCCAATCGGGCGAAACCGCTGATACTTTGGCGGCGCTGCGCCACGTCTCTGGCAAGATGGCGCGCACGATCGGTGTGATCAACGTTCCGACATCGTCAATCGCCCGCGAAACGGATGATGCGTTGTCGATCCTGGCCGGGCCCGAAATCAGTGTGGCATCGACAAAGGGGTTCACCGCGCAATTGCTGGTACTGCTGCTGTTGGCGCTCAAGGCCGGTCGCGATCGTGGCACGCTTTCAGATGCGCAGGTTGCGGACCATCTGGAGACCCTGCGCGGTTTGCCGGCCATGATGGCGCAAGCGATGGACATCGAACCCGCCATCGAGGCGCTTGCCGTGAGATTAGCGGAATCGCGCGACGCCCTGTTTTTGGGGCGCGGCACGATGTTTCCCCTGGCGCTTGAGGCGGCGCTCAAGCTCAAGGAACTCAGCTACATCCACGCCGAAGGATACGCCTCGGGCGAGCTGAAACACGGCCCCATTGCCCTGATTGACAAGGCCATGCCGGTGATCGTTCTGGCCCCCCACGACGCGCTTTACGAAAAAACCGTGTCAAACATGCAAGAGGTTATGGCGCGTCTGGGAAAGGTCATTCTGATCTCGGACCGTGCCGGGCTTGATGAGGCCGGTGAGACATGGGCGCAACTGGCGATGCCCGCAATGCCGGATTTGATTGCACCGATGGTCTATTCGGTTCCGGTTCAGCTTTTGTCGTATCACACTGCTTTGGCACGCGGTACGGACGTTGATCAGCCGCGAAACCTCGCCAAATCCGTGACCGTCGAATAACGTCGGTACTTGCTGACCCATCACTCCCGCCTCGACGGGGCAACCCAGGATATCGCCCGATGACCGACGTCACGATCGAAGACGCCCTTGCGGCGCTGGCCGCTTTGGCCGACCCCGAGCGGGCCATTGAAATGGCCGCGTATCACAAGATTGAACGGCCGTACCTGGGGCTTTCCAATCCACAGGTTGATGTTTTGGTGCGAGATTGGCGTGCCAGTTGCACGACAGAAGGGCGCATCGTTCTGGCCGATGGGCTATGGCAAAACGGCAGCCACGAAAGCATGATCGCGGCCGCCAAGCTGTTAACCCAGGCTCGCATCCGGCCCGACGATACCGCCGCATGGCAGGTGATCAGCGGTTGGGCCGAAGGGTTTGAGGGCTGGGCAACCGCAGATCATGCCTGTTCTGCCGGTGGCAGACGGCTGGTCGCAGACCCGTCGCGGCTGGACCACGTCGAGGGCTGGGTGACCCATGACAACATGTGGACGCGCCGCGCCGCTTTGGTGATGACCCTGCCTTGGGCGCGACTGTCCAACCCGAAACCCGCCGAAACTGAGGCCCGAAATCGCATTCTTGGTTGGGCCGTGACGTTGTCCGATGACACCGATTGGTTCATTCACAAAGCCATCGGCTGGTGGCTGCGTGACCTGTCTCGGCACGACGCCGCGATGACCAGTGCGTGGATTGCCGAACATGGCGACCGCCTCAAGGCTTTCGCCCGCCGCGAGGCTTTACGGCACATCAACGACAAACGGGCGCCCCGCTAGTCTGGGCGTTCAAATCACGAAAACGCAGCTTGAGCCCCCTTGAAACGCCAGTTTTTCCGACCGGATGCCGGTAAAACGCGAAATCGAGTGAAAACCTTGTCGTGTGTGCGCTAACGTTTTTCCCGCGCCATTGTCGGAACACATTTGCAAGCGTATCCATGATCCAGCAGTTACTCAAAGGGGATCCGCCATGCGCGCGACAAAAATCGTTCAGAAAATTTTGGCCAATTATGAGGGGGAAACCCCCGGTGTGAAGGCGAATCTTTGCCGGATGTTGATGAATGGCAAACTTGGTGGCACCGGCAAGATGATTATCCTGCCCGTCGATCAGGGATTCGAGCATGGCCCGGCCCGCAGCTTTGCGCCCAATCCGGCAGGCTATGACCCGCATTATCACTACCAGCTGGCGATTGACGCCGGCCTGAACGCCTATGCCGCGCCACTTGGTCCGCTCGAGGCTGGCGCCGATACCTTTGCCGGTCAGATCCCGACGATCCTGAAGGTCAACAGCGCTAACTCGTTGATGGGCGACGGTGCGGGCAAAAACCAGGCGATCACAGCCTCGGTCGATGATGCGCTGCGGATCGGGGCAGGGGCGATCGGGTTCACGATCTATCCGGGTTCGGATATGGCGCTCGATATGTTCGAAGAGATCGTCGAGATGCGCAAAGAAGCGGCCGCCAAGGGCGTGGCGACGGTGATCTGGTCATATCCGCGTGGCGAGGCGATCACCAAGGATGGCGAGACGGCGATTGATGTGGCGGCTTATGCGGCCCATATCGCGGCGCTGCTCGGGGCTCATATCATCAAGATCAAGCTGGGCACCGATCATCTGATGCTGCCCGAGGCCAAGAAGGTCTATGAGGCAGAGGGGATCGATATCGCGACCCAGGCGGCTCGTGTGAAACATTGTGTTCAATCGTCGTTCAATGGTCGCCGGTTGATTGTGTTTTCGGGTGGTGCGGCGAAAGGGGCCGACGCGGTCTTTGATGATGCCCGGGCGATCCGGGACGGGGGCGGGAACGGCTCGATTATCGGGCGGAATTCGTTCCAGCGCTCGCGTGAGGATGCTTTGGAAATGCTGGGCAAACTGGTCGATATTTATCGCGGCAAGGCCTGAGGCTTTCGTTGAATTTGAGATTGGAAAAGGCGGCCCCGATGGGCC
>Ga0209345_10005189_pt1 | contig 12205 bp, 10 predicted proteins | sample Cruoilmetagenom7_FD_187294 | JGI IMG/M metagenome (GOLD analysis project Ga0209345, IMG submission 187294) | Oil polluted marine microbial communities from Coal Oil Point, Santa Barbara, California, USA - Sample 7 (SPAdes) (version 2) | ecosystem: Environmental > Aquatic > Marine > Oil seeps ...
TTCCGATCTTGGACCGGGTGGTCATTACTTGATGGATGAACATACGCTTCGCCATATGCGCGCAGAGCACTATTATCCCCCAACCGTTTTCGATCGGCGGGAGCGCGAATTGTGGGAGCAGGATGGCTCTGTTGACACCTTGTATCGAGCGAAGGAAATCGCCCGCCGGATTTTAATAGAGCACAAGCCTAAACCGCTGGATCCGGTTGCAGATGAAGAAATCCGAGGAAGTTTTACCTCATTATTGGTGGGTAAGTAAACACGAAGCCTGGATAACACGGAGGTTAATGTTGTGACTCAGCGATTTTCTGTAAAACCAATACAGCCGATGATTCGCGTTCTATCCGATGAGGGAGTCAGGGCGATACATAAAGCTACTCTGGAAATCTTGGAAGAAACTGGTGTGGAGATGCAGGATCCGCAAGGGCGCGATTTGCTGCTTGAGGCTGGCGCCTGGGAGTCCGATGGGCGCATAAAGATTCCGGAAAAGCTTGTCGATGAGGCCATTTCGAGCGCTCCTCCGCTCATACCCATATATGACCGGTTGGGCAACCTGGCTATGCCCTTGGAATTGGGCAATGTGTTTTTCGGTTCCGGCTTGGATACAAACTTCACTTTTGATGTAATGACTGGGGAACGGCGTCGAACTACCACTCAGGATGTGGAGAATATAGCCCGCTTATGTGATGGGTTGGAAAATATCGATTTCGTTATGTCGATGGGCAATCCCTCGGATGTGCCGCCGGACGATCTTTATATTCACGCGTTCATCGGGATGATGCGCGGCTCTGTCAAACCCAATGTATACGTCGCCAAGGATCGAAAAGATATGGAAGATATTTACCGTATCGCGGTGGCTGTGGCTGGCGGGGAGGAGGCGTTGCGCGAGAAACCTTTCCTTCTGCACTACGCTGAACCGATATCGCCGCTGCTCATCCCAGAGGAATCTCTCCAAAAAATCATCTTCTGCGCTGAGAAAGGAATTCCGGCTTGTTACCCACCTTCTACTAATACTGGAGGGGGCGGTCCGATCTCTGTGGCTGGAGCAGTGGCGTTGGGAAATGCGGAGTGTTTGGTTGGATTGATTATCTCTCAATTGATCCGTCATGGTACACCCTTCCTCTATGGAATGAACACTGCGGCGATGGACATGAAGACAGCCATAGTAAGTTATGGCTCTCCTGAGTGGAGCCTGGGAATGGCGGCTTGGACCGAGTTAGCCCGTTTCTACAATCTTCCTTCGTGGGGTTTTGGTGGGGCGTCAGATAGCAAGCTTGTGGATGCCCAGGCTGGACTTGAAGCAACCTTCTCGATTATGAGCGCTTTTCTTTCACGGTGTACTCTCGTCCACGATGTGGGTTACATTGAATATGGGTCTACTTCTTCCGCTGAGATGTTGGTTATTGCAGACGAGATTATTCGGATGACGCGTTTCCTTGTGGATGGTCTTACCATCAATGACAAGACGCTGGCGCTTGATGCTATTGCCCGTATTAAACCAGGCAGCGGCTTTTTGGCTGATAACCATACGTTGGATAACTGGAAATGGGCGCAGTGGACCCCGAAGGTTATCGACAGGAAGCTTCATCATTCCTGGGTGGAGGCTGGCTCAAAGGATATGTTCGCGCGAGCTAATGATTTCGCACGGGAGATTCTTGAGAAGCACGAAGTGATACCCCTGCAGGATGAGGTAGAAGCGGTAATTACAGAAGTGCTCGCAGAACGGGCTGATGCTCATCAGTAAAGTTGTGTGAGTGAGGCAGGTGAATTCTTACAAGAAATCTTACAGCACTGGATTCAACTGTGGATCGCCAATATTTGCAGCGGACCGGATGCTGTATTGCAAAGTTAAGAATAACCCTGAGGTTTGGAAGAGAGAAGAGACCAACCCTTTTTAATCAGTATGAATGATACACATTACTGCATTTATTCACTCTTTCCCCAATCTTGGGTGGAGATATTGACGTTTAATGGCGTTGTAAGGACAAGAGGTGAATTGTGAAAGATCCACGAATAACAATGAGTCCTAACATAATAGCTCAGTATTTAGAAAAAAATCCAGAGGAATTTACTAAAGAAGACCTGATCAAGTATATAGAGGGGAATGAAATCAGGATGGTTAATTTCCGTTTTGTTGGGGGAGATGGAAGGTTAAAAACCATTAATTTCATCATTAACAGTAAAGCTCATCTGGATCAGTTGCTATCAGAAGGAGAAAGGGTGGATGGCTCCAGCCTATTCTCCTATATCGATTCAGCATCAAGTGATCTATATGTCATCCCCCGATATAAGACTGCCTATTTGAACCCTTTCTCTTCTATTCCTTCAGTAGATATGCTTTGCTCCTACTACACAAGTGATGGGTCCAGGTTGCCAAGTTCTCCGGAAAATATTGCTAGAAAGGCTCACGAGGTATTAAAAAGTAGCACTGGATTAATTTTCGAGGCTATGGGCGAGCTAGAATATTATGTTTTTTATGATAGACAGCACCAGTATCCTGTCGTGGCCCAAAAGGGCTACGAGGAGTCAACCCCGTTTTCAAAATGGGAGAGGTTAAGGTGCGAGGCGATACAAGCGATTGCACAAGCTGGTGGAAAAATAAAATATGGTCACTCTGAGGTCGGCAGTATTTGTGGGGAAGACCATGATATGGAGCAGCATGAGATCGAGTTCCTTCCTGTACCTTTAGAAGACGCTGCCGACCAAGTTGTAATTGCCAGATGGGCATTAAGGATGATTGGGTATAAGTATGGAGTTACGATCAGCTTCGCCCCCAAGATTCTCGTCGGACAAGCTGGCAACGGTCTTCATATTCATACCAAACTTGTTAAGGATGGGATGAACGTAATGGTTGAAGGAAACCAGTTAAGTGATTTAGCCAAAAAGGCAGTTGCGGGCTATCTGAATTTGGCTTATTCACTCACTGCATTTGGTAATACTGTCCCTATTTCATACTTGAGATTAGTCCCCCATCAGGAAGCGCCAACATTAATATGCTGGGGTGATAGAAACCGAAATGTATTGGTAAGAGTTCCCTTAGGGTGGATAGGAGCAAAGAACATGGCAGGAGATGCTAATCCACAGGATGAAGGGGATGATCTGGAGTTTACTAGTAGACAGACAATAGAATTTCGCTGTCCTGACGGTTCGGCTGACATATATCTTTTACTTGCCGGGTTGGCGGTTGCTGCACGTTACGGATTAGAGAGGGAAGACGCGGTAGATGAAGCTGATAAGCTATATGTGGATGCGAACACCTTTTCCCCTGAAACTGGGAATATTCAAGATGGATTACCTAAGTTACCTGCATCATGCTGGGAATCGGCCGAATGCCTTCTGAAGGATCGTGAGATATACCAAAGGGACGGTGTCTTTCCTGAAGCAGTAATAAATGGGATTGTGAAAAAGCTTAAGAGTTTCGAAGATAAGGACTTGAGCGCGAAATTATTTGGAAAAGAAGATGAGATAAAAAAGCTGGTTAATAAGTATCTCCATTGTTAATAATCCAGGAGATAGTCGTGCGACGCCTATCTTTCATGCAAGAACTATTACTGTTTCTTAGTATTACAGATCGAGATCAAAGAACATCGCCTTAATGAAGACTTTCTCGAAGCCAGCATGAGTCGTCAGCTCAATGTATTCAACACGCTCGGGAATCTCATCGGCGACCCTGCGTCGTTCGGCAGAAATGAGCATCTGCTGGGCGCCGGTTCCGGCGGCGTTGCCGACTTGCCGGAAGCGCTCTCGCGGTAACTCCGGGAACATACCTATCGTTATTGCGCTGCCCACGTCCAGATAGGTTCCAAAGGCGCCGGCGATGATAAATTCATCGATATCCCCAGCTGCAATCCCCCCCTCTTCCAGGAGAATCTCCAAGCCGGCACGGATGGCACCTTTGGCTAACTGAATCTCGTTTATATCTGAGCGAGTAACAACAATGTCTTTCCCATAGCCGGTGTCCTCGGCAGGAACAAGAAGGAACTCTTTATGCTTCGCACTCCTCCCTTCTCTAACATTCGACGCTCCTTCCTGGAACGCCCCACGGTGACCGATAATCCCATCTTTAAGGAGCTCGGCTACGGCGTCTAAGATCCCAGAGCCACAGATGCCTACTGGAGGTTTCTCACCGATGGTATAAATGTTCGGCTGACCATCTTTGATCTGTACTCGTTCGATAGCGCCGGGAGCAGCGCGCATTCCATCGCGAATGTGCGCTCCCTCGAATGCTGGACCAGATGCACAGGAGCAACAGAGCATCCGCCCACCCACTGCCAGCGTGATCTCCGTGTTGGTTCCAATGTCGAGCGCTATCACGGTGTTTTCCGTTTGCCAGACATCGGTCGAAAGTACCATGGAGACATGGTCGGCGCCGATAAAGCCGGCAATATTCGGCGGTAGATGAATGAAAGCACCGGGGCTGATGTCCAACTCTATCTCGCCAGCTGGAAGATCGAGCGCCTCGCCGACTGCCGGGACATAGGGCGCCATCGCCAGTTGACGTACAGGCAAACCGGCCAGCAGATGGTGCATCGCTGTGTTCCCACCAATCACCGCCTCAACGATTTGTTGCGACGAAACATCAGCCTCGCCACACATCTCAGCAATCATCCCGTTCAACGTAGCAACCACCTTGCCCTGCAGAGTCTCGCGACCGCCCTTATTTTTATTGCAGTAATCGATACGGCTGATGACGTCCTCACCGTAGCTGATTTGGGGGTTCATAGCCCCTCTTACCGCCAGCACATCTCCGGATTCCAGGTCCAGCAAATAGGCGGCAACCTTTGTGGTCCCTACGTCAACAGCCAAACCCAGGATTTGTGCCCTCTCAGGAAGCAGTGCCACAACACGATCGCCGCGCAGAGCCGCTCTCACCCGCCAATTCTGCTCTCTCAAAAAGTCTGAAAGATTGGAGAGCACACCCTGGCTGAATGATGCGCTTGGATAACCCTTTATTTGCAGTGCATCGCGCAGTCGAGCTGTGTCGGATCGCAGATCAGTGAGCGATGCCGATTCCAGAACTAAGGCAATTGGGGAGATGATACTCTTCCCCTCTACTCTCACACCCTGCCCCTCTACTTGAAGCCGCTGCGTCGTGGTCAATGACTCGGGCGGCACATCTACCTTGACATCAGTCAATGGTTTCGCCTGACACGCCAATCTGTAGCCCTCTTCAAGCTCTATTGGGGTAAAACAAGATTTCTCCTCAGGCGTGGGTGAGGACAGCTTGCCGCTCATTACGCGCACACGACAGCCATCGCAGGACCCTTTGCCTCCGCAGATCGACACGAGGTCAACGCCAGCGGACTGCGCCGCTTCAAGCAGCGATTCTCCAGGGGTGATTTCCACACGCCGTCCGATGGGCTCAAAATCGATGGTGTAGGTGTGATGTTCTTTCTTGGGATCAGTCATTGTGATCTCGATACCGGCATGTTTCCTTCAGGCTGCAATAATCGCAAGTTCGACCTCCAGCCATCAATTCCTTCCCAATTCCCAAAACGAAGGTGAGTGACTTCCGAGGGAGCATCATCATGCTCTCGGTGAGCCGCACGCCGATTTCACCGGCATCCAATAGATCGAAGATCTGCGGCTGTCCCTGCTCAACCGGCCAACCGACCATCCCCGGGCTGAGAGGGATTGTGACCTGGCAATCTTTTTCGGTCGCCTCCTCTTCGAAGAGCGCACATGCGGCGTTAGCCAACGCCTCGACGCCAGCCGACCCCACACCATCCAACGCTAGACCATAGATGGCGTCCTCCTTGGAGACATCCGCGGCTCGGCGCTCAAGCACTTCACCCACAGTACAAAGGATAATGACGACTTCTTGCGCGCCGCCCATGTGCTCAGCAAGAAGCCCACCAGATAATATTCCATCCCCTTCGAGCTTCAACTTCTCGTGGTGCAGATCTTCAACAGGAAGACGTCGAGCTATTACCCTGGGTTGGAGAAGCGGTTTTCCTTCTTCCAACGCTTTCCCGGCAGACTCAACCAAACTCGGGCTGCGCTTGCGGATTGCTGCTGGATCTGCACCCTGACTGCGCAACACCACGTCGACATCAAGACGCAGATCCCATTTATTAAGGACTTTCATTTATGACTCGTTTTCTGCTGCCAGATTCCTGTAGTGCTTGATGTAACGACCCGTGGGGTTGATTTTCTCACCAATGATTACGAACGGACCTTCGGTATCGATGATGACAGTCTTCGTTTCACTTCTAATGGTGGTTCTCATTTGTCGTAGATTCAACTCACAAGTGTAGCTTTAAGCAAGTAGCAAGATCCCGACACTCAGGGAGGCAATATTGATCTCTCGATGGTATCTCGATCCGAGCCACCACTTTACGGATACGAGCTCAGGATCCAGAGGTTATTGGTTCAAATCCTAAATGATCACCCTACCCCTCCCCCATTCTTCGAGAATCTTGAAACCTTTTATGAATTCAACCCTATGGACTATTATCCGCGAGGTCCTTCGTCCGAATCCTTAAACACACACCTTAAAGCTGTTTCTATTAAAGAAGAAAGCGTCATCGCGGGCGCTTCGTTTTCAGGTCGCGGGGCTAGGATTCCGTAATCCTCCAACATAAGTGGAGGGGATCCTGTCCAGAGCGAAGCGCGGGAAACCGAGGACCTTCGGGTTACACCATGGGAGGCTTTCCTAAAATGTCGCTTGCTTTATGAGTGGGCGGAACAGGACTCGAACCTGCGACCTCTTCTGTGTAAGAGAAGCGCTCTAACCAACTGAGCTATCCGCCCTGCCCGGATTATAGCGCCCGGCACACACACGGTCAACGGAGCGGAGGCGAATGGCTAATCGACAACATCATCGACATCGCCACGTGTATACGCTGGCTTTGTACGCAACTCCACCTTACGGGCCGCAATTGGCTATAGACCAGTTGTTGCCCGCATCGATCTGTATGCTATAGTAGCGAAACTTCAACGGAGATCCTCGGTTTTATCAATGTGGGTACTCATCCATCTACTCCTTCTTGTCGCAGGAATAGCATATTGGGAGATATGGGTCTGTGAGGGCGCCCATCTAGGGCGCCGGTTCGTCATCTGGCTCTACGATATCGCTGCCGTTCGCTACGAACGGATTAAGCAGTTCAACCCGACGTGGGAGCGGCAATTTCTGGCCGAGCCAGTGGCTAAAGTACTTGGGACCCTTCCTAACGCATCAGTGCTTGACGTCGGCGCGGGGACCGGAAGGCTGGCACACAGCCTCTTTCAACTGCCAAACATTCAGGCACGCGTGATCTGCCTCGAACCGTCGAAAAGCATGCTTACGCGCGGTCAAAGTCGCACACCATCAGAGAGTACCCGTTGGGTCCGTGGCTGGGCAGTCCCGCTCCCCTTCCCTGATGAGCATTTTGACCTTGTAGCCAGTTTGGAAATCCTCGAATTCACACCGAATCCCATGCAAACGATCGAGGAATTGACTCGGGTTTTACGGCCGGGAGGCTGGTTGCTGGTCACGAACCGTGTCGGCAAGGAGGCGCGCTGGATCTTCGGGAAAACCTTCACTCGCGAACGCTTCCCTGCGATTCTCAGGAATATGGGTTTTGAGAACGTGGAGGTCTTTCGTTGGCAAGTTACCTACGATTTAGCCTGGGCGCAGAAGAAAGGTTGAACCTGCACTGTTGTCAGACCTGGATATAATGGAGCCCGTTAATCCATCGCTCGGCATCCAGCGGTACAACGAATCTGAGCCTTGTTTTTCTTAAGAAGGAATTTCGCATGCGCATCGTCCGATATCTAAAGAGAAGCGGATCGAAACCTGCCTGGGGCTGGGTGTCTGAGGATCATGTCGGTCGGTTAGACAGCTCACCCTTTGGCCCTTATGGACGCAAAGAGGCCAAAGACCCCCTGGAGCGCGTCCGCCTGCTCCCGCCGGTTGAACCGGGAAAGATCATCTGTATCGGCCGAAATTACGCCGCGCACGCTGCCGAACACGACGCACAAGTGCCTGAATCGCCACTGATCTTCCTGAAGCCGCCTTCTAGCGTGATAGGCCCTGGCGAGTCGATCCTGCTCCCCCCTCAATCCGAAAACGTTGAACACGAGGCTGAGCTTGCTCTAGTCATCAGCCGTGGCGGGCGCTGGATCCCCCCCGAAAAAGCTGCCGAACATATCCTTGGTTACACCGCCGCCAACGACGTTACTGCGCGCGACCTGCAGCGCATCGACGGACAATGGACGCGTGGCAAGGGATTCGATACATTCTGCCCAATCGGACCGTGGATTGAAACCGACCTCGATCCAGCGGATGTACTCCTCACCTGCTATGTATCCGGGCAAATGCGTCAAATGGGATCTACACGGGACATGGTCTTCCCTGTTTTCACTCTTGTAACGCTCATCTCATCCGTCATGACATTGAACCCCGGTGACGTAATCCTGACCGGAACACCTGCCGGTGTTGGACCGCTCCATGACGGAGATGAAGTTACTGTTGAAATCGAAGGTATCGGGGAATTGACAAACCCTGTGCGCTTAGAGAATAGGCGAGTCGAATGAAAATCACTTCTGGAGGTTTAATATGGGATTAAAGCCCGATCATTGGATTACGCGCATGGCGCGAGAAGAACGCATGATTGAACCGTTTGAGGAGGGTAAGGCTCGCGAGGGTGTGATCTCCTACGGGGTCTCCTCCTATGGATACGATATCCGCGTCGCCGATGAGTTTAAAATCTTCACGAACGTCTACTCTGCGGTCGTGGACCCGAAGAACTTCGACACAGCTTCGATGGTGGACTACCAGGGAGATGTCTGCATCATCCCGCCGAATTCCTTTGTGCTTGCGCGCACCGTTGAGTACTTCCGCATTCCCCGCGGGGTGCTCACCGTTTGTGTCGGTAAATCGACTTACGCACGCTGCGGGATCATCGTGAACGTCACCCCCTTTGAACCAGAATGGGAAGGCTTCGTAACATTGGAAATCTCCAACACCACTCCGCTGCCAGCGAAAATCTACGCCAACGAAGGCATTGCCCAGGTACTTTTCTTTGAAGGTGATGAGGAGTGTGAAATTTCCTACGCGGATAAGAAAGGTAAATACCAGAAGCAGGATAGGATCATGCTGCCTCGGTTGTAGGTAAACTCATGTCCACACACTAAACAACTAACCGCGTCCTTATCTCAAGACGCCGGCGCGTCCAAACGTACGCACCGGCATCCCTTTTCATTAATTGTTATTCCCTGTTCAGATTTTAAACTCCCCCGACTCATAGAACAGTTCGCCGTCGACGAATATTTGACCGCCGTCGCGCATATCACAGATCATATCCCAGTGAATCCCGCTCTTATTCTTGCCCCCAATCTCCTCAAAGCCGGCGCCGAGCGCCATATGGATTGTCCCACCGATCTTTTCATCGTAGAGGATGTTCTTGATGAAGCGGTTGATGCGTTTATTCGTCCCGATTGCAAACTCGCCTACATAGCGGGCGCCATCATCGACTTCGAGCATCTCCAGCAGGAACGCCTCGTTCTTCTCCGCCGTCGCCTCCACGACCTTCCCTTTCTCAATCTTCAGTTCGATGCCCTCCACCTCGCGCCCCATCTCAATTGCCGGGTAGGTGAAGCGGATCCAGCCCTCGACAGAATCCTCAATTGGGCTGGTGAAGATTTCGCCACTGGGCATGTTGTCGACGCCATCGGCATTAATAAAAGCCCGATCCTTGATAGACAGGGTCAGATCAACATTCGGGCCTTTCACAACAAGTTCCTCTTTCCCTGATAGCCAGTCCACATAGCGCTGCTGCTCGTCATGGATCTTACGCCATTCCCTTACCGGATCATCGGTGTCTGCGAACATAGTGGAGTAGACATAGTCCTCGAATTCCGCCAGGCTCATCTCCGCGTCCTGCGCGTGGGCGTTCGTGGGAAACATCGTGACCACCCACTTTAGTTCTCCAGTAGCAGCCCGCTCCATATACCGCTTCATAAGGTCAGCCTGCGCCTTTGCTACCCGGCCTTGTTTCGCTGGATCGATGCTGGTCAGAGCCTTTGTATTGGCCAGGCCGTAAAGCGAAGCCAGGCACTCAAATTCTTCAAAAGCCATTTTCATAACAGGTGAGACGAAGTCGAGTTGATCGTCGTTGGATTCGGAAAAGCGTATATATTGGCTTCCTGGGAAGGATGGAAAGAGATGCGGATACCCACCCGCGCGGAGCACCTCACGCTGGACCGCCAGCATCAACGTCTCACTTAATGTGCTGCCAATAACAGCCACACGTTCCTTAGGTTTCACACTCAGGCAGTACTCGACGATTACTTTCGCCAGATTTTCAACACGATAGTCGGCCATTCAGTTTCTCCTCCAAAATTATTTCAGTCACACCAGCAGGCTACACTTTAAACTCTCCTGATTCATAGAACTGTTCCCCATCAGCGAAGATTTGACCGCCTTCGCGCATATCACAGATCAAATCCCAGTGGATCGCGCTTTCGTTCTTCCCGCCGATCTCGGCGAAACCGAATCCGAGCGCCATGTGGATCGTCCCACCGATTTTCTCATCGAAGAGAATACTCTTAATGAAGCGGTTGATGCGTTTGTTGGTCCCGATGGCAAATTCTCCCAGGTAGCGCGCCCCCTCATCTGTGTCGAGCATGCTTATCAGGAAATCCTGGTTCTTCTCAGCGCTCGCCTCAACAACCTTACCCTTTTTAAATTTCAGCTCTACACCTTCCACCTCTCGTCCCTGGCGGATCGCAGGATAGGTGAAGCGCACCCAACCGTTGACCGCGTCTTCCACCGGGCTGGTGTAAATCTCACCGCTGGGCATATTCTTTTTCCCATCCGAGTTGATAAAATCCCGTCCTTCAATCGATACTTCCAGATCGACATTCGGACCTTTCACCGAGAGCAGTTTCTTGCCTTTCAACCAGTCCACGAGCCTTTGCTGCTCGTCGTGAATCTTGTTCCACTCAGCGACCGGATCATTCGTATCAGAGAATGTCGTACCGAAAACATAGTCTGAGAATTCCTCGAGGCTCATTTCCGCGTCCTGAGCCACGGCCCAAGTTGGGAACAGAGTGATCACCCAGCGCAGATCACCTGCAGCGGCGCGCTGCCGATAGATCTTTGTCACCTCTGTATATGCCCGCGCCCGTAGTTGCTGCTTCGCCGGATCGACGTTGCTCAAGCGGCGGGTGTTCGACTGGCTCTGGAGAACAACCATCACATCGAATTCTTCACGCACCATTTTGTCAAAACGATTGACGTGCTGGATCTGATCATCATTCCCCTCCGTGAAGAGAATGTATTCCAACGCTTCCGTCTCGGCGCGTGATCGCAGCCCTCCTAGCAGAACATACGGATACCCACCGGCCGCCAGCGCCTGGCGGTAGACCTCCTCCGCCAGCGGCAGCGCCACCGGTTGGGTGAGGATGCCGACATGATCCCCGGGTTTAACCTCGGTTGAGTAATGGACGAGGGTTTTGGCGAGGTTAGTCAATCGTAAATCAGCCATGGAGTGTTTCTCCTTAAGAATAGGACGCGTTACACAGGGAATCAGATTATAGTCCCACACATTCTACAACCGCCATCCTAAGTGGGTTCATGCATAGGGGTTAACGAAAATACCGATTGAAGTTTTCAGCCTTGGTTTTGGATGAAATATGGAAAGTTGCTCATGAATCTTATGGAAAACGACCGACCAGGTAGGATAATGACCTGAGGTTGATTAGACCCTACCATTCACCTTCAAGAACACAACCATCATTCAGAATAAGCTGTAATGAATAACCCGTGGTGCCCGCCGCATATTCGAAGGTTATCGTGATGAAAGTAGATTTTCCTGCTCTAATCGTGTTGTCGACGCCATCGACGCGATGGAGTTCGCCTTCTCCCTCGGCGTCGCCTTGCCAGAGCACGAACTCTCCCAGCTGTATCTGTTCGAGCAGGCCGTTCGTCAGCAGCGGCCAACCCGGACTTATATCCTCCAGATGAAAATCCTCACCGGCATTGTCGATCAGCCAGGTCACTTCATCCCCCTTCACACTCGGTTTGAAAAGCGCCAGCCCCGGGCATGAGCTGGATGTGATCGGTAGCGTCGGCGAAGTCGGGCTCGGTCCTGGCTCACTTGTGGCAGTGGAAGAAACCTCCGCCGAGGCAGTCTCGATGCCTGCTGTAGATGTCCCCTCATTCGCAGTGGGGGTGAGCACCGTTGACCCGCCGCCACCCAGACCGCGCACCACCACGAAA
>Ga0209345_10005190_pt1 | contig 12203 bp, 8 predicted proteins | sample Cruoilmetagenom7_FD_187294 | JGI IMG/M metagenome (GOLD analysis project Ga0209345, IMG submission 187294) | Oil polluted marine microbial communities from Coal Oil Point, Santa Barbara, California, USA - Sample 7 (SPAdes) (version 2) | ecosystem: Environmental > Aquatic > Marine > Oil seeps ...
TTTTAAAAAGCAAAACCTTGAAATAATCCACTATTACTGCCTGCCCTGTGGAATGCGAAGCTTGTTCCTCCGGGGCGCCTTTTACTCTTTAAAATCTACCAAACCTAACCTAAATCTGAGCGCCAATAATGTGTTATTTTTACGCGAACCCTTAGACAACCCCCATATCAAAAGAGGCGCTATTGGGGTACAAATTTAGGCCTGGCCCAATCGGAGGGAACCCCTTTACCGGGGGAAGTTTATATTTAGACCACAATTCAAACCAATTTCGGTCTATTTGTATGTAATAATCCACTGGCGGAGGTTGTTGTCCTGGCAGGTCTGAAAGTGCCTCCACACACCAACTGATCGGCCTGACAACCGCCCCACGGGACATAAAAAACTCCATCCCTTCGGTTGAGGACTTTACCGCCTCTTCTACAGTTTTAAATCCAAAAGGTTGCGCCATCTCCACTCCGCACACAAATCCTGGACATGCCGCCCCTTCCCCAAATATCTCGACCTGATCAAGAATCCCCTTATGCCATTGGTCCCTTCCAATAGACTTGCTCTTTCCAGGGCATATTATCTTAAAAAGATCCTTATCCCAAACCTCATAGTTGGACAACCGGCAGATATTTACCCTTTTGGCCGCCTCCTTCTCCTGTTCTATGGGCCAGGGGCCTGTCTGAATGACGATGGGCCACCGAGTACCAATTCTTTCTCTTATCGCATCTACAAATTGTATATAGAATTCAAATTCAGGAAGCCCTTGCAGGCTCTGGGTAATACTCCCTCCATTTAGATGAACTGAAATAGGTCTATCTTCTATAGGCACATCCTCACTAAAAAAGACATCCTCGCACCACTTGGCAACATGCTCGACCTTTTTGGGCTGGAGGGTTTTAACCTGCCCCAACTTTTTTTTCGCGGCGGCGTTCCTATTGATATCACAGAATTTGCATTCCTCGGAAGGTCCCCAATACTGGCATTGGCGGAAGATTATGAAATCGGCGTTAATGGGGCCAACCTCCCGATATAAGGTGCCATCCTCAAAAGATTTGTTCATTATTCCAGGTACCGGCCTGAAGGGCAAAAGCTCAGCAATAGGTGAGCCACTGTCTCTGTCACAAAGTTCTAGTTTATTCTCAATTAAATTGATAGAATAAGGAGAGTCCATATTTATCCTTGGCCTAACAACAATCCGTCTCAACTGGTATATTCCACCGATGATTTCAATAGTGTCAGGGAAAAGAACCGAGACATCCTTTCCTCCCATCTTCTCCACCTTCGTAAAATCCCAAGAAAATAGCTGGTAAACCTTCCTCATTTCTCCAGCGCAGGAATCTATGGTCTTCCTGGACAAATGAAAGCCTACCCGGAGCAGGTCTTCTTTGACGATCACCTCCTTCGGGACGTCGCGATATTTTTTGAATAACCCTTCAAGATGATCTGTCTGGGAATTGATCTTTTCCTGTAACATAATATCTCATCTCCCAACCCTCATACTCACAAAGATTTTAAAAAACCCCAGTTGTATGAGGCAAAATCTATCAGTAAATATCTTTTATTAAATCTTCAAGACCTACTCTCTCCAATGTTTCACGAGAGGGCTTTCCGGTCTTCTTGTCCCAGCCCATGAGGTCATAATATTCCATTACCATGTCCTTTAAATAAGGTGCCATTGCTATACCCTTAGCCTTGCCCTCTGTGGGAGCTTCTAAAAGCCTGGGAGAGACATTGAGATCATCCTCTGGGGTGAGGCCGCATCTCACATTGAATACCCTTTCCAAGTTCAAAATCCTCTCCCCGGTCAGGAGGTACTCATCCCGGGTGAAACCTTCCCAACCAGTGGCAGCCATTAGGGCCTCCGGGAGAATGGTGTTGATAATGCCTGGAATACTGCTAAAGGTAAACATACAGAGCCCTATCGAATCACCAACTACCTTATGCATAGCGGTTTGCCTTATGGCTTTGGACTTGCCCTCTTTTTCAAATAGGTGCTCGGGCGGGGTTCGTTCCGGATAGCCCAAATCCGGTTCGGCACCGAGCCCATCCACCCCTGATCCTTCAAATCTTGGACCTGCTTGAGCCAGTGCCAATCCCAAAAGGACGCTCCACTCACCAGCTCGCCAATCGTGGATATGCAATCCTCCAGCGCCTTTTATGTGTATTGCATATTTTGGGGCATCCCCCCCAATCCACTGGGCTGTTCTTACCGGGCCATCTGCCAAAACATTTCCAAAGCCCTCTCTTTTTACCACCTTATCGAGAAGGCTCAAAATCACATCCATATCACCCCATCTAAGCTCTAAACCATCTGCCTTTTCCTTGGTAAGAAGTCCCTTTTCATAACACTCAAAGGCAAGAGCCATGGCCAGGCCTACGGGGGCGTCCAGTCCTAGACGGTCGTAGAGGTCGGTTATATATTGAACCTCAGCAGGATCGGTAATCCCTACCATGGAAGCGGACGACTCTAAGGCCTCAGCGCCTCCGGAAAGGGTGGCTACTTTGCCCTTGTAAGGCCCATAGTTGATCTCTGATTTATAGGCGCAGGCAATGGGACAGCCAAAACAGGCATTAGGCGTAATCTTTAATTTCCCGGTGGCACAGGCCTTGACGTACGCGAAAGCCATCTGAGAACCCATATCAGGACTCAAGTAATTCTTTGCAGCACACATGGAGTGTTCAGCAAGAAAGGCATATAATCGAGTTACCCCTGCTTTGTAGAGCATCCCGGCTGGCGCTCCCGGCGCAAAACATGCCTCCCGCCATCCTTGACCCACCTCCAATAGCCTTTTTGAATCAGCAATGGGAATACCCATATTTCCGTAAACCGCGATGGCCTTCAGTTTTTTGGAGCCCATCATCACCCCGCAATCCCCTTTGGAGGCATGATGATGCTTATCGCACTGGATCAAGGCACCGGAGACGAGGTTTTCTCCCCCTTGACCGATGGCAGCTACACTAGCATCCTTTACTCCCAATTCCTCTTTTATAAGATCCTCGGTTTCGTGAGAATCCCTTCCCCAAATCTTGGAGGCATCCCTTATCTCCACCTCACCATCATGAATCCAGAGATAAACCGGTTTTTTTGAGGCGCCCTTGATGACAATCCCATCATAACCGGCAAACTTGAGATAGGCCCCAAAGTATCCGTGCCCGTGAGCCCTGGCTATTGTCTTCCCTGTCTGGGTATTAAAGTTGATCACCGCCCAGTCACAAGAGGCGGGCACTGGAAGACCGGTAAGGGGACCCGTCATTATGATAAGGAAATCATCCGGATCTAACGGTTTCAAATCAAAGGGTCTTTCATCATAAAGAAGCCTTGCCCCGATTCCGGCCCCTCCAATATACTTTCTTAACATATCTTCGGGTAAGGTGTCCTCATTAGAGGTTCCATTAGTTAAGTTCACTCTCAGTATCCTTCCTACGTATCCTCCCATCATTTTTGCCTCCTTATTTTTCTTGTGATGCGGCAAGGTAAGACTCCCTCATCCTTTCAGCCACTTTCAACCTTCTAGACGTTGAAATTTCATTGCTTTCACCATAATGTAAGGCGCCATACTGACATAGCCTGACGCACCAGGGGTCGCCCCCGCAGAGGTCACACTTTGCAGCAAGCCCATCCACCATAACTATGGCCCCAAAGGGGCAGGCATCAAGACACATGCGGCAGCCTGAACACTTAGATTGCTCCAGTTCTACTACACCTGTATCTTCATTTCGAAAGATGGCCTCCTCAGGACAGGCAGGAATACAGGCAGGAACCGTACACTGACGGCAGACCGTAGGACAATAGAAATACTCTTCATAAAAGGGTACTACACTGATTCTGGACTTACTCAGATTGGACTCTCCCTCCTTGATAGCGGAGCAACCCGCTTCGCAGGTCCTGCAAAAGACACACTCCTCGGCGTTAATCGTTAATACATTCATCATGTCCTCCTTTTATTATATTTAGTTTTGTCACAATTTTTGTCTTTTTGCACTCGGATATCTTCCATTTGATGGCGTGTAGTCTTTGTAAAATCGGGATATTCCTACGTTCGATTTCCTTTCGCGAAATATCTACTCCGGTTATCCTTCCTACCTCAAATAATAGACCGAGGGATCGGTCCCCGTCTCTGGCTTAAGCTGAAAACCATGCCTTTTGACTATTAATTGAGATACCTCACTCTCCGGGTCATCCAAGTCGCCTATATAGCGGCATTGAGTAAGGCACGCTTCCACACAGGCAGGTTTTAGACCTTGATCCAATCTGTGCATGCACAGGTTGCATTTCTGTACTACACCTGTCTGATGGTTCCATTTCTTTTCCATCTGAAGCTCGTAAGGGGTAGGACCTTGAGAGAAATAATATTTTGAATCCTTCTCACTCCAATAGTGACGAGCCTCATAGGGGCAAACCATCATACAGTATCTACAGCCAATACATTTGCTCTCATCAACATATACTATTCCATCCTCTCGCTGAATAGTTGCCCCGGTGGGACAGGCCGTTAGGCAAACGGGGTCCTTGCAGTGCATGCATAACTTGGGAAGGTAGGTTCTTCCTGGCATCGGATATTGTCCTTCTTCCTTCATCAGTAAATCTCCCCAGAAGATATCGGGAGGTGTTCCGTTTTCAACCTTGCATGCAATAACGCACGACCTGCAACCAATGCAGGCCTTAAGATCAATAACCATTCCCCATCTCATTGCCTTCCCTCTTTTTTATATTAAGGGTCGATAAGTACCCGTTAGAAGTAAGGAAATTCTAAACACAAAGCCTCCAACGAATTCCATAAATCCTGCCGCCGCTAAGCCGATGTTGGCTCCTTCCTCGCTGGGCGACCCGAAGTACAGATGGCAGCCGATAATTAAAGGGAGAATTAGACCAACAAAGGCAACCCCTCCTAAAAAGGCAGGGGCATACTTTCCAATAAGCAAAATTTTTGCACTTTCTTTGGCGCCTGAAACAGAACTTAGCATAGTCAAAAGATAGGTAAAGAGAGCAAAAATGACGAGAAACATCAACCCTATCTCAAGCCTTTCTAAGGCCCTCACTTCAAGAGTAGGGATGACTGCCCGGTGAGAAATGAACAAGATAAGTGAGGTCCCTCCCAAAAAGGAATAGATGAGGAAGAGGAGCGGTAGAAGGCTAGTATTCCAAAAGGGTATTGCAGGGGAATAGGCCATGGCAAATCCTGAATAAGTCATAACTGCCAGCGCAAAAAGGATGGTTAACACCTTTACTGCTTCCCCGAGCCAAGTCCCTTTTTGCCAAAGGGACACCAAAGGCAGATCAAAATGGGCGGTTAGATAGAGAAGTCCAAAGAGGAGAAAGCCAACCACAAAGAATAATCCCCGGCTGATCCAAGAGGTTGGACATGTTATAAAGACCCGCCATACCCTCAGAGGATGTCCCAAATACGAAAGATGAGCGCCTCCTTTCAGTATCGCTACCACCAGATACCCAACAATCATGCCTACGGTGAACTCAAAGTAAAGGGAGACAAGAAAGGCCCCAGCCCCTAAGCCTCCAAAATAAAAGGCAATGGCGATGAGCCATCTCCATTCCTTTTGCCTACCAAAGTCAACCACAGCAGGTGTAAATCTGTCCGGTCTCATGCTTAACAAACCCATGTCTACCCACCTTCCCTTTTTTGTGTTCTAAGCCTTATACACTTTGACCTTTGCATTCACATGTTCCCAATTTCCAGTAATTTTATCGATATGCTCCAGACCCAGGGGAACCAAGGTGTTGAAGTGAGGCCCCTTCCCGTAACCAACTCCACCTTTAGCCCAATGGCCAAAAATACTGGCAATAGCTAAGGTTTCCGGCTGTAAAGCCTCTGTTAGCTTCACCCTCGCCCTTATCTTCCCGGCATTCCAGCCTTCAATGAAAACCAAATCATCGTCCTGGATCCCCTTTTTTTGAGCGGTGCCTTTCTGCATCATGACCTTTAACAAGTACGGATCTCTTTCTTGTTGCTCTAAAAGGATAGGGTTATTAGGGCCCCGGCCATAAGAGGAAAGGACAGTGCGATAGGAGATCGCAGTCATATCATATTCTTTTGGTGCAACCTCTTCCAGGTAAGGCTTGAAGCAAGGAACGGGGAGGTAATCAGAAAAATCCCATTCAATCCCCCACTTTTTCTCTATTTCATGCTTATCAAAGAACTTTTTTAGGTTATCTCCAAATTTTTTAATCCACTCCATATAAAGCGGTATCCTTGCATTACCATAAGGTTGGTAAAGCTCTTCAGCCTTAGCAGGGCGAATGTTGCAGCCATTCTCTAAAAACCATTGGAAGTCCTTTTCTCCTTTGGTGGAATTTTCCACAACATGCCTTATGATCTCTTTGTAACTATATTTCTCATTCAGATTCAGTTGAAATGGCGGCTCCAAGCCATTCAAGGTGTTCAACCACCAGTTCATGCCTCCTTCTTCGTAGAGAAAACCCGCCCTTTCCGCCACCTCCATTAATACCTCTGAAAAATCGCGTAGGCCATAGAGGGGCTCTATCACCGGCTGGGCCAAAAATTTCCCTACTACCTCCCAGTGCCACTGCCCTTGAGTTACCCATCTTTCCAAAAAGGTAGACTCTGGGAAAAAAAGGTCTGCAAGCTCGGCTGTCTCTGAAAGATAGAGGTCGCAAACAACCACAAAGTGGGTTTTAAGTGCCTCAGCCATTTGCTTTTCATAGGCTCCCGAAAAGATGGGGTTCGTATGATGATAAATGCTGACTATGTCCTTGTCTGGAAGGCCAAACCTCTTAGGATCAGCTAAAGTTATAAAAGGGACATTGCCCGTAATACTTGAAGGGAAATACTCATTAAGGTCATAACGGGTAGGAGGCCAGGTCATGGGTGTAGGTTCTTCACCTTTCTCCAAAAGATGGATACGATTCCTTACCATCCCATCCTTATCAGCAGGAAGCAGTTCAGTCGAAATGGTTCCCGTCATTGTCATGTAAATGTCAATTCGCATGGCGCCTCCGGGGACGTCAAGGGCGCCAACAAGAATTCTCAGGGTATATAACCCTAGGGTGTCTAAGTAAGAGTGCCGATGAGCCTGGTGACCTCTGTCGGCAACTATAGCTACCGGCCTCAATGGATAGGTCTTTCCTTCGACTACAATTTTACTCCCTATCTGGGCATATTCCCCCCATTCGCGGGCAAGTTTTTTTATTCTATTTGATGGGACAGCAGTAATCTCTTCCACCCTTTCAGGGGTATAGTCTTTTGCGACATCCTTTAAGAGCTGAAAGGCTGGGGCTGTCTTTATTCCATCAATATTGTACGTCCCTCCCAGTGCGTAGTCTTTGATGCTTGGATCATCGAAGGTCTTTTCCTTTCCTTCTACATTATCCCAAATGAGGGGCTTTTTTGTATTCTTATCTCTGAGGTAATACCCGTCAGGAGCAATAAGATAGGGGGCATTGGTTTGGAGCTTCAAAAACTTCTCATCATAAATCTCGAATTCATTTACCAGGAGATTAATGATCCCCATTTGTAAGGCTCCATCTGTTCCCGGTCTGATCGGTATCCATTCATCCGCTTTGGAGGCGGCAGGGGTAAATCTTGGGTCTATCACTACCAGCTTCATACCCCTTTTTCTTGCCTCGGCCAGCCGCTCAGCATCCCTTCCGAGCCCTGCCCAACCTTCACCGGCATGGGCGGTCGCCCAGAGAATCAGATAATTGCAGTAACGATAATCATAAAACTCCCCAAAGGATCCATGGATAATCTCTCCCAACATGTGTTCACCGTTCCCGCAAGATACCCCACCTGTGGTCTGGTGCCAGCCCGCCTGTGGGGTCCCTAATGCATAGGCCCAGGCCCTATAATCCAATTCGCAGTGGTTATCCATTGATCCAAATCTTACCAGGTTTGGATTCTTTTCTCTGGCTTTTTTGATTTTCTCTGTCAGGATATCTATGGCCTCTTCATAGCTTATTTCCACCCACTCTGGGTCAATTCCGATACCCTTCTCTGGGTTGGTTCGCTTCAAGGGGGTACGAATCCTGTTGGGGTCATAAACCGTCATTATCATGGCATTTCCCCTGGGGCATAACCTCCCCTCATTAAACCCACCAGGAGCTCCGGCAATTCGTGTAATCACTCCATCCTCTACCAAAACACGAGTTTGACACCCATTGTAACAATTATTGCAGTAACTGGGTATCCAGACCTCTTTTTCTTCCATATAACCACCTTTCATTCCCTGTGACTTACCTTAACAGATCAAGTAATACCCTGTGATAAGAACTACTTTTGTCGAAACATGGACAGCAAAAGCATAGCCTTATTCTCCAGAGACCTTTTAACGTCCGCCAAAATGTAATTTCAGTTTATTTAGGGTGAAAAAAGCAGGGCGGCCAAGCCATTCGCAGTCACCGCCCGCGCCCAATAGACAGGTGGTACTAGCATGTGTCCGCTGTAAATCTAGATATGTCATGTTTGTAGGGGCCTTATTCCATTTTTTGTCAACAGGATTACCGGAATAGTAGACCAGCCATTCCCTACCCCTCTTATCGTAGCAAATGCTCCACAAAACTACATAGGTTTGAGGTTCAAGGAAAAGCAAAAAACGGGAGACAGGACTGGTAATTTGCGGGATACCTTCCAGGACCTCGCAATTTATTCTCTGCCAGAACTGATCACAGGCTCCAAGGTGCCTGTTTTTTTGCATCTGTGGTTGTTGGCTGGCATGGAACATGCCCAGCAACTCTTTTTTCCCATGATACTTCCATTTGTAATTGGTAGGCTTTCCCGAGAAGGCCTGGAAAGTATCCCACATAGTATCATTTCCCCCGTTGACTCTATCCCATCTCTGGGCCGTAGACATGCGGCGAATCCTTCTGAGAGCAGTGATATACATCCACATGTCATCCTGTTTATCAGGATCATCGTAACGGTAATCTAGGGTAAACGTCCCTTTCAAATCAGAGGGACTCAGGAAGCCGAAACTATGCAAGTACATGAAATTCCTAGGGTTTGGTTCGTAAAGCGGTTTAGGGTCCATGACCAACCTACCATCAAAAAAGAGCTGGAGATTCAGGGCGAGAAGCCATCTGGTATGCCCGTTTTTGTCGATAACCGCCTGTATGGTAACTCCCACAATATTGCCATAATTATCTCCCTGGAGGCGATTCTTTACCATATTCCAGATCATCTCAATTGGGTCTTTTGTCCCAGGAAATGGGATGCCTGCTTTATAATTCCGAAGATGCCCTTTCTCATCAAGGGATGCTGTGCCCTTGTACTTCTCAGTGGCCTCTATCCATTCTTTTTTCCCGTAAGGGATATATGGCGTTTCGTTTATCCTGAAATCGCCCCAAACCTTTGGGTTCTTAAGACATATTTCATAGAAGCCATCGCCTGGAAAAAGATCCCTGATCTCCTCAAGGCTGTTCCCTGTCTGGTAGCCCCATGACTTAATGATTTTCTGATTCTCAAATTCCGGCATGGCACCATCGACAGGAGCCACGATTTTTTCCGTAGGGTGCCACCACCCGTACCACTTGCCGGGATAATTTCCGGGCTCAGCAAGGATATTTTGTGCCCAGATCACCGGAATGGAAAACACAACTAGGACTACAGCCGAAAGAGAAAAAAAATTAGCCGATTTTTTCATTCCTAACCCCCCTTGCACATAAAAAGTTGGACCTATAAAAATTTAAGGTGCTGTGACCGTATCTGTCACAGTCATGGTTTAGGATCTTCTCAAAAAAAGGAGGAGATCTCCCCTTAACATCAACGAGCTTAAGAAGAAGTTTCCGAATGAAAATGCATGCAGACGCTTTTTTAAATACGTTATTTGGGCCAATGGCCGTAAAAGCCCTCATTAGCTATTGCCATAAGTCCTATTTAAGGTCTGACCGAAAAGTCCGTTCACACACAATTTTGAATGTTTAATTTTAAATGTTGAATTGAAAAAAGGAACAACTTCAATACGTTTATAATTCCAGCCCTGAATGGAGAGAATAATTTTCGGGGCTTTCGTTCAGGTACTATTTACCCTAACGTTGCATAAAACTTCGAACAAAACGTGTTAGAGTGCGTGAAATGTGCGTGTAGGCATGATTTTCCGGCCTGAAGTGTAGTTCACACTACATGAGGTTCAGAAAAGCATGACTACACGCGCAGTTCACGCACTACAGCACGAGTGAAACGGTTTTTGTCGACAGGATTTATGAAACGTTAGGGTTTACTCAAAAGTGCATCTGTAAAGCTGGGCACATATGAATGCTCACGGTGCAAGCGCCAATTTACAGTGACTACCAAAACGCCCTTGCACAGCGCCAAGCTAAGTTTTAGGACATGGTTGCAAGCCATCTATTACATCACAAATTCAAGTAAAGGCGTATCATCGGTAATTCTATCCAGATGGATTGTCGTTTCCCAGCCAACTGCCTGGAAAATGGGACATGCCATTGGCCAGATGATGATCCCGACACCTGAGTGCCTTTCGCTTACCGGAACTGTGGAACTGGATGAGAAATATTTCGGTGGAGAACCCATATCAGCAAGAGGTTGTTCGTAAACGTGGCAGAGGCCGGGTAAAGGTAGTAAACTTGAACTCTTCTTTTGACCTCGATCAAGGTATTACCTTCTCAAAATCGATCTCCAGGTCTTCCATCATCGCCATTGCCGGCGCCCTTCCCCCACCTGTAACTCCGGCACCAGGGTGCGTACTTGCCCCGGTCAAGTATAGTTTCTTGAACGGCATCCTGTACTGGCCGTAACCGGCAATAGGTCTGCTGGAGCTTTGCTGGCTGAGCGTGTAGGCAATGTGGCAAATATCTCCATGAACCATGGCAGGGTTGTACCGCTCGATTTCCAACGGGGTTATGTACCAGGGTTTTCCTATGATGTTGTCATCTCCCATGTTTGTGGTAATTTTCCGCAGCTCTTCCATCATCCCTCTGCAAATATCCTCCCCAATTTCATCCCATTTGGCAGGACCACCGTCCTTCAAATTATAGGGTGCGAAGTGGTAGAAATAGAGGCAGTGCTTTCCTTCAGGGGCACGTGTCTTATCCCAGAGGGTAGTACAAATCGAAACGGGTGAGTTGCTTTCAGGGATACCGTACCTGTAGTTGTCAAAAACTTTTAAGCCATCCTCTATGGTACCAGGCGAAATCTGTACCCACATGGACTCCTCAATACCTTCAATCGTATACTTGGGTGCCTCATGAAGGGACCAGGCACTGTTAAAAGCCGTAAATTCGGAGTGCTCAAGACGTTTCACCTTGTGTATAAACCCTTCCGGAAAGCTGGCCCCCGGAAACATATCAGGAAACATCTGCTTGATGTTCAGATTGGAGATAATCGCCTTTGTGGCATCTACCTCCTCACCGCCTTGAAGCACAACGCCTTTCACTTCATCACCAGAGACCTTGAAGCTCTCTATGGGACACTCGGTCCTCACCGTCCCGCCATAATCCTCGATGAGTCTTGCGAGACAGTCACTTAGCACTCCGGAGCCTCCTACGGGCACACCACCTCCATATTTATGAGATAAAGGAATAAAAACAAATAACATCAGGCCCGTCCCCTTTGCCTGGGGTGAGACCATTCCCTCTGCCACAAAACGCGTCATGGCAATCTTGGTATAGTCACTCTCAAACCACTCGTTACAAATATCCATGCCGCTGCACATTGAGGCCCTCAACAGTTCCCGACCCTCATCGCTCTCATCCATCATAGCTGCATATGCACCAAAGGGCGGGGGGGGGCTAAACATCCCCTGGGTAAACATATCCAGCATTTTTTCCGCCCATTCATAAAACTTGCGATAGGAATTCGCGTCGTGCTGCGAGAATTCGGCGATTGACTCGCAGGTTTTGTCAACATCCTTGTAAAATTTCATGGCCCGACCGTCAGGAAAGACAATCGATGTTTGAAGGTTAGGATAGATGTACTTCAGGCCATATTCGGATAAAAGCCCCAGTTCGTCATTCTTGATTAATGGATTTGCCTGAATCAACCCGTGCCAAGTGCTGCAATGGTCATGCAGGAATCCCGGCTCCCCCAGCTCTCTGGTAACAACCCCGCCACCTACCTTGTCCTGCCTTTCCAACACACAGACCTTCAGCCCTGCCTTGGCCAGATAGGCGCCACAAGTTAGACCGTTATGTCCTCCGCCGGCAACTATGATATCAAAGTTTCCTGCCATTTTTTCCTCCTTTAAGTTCATTTTGGCCCACAACTGGACGGTTATCTATTCCTCAC
>Ga0209345_10005191_pt1 | contig 12199 bp, 8 predicted proteins | sample Cruoilmetagenom7_FD_187294 | JGI IMG/M metagenome (GOLD analysis project Ga0209345, IMG submission 187294) | Oil polluted marine microbial communities from Coal Oil Point, Santa Barbara, California, USA - Sample 7 (SPAdes) (version 2) | ecosystem: Environmental > Aquatic > Marine > Oil seeps ...
CTTCCGATCTAGGGCTGGTGACGCCGCTTTTTTCCGACCCCGAGGTGGCGCTCGCGCGCTATCGCTTTGGGGCGGATGCCAGTTTCGACCGGGCCGCAGGCTGGCTCTATGACGGGATGGGCAAGGCGTTCGACGCCAACACCGCGCGGCTTGCCATCGTGGGCGATGATCCGATGCTGCTGGCGGCCGAAGACCCCGACAAGGTGGGGCGCGCCAACAAGGCCAATTCCATCGCCTATACACCCGCACGCGAGAGGATCACGAATTTCGATATCAACTGGAACATCGTTGCGTGGCCGGGCCGCGCCTGGGCGCAGCTCATGTTCCCCGACCTGCCGGCCGATGAGGCTGTGGCGCGTCTGGCGCAGGCGATCTTCGCCGCGTCCCGCGTGGATCACGGCGATCCGGTCGCAAACTGGGCAGATCACAACGCAAGGCTGCGTGAAAGGTCGGACTGGCTGAACGGGCAGGCGTTCCATGCGCTGCATTTCACCGGACCCGGCACAGATCTGACCGTCGGGCTGGCGGATGGGCATGAATGGATGGGCGGCGCGTCCCTGTCGCGCAACGGCATCGTCTGCAACCCGAACATCCCTTCCGAGGAGGTGTTCACCACGCCCCATGCGCTGCGGGTCGAGGGGCATGTCTCATCTACCAAGCCGCTGTCGCATCAGGGCAGCCTGATCGACGGTATCCGCGTGACCTTTGAAGGCGGGCGCATCACCGAGGCTCATGCCACCAAGGGTCAGGAGGTGCTGCGCAAGGTTCTGGACACGGACGAGGGCGCGCGGCGTCTGGGCGAGGTGGCGCTGGTGCCGCATGGCTCGCCCATCTCGCAATCGGGGCTGTTGTTCTACAATACGCTCTTTGACGAAAATGCCGCCTGCCATATCGCGCTGGGCCAGTGCTATTCCAAGTGTTTCCGCAACGGAGAGACGCTGACCCCGGCACAGGTCGCGGAACAGGGCGGCAACAGCAGCGCGATCCATATCGACTGGATGATCGGATCCGACCAGATCGACATCGACGGGGTCCACGCCGATGGCACCCGTGTCCCGGTCTTCCGCAAGGGCGAGTGGGCCTGATCTGCCGGGTCCGAAAACAGCCTCAGGGTGACGCAGCGACAACCTGAGGAAACAGGTTGCACCCGACAAAGCGTCGCAGGTATCCTGCCACCACCACCCGCAACGCGGGCGCTAAAACAACTTCAAGCAAAACGGGGGGCTGCATATGCTGACCCACCCGATACATAATGGGAGTCGATACATGTTTTCCAAATTTCCCACCTCCGCCGCTGCGCGGACGGGTCGCGCCATGCTCATGGCCGGTGCCGCACTTGCCCTGACCATGACAAGCGTCAGCGCCGAGACGCTGCGCTGGGCACGTGTCGCCGATGCGCTGACGCTGGACCCGCATTCGCAGAACGAGGGGCCGACCTCGACGCTGCTGCACCACATCTATGAAACGCTGGTCGGCCGTGCCACCGACGGCTCGCTGGAGCCGCGTCTGGCCACCGAATGGAGCATCAGCGCCGAAGATCCCACCGTCTGGGTGTTCAAGCTGCGCGAAGGCGTCAAGTTCCACGATGGTTCCGATTTCACCGCCGAGGATGTCGTCTTCTCGCTCGACCGTGTCCGCGCCGAAAGCTCGGGCTTCAAGGCGCTGCATTCCGCCGTGGACAGCGTGTCGATGGTCGATGAATACACCGTGCATGTGAAAATGACCGGCCCGTCGCCGCTCTATGTGCAGAACCTGACCAACACCTTCATCATGGACAAGGGCTGGGCCGAGGCGAATGACGTCGTGCTGCCGCAGAACTTTGCCGCCGGCGAGGAAAACTTCGCTGTCCGCAACACCAACGGCACCGGCCCCTACACGCTCGTGTCGCGCGACCCCGAGGTCCGTACCGTGATGGCCGCATTCGACGGTCACTGGGACGAAACCCCCGCCGTGACCGAGATCATCTATACCCCGATCGCCGAAGCCGCGACCCGCGTCGCCGCCCTGCTGTCGGGCGAGGTTGACGTGGTGCAGGACGTGCCCGTGCAGGACATCGCACGGCTGGAGCAGACCGACGGGATCAAGATCGCGACGGGTCCGGAAAACCGGAACATCTTCTTCTCCTATGACATGACCTCGGACAAGCTCATCTCGGCCAATGTGGACGACAACCCGTTCAAGAAGCCCGAAGTGCGCGAGGCGATGGCACTGGTGATCGACCGTGACGCGATCCAGCAGGTCGTGATGCGTGGCCAGTCGCAGCCCTCCGCCGCCCCCCTGCCGCCCTTCGTGAACGGCTGGACGGAAGAGATGAACGCCTATGGTCAGCCCGATTACGAGCGCGCCGCAGCCCTGGTCGCCGAGGCGGGTTATCCCGATGGCTTCTCGGTCGATCTGCACTGCCCGAACGACCGTTACCTGAACGACGAGGCGATCTGCCAGGCCATGGTCGGCATGCTGGGCCGCGCCAAGATCAACGCGAACCTGGTGTCGCAGTCGCGCAGCCTGCACTTCCCGCTGATCGAGAAGTGGGAAACCGACTTCTACCTGCTGGGCTGGGGCGTCCCGACCTTCGACAGCGCCTATGTCTTCAACTTCCTTGTGCACACCCGCGAAGACAGCTTCGGCAGCTTCAACGGCTCGCGCTATTCCAACCCGGAACTGGATGCGAAGATCGAACAGCTGGCGACGATGACCGATCTTGAAGCGCGCGACGCGCTGATCGCGGAAATCTGGGACAAGGTCATGGAAGACCGCGTGTTCCTGAACGTGCACAACCAGATGCTGGCCTATGCGATGAAGGACAACATCAATCTGGATGTTCACCCGGAAAACCAGCCCAAGATGACCACGGTCACCTTCGGGAACTGATCCGGCTTGATCCTTGCGCCCGTGCAGTCTATCGCTGCGCGGGCGTTTTGCTTTAAGACAGCAATGCTGACCAAATAGACCCTGGAAAAGGCGGTTCCTGCCATGCTGGCCTATATCATCCGACGAATCCTTCAATCGGTGCTTGTGATGCTGGTCGTGGCGCTGGTGTCATTCGCCCTGTTCCGTTTCGTGGGCGATCCGATCAACTCGATGGTCGGGCAGGAAGCCACCATTGCGGACCGCGAGGCGCTGCGCGAGCAGCTTGGCCTGAACGATCCGTTCCTGTCGCAATTCGCCACCTTCATCGGGCGCGCCGTGCAGGGGGATTTCGGCATCTCCTACCGGTTGCAACAGCCGGTGATGGAACTGATCCTGTCGCGCCTGCCCGCCACGCTGGAACTGGCGCTGGTCTCGGGGCTGCTGGCCTTTGCCTTTGGTGTGGGTTTCGGGGTCTATACCGCGCTCAAGCGCAACGGCTGGCTGTCCAACACCATCATGACCGTGTCGCTGATCGGCGTCTCGCTGCCGACCTTCCTGATCGGGGTGCTGCTGATCTGGGTCTTCGCGGTCGAATTGCAGTGGTTGCCCAGTTTCGGGCGCGGAGACACTGTTGAGTTGGGCAGCTGGACCACGGGCCTGCTGACCGCATCGGGGCGCGCGTCGCTCGTGCTGCCGGCGATCACGCTGGGCCTTTACCAGATGACGCTGATCATGCGCCTTGTCCGGGCCGAGATGCTCGAGGTGCTGCGCACTGACTACATCAAATTCGCCCGTGCCCGCGGCCTCAGCAATCGGGCCGTGCATTTCGGCCATGCCTTGAAGAACACGATGGTCCCGGTCATCACGATCACGGGTCTTCAGCTTGGCTCGATCATCGCCTTTGCGATCATCACCGAAACGGTGTTCCAGTGGCCCGGTGTCGGCGCGCTGTTCATCAACTCCGTGCGCTTCGTCGATGTGCCGGTGATGGCCGCCTATCTCATGCTGATCGCGCTGGTCTTCGTGATCATCAACCTGATCGTCGATCTGCTCTATTACGTCGTGGACCCGCGCCTGCGCGTGGACCGCGCCGCCACCCGCCATTAAGGAGCCGCTGCCATGAACCGCCTTGCACGCATGTGGGACAGCGACATCGCATGGTCCTTCCGTCATTCGCCCGTGGCCATCGTCGCCACGGTGGTGGCGCTGATCATCATCATGGGGGCGGTCCTGGCCCCCTGGATCGCGCCTTATAACCCCTTCGATTCTGCCTCGCTGAACCTGATGGACGGTTTCACCCCGCCGGGTGTGCCGAACCAGTTCACCGGTAACAGCTATCTGATGGGCACCGACAACCAGGGCCGCGACATCTTCTCGACCATTCTTTATGGCGCGCGGATCTCGCTTTTCGTGGGGTTTGCCGCGGTCGTGTTCTCGATGGTGCTGGGGATCGGTCTTGGCCTGCTGGCGGGCTGGCGCGGGGGCTGGGTAGACAGCCTTCTGATGCGGATCGCCGATGTGCAGCTGTCCTTTCCGTCGATCCTGATCGCGCTCTTGATCTTCGGCGTGGCGCGCGGGTTCATCCCGCCCTCCATGCGCGAAGAGGTGGCGATCTGGGTGCTGATCGTGTCCATCGGCCTGTCCGACTGGGTGCAATACGCCCGCGTTGTGCGCGGTGCCGCGATGGTCGAGAAGTCCAAGGAATATGTGCAGGCCGCCCGCGTGATAGGGGTGCATCCGACGCGCATCGTGCTGCGGCATATCCTGCCCAACGTCATGGGCCCGGTGCTGGTGATCGCGACCATCGGTCTGGCGCTGGCCATCATCGCCGAGGCGACGCTGTCTTTCCTGGGGGTAGGCGTGCCGCCCACACAGCCCAGCCTTGGCACGCTGATCCGCATCGGACAGCAATACCTGTTCTCGGGGGAATGGTGGATCATCCTCTTCCCCTCCATCGCGCTGCTGCTGCTGGCGCTGTCGGTCAACTTGCTGGGTGACTGGCTGCGCGACGCGCTGAACCCAAGGCTGAGGTAAGATCATGACCGAACCTCTTCTCTCCGTCCGTAACCTGCGGGTCGAGTTTCCCACCCGCCGCGGCATCCTCACAGCGATTGATGACGTGTCCTTCGACATCATGCCCGGCGAGGTCCTGGGCGTGGTGGGCGAATCCGGGGCCGGCAAATCCCTGACCGGGGCCGCGATCATCGGCCTGCTGGAGCCGCCGGGGCGGATCGCGGGGGGTGAAATCCTGCTGAAAGGCCAGCGGATCGACAATCTGGACGCCGAGGCGATGCGCAAGATCCGGGGCAAGCGGATCGGGATGGTGTTTCAGGATCCGCTGACCAGCCTCAATCCGCTCTACACCGTCGCGCAGCAGCTGATCGAAACGATCCGCACCCATGCCGATATCTCCGAGGCCGAGGCCCGCACCCGCGCCGTGGCCCTGCTGGACCGCGTGGGCATCCCCGCCGCCGCACGCCGGATCGACGACTATCCGCACCATTTCTCGGGCGGGATGCGGCAGCGCGTGGTGATCGCGCTGGCGCTTTGCGCGGAACCCGAACTGGTGATCGCGGACGAGCCGACGACTGCGCTGGACGTGTCGGTGCAAAGCCAGATCATCGACCTGATCAAGGAAATCTGCGCCGAACGCGGGGCCGCCGTGATGCTGATCACCCACGATATGGGCGTGATCGCGGAAACCGCCGACCGTGTGGCGGTGCTCTATGCCGGACGTCTGGCCGAGATCGGTCCGGTGCGCGAGGTGATCACGGCGGCAGAACATCCCTATACCGCCGGGCTGATGGGCTCCATCCCCACGCTGACGCAGGACAATGCCCGTCTGGTGCAGATCCCCGGCGCCATGCCGCGCCTGAATGCGATCCCGCAGGGCTGCGCCTTCAACCCGCGCTGCGAACGCGCCTTCGACCGCTGTTTCAAGGACCGTCCCGATCCGATCGACCGGGGCGACGGACGCAAAGTGGCCTGCTGGCTTTACGATGCCGCGGTCGCTGCCGGAAAGGAGAAGGTCAATGTCTGACGCATTGCTGAAGATCGAGCACCTCACCCGCTATTTCGACGTGTCCAAGCCCTGGCTGAACCGGGTGCTGGAACGCGAGGAGAAGCAATTCCTGACCGCCGTGGCCGATGTCAGCTTCGAGATCAAACGCGGCGAGACTTTCGCGCTGGTGGGGGAAAGCGGCTCCGGCAAGTCCACCATCGCCAAGATGGTGGTGGGCCTTCTGGGCGCGTCCGAGGGCACCATCGAATTTGACGGCCACCGCATGACCGGCACCGCCGGGGCCGAGATGCGCGACCTGCGCCGTCGGTTCCAGATGATCTTTCAGGACCCTTTCGCCAGCCTGAACCCGCGCTGGCGCGTCGGCGACATCATCGCGGAACCGATCCACACCTTCGGCCTGCTCAAAGGGGCGGATGTCACCAACCGCGTGGGCGAGCTGCTGGATACGGTAGGCCTGTCCGCCAAGGACGCCGAGAAGTTCCCGCATGAATTTTCCGGCGGGCAGCGCCAGCGGATCGCGATTGCACGCGCTCTCTCGTCCAAGCCAGAATTCATCGTCTGTGACGAGCCGACATCCGCGCTGGATGTGTCTGTGCAGGCGCAGATCCTGAACCTGATGAAGGATCTGCAGGACGAGATGGGCCTGACCTATCTCTTCATCAGCCATGACCTGTCCGTGGTGCGCCACATGGCAAACCGGATCGGCGTGCTCTATCTGGGCCGTCTGGTCGAGGTTGCGGATGGCAAGCGCCTCTTCACCGATCCGCAGCACCCCTATACGCGGATGTTGCTGGACGCGGTGCCGGATCTGGCCCTGTCGGGACGCCGTCGCAAACCGGTGGAGGGTGAGATCCCTAACCCGATCAACCCGCCGCCCGGCTGCGCCTTCCATCCGCGCTGCCCGCTGGCGATGCCGCGTTGCAAGGTAGAGGCGCCCCACCGGGTTGATACAGCCACGGGCTATGCCGCCTGTTTCGCACTGGAAACACAGCCCGCGTGATCCGGGCCAAGGCTGCGCCATTGGATATTTGAGGCAAGAAGAAGCAGGCGGCCGGTTCAGGCCGCCTGAGGCGCGCGGCGGATATGCGGCAGGGCCGCGATCACGCTGGGGCTGAGGTCCTGCGTCGTTGTCGCGGCATGGGCCAGAAGCCCCTCGCGCATCCGGGGCTCCCAGAACTCGTTGATATGCTTGGCGATGCCGTCGGACGGATCACCCGGCTGGGTTTCGAAGAAGGTCGCGATCTGGTTGGCCATGGCCACCAGTTTCTCGGCGGGGGACGCGGTCATTGCGGACCTCCTGTCAGGATGCGGGCGGGATGGGTGAATACCTGCGCATGGCCAGATTTGGCGCGGGCGGCCAGTGTGATGCCGGCGGTTTCGGCCAATGCCACGCCTGCGGTCGTGGGGGCCGAGGCCGCGATCAGGCAGGGCGCGCCGAACATCGCGCATTTCTGCACCATGTCGACCGAGACCCGGCTGGTCAGGACGATGGCCCCTGTTTCGGGCGCGATGCAGGCGCGCGCCAAGGCACCGCAGAGCTTGTCCAGCGCGTTGTGGCGCCCGACATCCTCTCGCGCGGCGACGATGCCCTGGCCCGGCAAATAGAACCCGGCCGCATGGACCGCGCGGGTCTCGTCATGCAAAGGCTGGACCGCGCGCAGCCCGTCCATCGCGGCCGTGATATCGGCAGGCGTCAGATGCAGATCGTCGGCGGGCAGGGGCGGCGGTGTCCGCAGCGCCTGATCCAGACTGTCGATCCCGCACAGGCCACACCCGACCGGCCCGGTCATGGCCCGTCGCCGGGCGGCCAGTTTCTGGGCGTGGTTGTTGGGCAGCCACATGCGCAACTCGATACCAGATGCATGGCGCATCACCTCGATATCGCCCAGATCCGCAGGACAGCAGACGATGCCCTCGGACAGGGAAAACCCGGTTGCGAAGTCCTCCAGATCCTCGGGCGTACCCATCATCACGGCCAGCGTGGTTCCGTTATAGACCAGCGCAAGCGGCACCTCTTCGGGCAGAGGGCGTTCGGTTGGCGGCGGTGCGGCCTGTGGCACCCGATGGGGCAAGAGAGGGCTGCGGCTCATCCCTGCCTACTCCGCCGCCGGAAGGATACGCCGCGACTGTTCGGCCTGAGCCGCATAGTCGCGCTGCCATTCGCTTGGCCCGTTGGACAGGGCCACCTGCACCGCCGTCACCTTGTATTCGGGGCAGTTCGTGGCCCAGTCGCTGTGGTCGGTGGTGATGACATTGGCCTGCGTCACCGGGTGATGGAAGGTCGTATAGACCACACCGGGCGAGACACGATCCGTCAGATGCGCGCGCAGGCTTGTTTCCCCGGCACGCGAGGCAAGGCGGACCCAATCGCCTTCCTTGACACCGCGCACCTCGGCGTCATGAGGGTGGATCTCCAGCACATCTTCCGGGTGCCATGCGACATTCCCGGTTCGCCGGGTCTGCGCGCCCACATTGTATTGCGACAGGATGCGCCCCGTGGTCAGCAACAGCGGGAAACGCGGCCCGGTGCGTTCCTCGGTCGCGACATATTCGGTGGTGATGAACCGCCCGCGCCCGCGCACGAAGCCATCCACATGCATGATCGGCGTGCCTTCGGGCGCGGTCTCGTTGCAGGGCCACTGGACCGAGCCTTTCTCCTCCAGCATCTCATAGGAGACACCGGCGAAGCTGGGGGTGGTCGCCGCGATCTCGTCCATGATCTGGGCGGGGTGCGTATAGGTCCAGCCCGCGCCCATCGCATTGGCCAGCAACAGGGTCACTTCCCAGTCGGCATAACCATTGCGCGGGGCCATGACGCGGCGCACGCGGTTGATCCGCCGTTCGGCATTGGTGAAGGTGCCGTCCTTTTCCAGAAAGGTCGATCCCGGCAGGAAGACATGCGCGTAATTCGCGGTCTCGTTCAGGAAGAGGTCCTGCACGATCACGCAATCCATCGCCGCCAGACCGGCCGAGACATGTTTCGTGTCAGGGTCCGATTGCAGGATATCCTCGCCCTGGATGTAGATGCCCTTGAACGTCCCCTCGACGGCCGCGTCCAGCATGTTGGGGATGCGCAGGCCGGGTTCGGCGTCGATGGTCACACCCCAAAGCTTCTCAAACACCGCGCGGGTTGCGTCGTCGGACACATGGCGATAACCCGGCAGTTCATGCGGGAAGCTGCCCATGTCGCAGGCCCCCTGCACGTTGTTCTGCCCGCGCAGCGGGTTCACGCCCACGCCGGGGCGGCCCAGGTTGCCGGTCATCATGGCGAGGTTGGCGATCGCCATCACGGTGGTCGATCCCTGCGAATGCTCGGTCACGCCCAGCCCGTAGTAGATCGAGCCATTGCCCCCCGTGGCGAACAGGCGCGCGGCGGCGCGCAGGTCGGCAGCGGGCACGCCGGTCAGCATCTCGGTCGCCTCGGGCGCATGGCGCGGGTCGCTCACGAATTCCGCGTAATCGGCGAATTCCGCCCAGTCGCAGCGGGTGCGGATGAAGTCCTCATCCGCCAGACCCTCGGTCACGATGACATGCGCGATCGAGGTCAGGACGGCCACATTCGTGCCCGGCCGCAGCGCCAGATGATGCGAGGCCGCGATATGCGCCGATTTCACAAGATCGATCCGGCGCGGGTCGATCACGATCAGCTTCGCGCCCTGCCGCAACCGCTTCTTGAGGCGGCTGGCAAAGACCGGATGGCCATCCGTCGGGTTCGCGCCGATCACGATCACCACGTCGGTCTGTTCCACGCTGTCGAAATCCTGCGTGCCCGCCGAGGTGCCGAAGGTCGTCCGCAACCCGTATCCCGTGGGCGAGTGACAGACCCGCGCGCAGGTGTCGGTGTTGTTGTTGCCAAAGACGGCGCGGATCATCTTCTGCACCAGATAGGTCTCTTCATTGGTGCAGCGGCTGGAGGTGATCCCCCCGATCGCCTGTTTGCCATGCCTCGCCTGAATCTCGCGCAGTCGCGTGGCGGTAAAGCCGATGGCCTCCTCCCAGCTGACTTCGCGCCACGGGTCCTCGATCCGGTCACGGATCATCGGGTTCAGGATGCGGTCGGTATGGCTGGCATAGCCATAGGCGAAGCGCCCCTTGACGCAGGAATGGCCCCGGTTCGCCTTGCCGTGCTTATAGGGCACCATGCGGACCAGTTGATCGCCGTTCAGTTCCGCCTTGAAGGAACAGCCCACCCCGCAATAGGCGCAGGTGGTGATGACGGACCGTTCCGGTGTGCCCAGTTCGATCACGGATTTTTCCTGTAGCGTCGCCGTGGGGCAGGCCTGCACGCAGGCCCCGCAGGATACGCAATCCGAAGTCATGAAATCGTCGCCCGCCGCCCCGGCCGAGACGCGGCTGTCAAAGCCACTGCCGGTGATGGTCAGTGCGAAAGTGCCCTGCACCTCCTCGCAGGCGCGGACGCAGCGGGAACAGACGATGCATTTCGCCGGATCATAGGTGAAATAGGGATTGCTATCATCCTTGGGGATGTAGTTCGGGTTCGCCTCGCCGTTCTGACGTGGCTGAAAATGATTATCCACGGCCTCGTATCGCACATCGCGCAGGCCGACGGCCCCGGCCATGTCCTGCAACTCGCAATCGCCATTGGCCGAACAGGTCAGGCAATCCAGCGGGTGATCCGAGATGTAAAGCTCCATCACCCCTTTGCGGATCTTGCGCACTTTGGACGATTGCGTGTGTACGACCATGCCTTCGGTCACCGGCGTGGTGCAGGATGCGGGCGTGCCGCGCCGCCCCTCGATCTCGACCACGCACAGACGGCACGATCCGAAAGCCTCGAGACTGTCGGTGGCGCAAAGCTTCGGCACCTGAATGCCCGCCTCGGCGCTGGCCCGCATGACAGAGGTGCCTTCGGGCACGGTCACGTCGAAGCCGTCGATCCTGAGCGTCACCATCGTCGTGGACCGCGACGCGGGCGTGCCCATGTCGCGGTCGTCTTGAGGGGACTGTTTCGGAGGCAGGATGAAGTCTTTCATTCGGCGGCCTTTCTGGTGGTCGCGAAGTCATCGGGGAAATGCGTGAGGGCGGACATCACGGGGTAGGGGGTGAACCCTCCCAGCGCGCAAAGGGAGCCGTCCTTCATTGTCTCGCAGAGGTCTGTCAGCAGCGGGATCGCATCCACGTCGCCACGGGCGATCCGGTCCACGGTTTCCACACCGCGCACCGCGCCGATCCGGCAGGGGGTGCATTTGCCGCAGGATTCCACGGCGCAGAATTCAAAGGCGAACCGCGCCATATCAAGCATGTCGGCGGTCTCGTCGAAGACGACGACACCCGCATGGCCGATCAGCCCGCCCTGACCGTCGAATTCCTCGTATCCGAAGGGCGTGTCGAACTTGCTGCGCGGGAAATAAGCTCCGAGCGGCCCGCCTACCTGCACGGCCTTGACCGGAAGACCTGTTCTGGTGCCCCCCGCGATATCATCGACGATCTCGCCAAGGGAAAGACCGAAGGCGGTTTCGAACAGCCCGCCCTGTTGCACGTTGCCCGCGATCTGCAAGGGGATCGTGCCGCGTGACCGGCCCAGCCCGAAATCGCGGTAGAAGGCGGCACCCTTCTCGAAGATCACCGGCACGGTGGCCAGAGAGATCACATTGTTCACCACCGTGGGCTTGCCCATGAACCCCTCAAGCGCGGGCAAGGGCGGCTTGGCGCGCACCACGCCCCGCTTGCCCTCCAACGAGTTGAGCAGCGAGGTTTCCTCGCCGCAGACATAGGCGCCTGCACCCACGCGAATTTCCATGTCGAAGGCGTTTCCGGTGCCCAGAACGGATGTGCCCAGCAGGCCACGCGCACGGGCGATGTCGACCGCTGCGTTCATGACCTCGATCGCATCGGGATATTCCGACCGCAGATAGACGAAACCCTTGGTCGCCCCGACGCCCAGACCCGCGATGATCATGCCCTCGATCAGGGTGAAGGGATCGCCCTCCATGATCATGCGGTCCGCGAAGGTGCCGCTGTCGCCTTCGTCGGCGTTGCAGACGATGTATTTCCGGTCGGCTTGTGCCTTCCGCACGGTGTCCCATTTGATGCCTGTGGGAAAACCCGCGCCGCCACGCCCGCGCAACCCGCTCTCGGTCACCTCGGTCACGATCCCGGCGGCGTCCATCGCCAGTGCCCGACGCAGGCCGGACAGGCCGCCATGCGCCTCGTAATCCGCCAGTGACAGCGGGTCGATCACGCCGCAACGGGTAAAGGTCAGCCGGGTCTGCCGCGCCATCCATGGCAGGGCCTCGACCGGACCCAGCGCCTTGGGGTGCGCCTCCTGCGCATCGAGGATCATCGCCACATCCGCAGGCGTAGATC
>Ga0209345_10005192_pt1 | contig 12194 bp, 13 predicted proteins | sample Cruoilmetagenom7_FD_187294 | JGI IMG/M metagenome (GOLD analysis project Ga0209345, IMG submission 187294) | Oil polluted marine microbial communities from Coal Oil Point, Santa Barbara, California, USA - Sample 7 (SPAdes) (version 2) | ecosystem: Environmental > Aquatic > Marine > Oil seeps ...
GGGCGTGCCCATCATTGGGTACGACACCACTGGTGACGGTCTTGCGGATGTTTCTTACACCCAAGCACAACCTCCAGGGTCCACACCCGTCCCGTTCAACGGATACGGCAAAATCCGGATCAGGCACGATCCGAACATGCGCCTGCCATCAGGCTTGATGCTGCCATTGTCCATGCCGCCGGTCTCCGGAAGCTACCAGGAAGGATCAATCCATTGATCACCACAAGACAAACCTCCAAACGAGTCGTATCTCGCCGAAATACTCGTGGTTTCAGTCTGATCGAAGTCCTCATCGCGATGACGATCACCTCCACGCTCCTGACCGCAACGATGGCGGCGCTCGACGCGTCGTTCAAGAGCTACAAGGTCACCACCGAGGGTGCATCAACCAATGTGGTGGCGCGCATCGTGATGCAGCGGGTCACCTCGATGGTTCGGACAGGTGAGGACTTTGGGCCGTACCCGGTGAATCCGATCTCGACACCGAATATCGAATCGAACTGGATGGAGTTCGTATCCTACCGTGACCCCGCGACGGGGAACCATCGTGTGACACGACTTGAGCGCCGGGACGGCGATGATGGCACCGGTCCGTTTGAGCTCTGGTATGTTGTGAGCAGCTTCGAGGGCGGCGACTTTGTGTCCAGTTCCGAAGCACCGCTGCTGGTTGGGCTCAATAAGGTGCAGTTCAGCATGGAATACGATGTCGGTCCGAAGCTCCGCAGAGTAACGGTGGACCTGATTATTCAGCCCGACGATATCCAGGATGTCGCGATCAGCACCAAGCTCGAAGTCCCGACGATCCGTTTGATCGCGAGCGCTTCGCCTCGCCAGTTCGACGAGTAAGGACTGCTGGATTCACGATTCTTTATACCCATTGGGATGCGATTTCATCCACGCATACGCGGTCGAAACGATCTCGTCGAGATCTGTAAACTCAGGTTCCCATCCAAGTTGGGATCGTACTTTGGTGGATTCGCTGAACAATGCAATCGCGTCCCCATCGCGTCGGGGTGCATCTTCGATCACAAAATCAACCCCCGAAACCCGCCGGACCGCATCGAGCACCTCACGGACCGAGTACCCCTTCCCGATCCCGATGTTGAACGCTTCGGACTGACCGGGTTGGACGGTGTTCATCGCGAGCACATGCGCGTTGATGAGGTCGTTCACATGGACATAATCGCGGATGTTGGTGCCGTCGGGGGTGGGGTAGTCGGTCCCGAAAATGGTCATGGATGCTCGATGTCCCAACGCGGTGTTGATCGCGACCGGGATCAGGTGTGTTTCGGGTGAATGATCTTCGCCGAGTATCCCCGCTGGATCCGAACCCGCAACATTGAAATACCGGAGCATCGTCAGCGCGATGGGGGTGTTGTCCAGTTCGCGTTTTTTCGCGTAGTCGATCAGGATGCGCTCCATGTGGAGTTTGGTTGAGCCATAGGGGGAAGTGGGGTGCTGGGGACAGTGTTCCGGGACGGGGATCATGTCTTCTGGAGGATTTCCATAGGTGGCGCAGGAGGACGAGAAGATGAACCGGGAAATCCCGCGACCGTCGTGTGCCCGGTCACACGCTTCGAGGAGTCCGATTCCGCTCGCGATGTTGTTTTTGTAGTACCACAGCGGCTGCTCAACGGATTCCCCGACATACGCGAGCGCTCCGAAGTGCAGAACGGTGTCCAGATGATGGGTATTGAGCGTTTCAAGCACGATCTGCGTATCACCCAGATCCGCGTTCACAAACCGGAACGAATCGGGGTACGAGCCCAAGAGCAGATCCATCGGCGCTTGGTGTCCGCGATGGAGGTTATCGAGCGCGACGACGAAGTGACCATCTTTGAGCAGCCGCTGGCATGCGTGTGAACCGATGTACCCTGCGCCGCCTGTGACCAGTATCTTCATGACTGATTCTACGCGTTGGCAGGGTTGAAATCCGATTGCAGATAGAACCGCTGGGGTGAAATTCGGGTGGCACAATACGGTACAATGGATGTCGGCACCCGATCCCGGGGTCATTGCAGGAGCGCAGACTTTCATGGCGGAATCATTTGGTAGCGATTTTAAGCGTTTCTTCGGCAAGGGCCTTGCGATTCTCCTGCCCACCGCCGTCACCCTCTGGCTGCTCTGGCAGGCGCTCGGTTTTGTCTACAGCAATGTCGCCCAGCCCATCAACCGCGCCACGCGCCTGACCGTCATCTGGGTAGTGCCCCAGGCGCTGAGCGAGGAAAAACTCCCCGAATGGTTCAGCGTCACCAACGAAGAACTCGCACAGGCGCGGGTTGCGCGAGATGTCAGCAAAGGCAAAATCTCGGATGCGGCACTCCGAAGAGAAATCCGAACACAATACCTCAGCAAGTTCTGGAACGATCACTGGTACCTCAACCTCTCGGGCTTCATCGTTGCGATCATGCTGATCTACCTCTCCGGCGTCCTCCTCGGGAACATCGTCGGTAGAACCATCTACTCTCGACTCGAACGACTCATCACGCAGATCCCCGGATTCAAACAGATCTATCCGCATGTCAAGCAAGTCGTTGACATGATCCTCGGCGACAAAAAAATGGCATTCTCCAAAGTCGTGCTCGTAGAGTACCCAAGGGAAGGGATCTGGACCGTCGGATTCCTGACCGGGAACTCCATGCGACAGATCGATAAATCCGCTGGTGGCACAGTCGTTTCGGTCTTCGTCCCAACCTCCCCGACCCCTTTCACCGGGTTCACAATCAATGTGCGCAAAGAACAAGCGATCGAGATGAGCATGTCCGTCGAAGAAGCGCTCCGGTTTGTGATCACCGCCGGCGTGCTCGCACCCGGTGAGGAGGTCGATCCGAAAATCATCTCCTCGAACCCAGATCTGATCGCAAAGCTCGCGAGTGATGAACTGGAACCAAACTGAAGAGTGCGGGTTCCCGCTGTGATGCCTGCCGCAGGTAGTATTGCCAAGCAGTGATTGAGCCAAGCTCTGAATGATCATTTGCAAGACCACCCGAAAGACCAGTTGGTGCGTATCAGCACTGCGACTATAAAAAAAGCCTGTCCAGCGTTTGCACGCTGGACAGGAGAGTCCTCACACTCGTTAGTCCATAGTTTGTAAGCATGCCCGGATCATGCGTCGTGTGAGAAACGGGGCCCCGCGATCAACCGCGGCGACGGCGGGCGGCAAAGAGCCCTGTCATTGCCAGCACGCCGGCTGACCCTGGGGTTGGGACGACGCGGAACACACTGGTCGCGTATGGGTAATCGCCGGTCAGGTCATCACGGTTTGCGAATGCCCAGTTATCCATGTTGAGGGTGAAGTTCACAGCGTAGAAGCCGATGCTGTCGCCGTTGGTCTGATTTTCGGTGATCTCAAAGATCGCGGTGATGGTGCCGCTGACACCGACAGGCTCGTTGGTGGATTCGATGATTCCGGGTGCGGTCATGACGCCCTCGAGACCTGTAGCAGAGATGTTCATGGCGTAGCTGTGCCAGATCCCGCCGTCGTTGAGGTTGTCGTATGCCGAGAGACGCGCGGCATCCGCGGCGCCAGCGCCGACACCTTCGACGCTCATGTCGAACTGTGTGTAGTGGGTGCCATTGAAGGTGTTGAAGTCCATCGAGACGCTGGTGTCGGTGGAAGCGTCGTCATCGTAGAGCTGCATGAATCCGGCGCCGGTGTTGCCGGTGCTGTTGCCCCAGCCTGCGGTGCCGCTTTCGTGGGTGGTGTACCACCATGAGCCTGACATGTAGTTGAAGTCGGCTTCGGTTGAGTCGTTGTTGGCGACATAGAGCGACAGATCGCGGTTCATGATGTTGAGGGTTTCGATGCTATTGGAGTTGGATTGAGCATCGACGAGTGAGCCGTAGCGGGTGATGGTGCCTTCGTATCCGAAGCGGTCGGTCGAGACCAAGCCCCCGTCGGCCGCGATGGTCACGCCGGCGGTGAGGGTCAGGAGTGTGGTTGCTGCGATGGTTGATGTAGCTTTCATATTTATATCTCTTTCGTTTTGGGAGGCTTGTGAGGAGGGCTGATCCGCTGTTCCCATACCAGCGAAGCCCGAATTCCACCGGGTTCATTTCTGAACCCGGCGAGGTGTTTCAATACTGTTGATTACGCGCGACGACGACGGGTCGCTGAGATTCCACCAAGACCGAGCAGAGCGAGTGCTCCAGGTGCTGGGACGGTGATGCCTGCGAAGATGAAGTCGGGATCCGATGTGTCTGGACCGGTGTCGGTGTTCTCGATGTAGATTGTCGAGATCGTATCACCGAGCTCGAAACCGAGCGAGAAGAGATCGAAGACCAGCTGGTTCGCGTCTTCAGCAGATCCGTCTGCGCCCATGCCTGCCCAGTAGTTCGTCGCGGTCGCGGCGGACGCTGCGATGATTCCTCCGCCGTTGATGCGGATGTTGAAGCTCAAGCCTTCTGGATCGACAGATGTGTAGCTCGAGATTTCGTGGATGACGAGTTGGTTGGAGGCGGACGACAGTGTGAAGGGGGAGCCATAGTTGAGCTGCATCCAGTCTGGATCGACCCGGTTATTGAGCGAGACCTGGTCGCCTGGATCACCGCCGTACTGACCGGAAGCGAGTTCACCGAGGGTGTACCCATCAACACCCGCGGCTTGGTCCCATTTTTTGCCGGCGAAGGCGACGGTTGATCCGGCGTCGTCGCGGTAGGTGACTGAAGCGCCGTCGAACTGATTGAGCTCATACGACAGGCCGTTGATGGTGACCAGCGATGCGGATGCGGCGCCAGCGGTGAGTGCGAGGAATGCGATTGGAGTGATTGTTGTTTTCATTTGTCTTTCCTTTGTCAGTGTCAGGGGAAGGTGTGAGGAGTGGGAATTCGCTGTCCCCTAACAGCGGGTCCCAAGCCCATCGGATTCCTTTCGGAACCCGATGAGGTGTTTCAGATTTGATCATGCACGCCGGCGACGGACTGCCGCCAGTCCACCGAGTCCAAGGAGTGCGGCACCAGCTGGTGCGGGGACAACCTCGACAACGATGCTGCTTCTTCCGATCTCCGCAATAGAGTCGGACAGCACCAGTGAAACCGAGTACTCCCCTGAGGCATCCGGATCGAACGCGGCGTATCCGGTAGCATCGATAATGGTTGGGATGTCAACCCCCCAGAATCCGAACCCGAGGTTCTGGCTATCGCCACCTGTTGGAGATGCGATCGAGTTGGCTGCGAAGAAGTTGGTCAGATTCAACTCAACGAAGCTGGTCTGCCCGAACCCTGGGTCGAAGTCGACAAAGAGGGAGAGGTTATAGTTTGTAGGGAGCGCATCCTGAGGGAGCGCAAATCCGAAGTCGATGTTCCACGACGCGAGCCCATCATTGTTCGGGGAGCCGGCATTGGCGAAGTAGCGACCGCTTCCGTTTGTGGTCAGGTCACCAACATAGCGTTCTTTCGCTTTGAGCCCCAGCTCGATATTGCCAAATGAGTCGCTTGTGCGGAGGATGCTGTAGTTGGTGTTCAAATTCCCGTCACCGAAGGGCATCTCGACGCCGAACGCGTTGAACGACGCTTCGTGGTCAAGGGGGATTCCGGCCATCGCGCTGCCTGCGCAGAAGGAAAGGAGTGTGATTGTTGCGACGGTTGCTTTCATGTGAGTCTCATTTTCATTCTGGGAGTTGTGTGTGAGGAGGAGGTCATCTGTTGCTCTCAAAGCAACAGGTCCGAATCCCATCGGATTCCTTTCGGAACCCGATGAGGTGTTTCAGATTTGATCATGCACGACGGCGACGGTTGGCGACCAAGCCACCAAGGCCGAGCAGGGTGAGTGCACCGGGGGTCGGGACTTGGAAGCCCGAGACCACATAGCCTTCAGCACCTGAGACATAGTTGCTCAGCGTGTCACCGAACACCCAGGTGAAGCCATAGGCGTCGTTTGTGCCAAGCTCGCGAGGGGCACCCGTACCAACCCCGTTCCCACCAGCGATGTAGCTGGGGGGTGGAGGCGCGATCATCAGTCCAGAAAGATCAGCAAAGGTCAGGGGGCCAGAGTTTCCGATCAATGAGTGAACCCATGAGGTTCCGTTGCCTGCGCCGGTAGTCTCGTATACCTTGGCAACTTTGTCGGAGAGGTCTGAGAAATCCAGGTCGTAGCTGAAGCTGCCGTTCCCGTGATCAATCTTAAGTGCTTGGAATGCGCCGTTGGAGGGCTCATTGGCGATGACGGCATAGTTTCCAATCCCGTCGGTGACCCAGATGTTGAAGTATGGAGCGACCGCTGGGCCTGTGCCACCTGTGAAGCGTGTCGAGTCATCGTGGCGGGTGATCTGGAGACCATTGATGTCACCGATGCTTGAGCCGTTGATGCCGTTGGATCCCAGACCGGCTTTTTGGCTGCCTTCGCTGATCACAAACTCGATCGCTGGTGTGCTGTAAGCATTGTTGGCCAGAATATCCGGGGAGCCGTTCGCTCCGTCGCGGATCACGAACGAGCTGAAGTCCGCGGATGCGGTGCCCGCGGTGATTGCGAGCAATGCGATTGTGGTGATGGTGGTTTTCATGCGTGTTTCCTTTACTTATTCCGATGGGGTGTGAGGAAGGTGTGATCCGCTCTCCCGGATGAGCGGCACCGAATCCCGTGTGCAGTCTTTCGAGTGCACACGAGGTGAATCAGAAGTGATTACGCACGACGACGGCGGGTTGATACGAGGCCGCCCATGGCCAGCAGCGACATCGCGCCGGGTGTGGGAACCTGGTAGGTTCCGAATGGTGTTGCGATTCCGGTTTGCTCGGCGTTCATATCTTCCACAGAACCGACGGTCCAGTTGCTCGCGGTCCAGACTGCGCCTTCTGGTCCGGTGCCATCGACGCGGTACATGTAGGAGTCGGCGTAGTAGCTGGTGCCGTCTGCTTGCCAGACCTGATCGAGGACGGCTGAACTCGCATCAAGGATCTGGAACCCGTCGTTCCCGTTGCCGGTGACATTGCCCATACTGAAGGTGTTGGCGAAGTCGCCGCTGTTGCCGAAGACCGACTGGAAGCTGGTGAGTCCTGAGGCGCCGTTGCCGACAAGGTAGACGAACGAGTCGGTGATTGTCCCCAGAGCGTCCATGCCACCTGCGGCACCAAATGCGTTGCCATTGGATGAGCGGAAGAGATCAAACCCTGTGAAATCAACAGTTCCATCGACATAGAGTTCGATCGCTTTGGGGTTCCCGCCCGAGAGATCGCCGTCGATGATCCCGGTGATGATCACATCAGCGCTGGCGCTCCCTGCGATCGCGGCGATGAGTATTGTGGAAAGAGAGTTGTACGATTTCATCTAAGATCTCCTGATCAGTTCGGTGGTTCGATGACGCTTCAAGATGGAGACTTCAAAGGTTCTCAACTTGCCAATCTTTTTTGGTGATCAACAAGTATGAGAAAGTTTGAAGCCTGTGCGAATCCCGCTGAGCATGGGTTGACGCCCAACGAGTGTGAGGAGAGAGAATTCTGGTTATGAATCTCGGTGGGTGCCGCTAAACACCCAACGAGTGTGAGGAGAGAGAATTCTGGTTATGAATCTCGGTAGGTGCCGCTAAACACCCAGCGAGTGTGAGGAGAGAGAGTTCTGGTTATGAATCTCGGTGAGTGCCGTTAAACACCCAGCGAGTGTGAGGAGAGAGAGTTTCGTTTCGAATCCCGTTGGATGTCGTTGAACACCCATCGAGTGAGAGAGGTCAGTTTGGGCTCAGCGTGAGGCATCCGTTCAGGTAGGAGAACGGGCTCCGGCTTTCTTCGGATCGAGCACAGTGTCCTCGGGTGTCAAGCTCCGAGTTGATCCTGCGTTTGAGTGAGGCGTTCTTTGCTCCACGGATCGCGAGCATCAGGAGGGCTTCACCCGAGAGTCTGGACATGTCCTGCTGGTCATTGCGTTGTTGTGTGGTGTTCATCTTCATCATTCCATTCCTTTGCTCATCTTGTGAATCCGTCGTGAGACTCGCCGTACTCTCGGGGAAGGCCACTGAGGTGGGCTCGAACACTCTGGACCCTGTGGGGTGCATTCCGTGAACGCTTGCTCGCGATGATCCATCCAAGAAGACAAGTCACTTGCCGAGGTCAATGCCTGGGCTCCAAGCGAAGCCAACGATTGTTCCAGCATCGGTGAGACGCAAGGCACATAGCACGCGACATGATCAACCGACTGCAACGCGGCGAGTCGTTGTATGAGATCCGGGGCTGTCCGGATTGGTTCTGTGTACTCAACGCACACGCGTTTGGGTTCCATCGCGACACACGCATGAATCCCGCGTGTCGGATCAACACCTTCAAGAATCGGCCAGCCGTGATTTGCCGCCAATGTGCGAAGCTCATCGGAGCATCGCCCATGACTAAGCAGCAGGCCTGTGTTTGATTGGTGTGGAGTTCTTTGCATGAGAGGAGACATTGCAACCTCCGTGCCAAACTTTTGGCAGCTTGTGCATCAAGTGCGAGTAAAGAACACCCTTCATGCCATTCATATACACTATTTTTGTAGGGTCATCGGAGCGAAACTTGATCTCGATGATTGTTTAGACAGACCATGTCACAGCAGGTCACACGCTTGCACACGCATCCATCCAGATGTCACACGCAAGGTCACACTTAGGTGTGACATCAACGGTCTCATGCTCTAGCCAACACAAAAAGACAAAGAAAAAGATCACCGAAGTGATCTGAGTCTGCAGAAAGATTGATACGGAATAATCAGACCTGTTGAGAACTCGATCCGCGTGCCTCGACATCGATCTTTTCAATCATCCGATACAGATGCCGACGACTGATCCCCAACAGCTTGGCCGCTTCGGTTTTGTTGCCATCGCAATCTCCGAGTGCCACCTGCACGCTCCGCGGTGTGGTTCTTAATCCGGCGGGCTCTGGTCGATACCCCGTGGCCACGCCTCGGACACGCTGCGGGAGCGTGTGTTCTTGGAGGCATTCCCCACGAGAGAGCACCAGCGCACGCTCGATCACATTCCCCAGCTCGCGAACATTCCCTGGCCAATGGTACTCCATCAGCTTCTTCATAAACCGCTCACTCGGAGGCCTTGAGTCGACATGGAGCAGCTCGGATTTGACTTCAATCAACTCCTCAACAATCTCAGGAATCTCATGCATCCGTTCGCGGAGTGAGGGGAGATTCAACTCGATCACCGCGATCCGGTAGAACAGATCCTCGCGGAACTCGCCACGCTGGACCATCGCAAACAGATCCCTGTGTGTCGCGACGATCAGCCGAACATCGCACGAAACCCGTTCAGCTCCGCCCACAGGGAGTACGGTCCGTTCCTGGATAAAGGTCAATAGCTTGGCCTGTTGCTCCATCCCGAGCTCGCCGATCTCATCAAGAAACAGCGTCCCGCCGTGAGCGGACCGGATCAGGCCAACCCGATCGCATGTTGCACCGGTAAACGAGCCCTTCTTATGACCGAACATCTGTGATTCGAACAATGATTCTGGGAGAGCCGCACAATCCACGGCGACAAACGCCCCGCCTGCCCGTGTGCTCTGATGATGAAGTTGGCGTGCAAACCGTCCCTTGCCCGATCCGGTCTCTCCACCAAGCAGTATCGTCACATCCGATGCCGCGATCTGTCCGATCTCAGAATCATCAATAAAGTCAAGGTTGGCGGGGATCGCAGGGTCATCTTGAGATACTCGCGTATCCGGATAGCTTGCGACATCGTGCTGTTGGTAGGTGGTGGGCATGTTCTACTCGAATGAGCAGGCCGCCGGCAATTCGGGTCATTTGTCTTGGGTAGGTGTATCGTCTGGTTACAAAGAGGCTTGAAGACTCTGGGGTTCTGATCAGAGTATATGTATTGAGTAATTTCAAAGAGCCAGGTAATCGATCGCTCGATCAGTGACTTGAATTTGTATTCAATATGTTCAAGCTTATTTACACGCTGCTCGAAAGTTCATCAGGATTGATACCAACTCTATAGAATGAACCTACCCAGGCATCCCATCGTGTTGATTATGTCCCGTGACCTTCATCCCATTGAGCAACTGAACTCGATTGAGACGGTCTCCTCTTCTCTCTCTTGGGGTTCTCTCTCTTTATTCTGAGGATGCGTTCTCAATGCGTCCCAGATCACTCTTTCGTGAATGATATCGTAAATGTATACGAAAAGTCCATCTGGTTCAATCCTTAACTCACTAAAATCCATTGAGTCGGACATAAATATGTGAATATGGAGAAAATGGGCGAGAGTTGTTCATAAGTGGGGGGGGCAGGACAGCCAATAGTACAAGCATATCAAAGGAGTTTTTGTATATATCAGCCAAAGCACAGATGATTCCCGGCGGAACCCTATTGATTCTATATAGTTGGCGGTTTGTATCCTCGGAGGGGCTTGGGTTAGCCGTCACGCGGTGCGACGACCACACGCCGTGAAAGGTCGGGCACCCAGGTGCCGCCCGGATCCTCGACGGTGATCGCGAACAGAGCGACCCGACCGACATCAATTCCGGGATGGATCGGAACGATGATTTCGCCTTCTGCGGATGCGTTGAAGACACCGCCGCTGACTTTCTGTTCGAGTCCGCGTTCGTCGATGACCCAGATCTGGTACTGCTCGATATTCGGATCGTTGGGTTCAAGGCCCACGAATCGGATGTACCCTTCTTGGAGCGAATCACTCCAGATGACATCCCCTTGGACGCCTTGCTGTTCCGCAGGAGCATCGGGAAGATCAAACGGCTGCCAAGCGATCTGAACAGTATCAGGTACGGTCAAGAGTTGCCTGCGATTCTCCGCAAGCTGCGCGGGATCGAGCGGAGTTTCGTACACAGCGATCCGGTCCATCGCGTTGTCGAGCGAAGATGTTGCTTCCGCGAGTTGGCTCGCAAGGTCGAGCTTCGTGCTCTCAAGCTGAGCGAGTTCGGTCGCTTGGAGTTGTTTTTCTTCCTCGAGTGTACGGATGGAGATTTGCGCCTGTGCCGCAGCAATTCGGCTGTTCGCAAGCAGTGTCTCATTATGAGTGACTTTGTTCTGCAGCGAAGCAAGCTTGCTCTCAAACTGCTGACGCGCTTGGTTGTGAGCGGAATAGTTCGAGACACCAAACACCGTCGCGCCGATCGCGATCACCGCCGCGGCGACCGAGATCCATCGCCATGCGCCAGATTCTGATGATTGCGGATTGTTCTCAGCGGTCGCTTGTTGGAGGTTGATCGGTCCTGAACCCCCACGAATCGCGATCGCAGTTTGGCCGCTCTTGCTGAGTGAATCGGCGAGTGCTTTGGGGAGTTGTTCTTGGTCTTCTGAATGCTGGTCGAACATAACCAGAAGATCGCCCAGAATTTCATCTGGGAGCGAATCCAGTTCGGATGCAAGGCTTGTGAGTTCGTCTTGTTCAGCGTGCGAAAGGTCCCCGAGTTGTTGTGCTGCGAGGAGTTCGATCAATCGCTCAGCGTTGTTATGCGAATCGCTCATGATGGACTCCTTTCGCATTGAAGTTCGGTAGAGTCGCCGAGAAGGGTTTTGGTCATCCGGATCATTGCACGCCGAATACGAGATTTGACGGTTCCAACGGGGGTATCGGTGATTTCGCTGATATCCCGATGGCTCAATCCTCTATAGACAGACATCCACAGCGCGGTTTGCTCGTCCTTGGGGAGCTCGTGGAAGCCGCGTGCGAGTTCTTTGCGGTACAGCGGGGCTTGCTGGATGCCCGCTTCGTCGCCAGAAATATTTGGAATTTTCAGAACGGTCGCTTTGAGCTCAGCGACGGCCCGGTGCTCGTTGCGGCGTTGGGTGCTGATCTTCCGTTGTCGATCGATAATCCTCCGATGAGCAAGCGTCGCAACAAACGCGGCTTCGCTCCCCTTGCTCGGATCAAATCGGTCCGCATGAATCCACAGTTCCAAGAAGACATCCTGAACCGCGTCTTCAACTTCAGATTCCGCTCGATCAAGGTACCGACGAGCCAGTCGCCAGATGAGACCGCCGTATTCAGCAACGCAGTCTTCGGCGGCGGTTTGATCGCCGGCTGTGATGCGTTGGAGGATAGTGGGCAAGGAGAACTCCGTCAGGGTGATTAAGCCGGCACATGGAAGCCGCAACAGAGTGTACCACAGATTAAGTCAATAAATCTTGAATTCACAAAAACACCCCGACGATCGACCCCGAAAGAGTGGCGGCGGAGTGACTGAACGATCCAACGATTTGGACGGGACATCTCCGTGTCTACAGCATGAAACACATGCTTCCATAATCTGAGGAGATTAGAAAATGA
>Ga0209345_10005193_pt1 | contig 12194 bp, 10 predicted proteins | sample Cruoilmetagenom7_FD_187294 | JGI IMG/M metagenome (GOLD analysis project Ga0209345, IMG submission 187294) | Oil polluted marine microbial communities from Coal Oil Point, Santa Barbara, California, USA - Sample 7 (SPAdes) (version 2) | ecosystem: Environmental > Aquatic > Marine > Oil seeps ...
CGGATCGACATGGTGCGCCAAGGCGGGCGGTTATCGCCTTCGGCTCCGGTATTATGACCCCGTTGCTTCGAGCTTATGCCGGTTTGTTTGCCATCGGTACGGCTTGGGGCAGCAGCATGCCGCTGATCAAGATTGCCGTCGTCGCGGGATACCGCCCGACCGGAATTTTGGCGATCCAGACTTTGCTGACGGTGATCGTCATCGGCGCGTTCGTCTTTGCCTCCGGGCGTTGGCGGCGTATTCCACTGGATCTGGCGCATTTGCGGTTATACGGGTTCGTTGGCGTTATCGGTATGGCGATCCCGCATCTGGCATCGTTGACCGGAACCGCGCATTTGCCAGCGGGTGTCATGTCGATCATCATGTCTTTGGTGCCGCTGTTTGTATTGCCGCTGTCATTGTTGGTCGGTTTCGAGCGGTTTCGCGCCCGCCGCATGGCCGGTGTTTTGCTGGGCGCTTTGGCGATCACGTTGTTGATTGCGCCCGACGCGAGCCTGCCGGAGCCTGGCTTATGGGTTTGGGTCTTGGTTGGCGCGTTGGCACCGCTGTTTTACGCCGTCGAGGGCATGTATGTATCGCATAGCAAAGCACAGCTGGCGGGCCCGTTTGTCGTGCTTTGGATGGGATCCTTGATCGCTCTCTTCGTCGCGGTTCCCCTGGCGATAGCGACTGGGGAACTGGCTGTCCCGGTTCGTGGGCCGGGTGTACCCGAGGCGGCGATTGTGGCCTCGGGGTTGGTGGGTGTGATTGCTTATGCAGGATATATTGCCTTGTTGCGGCACACCGGCCCGGTTTTCGGGGCGCAAGTGTCCTATGTCGTCACCGGGATGGGCATTGTGTGGGCCATGGTATTGCTGAGCGAACGGTATTCCCCTTGGGTGTGGGGTGCGTTAGCTTTGCTGTTTGTCGGGCTGTTTTTGGTACAACCGCGCGCCAACTCCATTGATGACACTGGGCAGGAGGCCGCCGATCATGGCATTTGATCTGCTGGGGGACTGGTCGCCAGTTGTGGCGATGTTGATCGTTCTGGGTATGCTGGTGGCATTCGTCAGCGAAAAATACCCGGTCGAGGTTGTCGCCCTGTCGGGTGCTGCGTTGATGCTGGTTCTGGGCATTGTACCCGAAGCCCCGGCGTTGGCGGTGTTTGCGAACCCCGCGCCGTGGACAATTGCCGCGATGTTTCTGATCGTCGGCGCGCTGGTGCGCACAGGCGCATTGGATGTCTTGTCGCAACTTGCCGTCTCCCACGTCAGGGATCGCCCGAAAACGACGCTGATGACGTTGACGTTCACGGTTCTGGCGATGTCGGCCTTTGTGAACAATACGCCGATTGTTGTCGTGATGATTCCGATCTTCATGCAGCTTGCGCGTGCGATGAAGGTTTCGCCATCCAAGCTGCTGATCCCGCTCAGCTATTTTTCCATTTTTGGAGGCACGATTACGCTAGTCGGCACCTCGACCAATCTGCTGGTTGATGGTGTTGCGCGGGCCAATGGCATGGCGGGGTTCGGCATATTCGAGATCACGCTGGTGGGGCTTTCCGTCTCGGTCGTCGGGGTGTTGTACCTTGCGCTGGTCGGTCGCTGGCTGTTGCCGGATCGCGATTCGATGGCGGCGATGCTGGGCGACCGGTCACCGATGAAATTCTTTACCGAGGTTGTATTGCCCGAGGACTCGAGCCTGATCGGCAAGCCCTTGAGCGAGGTTGACGAATTCCGCCGCAGCGGTGCGCGGGTGGTCGATGTGGTGCGCGGTGATGCGTCGCTGCGCCGGGCGCTGGGCGATGTGGTGCTACGGGCCGGTGATCGTGTCGTCTTGCGTACGAAGATGTCGGAAATCCTGGGTCTGCAATCAAATCCTCAAGTGCGTTTGGTCGAGCAGGTTTCGTCGGTGCGCACCTCGACCGTCGAAGTTTTGATCTCGCCCGGTTGCCGGATGATCGGGCGTTCGCTGGGGCAGTTGCGCTTGCGGCGGCGCTATGGCGTCTACCCGTTGGCAGTGCACCGGCGCAGCCAGAACATCGGCAGAAAGCTGGATGATCTGGTGGTGCAAACCGGCGATACATTGCTGCTTGAAGGTGCCATGGAGGACATCAGCCGTCTGGCCGCCGATATGGACATGGTCGCGATCAGCGAACCGTCCGAGCGGGCCTATCGCCGTCGCCACGCGCCTATCGTGATCGCCGTATTGGCAGCCGTTGTCGGCTTGGCGGCGCTTGGCTTTGCTCCGATCCATGTGCTGGCGCTCATCGGCGTCGTTGTGGTCTTGCTCACCCGCTGTATTGATGCCGACGAAGCGTTCGGGTTCATCGAGGGGCGTCTGCTGGCGTTGATCTTTGGGATGTTGATTGTCGGCGCGGGGTTGCAATCGTCGGGGGCGGTTGAAATGCTGGTTGGCTGGGTCTCGCCGTTGATGCAAGGCATGCCGAATTGGGCGTTGTTGCTGACGGTCTATATTATCGCCGGAGTCCTGACCGAACTGGTCTCGAACAACGCGGTCGCGGTGATCATGACGCCGGTGGCGATCGGGTTGGCGCAGTCCATGGGCGTTGATCCGCGGCCTATGGTTGTGGTTGTCATGTTTGCCGCCTCGGCAGCGTTTGCGACGCCGATTGGCTATCAAACCAATACGCTGGTTTACGGGCCAGGAGGGTACAAGTTTTCCGATTTCCTGCGCGTCGGGGTGCCATTGAATATCCTGATGGCGATCACCGTGACCACGGTTGTGCCCCTGATTTGGCCGCTATGACCGCGTCTCCCCGGTTTTCGACTTGCGTTTACGGGGCAGTCTGGGCATTGCTTGATTCATGAACGCGTTAAATAAATCAGGTTTCCAATCCGATCAACGCCCGCTTGCCGGTGTTCTGTGGATGCTGCTGTCGGGGCTTTGCTTTGTCGCGGTGATATCCAGCGTCAAACACCTCGGGACCTCGATCCCGTCTGCCCAGTCAGCGTTCTTGCGCTATGCGCTGGGCTTGGTTTTTGCGTTGCCAATGTTGTTCGTCATCCGCAATGAGCGCCCGGATGCCTCGGTTTGGCGGATCTTGACGCTGCGCGGGGTGGCGCATTCAGGTGCCGTGATATTATGGTTTTACGCCATGACCCGCATTCCCTTGGCCGAAGTCTCTGCGATGGGATACCTGAGCCCGATCTACGTCAGCATCGGGGCGGCCTTGTTTCTGGGCGAACGCCTGCGGCTGCGGCGGATTGCGGCAATTGGTGCGGCCATTGTCGGGGCGCTAATCATTCTGCGACCCGGTATGCGCGCGTTGAACGACGGCCATCTGGCGATGTTGTTTACGGCCGCACTATTCGCGACCTCGTATGTCTTGACCAAACGCGTGGCCGGCAAAGTGTCGCCCACGTTGGTCGTGACCATGCTGTCCGTGACCGTGACAATCGGGGCCGCACCGTTTGCAATTGCAGTTTGGCAGCCGGTTAGTTGGATGGAAATCGGCTGGCTGTTTGCGATCGCGAGTGTGGCGACGCTAGGGCACTACTTTATGACGTTCGCATTTGCCGCCGCACCGATCACCGTGACCCAGCCGGTCAGCGCGCTGCAGTTGGTCTGGGCCATTGTGCTGGGGGCGATGCTGTTTGACGAGCCGGTGGATGTCTGGGTCGTCGTCGGTGGCTTGCTGATCGTATCTGCCGTGATTTTCATCGCTGTGCGCGAGCACCAGTTGAAACGCGCCGCAACACGCGGTGTTGAGCATTGATCCGGCTGTTGGTTCTGTTGCTGGCGTTTGCCACCTCCGCTGCGGCATGCGAGCCTCCGGCCGGCCTGGTTGCTCTTCGCGCTGAGCTATTGGTGCTGACCAATGTTGAACGGGCGGCGACCGGTGCCGTTGCGCTGACCCGCGATGTGCGGCTTGAGGCCGCGGCGCAGATCCAGGCCTGCCGGACTGCGGATCGTGAGCGCCTCAGCCACCGTGGTCGTTGGTTCGCCGGTCTGGCCCGCCGGTTACGGCGCGAGGGCTACCCGTATGCGATGGCGGTCGAGAACCTTGCTGTCGGACAAACCACCGCCGCCGAGGTAACGGCTGCTTGGATGGCCTCGCCCGAACACCGGCGCAATACATTGGATACCCGCGCCCGAAACGCGGGCTTTGGCCTTGCCATGACCAACGATGGCCTGCTGCATTGGTCGATGATCGCCGCAGCGCCGCGCCCTGACTAACCGCGGCTGAGCTCAGGCAGGTTCATCGACCCCGGCCTGACCGCCCCGTTTAGCAGTCAACGCTGCAACAGCCGAGGCATCGGTCAGCATTCCGACAATATTGCCGCCATCGCTCAGTAACAGTTTTCCGTTGGCCTCGACCAACTGCTGCATCGCGTCGCTTAGCGGCGTATCGGCTGACAAGGTGATACCGGTCGGCGCAGGGCGTGGCGGCGGAACCATCGCATCACGGGCTCTGAGCACGCCAAGCGGGTTCATATGCGCCACAAAATCCGCGACATAGTCGTTTGCCGGCTTGGTATAGATCTCGGCTGGCGTGCCGCATTGGATGATGCGCCCGCCCTCCATAATCGCGATGCGGTTGCCGATCTTGAATGCTTCATCAAGATCATGGCTGACAAAAATGATCGTGCGTTGCAGGCGCTTTTGCAAGTCCAACAACTCATCTTGCAGCCGCGTGCGGATCAGGGGGTCAAGTGCGCTAAAGGGTTCATCCATCAGCAAAATCGGCGCGTTGGTGGCAAAGGCGCGGGCCAGTCCGACGCGCTGCTGCATCCCGCCCGATAGCTCGCCAACCTTGCGCGTTGCCCATTGCGACAGGCCGACCAGTTCCAACTGTTCATCGACACGCCTGTTACGTTCGCTGCGGCCAATGCGGGCCAGTTCCAACCCAAGCCCGACATTTTCGCGAACGGTTCTCCATGGCAACAGGCCGAACTGCTGGAACACCATCGCGACGTGGTTCATGCGCAATTGGCGAAGCTTGGCGGCGCTGGCCTTGGGCACGCTCAACATCTCGGTGCCATCATTGACCAGAACATCGCCCTGGACGATCGGGTTCAACCCGTTCACGGCTCGCAATAGCGTCGATTTGCCCGACCCTGATAGCCCCATCAGCACCAGAATTTCGCCCTCGGCCACGTCAATCGAGCAATCATGCACGCCCAAGACTTGACCGGTTTCCTTTTGGATATCGCTGCGCGACTGGCCGGTTTCCATCAAAGGCAGGGCTTTGTAGGGGTTGTCGCCAAATACGATCGAGACGTTCCGGAACGATACAACCGTTTTGGGCTTTTCTGTTTCCGTGGTTTGTTCGTCACTCATGTCTTGGCCTCCACACGCAGCATTCGGTCAAGCATGATGGCGACTGCGACGATCACCGCACCGGATTCGAACCCCAATGCCGCGTTCACCGAATTCAGCGCCCGCACGACCGGCACCCCAAGGCCCGGCGCCCCGACCAGACCGGCGATGACGATCATCGACAGTGACAGCATGATGGTTTGGTTCAGCCCCGCCATGATCTGTGGAAAGGCAAATGGCAGTTCTACCTTGAGGATGCGTTGCATGTTGGTCGCACCAAAGGCCGTCGCCGCCTCGGTCAGGTCGGTCGGCGTGCTGCGAATGCCCAGTTCCGTCAGTCGGATCGCGGCGGGCATGGCGAAGATCACCGTCGCCACAAGGCCGGGCACCATTCCAAGGCCGAACAGCACAAGCACCGGGATCAGATAGACGAAGGTTGGCAGCGTCTGCATCAGGTCCAGAATGGGCGTTAACATGCGGTAAAAACGTGGATGATGGGCTGAGTAAATCCCCAAAGGCACACCAATCGCCATGCACACAAAACACGCGCCCAGCACCAAGGTAAGGGTCTGCAGCGTCAGGTCCCAGTATCCTTGATTGAGGGCAAACAGCGCGCAGAGTGTGACAATGATCACCGACACCCAACGGCGTTGCAAAACCCAAGTGATGCCGGCAAACACCGCGATCAACGCCAGCGGATGCGGAAAGCTGAGCACCGCGTCCAGCCCGTCAATGGTTGCGCTTATGCCATGCTCAAGCGTATCGAACGCGCGCCAGAAGTTTTCTTCCACCCACTCGAACCGGTCCGCGATGACGCGGCCAAGAGGGATCTTGGCGCCGGTTATGGCGTCGATAACGGGATCGGTCATAGGTGTTCCGGTCTATTTGGGTGCCCCGGCCTGCGTGGTGCAGCCCGGGGCAAGGGGATCAGTTCAGGGCGGCGGTCACAGCGGCCATGGCGTCGCCACCATCCATCGTTGTGACACCGTCCAGCCATGGCCCAAGCACGTCCGGATTGGCGGCCAGCCATGCGGCGGCGGCGGCGTTTGGCTCGACGCCGTCATTCAAGATCGCACCCATGATCTCGTTTTCCAGCGCCAGCGAGAATTCCATGTTGGCCAGCAATCCACCGACGTTCGGGCATTCGCCAACGTAACCGGCGCGGGTGTTTGTATAGACCTCGGCGCCGCCATAGTTCGGGCCAAAGTAATCGTCGCCGCCCTCAAGATAGGTCAGTTCAAAATTGGCGTTCATCGGGTGCGGCGCCCAGCCCAAGAACACAACCGGCTGCTCGCGGCGCTCGGAGCGCTGAACCTGTGCCAACATGCCTTGCTCGGAGCTCTCAACAACCGAGAACCCATCAAGGTCAAACGCGTCCGCCTCGATCATGTCGAGGATCAGGCGGTTGCCGTCATTGCCGGGTTCGATGCCGTAGATGTTGCTTTCCAGCGCCTCGGCTTGGGCGGCGATATCGGCAAAGCTGGTGATGCCCAGTGCGGCACCGGCGGCGTTGGTTGCCAGCGTGTATTTCGCGCCGGCCAGATTGCGGCGCACGGTGTCAACGGTACCAGCCTCGCGGTAAGGGGCGATGTCGGCCTCCATCGTTGGCATCCAGTTACCGAGGAACACGTCAATGTCGCCCGATTGCAGCGAGGTATAGGTGACCGGCACTGACAACAGCAGCACTTCGGTCTCGTAGCCCAATGCGCCCAACACGGTGCTGGCGACGGCGGTGGTGGCCGTAATATCTGTCCAGCCAACATCCGAGAAACGCACCGTGCCGCAATCGGCAAAGGCCGGGGCAGTCATCAGCGCGAGGGCGGCAGTGGCGGTGGAAAAGCGTGTGAGGGTCATGGTCGTCTCCTGTTGGTGTTTTTTTGTTGATTGACTAGTCAATAAACGATGGACTAGCAGGGAATCAACACTATTCCCGAGTCGGTCCTGTCCGGACCCTGATGAAAAGAGCCTGAACATGCCCAAGATCGGGATGGAGCCTATACGACGTGCCTCACTGATCAAAGCCACAATTGCCGAAATCGGTGATGTGGGCAGTCTTGAGGTGACGGTCAGCCGGATCGCCAAGCGTGCGGGCATGTCCTCGGCGCTCGCGCATCACTACTTTGGGTCCAAGGAATCCATGTTTCTGGCGTCGATGCGCCACGTTCTGACGGTTTACGGTGCCGAAGTACGCGGGGCGTTGGCCGCAGCAGATAGCCCCGAAGGGCGCGCCCGTGCGGTGATCCGCGCGTCTTTCTCAGCCGCGAATTTCCGGCGCGAAGTGATCTCGGCGTGGTTGAACTTCTATGTTCTGGCGCAGACCAAGCCCGAGGCGCGGCGGTTGTTGCGTATCTACCAGAAGCGGATGACTTCGAACTTGCGCCATGCGCTGCGCCCGGTTGCGGGCGAAAAGACCAATGCGATTGCGCAAACGATCGCGGCGATGATTGACGGGGCCTATTTGCATGCCGTGCTTGGCCCCGAAGCGCCCGACGCCCAGCAGGCGACCGCGCTGATTGAAACCTACCTCACTCTTGCTTTGTCGGAGGCCTGATATGCGTGCCCAACCCGTTGCCAGCCATTTCATTGACGGCGCCTATATCGAAGACACCGCCGGTGCGCCGATCACCTGCATCTATGCCGCCACCGGCGAGGTAATCGCGCAACTGCACGAGGCGACACCCGCGCTGGTTGACGCGGCCCTTGCCTCGGCTGCGCGGGCGCAGGTCGCGTGGGCAGCTCTGCGCCCTGTCGAGCGCGGTCGCGTGCTGCACAAAGCTGCCGAAATCATCCGCGCCCGCAATTTTGAACTGTCCGAGTTGGAGACCCTCGATACCGGTAAACCCTTGCAGGAAACGCTGGTGGCCGATGCCTCGTCCGGTGCGGATGCGTTGGAGTATTTCGCTGGCTTTGCCGCAACCGTAACCGGGCAGACGGTGCCAGTTGGCGGCGGCGATTTCGTCTATACCCTGCGCGAACCTTTGGGCGTTTGCGTGGGCATCGGGGCGTGGAATTACCCCACGCAGATTGCCTGCTGGAAGGCTGCCCCTGCGTTGGCTTTTGGCAATGCGATGGTGTTCAAGCCATCCGAGGTGACGCCCTTATGCGCCCTGAAAGTCGCTGAAATCATGATCGAGGCGGGCGCACCGGCGGGGCTGTTCAACGTTATTCAAGGGCGCGGCGCGGTTGGTGCGTCGCTGGTCACGGATCCTCGTGTGGCCAAGGTCAGCCTGACCGGCTCGGTGCCCACGGGGCGCAAGGTTTATGCGGCTGCGGCCGATGGCATCCGGCATGTCACGATGGAACTCGGCGGCAAATCCCCGATCATCGTGTTTGACGACGCCAGCGTTGAAGATGCGGTCGGCGCGGCAATGCTGGGGAATTTTTATTCCTCAGGGCAGATTTGTTCCAACGGAACGCGGGTGTTTGTGCAAAAGGGCCTCAAAGCCCGGTTCCTCGAACGTCTCAAGGCGCGGACCGAAGCAATCGTCATCGGTGAACCGCTTGACGAGGATACACAATTCGGCCCGCTGATTACTGCCGAGCATCTGGATAAGGTTATGGGCTATGTTGATCTGGGTATCAGCGAAGGGGCCACGGTATTGACCGGCGGCGCACGTCTGAATCGCCCCGGCGCCTATATGCAACCCACGGTTTTCACGGATGTGACCGACGACATGACCATCGCCCGCGAAGAGATTTTCGGGCCGGTCATGGCCGTTTTGGAATTCGAGACCGAAGACGAAGCCATCGCCCGCGCAAATGCTACAGAATTCGGACTGGCGGCGGGCGTGTTCACGGCAGATTTGGCACGCGGGCACCGTGTTGCGGCCCAGTTCCAAGCCGGCACCTGCTGGATCAACGCCTATAACCTGACACCGGTCGAAGCCCCGTTCGGCGGCTCGAAACTGTCAGGTGTGGGCCGCGAGAATGGTCACAGCGCACTGGAATACTACACACAGGTGAAATCGGTTTATGTGGGCACACAGCCCGTCGATTCGCCTTACTGAGGCTCAGAGACATGAATGCGGACTATGTAATCGTCGGTGCGGGCTCGGGTGGTTCGGCTGTCGCATACCGGCTGGCCGAGGCTGGCAAAACGGTGGTGGTGATTGAATTCGGCGGAACAGATGCCGGACCGTTTATCCAGATGCCGGGTGCCTTGTCGTATCCGATGAACATGCGGCGCTATGACTGGGGTCTGCAATCCGAGCCCGAGGCACAACTGGGCGGGCGCCGTTTGGTCACGCCGCGCGGCAAGGTAATTGGCGGATCGTCCAGCGTGAACGGCATGGTCTATGTCCGCGGCCATGCGCATGACTATGACTACTGGGCCGAGCAGGGGGCGGATGGCTGGTCCTATGCCGATGTGCTGCCCTATTTCAAACGTCTGGAAACATGGCACGGCGATGATGATGCCGGCACCGGCACCGATTGGCGCGGCACGGACGGGCCGTTACACATCAGTCGCGGCAAGCGCGAGAACCCGTTGTTCGACGCATTCATCGCGGCAGGCAAAGAAGCAGGCTACCCCGTCACCCGCGACTATAACGGCCAGCAGCAAGAAGGCTTTGGCGCGTTCGAAGCGACGATTTTCAGGGGTGAACGCTGGTCGGCAGCCAAAGCCTATCTGAAACCGGCGATTAAGACCGGTCGCGTGACGCTGAAACGCGGATTGGCGGCGCGGGTTATCATCGAAGACGGGCGGGCGACCGGTGTCGAACTGGCGGATGGGGAGCGCGTCATGGCCGATTGCGAGGTGATCTTGGCGGCGTCCTCCATCAATACGCCCAAGCTGTTGATGCTGTCGGGCATTGGCCCCGCCGCCCATCTTGCAGAACACGGTATCGAGGTTCTTGCGGATCGTCCGGGCGTGGGATCGAACTTGCAAGACCATCTTGAACTCTATCTGCAATATGCCACCAAGGACCCGATATCCCTTTATAAATATTGGAATTTCTGGGGTAAAGCCTATACCGGCGCGATGTGGTTGCTGTTTGGCAAAGGGCCAGGCGCATCGAACCAATTCGAGAGTTGCGGGTTTATCCGGTCGGCTGCGGGCATTCCTTACCCCGATATCCAGTATCATTTTCTACCCATTGCCGTGCGTTATGACGGGCAGGCCGCCGCCGAGGGGCACGGTTTCCAGACGCATGTCGGCCCGATGCGCTCCAAGTCGCGTGGCACGGTGCGGCTGCGGTCCAATGATCCGCTCGAAGCCCCGGAGATCAAATTCAACTATATGTCCCATGACGATGACTGGACCGAATTCCGCACTGCGATCCGGCTCACGCGCGAAATTATGGCCCAGCCTGCGATAGCCCAGTATATCAAACATGAAATTCAACCGGGTTCGGCGCATCAAGATGATGCGGCGCTGGATGCATTTATCACCGAGCACGCCGAAAGCGCTTATCACCCCTGCGGCACAACACGCATGGGCCGTGCGGATGACCCTGACGCGGTGGTCGATCCGCATGGGCGGGTGATCGGTGTCGGTGGATTGCGCGTTGCGGACAGTTCTGTGTTCCCGCGTATCACCAACGGCAACCTGAACGGTCCGTCGATCCTGGTCGGTGAAAAAATGGCCGACCATATCCTGGGCCGCGATCCATTACCGGCCTCGAACCAGGAACCCTGGGTCAATCCGAATTGGCAAACCAAGCAACGATAATGGGCCTTTGATCTAGATTTCGTGCATTTCGCGCACCGCTTATGATCCAGATCAAATGCGCTGCAGGGCCCTTGGCATAGGCTGATCTCAGGACATAATGACGGAGATGATAGATGTCGCATACGCCCCACGAACTGGCCGAAGAATTCCCCGCTGACATCGACAAGATGCATGCCCTTAAGGTGAGCGATGCGCATTTTGCCAAGCTCTTTGATGAGTATCACGACATCAACGGCAAAATTCACCGTGCTGAGACCGATGTTGAGCCAATGTCGGACGAGCATCAAGCCGAGTTGCGCAAGCAGCGCTTGGCGATGAAGGATCAAATCGCGAAGATGCTGAGCGCCGCATAAGCATCATTGCTGCAACGCTTTACCGGGTCGCCTTGGCGGCCCGTTTCGCGTTTTTGCTAGGCTAGGCTGTCGATGGAATACGGCAGGATACCACGCCGGTCAAAATCAATCGTCAGGCCTTGCTCTAACGGCGGAACCGAGCGTTGGTGGCAATCTGGCCGTGCGCAAATCCGGCACGAAATCCCAATCGGCTCAAAAGCTTGTGGATTGGTGAGGTCCATGTCATCGGCATAGGTCAGGGATTCGGCGTGGCGAATTTCGCAGCCCAATCCAATTGCATAGCGGCGCACCGGCGCACGAAACGAGCCGCCCCGTTTCGAGACGTCACGCGCAAGGCAGAAATAGCGCGCCCCATCCGGCGTCTCGGCCAATTGCCGCAGGAACCGCCCGGGGGTTTCAAATGCCTGATGAACGTTCCAAAGCGGGCATGCACCGCCGTATCGTGCGAATTGCAACCGCGTGGCAGAGTGGCGTTTGGTGATCGTGCCAGCCTGATCGACACGGACAAAAAAGAACGGAACGCCCTTGGCGCCCGGACGTTGCAGCGTGGACAGTCGATGCGCCACCTGTTCGATGGACGCGCCAAATTGATCCGACAACATCTCGACGTCGTGGCGCGTCTCTTGCGCTGCGCTCAGGAACGCTCGGTACGGTAGCAACGCGGCCCCGGCAAAGTAATTGGCCAACCCGATTTTTGCGATGCCACGGGCCTCCTCGGATTGGAAGCGGGCCAGGTCCAATGTGGCGTCCAACAGCTCGTTCTGGGTCAATAAGGCGATTTGATGCAGCAGTTGAAAGCGTCGCGTCGCAGCTGAGGCTTTGGTTGATAAAGTGAGAGTGCGGCGCTGTTTATCGTATCGCCGCAGTATGGAATTGTCGGAAAACTGCAAGCTGATACCGCGTCGTTC
>Ga0209345_10005194_pt1 | contig 12193 bp, 14 predicted proteins | sample Cruoilmetagenom7_FD_187294 | JGI IMG/M metagenome (GOLD analysis project Ga0209345, IMG submission 187294) | Oil polluted marine microbial communities from Coal Oil Point, Santa Barbara, California, USA - Sample 7 (SPAdes) (version 2) | ecosystem: Environmental > Aquatic > Marine > Oil seeps ...
CAAGGTTTGCAAATCCCTCCTTTGAACCGAGCGTCACAATGACTTCCCGATCCTTATCCAGTGTCACATCAAAGCGGCGTTTGTAATAGTTCGCCGCCGCGCGGCGCAGACCGGGTATGCCGCGAGACGCAGAATAACGGTTAACATTTGGCTTGCGTGCCGTTTCGATCAATTTGTCGATAATGTGCGGCGGGGTCGGCAAATCCGGGTTGCCCATACCAAGGTCGATAATATCTGCGCCATCCGCTCTCAGCGCCGCTTTTGTGCGATTAACCTGCTCAAAAACGTAAGGCGGTAAACGCCGGATTTTGTGAAAATCTGTATTCATCGCTGACCTCTCAGCCCCCGTGTTACGCGCGGCACATTAAAACTCTCATGAATTGCTGCCACATCGTCTTCCGTTAAAAAGTTTCCCGGCGGCAAACCTTCAGCAAAAACAAGGCGTGCGTCATGGGCGAATTGGCGAATATCTTCAGCCGTCATCGTCGCAGGTTGTGCGCGCGGTTCATCCTCAAAAGATGCAACCAACGCTTCTGCGCGCTCCAAAGACAGCGGTAATGTTTGACCTGGCAGAGCATTTGGTGCGATTTCAGGCACAGCGGCAAGCTTTGGGTATCCCTCGCCGCGTATCTCAACACGGCGATCATCATACCACCCGGGCGCTCGACCGGCGGCGTCACGGGCTTTTTCAAACGAGTTCGTACAGCCTGCAATTGCGGGCAAAAATACGCCAATGAGGAGAATCGTCGTGTTTTTCATACTTAAACTCACTAAATCACAAACATTCTGTTGCATAGTAAACTGCACAAACGGGCGAGATTACGACATATGAGCAATTCAGACTCACAACAATCCTTAACAGAAATGATGAGTTCGCTCGATCCGGCGCGTCTGCAAGTTCTAATGACAACGCTTGCCCTCGCCAATACCGAATCGCAAGCCCTAATGACGGATGTTATTTCAGGCTCCGGTCCACTCGGCACGATCTCAGAGGGTGATCCGCTTGGCGTCAACGATGCATTTAAGCAAGTCGGCACGTCTATTCTGTCAAATCCGGCGGAATTGATGAGTGCCAATATGGACCTAATGCAGGGCTATATGAAGTTGTGGCAAGAAATGATGGTGCCGCCATCTGATGAGCGCGATCCAGACCGCCGCTTTTCAGACCCTGAATGGCAACATAACCCAATGTTTCGCATGATGCGTAAGGCGTATGCCCTGAACACAAACTGGTTGATGAGCTTGCCAGACCGCTCAGACGCCCCCGAAGATATCCGCCGTCGCGCGAAATTCTTCACCCAACAGCTGACAGACACCATTTCACCCACAAACTTCATCGGAACAAATCCTGTTGCCCTGCGCGCCTTCATCGAAACAGGCGGGCAAAGCGTGCTCGACGGCATCCGCCTTGCTCGCGAAGACATCCGCAAAGCGGGCGGTAAACTGAAAATCAGCCAGACTGACAACAGCCCGTTTAAAGTGGGTGAGAATATCGCGACGGCGCCCGGTCAGGTCGTCTTTCGCAATGATTTGATCGAGCTGATCCAATACGCCCCAACCCAGAAAACCACCTACAGCCGCCCGCTGCTGATTTTCCCACCATGGATCAACAAATTCTACATTCTTGATCTGCGCGAAGAAAACTCAATGATCCGTTGGCTCGTCAATAAAGGCCTTACGGTTTTTGTTGTCTCATGGCGCTCCGCCGACGAGGTGACCAAAGATTACACATGGGACGATTACTCGAAGAATGGCATCTATGCCGCTGTCGATACCGTGTTGGAAATCACAGGGTCTAAGAAACTTAATGCTGTCGGCTACTGTATTGGCGGCACCCTCTTGTCCGCCACCATGTCCCACATGGCCAAGCATGGGGATGATCGCATTGCATCCGCCACATTCTTCGCGTCACAGTCAGACTTCGAACTCTCTGGCGATCTACAAGTCTTCACAGACAAGCCTGCCCGCAAATACATCGACACGATCGTAGAAGATCACGGCGGTATCATGCCAGGCAAACAAATGTACGAAACATTCAACTGGCTGCGCCCGATTGATCTGGTTTGGCGCTACGTCATCGATCAATACATGCTCGGCAAAACGCCGCGCCCATTTGATCTACTGTATTGGAACGCCGACCAAACCAACATCCCCGGCCCTGTACATCAAAAATACCTCAAAGACATGTACGCGAAGAATAAACTCTCGCGCGGTAAGTTCAAACTTTTCGGAGAGAAGGTTGATCCGAAAGATGTCAAAACACCCGTGCTGGTTCAAGCCAGCAAGGATGATCACATCTGTCCCTTCGAAAGTGTCTATCGCACGGCGACGGTCTTTGGCGGACCCACAAAATTTGTCTTGTCCGGCTCAGGTCACATCGCTGGCGTCGTCAACCATCCTGATGCGAACAAATACCAGCACTGGGTAAATGGCAGCGAAACCCCAGACACCGCCGCTGAATGGTTTGAGAATGCCGAAGAACACCCCGGCTCATGGTGGCCGACATGGTGGAAATGGCTACGTCCAAAGTCTGGCAAGAAAGTCGATGCCCTCGTCCCCAAAGACAAAGGCCTCGGCGCTGCGCCGGGCAACTATGTTAAAGTTCGTCTCGAAGACATAGACCTCGACTAACCCGTCAGCCCTGCGGCCTCGTCCAGCCCCAACGTCAAATTCAAATTCTGCACCGCCGCACCAGACGCGCCTTTGCCTAGATTATCCAGCCGCGCAATCAACCGCACCTGCTCATCGGAGCCAAACACATAGAGTTCCAGACGGTTGGTTCCATTCAAGGCCTCAGGCTCCAACCCAGCAAGCGCATCACACGCGTCAAGACCCAGCACACGGACAAAATTCTGCTCCGCATAAGCAGCCTGCAAAGCGTCATGAACATCCTGCCGCGTCACCTGCCCTGGCAATGCCCACAGCGCTAATGGCACCTCCACAATCATGCCCTGCGCGTAACGCCCAACCGCAGGCGTGAACAACGGCAACTGCGCCAGTCCGCAATAATGCTTCATCTCAGGCGGATGCTTATGTGTCTGTGTCAGGCCATAGGACCGATACGCATCACCCTGCCCCTCGCCTTCGAACTCAGCAATCATCGCCTTACCGCCACCAGAATATCCGCTCACCGCATTCACCGTGACCGGAAAATCGGCCGGAATGAGTCCTGCATCCACCAGCGGCTTTACCAGCGCAATAAAGCCTGTTGGATAGCACCCCGGATTAGACACCCGCTTTGACGCCGCTATGGCCGCGCGTTGACCTGCCGCCATCTCAGGAAATCCATAGGCCCACTCTGGATGTGTCCGATGCGCCGTGGACGCATCAATAATCACCGTGTCCGAGTTGGTCACCAGTTTCACGGCGTCCCGCGCCGCATCATCAGGCAAGCATAAGATCACTGCATCAGCGGCATTCATCAGTGCCGCGCGCGCGCCTGCGTCTTTCCGCTTGTCCGGGTCAATCGACAGCAATTCCAAATCAGCACGCGCTTTCAAACGCTCCGCAATTTGCAGCCCTGTCGTGCCGGCTTCGCCATCAATAAAGACTGTTGGTTTACTCATGTGTACTCACCCAAATAAAAACGGGCGCCTCGTTTCCGAAGCGCCCGCGTAAAATCGTAAAGTCCGTAAAAGACTAGCGCTTCGAGAACTGGAAGCTGCGGCGGGCTTTCGCCTTACCATATTTCTTACGCTCAACAGCACGTGGGTCACGTGTCATGAAGCCAAACGGTTTCAGAACAGACCGCAGGCTAGGCTCATAAGCCACCAATGCGCGTGAAATACCGTGGCGAACCGCGCCAGCCTGACCAGACAGGCCAGAGCCTTTAACAGTCGCAATCACATCAAACTGTGTGCGACGATCTGATTCGACTAGCGGTTGCTCAATCACCATGCGCAGCACAGGGCGCGCAAAATATTGTTCTTGGTCGCGGCCATTGATCGTGATCTTGCCAGTGCCCGGCTTAATCCACACGCGAGCAGTCGCTTCTTTACGACGACCCGTGCCGTAGGCACGGCCAAATTCGTCAATCTTTGGCTCAACATTAACAACAGGAGCGCTTGCGCCTTCTGGTGCGCCTTCCAGCGTGCCGAGATCTTCGAGGGAATTGGCTGTATCAGACATAAATTAGGCCGCCTTGACGTTTTTGCGGTTCATCGACGCGAAATCGATTGTTTCAGGGTTTTGTGCAGTGTGTGGGTGCTCTGCGCCGTTATAGACGCGAAGTTTACCAAACTGCTTGCGTGCCAAAGAACTTTCTTTCGGCATCATGCGTTCAATCGCTTTTTCCAGAACACGTTCTGGGAAGCGGCCATCCATAACAGTGCCCGCTGTGACGCCTTTAATACCGCCGGGATAGCCCGTGTGACGGTAATAAGTCTTCTGGCGAAGCTTGTTGCCGGTGAGTTTCGCTTTGTCCGCATTAATGATGACGACATGATCGCCTGTATCAATATGTGGAGTAAAGTCAGCGCGGTGCTTGCCGCGCAGGCGTTTGGCGACATATGAAGCAAGGCGTCCGACGACGACATCTGTCGCATCGATTACTACCCAGTTGTGCTCTACGTCTGCAGGTGCGTTATAACTTTTCATCGCTCTTCTTAGAGCCTCTCGCTTTCGGAGTTTATGGAATGCAATTCAAGAAGGCGCGTTTAAGCGCCACTCACACCTTTGTCAACGCCACTATGGGCACTGCGGTGCTTTTTACGCTCGCTGCATGTTCCGGTCAAAAAGCCGAAACACCAGAAACAGCGCCGCCTCCCCCGGCCATAACAGCTTCGGTCGATTTACCCGCTGTTTGGGCCACACGCCCTCTTAGAGGTGAAGTCGCAGATATGGCGATCTCAAGTGGCCCCGGCGAATTGCTCGCCATTGCCTATGAGAATGGGCCTTTTGAGCTATTTAACCTAGAGGCTGAAAGTGTTGGCGAACCGTCAAACTTCAAAATACAATCCCTTGGTGAGGGGCATAGCGCCAGTATTGATGGCGCCAGTCTCACGATTTTCCCGGCTGCGACGGCCCGCGGAGGCCTCAAAGCATATATTTATGGTGACGGGCTGGTCGGCCCCGCAGAAATTGACTTACCCATTGAAGAAGAACGCCTCGTTCACGGCCTCTGCTCAGGCGAAGGCGGCAATGGTCTTTTTAGACTCGCTTATTGGACACGCACCAATCAAACGGAGTTGAAAACAGGCCTCATCACCGAATCAGATGGTGAGCTTAATTGGGCGCCCGGCACACCCATCGTATCGGATAACCCGATAACCGCCTGTGTGTACGAAAATGACCTGCCGCGTGTTCTACAAAACAGTTCAGACGCCGCACCGCTAAAACGCGGCGCCTTCGAAACACTGGTGACATTAAGTGAAGCTGGCAGCTTGGCCCTCAGCGCAGACGATCTAGAAGCGGACCGCTACATCTCCTTGCGTAATGGCATCACAGTCATTGCGCCGGCTGAGCCTGATGCGATTGCCGCGATCGGTCACCCCCTATCCGGTGGCTATCCCGGCGGTCTTATTGTCGTCGCAGGCGAAACAAATGACGGCGACCATCAGGCCGTCTTTGTTGACCCATCCGCGCTGACTCTCTCCGCAGAATAACGGCTTAGCCACACTAGGCGCACTGCCATAAGTGTGACGATCACACCTAGCCCTTGATGCACCAGCGCTAATTCCAACGGTGCTGCGTTCATCAGGGTTAGGATGCCCCACACCGCCTGCACGCTCACCAATGCCGCCAGCACAGCAAAACTACGCCCCATAGGTCCTGCCCGAAAGCGCCACGCGGCCACCAGCGCGACCGTCCACAACACATATGCCAACAGGCGGTGATTAAACTGCGTCGCCTCTCGGCCTTCAAACAGGCTACGAATACCTAATCCATCGACAATATAATGGCGCGGCACCCATTCACCCGCCATCAGCGGCCAATCTGTATAGGTACGCCCGGCATCCAGCCCAGCGACCAGCGCCCCTGCCGCCATTTGAAACATCACCAAAGCTAAAAGAAGCAGTGCCACTTTACCTGCCCCCGCCTGCAGAGGAAGTGGAACGGATGCCACTGCATCCGGGTCTAGGGGGGCTTTGTTTACAGTCGGCGCGGCCCCCAAACTCAGCCACAACCATCCGGTGTAGGCAATAATGACCAGCGCCAGCATAAAATGGGTCATCAACCGATACGGCGCGACATCCACGCGTGTTGTTTCACCAATACCGCTGGCAACCATCCACCAGCCAATCGCGCCCTGCAAACCGCCCAACGCCACTAACAGCACCAATCGCCGCGCCAGCGCGCCATTCATCCAGCGTTTAGCCGCAAACCACACCAAACCGCCCACAGCGACCAACCCGATCAGCCGTCCAAACAGGCGATGGCCCCACTCCCAGAAATAGATGTATTTGAATTCATCCAGCGACATGCCCGCATTCACCAGCCGATACTCTGCCGTTTGCTTGTATTTCTCAAACGCCGCGCCCCAGCCTTCTGCGCCCATTGGCAACAGTGCGCCTTTGATCGGCTCCCATTCAGTAATAGAGAGTCCACTATCAGTCAGGCGCGTCATGCCCCCAATCAAGATCATTGCATAAACCATGAAACCAAGCACGATCAGCCAAAGGCGGATCCAGCGCGCGGCCCCGTCTGCGGCATTGGGCGGTGTTGCTGTCATATCCATATACTCTAAATGACGCTAATAGAGGCGGCGACAAGCCGCTTAAGCGTCGCAGCCAGAGGAAACACACATGCGTAAGCCCATCGCCACACTCCTCTTGCTCGCATTCATCGCTTTTTGGATATGGATCGCAGGCACCGTCGGCTCCGCCCTCACAGACGCGCCGCAACTGCTACAACTTGTCTTCTACATTGTCGCTGGTCTCGGCTGGATCCTACCCCTGCGCCCGCTTTTCAAATGGATGAACGCAAATGAGACGAACACGCAGGAGTAGGATCAGCGACTTATACTAAAGCCGAGCTTGTTTGTGTAATCACAAGATGCGGAACACCATCACTCGTCTTTTGCGGAGAAATGCCCTCTCTTGAGATCGTTGCATTAATGCGCTGGCGAAACGCCGAGAAGCTATCGAACGTAACAACATCAACCGCCTGCGTCATTTGAATCGTCACTTGATAGGCGTCGCCGTACCCTAATTCGCGCACGGCAAGAACAGTCCCCTCAAAAGACTGTTTGAGATACCGCCCCTCAACCCGGTCGCCAACCTGAAGCACAGGCGGATCGTTGGAGAGGCGCGCGCACAGTAGGTTCCAACTTGTAAAACCGATGGCCTTTGCAACATGTTCGAGGGCCGCTGAATAGCTCATCGGCTTGCCTTGCTCTGCATACTCTGCGCGAACAATTTTCGCATAAGCTTTGGCTTGATTCCGGGTATGAATTTGGGGTGTCATGACGCTACCGTCCTTTCTATGGTTCGTAGAAAAGCAGTGCTCGCCTTACCGCCGAACCAGAAAAGATCGTGCAGGTCTATAAAATCGGCCTGTTAAGCCGAGAGATCTTCACCATAAGCAACATTGCCCGCGAGCGGCAGGTGTCTCAAACCTGACGCGGCATTAGCCCTCATCGCGCGCAACGTCAATAGATTGACGCATGGCCTCACTTGGCCGCCCCTATCACGACGCTTACTGGCTCCCTGTCTTTTGTAATCGTCGCGACGGAAGCTCTGGCCTCACCGAATATTCTGGTTCAAAGTTTGACTTTAGATAATCGCATAAGGAACACCGCTATGGGCCGTCTGGATGAAAAAGTTGCAATCATAACAGGTGCAGGCAGCGGCATTGGCCGCGCAACGGCAAAACTGTTTGCCGCTGAAGGCGCAAAAGTCTTGGCCTCTGATGTAAACGCCGACGGCCTGAAGCAAACAGCTGATGAAGCAAACGCAGGTGGAAACTTCATCACGCAAACAGCAGATGCCGGCAGCGAAGCAGATGTCGCCGCACTGGTTGATCTTGCCCTCTCTACCTTTGGCGGCCTTGATGTGACCTATGCCAATGCGGGCATCTCTGGCGGCGCTGCCGGTCTCGCAGACACGACACCTGATCTTTTCATGGAAATCATGCGGATCAACGCGCTAGGCCCATTCTTGATGGCGCAAAAAGCATCACCGCATATGGTAAAAGCCGGAAAAGGCTCGATGGTCATGACCGCGTCAGTGGCCGGATTGCGGTCGAATGCGGGCGGCCCAGCTTACGCAGCCTCAAAAGCTGGCGTCATCAGCCTCGCACAAACCCTCTCCTACCAGCTCTACAATACAGGCGTGCGTGTAAATGCGATCTGTCCCGGCCTGATTGAAACTGGGATGACCAAACCGATCTTCGACATGGCCGCTGAGCGCGATTCAACCCACAAGCTTGGCCAGCTTAACCCGCTGCGCCGCTATGGCGTGCCAGAAGAAATTGCAGGCGCTGCGCTGTTCCTTGCCAGCGATGACAGCTCCTATGTAAACGGTCAGGCACTCCCAGTTTGCGGCGGACTCTCAGCCGGCCACCCCTTCGCCACCCCCGGCAAAGCGTAGCGTTACCTACATGACCGACTTTCAAATGATCGAGGCGAACGGAATCACCCACCGCGTTGCCATGAAGGGCACTGGCCCGCTGGTTCTATTCGCGCATGGCTGGCCCGAAAGCTGGTATTCTTGGCGCCATCAGATTGAAGCACTTGCTGCGGCTGGATTTACAGCCGCTGCGCCAGATGTGCGCGGCTATGGTGGCACCGACAAGCCCCACGCCGTCGATGCATATACGATGGAACAGCACACCGCAGACATGGCAGGCATTGCCGCAGCGCTCTCACCTGATGCGCCTGCGATCATTGTCGGCCATGACTGGGGCGCGCCCATCGCATGGAACTCAGCGCTACTGCATCCTGAGCAATTTCGCGCCGTCGCGGGGCTTTCAGTGCCTTATGTACCGCCTGGTCCAGTCTCAGCGATTGATTTGTACGACAAAATTTTCACCCAAAACGGCCTGTTCTTTTATCAAGTCTACTTTCAGGAAGAAGGTATCGCAGAAGCAGAATTAGAGGCTGATCCAGCGCGAACGATCCGGCTGTTCTATTATTCCATCTCCGGCGATATCCCTGCCGATAATAAGTCTTGGCGGAAAAAGCATGGCGATGTTCTCCTGACGGGGATGGATGAGCCACCTATGCCGCTGCCGTGGCTGAGCCAAGAGGATGTCGCTTACTATGCCAGCCAGTTTGCAGCGTCCGGATTCCGCGGCCCCCTCAACCGTTACCGTAATCATCGCCGAGACCATGCCCACTTAACGGCACAGACCGATCCCAAAATTCACCAGCCCAGCCTCTTCATTGGCGGTTCTCGCGATCCAGTTCTAGACATGTTTGAAGGCGATCCGCTGAAGCTCATGAAACCAAATTTACCGGACCTGCGCGGTTATCACATCCTCGACGGTTGCGGGCATTGGACACAGCAAGAACGCGCTAATGAGGTAAACGATATTCTGGTGGACTGGGCCCGCGCGCTTTAAGACAAGTTATCGGTCAGAATTAAGAAGGCAGTATCATGAGACTCATCGCAATTCTGCTCACGGCACTGGTCGCGCTTATTCATGCAGGCATTGTGGTCATTGAAATGTTTCTTTGGAACCACACCATAGGGCGTCAGATATTTGGCACGACAGAATCTTTTGCCGTTGAGGCAGCAGACCTTGCCGCTAATCAGGGCCTTTACAATGGCTTCCTCGTCGCGGGTCTTTTATGGGGACTGGTCACCGGAAAACGCGATGTTTTGATCTTCTTTTTGCTGTGCGTGCTGGTGGCAGGCGTTTTTGGTGCCCTTACCGTCAGCCCCACCATATTCGTTGTCCAGTCCATCCCCGCCCTAATGGCACTTGGCTTTACACTCGCTGCGAAGCGCTAGCCGCTTAGCGCCCCGCAAGTGCCAGCCCATCACGCGACACAGGTACATGCGTCGGTAATGCGCGCTCCGCCTCAAACGCGCGCTCTGCTTCATCGCTGGCAAAGAAGAATTCAACATTGGTGATCTGCGCAGAATAATCGCGGCGCAGCGTCTTAAAGGCCGCTCTCGCCTCCAGCGCGATCGCAAATGACGCGACATAACTCATGCCCCATCTGGGTTCGGTTTGCAGCAAGTAGCTCTGCTCATAGGCCATTAGTCGCCCGCCTTCGGGGCCGCGAACAGGCGCTGGTAGTTTGTAATCAATGCGCAGTAGACGCTCGCCGACAGGGTCCAGCCACGCGGTCGCGTTCAAGCGCTCCGCCGCCCACACATCAAACGGTCCATCATTGCGTGACGGCAAATGCCGAAACGACAGCTTCCACGCATAACCCATATCTTTCGCCACCACGGCGCTGCCAAGGCTCGCCCGCAGATCATCAGGAAACAGCCGCCCATCTGGCGCAGGTTCGCGCGCCCATTCAGCGCCCACCTCTTCCAATTCATCATCCTCGCCGCGCCATGAAATCACCTGCCAGCGATCAGCCGGATCAAGACGGGGATCAAACTGATAAATGCGTTCCGCCCGCGCGCTTTGCAGGTGCACGGTAAAAGCCGCACGAAATGTATTCGGCGCCTCCGTTGCCTTCAGCGCAACGTCCATCGGGGCCGCGCCAGTTGCGAGGGTAAAGGATAAAAATACAACAAGCAGCATCGAGGCAATTCCTATGCCCCGATTACGGCAGCTATGCGGCGGTCAAGTCACGCACAGAATGCTCGGCATTGGGGTCAATCACAAAGGTAGGCTCCACTATAGCCTCAAACGATTTACCAGAGTTGAACAGCTTCAACCCACGGGCCAAAGCGGCCTTGGTCAATTGCGCCACTTGTCCGTCTTTTTCGATAGAAGGATTCATACCAAATCGACGGCGCATAATTCCATTCGTATAAAGCGCATTGGCGCGAATAATCGCGGCAGGCGTCATGAATTCACACGATAGCGACACATTCAAACAGTCGCTATTATCAATCCGATGCGGGGCATTCTGTGGCCAATTGGCCATCTTGCCCGGCGTCATAACAATTTTCTGAGCGCCGCGATCATAGGCGTCATCATAATCAATTTCTTCTTCAGTCTCTTTCAAAACGATGGCTTCAATCTGTTCATCGCGCGCATATGCTGCGCCTGTCGGATAAACATACATCGTTTTCTCACCCTTGATCTGCCACAGCGTCACCAAGGGAATATCAAGATGATAAAATACGCGTGCATTTGGGCTGGAAATCAAAACCCCAACATCTCGCTTCAACGTGCGTAGACCGGGCGTGCCCTCGCCAAGTTCACTAAACATCTGATCGCACAAATCAGCGTATTCAGGCAGATGATGGTTCGCATTGCGCAAGTTCACCCACAGACGCCCTGATTTAATGGCGTTCAGAATTTCTTCGCCATTCAAATCGCCCGGCACACCCCGGCGAAATGTATCCGCCTTGGCGCTAGCAGCATTGTCCATAGTATAAAGATTGAAGGCTTCGCGCGGATAACGGTCCAACAAATCAGCTAAACCATCATCAGAGAACATCTGACGCTGATGCAAATTATGTTGTGCCACGACAGGACGCTTACAAAAGGCAGCCGCCTTCTCTTGATCCCAATCTGTCAGAATATGATCCGTTATCGCCTGCATTTGCTCACCTTCATACACTCGCGCTACTCGCGTGTGAGGTGAATGCAAGTCGCGTGCCGCGTGTTAACCCTCAGGCACCAATGACACCAACACAACGCCCTCAGAGACTTGTGCGCCTATCTCAACGCCAATCGTTTCAACGATGCCGTCTCGCGGCGCCGCCAGCGAATGTTCCATCTTCATCGCTTCCATCACTGCCAGCACATCGCCTTGCACAACGCTGTCCCCCGCTTTGACGTTCACCGCGATCACCTTGCCCGGCATTGGCGACTTAACCGCGTCCCCGCCCAGCAAAGCCTCAGCTTCATTATCGTAATTTGGAATTTCAACCAAAAAACTGTCACCGCCCGTCGTTACCGCAAACCGCCGCGCGGAGAGGTCCGTCATCAGCGGCGGCGCAACCATTTCGTCCACCACTTGCGCCGCTGGATCAAACCAATCAGCATCCGCGCCAACAGCAACAGAGGCCCGGCGCATCGGCGCAGCATTCGCGCGCCAGCCATCTTTAATGTCCCACGGCCCCGCCGCGCCCGCATCTTCTAACTGCATGTCAGCCACCGCGACCACAGCGAGATC
>Ga0209345_10005195_pt1 | contig 12190 bp, 14 predicted proteins | sample Cruoilmetagenom7_FD_187294 | JGI IMG/M metagenome (GOLD analysis project Ga0209345, IMG submission 187294) | Oil polluted marine microbial communities from Coal Oil Point, Santa Barbara, California, USA - Sample 7 (SPAdes) (version 2) | ecosystem: Environmental > Aquatic > Marine > Oil seeps ...
TCCAGTCCTTTACCAATGTCTGTGCCGCTAGTGCTGGCAAGCTTGAGCTGGGCTACACGCTGCGCTGGTTCGTCAGGTAGCGCCGGATCGGACACCATGACGCCGCCATCAGGCGAGATCGAGACTAGCGAACCCGACGGCACCGTAACCGGTCCGCCCTCGCCAATGACCGGAAGGCCATCGCCGTTCTGCAGGACACCGCTCGCAGTGACCGAAAGGTCGCCACGCCGGGTGTAGGCCTCGCTGCCGTCCATGGCCTGAACTGCAAGCATGACATCGCCTTGCATGGCGATGTCGAGCAAGCGCCCAGTGCGAGTGATCGAACCTTCCTTCATCGAGGCACCGCGGACCTGCGCATCAGTCAGCGCACGAACGTCCAGCCCGTCACCGGTGATGGTGATCGGCGTTGCCTGCATCAACTCGGCACGAAAACCGATGGTCTGCGCATTCGCCATATTGCTGGCGATCATGCGCTGGCGTGCCATTGAGGCCGACATGCCCGAAACGGCAGTGTAGATCAGACGGTCCATGGGATAGTCCTTCGTCTGGATTAAGGCCCGGTTCCGAACTCATGAAACATGAGCTTGAGAGCGAACCTTTATGTCCTCAGGTTGATGACCGTCTGGCTGATCTGCGTCGCGGTATCGATGGCCTTGGCATTGGCCTGGAAATAACGCTGCGCAGTGATCAGGCTGACCAGTTCCTCGGCGATATCGACGTTGGAACGTTCAAGAGCGCCCGACAGCATGTTGCCGAACGAGCCGGTGCCGGGCAAGCCGAACTGCGGCGCGCCGGAAATGCCGGTAGACTCCCAGTTCGACGAGCCAACCTGGCGCAGCCCCGTGGGCGTAACAAACGATGCGAGCGCAACGGTGCCTATGGTGTCATTGCTTCCATCGGCATAGGACGCGACGAGCGAACCATCGATGTCCACCGTCAGCCCCGCGAATTCCGCACCGCCGACATTGATCAGTGGTATTTGCGCATCGATCGGGGCATCGACCAGCGGGTCCGCGCCGGGCGCGAAGATCTGCAGGACATTATCCGATCCATCCTGGATGAGACCGGCATCGTCCATCGTGAATGCGCCATTGCGAGTGTAGAGGGTATCTCCCGTTACCGATCCGGCAGTCTGGAAAAAGCCGTCGCCGGTAATTGCCAGGTCAAGCGCAGAGCCGGTCTGTTCGATCGGGCCGATGGCAAAATTCTGGGTGATCGATTCGACTGTCGAGCCGATCCCCTTGATCATCCTGGGGTTTGAATAGGACGAACCGGCGACAAGATCGCCGAACTGCGCGCTGCCTTTCTTGAAACCAGTGGTTTCGGCATTGGCGATGTTGTGGGCGATTACGTTGAGGTCGGTCTGGGCGTTTTTCAGCCCGCTGAGAGAAGTATAGAAAGACATCGGTCAGTACTCCGTGGTTAAGGTCTGGTCTGGGTTGGAAGCGGGTTCCGTGGCGCTCGAAGCACCCGTCAGCGCGTCAAGCCGGGCCGCGATTGAGCGCAGCGTGTCGTTCATCTCGGAAATCCCGGCGAGCGAGGAAAACTGCGCCATCTGCGCCAGCATTTCCTTTTGATCGACCGGATCGAACGGGTCCTGCTGTTGCATCTGAACGGTCATGATCCGCAGGAAATCGTCTTGACCGAGCGAGGACAGCCCACCACCCGCGCCAGCCGAGCTGGCAGCCGCAGGGGATGTTGGGGAAGACGTTTGGGGTATGTTCATTTGAGCCTCATGGTTTCAATCATCAGTTGCTTGGCGGTGGTCAGCGCCTCGACCAGGTTCTGGTACTGGCGCGCCGATTCGAGCATCTCGATCATCTCGGCGTTCTCATCGACCGGAGAGACCCAGACATCGCCATTGGCATCGGCCAGCGGATGATCGGGATTGTGCTCGCGGATCGGGGCGGCCTTGTCGCGCACCACTTGCGAGACCTGCACAGTGGAAAGACCGCTGGCGGCATCGAGCGATTCGGAAAATACCGGACGGATCGGGCGGTAGGTAGCCTCTTCGCTGCCCGCGACCGAGCCGGCGTTGGCCAGGTTCGAGGCCGCCGCGTTCATCCGCACCAGCTGGGCGGACATGCCCCGCTGGGCAAGATCGAAGATGGTAAAGGGAGAACCGGCCATCGTCATTCGCCTCTCAGCGCGCGCGTCAGAGACTCGGCACGGCCGCGAATGAAGCTGAGCGTCGCCGAATAACCGACGGCGTTCTCTGAGAAGGCGACTTGCTCGACCTGCAGCTCGACCGTGTTTCCATCAAGCGAGGGCATCACCGGTGTACGGTAAAGCGTGGCATCGCGCGAAGCGTCTGCGCCGTCCTTACCCGCCATCCGGGCATCGAGCGCGGCAGCGAAATCGATGTCGCGCGCCTTGTAACCAGGCGTGGCCGCATTCGCGATATTCGAGGCCAGTAGCCCCATGCGCTGCGAGCGCAATTCAAGCGCGGCCCCATGTATTCCAAACAGACTGTCACTCATCGGACGCATTCTCCGTGTTGCAGTTGCCCGGGGCTCAGCAAGTTGCGTGCCAAACGCGGTTTTTCGCGGTTCTCGCGAGTTTCACGGGCAAAGGCGGCAAAGCCATGCCTCCAAACGGCAAAATCATTGCCGCCAAGCTGAAAAATCTTGCCGCCTGCCGTTCTTTGGTCCGGAAACGATGCATTGCCGTGGCCCAGCAAGGAGAGTCTCTCGCATGGAATTCTGGACACTCGTGGACGGGACATCCGCCGCGCTGGTGGTTGGCGGAACGTTGATCGCGACTATCCTGCGCGCTGGCTTGCGCGATTGTTTCGCTACGCTGCGCGTTGTTCTTCGCATATGGCGGCGGCGTTTTGACGCAGCCAAGGTCAAGGGTGAGCTTGCGCGCCAGGCGCATGACATTCAAAAAGACGGGCTGTTGCGCGCTGCCGCACACCACTTCGGCGATCGCGAATTCGACGAAGCAACCGGAGCAATGCTCGCATCCCGATCGCTCGATGCACTGCTGGCGCATCACGAAGCGCACAGCGCGCGCCGCGCCGCCGCGACCGGCACAGCTTCATCTGTATTGGCCCAGTCCGCCGAGCTTGCACCCGTATTCGGGCTTGCGGGAACGCTCGTGTCGCTACGCCGCCTACCCGACGAAGGGCTGGAGGCCGCCGCATTTGCCGGAACCATCTCCATGGCCGTGTTGACCACGCTCTATGGCCTGCTTTTGGCAAACCTGATCCTCGCCCCGCTGTCACGCGCGGTTGATCGGGCGGCGCGACACGAAGAATTGCAACGCCAGGAACTCGTCAACTGGCTGGTCGAGCAGATCAAGCCGTCACTGCCGACCCCAATTGTGCGGCACCCCCAGCCAGTCAAAGACCCGGTGGCCGCATGATTGCGCGCGCTGGCAGCGGCTGGCAGATGGTGCTGGCGGACCTGTCACTGATCCTGTTCATCGTAGCTGCCGCAGTGCTGATCCAATCAGCCAGAAACGAAACCGCGCTTGCCGCAACTGGCAGGCATGACCTTTCCGAACAGGCCGCACCGCTTGCGCTTTACGAGGCTGGAACAGGGTCGCCACCACTTGCCGAATGGCTTGCCGAACAACGCACCGATCCGCGCCAGCAATTAACCGTCATTGCGACATATTCCGGCGGCAACGCCATCGACGCCTTGCAGCGCGTGCGCGCCCTGCTGATCGAAGCCGGCCCTGCGGGTAAGGCCGCTCGGATCGTCGTCGAACCTGGCCCTTCGGGGCTAACTGCAAGTCTGGCCTGGGACACACCGCCATCCGAACTGGCACAAGAATTGCAGTGAAGCGAGCAGACACACGCTGCTGAATAGGACGTAACATGAGCTTCACCCTCGCCCTCGCCGCCGGAGCAATCCCGTTTGCCGATCTGGATACTATCGACCGGCAAGTCGCCCGCTTCACCGGTGCCGAAATTGGCGCACAAGGCGGCGCGATCCAGCCGGTTGATCGACGCCTGCGCCTGCGCCGCTGCGCATCCTCGCTGGGCCTGGCGTGGCGATCCGCGCAGCGCGATACGGTGGTCATACGCTGCGGCGATGCTGGCGGCTGGCGCCTCTATGTTCCTGTACAGGCGCGCGCGCTGACATCCGGTGCAACCAGCGCGTCCACACAACCTTCAGTCAATCGCGGCGATGCAGTGACGATCGCGGCCCAGGGACGCGGATTCACCGTATCGCGGCAGGGAGAAGCGCTCGAAACCGGAATAAACGGAGCCTGGATTCGCGTCAGGCCGGTCACTGCGAAACGATTTGCCGAAGACCCGGTTCGTGCGCGCATCGTACGTCCCGGCCTTGTCAGCGTCCAGCTGCCCTGACGGGCTGCCACTCACCGATTGCCGGTCCAGGCAGAAAATTGCCGGAGACGTCCTTAAGTGTTCGCCCGACCAGTCGTTCTGAGGTGCAGAGCAATATCAAGGAGCGGCACCATGCCACCTTTTGAAGTGGGACCAGCACGCGCGATCAGCGCCATCGACTCACGGCTTGCCCGCGAAACCCGCGGTCAGGGCCACGGCCCCGTCCACGCCAGGCAGACGCTGGACACAAAAACTCTGGTCGAAACCGAAAATCTCGATGCCGGCCAACCCCCGATTGACATCGAGCGGATCAGCGAAATTCGCAAGGCCGTCGAAACCGGCACCTACCCGATCATTCCCGCCAAGATCGCCGATGCGATGATCGCGGCAGGCCATATTCTGAGGAGCGCGAAGTAATGAACACCCAGGTTCTGCGCAACACGTTGCGGCAAATGCTATCCGTGCTCGAAACCGAACGGCAGGCGCTTGCCGGTCTCAACCTTGACGCCATTGTCGGTTCAAGTGCGGACAAGAACACCCTGTGCAAGGCTCTGGACTGCGCAAACGACATGGAAATTGACGAGGAGTGTCGCGGGCTAGTTGACGCTGCACGCCGCCAGAACGAGGTGAACCGCCAGGTTCGCAACCTGGTCTCCGCCAACGTCGCTGGCCGGCTTGACGCTATCACCGGTTCTGCACGCCTTTACGAGCCAGCCGGCGCACTGGGCTATGCAGGACGGCGCGTCTGACCACGAGAACAGTTTGGCACAGACCTTGCTTAATTGCTTCCGAGACAAATTAATCGGGAGCTATTCAGGTGAGCGAAACGCAGGCAATTGGATTGTCAGCCACTGGCGCCCAGCCCGGTACGCGCGCCGCGATTGCGCGCGCAGCCGAACGCACCGGCGTCGATTTTCAGTATCTCCTCGCGCAGGCCAAACTGGAATCGAGCCTCGATCCCGATGCCAAGGCACCCACGTCAAGCGCGGCGGGCCTGTACCAGTTTACCAAAGGCACCTGGCTTGAAACCCTGGACCGCCATGGCGACACGCACGGCCTTGGATGGGCAGCCGATGCCATATCCGGCAAGCATGTATCCGATCCCGCAATGGCTTCAAGGATCATGGCGCTGCGGAATGACCCCGATGCTTCCGCATTGATGGCCGCAGAACTCGCCCGCGACAATAGCGCTGGGCTCTCCTCCGTTCTGGGCCGTCAGCCCGACGAGACGGAGCTTTACCTGGGACACTTCATGGGGGAGGCAGGCGCAGGCAAGTTCCTCAGAACGCTGGCCTCCAGTCCCGACATGTCCGCTGCAAGCCTGATGCCGCAAGCGGCTGCGGCCAACCGAACAATTTTCTATGAAAGATCCGGCGCGCCGCGCAGCGTTTCCGCAGTCATGCAACTGATGCGTGGCAAGGTAAGCGCCGCGATGGAAAACGAGGGCAGCGCCTGGGCCGTATCCGACCCGGCCAATGCCGGCACGCTTGCGCTGCCGGTTACGCCGGCCGACCGTTTCGCGCAGGCCGCCTCGGTGCGCCGCTTTGCAGCAGCGCGGCAGGACTTTGCCGCACCTGCCAGCCTTTCAATGGCCGATACCTTGCATCGCACGTTCGGAGCTGCGACGCAGGATGGCCAGTCCCGCGCTTCAACCACCGTAAATGCAGCCTATGACCAAATGCGGAGGCTTGGCCTGTGACCATGCTTGACAAGCTACCGCGTCTTGCCGGCCTGGCTCTGCCCGCAGGCATCCTTGCGCTTATGCTGCTGATGATCGTGCCGGTTCCGGCACTGCTTCTGGACATGTCGTTCGTGCTCAACATAGCGCTTTCGGTGGCGATCCTGATGGCGGCGATGAACGCACGCAAGCCGCTTGATTTCTCCTCATTCCCCACAGTTCTCCTGTTCGCGACGCTCCTGCGGCTTGCCCTGAACGTCGCCTCCACGCGCGTCGTGCTGGTCCACGGCCACGAAGGCGAAGCAGCCGCGGGCCAGGTGATCGAGGCGTTCGGCGCCTTCCTGATCGGCGGAAATTTCGCAGTCGGGCTGTTCGTGTTCCTGATCCTGATCATCATCAATCTTGTGGTGGTGACAAAAGGCGCGGGCCGCGTCTCTGAAGTCTCGGCTCGCTTCACCCTCGATGCCCTGCCCGGCAAACAGATGGCCATTGATGCCGATCTTGCCGCCGGGATCATGACCGCCGACGAGGCCAAGGCGCGCCGCTGCGAAGTGGCGACCGAGGCGGACTTCTATGGCTCGATGGACGGTGCCAGCAAGTTCGTGAAAGGCGATGCCATCGCTGCGCTTCTGATTCTGGGCGTAAATATCATCGCCGGTTTCTGCCTGGGCATGCTGACACATGATCTTTCCGCAGGAGAATCGGCCCAGACCTATATCACGCTGGCCATCGGCGATGCGCTGGTCGCACAGGTTCCCTCGCTCCTGCTGTCAATCGCAGCGGCGGTGATCGTCACCCGGGTATCCGATACGCGCGACCTTGCCGGGCAGATTGGCGGACAGTTTTCCGATCCGCGCGGCTGGCTGCCGGTTGCAGTCGTGCTTGGTGCGGTGGGCATGATACCGGCTATGCCGCAAAGCATCTTCATGCCTGCGGCGGGCATCGCGTTCTGGACCTATCACGCCTTGCGCAAACGGGAGGCGAAAGAGGCCCTGCCGCAAATCGAAGAGGCCCCCGCTCCCGATCCTTCACATATTGCGCTTGATGACGTGTCAGACCACACGCTCGTCACCGTCGAGCTGGGTTATGGCCTTGTCCAGCTGGTCGACGACCGGCGCGGATCACCGCTTGTCGCGCGTGTCACCGGCGTACGCAAACAACTTTCGCAAGAGTTTGGTTTCGTCATACCGCAATTCCGCGTGCGCGACGCGATTGACTTGCCGCCTTACGAATATCGCATCCGGCTGGGCGGCGTGATGTTGGGCCACGCGACGATTGAACCGGAACGAATCCTGGCAATCGACGCCGGCGAAGCCAACGCACGCCATACGCTCAAGGGTACGGCAACGAGTGATCCAAGCTTCGGCTGTCCGGCGCTGTGGATCGATCCAGCGGCCCGCGACCATGCGATCGCGGAAGGTTTCCTGACTGTCGATGCCAGTACAGTTGTCGCCACGCACCTCAACCAGCTTCTTTCTGTCCGGCCACAAGCGCTGCTTGGCCCGGACGAAGTGCTCGCATTGCTCGATATGGTCAAAGTCCATTCTGCGGGACTGATCGAAACATTCTACCCGCAGCCGATATCGCTTGCGGCCGTTACGCGGCTGCTGCGCACGCTGTTGGAAGACGGGATCGAACTTGCCCATCCGCTACCGATCCTCTCCAGCCTGAGCGCCGCAGCACAGCAGACGCAGGACCATGACGCGCTGGTTGATATGGTGCGCGCCGATCTTGGCGCGCTGATCGTCGGCAGCGTGTGTTCACCCGGCGATGGCCTGCCTGTGATCACACTGGATGTCGGACTGGAAACCGCCATTGTTGACGGATTGCGCGATCCCGTGACCGGGCAGCCGGTGATTGAACCGGATCTGGCCAGAATGATCGGGGAACGCATAGCCGAGATCCGCGCATCGCAGCCCCACGGTTCGCCTTCCCCCGCGCTGGTGGTCCAGCCGCGCGCAAGGCGAGCGCTGTCTACCCTTCTCAAACAACGCGCAGCCCCGTGCATCGTCCTTTCGATCGCCGAACTGCCAGCCACACAGCCGATCGACGTGATTGACGTGATTGGCAGACCGGACGGGCACGGATTTGACGACCTACATTTGTCCAACCTTTCCGATGCTGAAACCACACAGAACACCGAAAGTCTTGCCGCATGAAACACGACCAAACATCTTTTACCGCTCCGCAGGAAGGCAATAGCCCGATATGCGCGGCCTATGGCTGTGATCTAGCCGATCGCGTCCGGCGTTTTGTGCCCATGGTCCGCAAGCTGGCCTGGCATGTCCACGGTAGCGGCAGGCCGGGTATCGAGGTGGATGACTTGATGCAGGCCGGAATGGTCGCCCTTACAGAGTCCGCGCAAAAGCACACCGGGCCGGGCGAAGATGGCTTCGCCGCCTATGCAAAGCTGCGCGTGCGAGGGGCAATGATTGACCTCATCCGCCGCACCCTGCCGATCAGCCGGGGGGGCGCGCAATTGAGAAAGCGCCTGGCCGACAAGGAACGGCAACTGGCAGGCCGGTTAGGCCGCGCGCCAACCGAAACCGAACTGGCGATCGAGCTCGACATCCCGGCCAACGAATTGGCGCAGATGCGCGCATCTAGCGAGCCTTTGCGCTTCGAGGCAATCGACGATGCCTATTCCGATCACGACGCCGCATTTGCCGATGACGCGCCAGACTGCCACGTGTTGCTTGAGAACGAGGAGATTCGCGAGCAACTTGCTACCTCGGTTGCCGCGCTGCCCGAAAGGCTTCGACTCGTCGTCCAGCTCTACTTCGTCGAGGAACTCAACCTGTCGGAGATCGCCGAAGTGCTGTCAGTCAGCATCCCGCGCGTACATCAGATCAAGGCGCAAGCGCTCAAGTTCATGCGCGAAGCGATGGAAATTCCCGTCGACATCCTTTGACGTCGCGTTGTCTGGCAGACAAGTGCAATCACCTATTAGACAAAGTGCGGAAATTCACCCTGCTCACGTATTGCTGCCCCCAATCTTCCGAGCAGTGAACAAAGAGTTCGCCAGGCCCGGAACAAGAGCTACTTGGCCAGGAGGACATATGGGCGCGCTCGCCAACTACTCCGACAAATCCTTGGGCACGCTGCGGTCCTTGCTTGGTCGTGCTCGGAGCGAACAACCCGATTCGCAGATCACAGCGAGCGCTGCGTCAGGAGACTGGCGGCGCACCGGTGATTGCGCGCTGGAGGCACGCAGGCAATTGCTCGGCACAATCAGTGCTCTGTTTCTTGACAACAAGCTGGCACTGACCCGCGAAAACCTGCTGACTGCACACGACGCCTTTTCCGGGGCTAACTTCCGCCTTGCGCGCATGATTGTCGCCCGCCAGATGGCAGGCGAGGGAATTACTCAGGATTGGCTTGATGCGGCTCGTGACACACAGAACGTGGCCGACAAGGAAAAACAACTAGACGCACTGGCCGCCAAGCTGGAATCGACGGTATCTGCCTTTAGCGAAACCACGCGCACTGCACACAGCGCGGCTGCGGATTACAATTCCGAGCTGAAAGATCATGTGACACGCATTGAGAACGACGACGCCAAAGATGTCCTGCTCGCCAACCTCACCGAAATAACCAAGGCCATGCTTGAACGCACGCGCGACATCGAGCAACAAATGCAACGCAGCGAGAATGAGGCGAGCACGCTACGCCGCAACCTGGACGAGGCGCGTCAAAATGCAGAGCATGACTTCCTGACCGGGCTTCCAAACCGGCGCGCTTTTGAGACGTTGTTCGACGAAGAATTCCACATCGCTCAGTCAGATATCGAACCGCTCAACGTCTCTTTTTGCGACATTGATAATTTCAAACGCATCAACGATAGCTACGGCCATGAAACTGGTGACAGGGTCATCCAGCTTGTCGCCAACGCACTCAACCGGATCGCCGGCGAACGCTGCCACGTGGCCCGCCATGGCGGCGAAGAGTTCGCGCTGTTGTTTAGGGGCATAGACATAAACCACGCGCGCAGTCTGCTTGACGAAACGCGCGAGACACTTTCGGCCCGGCGGTTTCGCTGCCGGCAAACACAGGAATTTATCGGCAATGTCACCTTTTCGGGAGGAATTGCCAATGTCTTTGACTTCACCAATCCGCGCGATGCGATGCGCGCCGCCGACGAGGCACTTTACAAGGCCAAACAATCAGGCAGGAACCGGATCGAACTGGCTTGATCACCTTCGGCCCATATGCCTTAAATACCGCCATTTTCTGGGGTTCATCCAGACGAATACGGACGCCATTGGACTAAGGTGTGGTGGGCGGTGACGGGCTCGAACCGCCGACCCTCTCGGTGTAAACGAGATGCTCTACCAACTGAGCTAACCGCCCCAAAAACTGGGAAGCCGCGCTTTTAGTGGGTTTTTGACCGGGGTCAACCGCTGCGGTTCAGGACGAATAGAACCTTAGGAACAATCTCCAATTGGCTTGATTCGCGTATTGGCAATGGAGCTGGCGCTGCATTGGCTGGCTGAATTATCTTCTGTTCAGGACGTGTAAGCGCAGGTGAGAAAAATCATGATCATTCGCGCGCCGCTTGCCCAAGGCTATTTTCTGATCACACCAATTGCGCCGCGCCATTGCCGAGATCGGCAAAGTAACGCGCCATGGCATCGGCAGCTTTGTCAGTCAGGGCAATGAATGCACGTCGGCGGTCGGTATCATCTTCGATCCGGGCAAACAGCCCGGCCTCGGCCATCTGGCCGATCCAGCGCAAGGCCGTCGTCGGCGGCACACCGCTTGCGATACACAGCGACGTGACAGAGACCCGGCTGTGCTCGGCCCGGGCCGCAGTCAAATACAGCAGCATATCCCACGCCGGATCGGCAAACAGATCGCCATCGAAAAACCGCGCGCGCAATTGACGCTGCCGCAATATCCGGCGCACCAAACGCGGATCGGGAAGCGGCGGACGGGCTGAGCGCGCCAGCCGTTCTTCTCCACTCTCTGCATGGCCGGAAAAGGCCACCGCAGGCGATTCGAAACGAAATGCACTCGCACCCACACTCGCACTGGACCCGGCCGCATCTTTCGTCCCATTTTCGCGAGGATCGAGACGGTCAAGCCGCTCGGCGATCTGGCCGACCTGTTCGGTCAGCCGCATCAGCACCAGCCGATCTTCCTCGTTGAGTTCATGCAGGCGCAGTCCCGGAAAGCGCGCAAGGACCTGACCAAGCGCAATAACCCGCTCTGCCCGACTGGGATCGACAAGTAATTGCAGGTTCGACTGGTCCATGCATCCAAACACATCGTCGAGCGCATCGACAGACGTCGAAACAACAAGCTGCGCCCCGCTCGTCGAAGCGCGCAAATCGATACGGGACAATGCAGCAAGGACAGCCCCGTCAACCTGGGGGCAATCGATCAGCACAACTTCGCCCAGCGGGCGGGCCGCGCCATCGAGCAAACTGGAAAGCCCAGCCGTTTCCCGTACTTGAAATCCTGCTGCTTGTGCGTCTTCGCGCATTATCCCGCGAAAATGCGGCCGATCGGCAAACACTGAAACTGCCAGTGGCAGCCCAGCTGCATCATTGGCCGGCGCTGCGTAAGCGAAGTTGGACTGCTTGACATTTTCGGCTCTCATGGCGACTCAACCCCTCGCTGCAATATGCGAACAGACGTAGAACAAAGTAGCATTAAGTCAAGAACGGATATGTTTGAGGGCGGTTCAGTCCCACCCCTCCAATTCGTGCCGTACCAGCGATTCAAGCATCTGCATCCCCGCGTCGCCATCGTTGAGGCAATCGAGCGCGGCAAAGTCCTTGCCTCCTGCTCCGATGAACTGGTCGCGTCCCCTGACCGCCAGTTCTTCACGAGTTTCAAGACAATCGGCAGCAAACCCCGGCGCGACGACGGCCAGCGCGCGCGTACCTTTGTCCGCTTCGCTGGCCAGCACCGCATCGGTATATGGTTCAAGCCATTTCGCCCGCCCGAAGCGCGACTGGAAGCTGGTTTCAAGGCGTAGCGAGGGATGATCGGGTACAAGGGCTTCTGTCAGGAGGCGCGCGGTCTTGAGGCATTGGCAGTGATAGGGATCGCCAAGGTGCAACGTGCGCTCAGGCATGCCGTGGAAGCTGAGCAGCAGGACTTCGGGATCGAAGGACAGCGACTTGAGCTGACGTGAAATATCTAGCCGAAGCGCTTCGATATAGGCCTTGTCGTCATGGTAGGCCGGCAACGTGCGAAGCGCGGAGATC
>Ga0209345_10005196_pt1 | contig 12190 bp, 7 predicted proteins | sample Cruoilmetagenom7_FD_187294 | JGI IMG/M metagenome (GOLD analysis project Ga0209345, IMG submission 187294) | Oil polluted marine microbial communities from Coal Oil Point, Santa Barbara, California, USA - Sample 7 (SPAdes) (version 2) | ecosystem: Environmental > Aquatic > Marine > Oil seeps ...
ATGAAAATGAAGAGGATGGGAAATCACCGCAATGTCGAATTGTTGGTCCCTTAGGGTTGTTGCTCTTATATCAGACCACAGCCAGCAGTCGCACCTTTCAGGCTGGCATACGAAGTTTAAACCACCTTCCAGCGAGCAAGTTTGATAGAGAGGCACCTACTTATAGAGATGCAACATCTTATAGTAACCAGGAAACTCAATCCACTCAGAAACGGGGTGGTGCTTACCCTCCCGAACTTCGTACATTATCAAACCGGAAGCGTACCATGGCTTAACATCGCTCATAGTTACTGGAGGCATTGCCCCCTCCATATCAAAATCTTCCAGGCTCGCCAAGCCATCTCTAATCGTATGGCCACTGAGATTTTCGATCCCTTCCTTTTCTATGGCTAGCCTGACACCTTCAGATAGAAGCTTCATTACAACCCAGCCATATACATAGGCCTCACTCATTAACTTGTCTTGTGGTATGCCGCGGTGCTTCTCACGCTGTTCATACACAAGTTTGGTGAATGGGCATGTATCAATAAGCTCCTCTGCATACGCCACCCATATTGCAAAATATAACCCCTCCGCATCTCTCGCGCCGATTGCAGGCAGGCTGGCGGTCATACAGTACCCACAGTCAAACAGGGTTATCCCTCTTTTCATAATCTCCAACCTGTGGGCATCCTTCCACCCAACCACTTGGGTTGATCCACACATGACAGTCTGGATAGCATCTGGCTTTTTGCCCGCTAGTCTTAGCCACTCAGTAGAAGTGTCGATGACTCCAAACATAGGTACAACCTCGTGGCCCACAAACTCCACGTCATACTTTTTGCATGCCCACTTTATCCCCTCAAGATAGTCCCAGTATAACCGATCGTTGTAGCCCAAGGCTCCTATTCTTGGGGGGCGCTCCCCACCCCACTGATCCCTAAACCACTTAACCTCTAGCGCCGCATGGTCAAAAATGGCAGGCTCGCTAGTAAACACCCACGGAATGGGCCTCGTCACCATTTCTTCAGTGTAACCAGTCGCCAGAAAAAGTGGTGTTTCATCTCGTTGGAGGGATCTAGAAATGGCTTCTACTGCATGTGCTATGATACTTACCTCCACCATTACTCCTGCTTCTTTGAACCTTTTATGAGTAGTAATTGCACGGGGGATCAGTCCTCCCGTCTCTTCCCAAACAAACTCGAACTTAACACCGTTAACACCACCTCGCTTATTCGCGTAGCCTATAGCATCCTTGAGTCCATTGCCACCAGGGACACCAGTGTTAGCAAGAGCCCCGGTATAACAACCATGCAATCCTACCTTCACCACCTTCTGCGGCTCTGCCTTAGCGGGGACTACCGAGCCCAGTAGTAGCGCCGCGATCAAAGCTACCGAGACAGTTACCAGGGCGAAACTTTTGATCTGCTTAAACATTCTTGCCAATTTTTATCCTCCCTTCTCGAGATTTTTTGTTCCTTCTTTTACCTTGCCCATCTCACAGCACATCGTCTCCTCTCCCCACAGCCTTGGCGAGCTAGCGAGGGATAAGTCCGCTAGAGGGGGAATATTCAACACCTAGCTTTTACCGATTTTTGCTACGCACCCTACGATGGGAAAGCACTAGCGCGCTGCCATTATGTTATTATATACGTCGAGATGACTCCACCAGGTGGTGTCCCCAGTCCAAACCTCTTTAGGTGCTCTGGCATCAAGAGAGAGTATGGAAACTTCATATAGTCCTCGCTGTAGCGCAATATCTTGCCATCGTGAATCTTGTAAACTCTGGCTAGCGGAGCAAAAATTGTCCACTCATTGGTCATAGTTACTGGCGGTATGAGCCCAGTGTCAAAATCCCTCATACTGGCAAGGGCGTCCCGGACCGCAGCACCGCTTAGATTCTGAATTCCCACCCGCTCTATTGCCAGTCTTATGCCCTCGACAGCAATCTGCCCACCCAGCCATCCGAGGACATATTCAGTAGTAGCCCCCTTGCCACGGTATTTCTTGGCTGAGTCCAGAACAGCTTTCATACCAGGCAGGTCTGTCTCTGTTACTGATGGCATGTGCCTCATAACAAGCCACCCTTCAAGAATCTTCTTCCCCGCTATAGCCATGGCTAGCTCTGTCAGAGTATATACTCCTATTAGCTTTATGCCCTTTTTTGCAACCTCCAATGTAGCGGCATTCTTTAATTGAACTGTCTGTGTCTGTCCGAAGGATCCCATGATGATCCAATCTGGGTTCTTGCTCAGTAATCTCATCCACTCGGTCATGGTGTCGAGTGTCCCAAACATGGATGGAAGCTCGGCGCCTATCCACTCTATGCCTATCTTGGATGCATATTCTGGCACTGTTTCAAGTACGTCATATATTGGCGAGTAGTCGATGGTCATAAGTCCGACCCTAGGAGGGCGCTCTTCGGTCCATTGCTCCTTTATGTACATAAGAACATATGGAATGTAGAGACCCCAAGGCCACGAACCAGAGAATACCCACGGTTTAGGCTTGAGCACCATGGCTTCTGAGGAACCGCCTGTCATAATCACCGGAATCTGATCCCTTGGAAGCGATGGCACAATTGGGTCAATAGTAGTGTCAGCATATGACACCTCTAACACTACGCCCTCAGTCATAAACCTCCGATGAGTGGTGATCGCACGCGCCGGCTCAGCTCGTGAATCATACCATGTGTCCTCGATAAGGACACCATTAAGGCCGCCCTTCTCATTCACGTAACGAAAATAGTCAAAGGTGCCATAGTTCAGGTAGAGATGTGCACTGGCCACTGGTCCAGTCAAAATAGCTTGCACCCCCACCTTTATTACCTTCCCTGGCTCTGCCTTCGCAGGGAGTACTGATCCCACTAGTAGCGCCGCAATTAAAGCTACTGGAATCGCTGCCACGCCGAAACTTTTGGCATACTTGAACATCTTTGCCATTTTGGCTACCTCCTCGAGATTTTTTATCCCTTCTTTTATCTTGCTCCCCTCATAGGCCTCACCCCTCTGCATCCTCATGTGTAACTCTGGGAGCAAGCGGTAATCTCTGTCGGCGATTTATTGGCTGCCAGGGACCAGCCCCCTGTGACTCAATCTGAGAGCATTATCTTCCCAGCGCTCTCTCAAACTCCTCAGGTGCGATATAGATGCTGGGGAGTGGCTCTACACGGGCAATAGGGTGATACCTGGCTTCCCTGATTTCATACATCCCAAATGTTTTAGTCGCGTAAGGAGTTTCTTCAGTTATAGTTATGGGAGGGATAACTCCAGTATCAAAGTCCTTTATATCACCACCAAATAAAGCGTCTCTCACAGCACGACCAGTCAAATCCTCATACCCTACCTTTTCTACAGCCAGCCTTATAGCTTCCACTCCAAGCGCAGCGTGTGCCCAGCCTCCAGTATAGAAGCCTTTAAGATCCTCCGGCCTTGTGCCCCGGTACCTCTGAGCTATCTCGGCGACGGTTTTGAGACCGGGAAACATTTCCGTTTCAAAATAGCATGGAGTTATATTGGCCACGTACCAGCCGTTTGCGTCCTTCCCAACTACAGCTAATGCGCATTCGTCGAGACTGTTGGGGCCGGCGACAAATCCAATTCCTTTTTGTTGAAGCTCTAATCTGGCTGTGTCTTTAACGATTGCTGTTGTGGCCATCCCAAATGCATGCATATACACCCAATCCGGCTTTTTCTTGGCGAGTCTTAGAAGCTCAATAGAGGAATCGATGCACGTTACGGGAACAACCTCATAGCCAACAAATTCAGCCCCGATCTTATCAAAATACTTCGTAGCATCAAGGGCACGCCGGGCTACAGCTACATCATAAAAAATGAATCCGACCCTCATAGGCCGTGCCTCAGTCCATAGGTTCTCCTTGATCCACTTTGTCACCATCGCAAACGCAGTTGCAAAGGCGGGAAACGAGCAAACCATCCATTGGTTGGGTTTTGATAACGCATCAGGGTGAAATGCATCAACAAAATTTAGCGGGATCCCATCCTTCTTTGCTAAGGGTACCAGCGTCGCTCCAGTTTCGGATGCAGTCGAGCAGTACATTACGATTCCTTCCGGTTTGAGTCTGCGGTAGGTTAGAATAATCTCAGGCCAAAGAAATCTCGTTTCACGCCAAACTATCTTAAGATTGATCCCATTAATTCCACCCTGTTCATTTATATAGCGTACATAGTCGAAAAATCCATTGCAGTACGCGGTGCCAACACTAGCCGCGGGGCCAGTATAAAAAGTACCTAGCCCTATCTTTACCACCCTATCTGGCTGAGCCTTTGCGGGGACAACTGAGCCCACTAGTAGCGCCGCGATTAAGGCTACTGAAATCGCTATTGGGCCGAAACCTTTGAGATGTCTAAACATCTTTTGCATTTTAGCCCCCTTCCAACCTTGCTGTTCAGTCTACTTCGCTTCTGCATACTGCCTCGCCTCATCTTGTTGCAGCCTTCATTGTAGCAGCTGGCGGAGTGTAATGCTAGGTAATGTCAGAACCTCCTAACGATTTATCGGCCGCCGAAAGGCCGGTCCTTGAGTCACCTTTAGCTGTTTAGCCATCTCGATGGGCTTGTAAGACAAATATTTGCTCCGTTTAAAGACGCTCGGCTCGAACTTCGCCATCAGTCACAACATAGTGATAGACGCGACGGACTTCCATCCAATCAGTGATACGCACGAGCTTACCGTTTTCAACATGAGAGATATACATGTAGTCGTTATAGAACGGCTTGTCTTCACTAACAGTTTGTGGAGGCCCTAGGCCAGTGTCGAAGTTCTTTATGCTGAAGAGACCATCCCTGACAGCATGCCCGGTTAGGTTCTCGAAGCCCACTTGTTCTATAGCTACTCTTATGCCCTCAACTGCGATCATATTTGCAAGCCACCCCTTCACATATGGCGTAAAGACCTCTTCCGGCCCTCGACCACGATATCGTTTGGCTGCATCCAAAAGAGCCCTCATCATGTGGCAACCAGGACGGTTGACATCGGCGGGACTTGCCTCTAAAGTCATCTTATACCACCCTTCGCCTGCTTTCCCAACTACTCTCAATGTTGCTTCGTCTAGTGAAGCCTGATCCCCAACAAAGCATATTCCCTTTTCTCGAAGACCTAATCTAGCTATATCCTTTGCCACCACTGTCATAGTGGCACCATATGCAGACACCAAAACCCAGTCGGGCTTTTTAGCAGCTATCCTGAGTAACTCGGTGGCTGTATCGATGACTCCAAATATGGGTATGATCTCCATGCCAACATGCTCCACTGCTACCTCAGGGGCATATATGGGTATTGTCTCATGAGCAGCTCTGACTACAGGCTCGTCCGTGCAAAGTGACGCCATCTTGAGTGGGCGCTCTTCAGCCCAATTTTCCTTGAGCCAGTCAACAATGTAAACACAATAGTTTTCACCCTCAGAGCCGGAGCCGACAACCCACATTGGCTTTGACATATAACAAGAGGAGTGAGCACCTGCAATGTATACACACGGTATTTCATCTCTTATAAGCCGAGGCAATGTCGCTCCTACTGCTGAATCGAGAATGTTGGTTTCTAGTACCGCACCCCATTCTGCTAGCCTCTTGTGGGCGGTGATAGCTTTAGGCACTGCAGCTGCGAACTCTTCCCATCTAGCCTCTACTCTAATGCTATCAATGCCACCTTGTTCATTCAGGTAGCGTATGTAATCTACCTGTCCCTCGTGTACACTAACAGCTATACTGGCCAGTGGCCCAGTCCAAGCACACAACATACCTATCTTTACCACCTTCTGCGGCTCTGCCTTAGCGGGGACTACCGAGCCCACTAGGAGCGCCGCGATCAAAGCTACCGAGACAGCTACCAGGCCGAAGCTTTTGATATACCTAAACATTCTTGCCATCTTGATTGCCTCCTTTGGGTTTCCAATTCTTTGGTTGTTGTTCAGCCTACTTAATTCACGGTGCCTCATCTCCGCTGCAGCCTCTGGGGCTGGCATAACCTCACTCCCAAAGAAACCCTGCCGGGCAATTCACAGTCTGCCCCAGCCCCGCCCTCTCTTAGATAGCCTGGCGAGGGCTTGCGTTATACCCAAACACGAGCCATCTTTCGTCATGCTGAGCTTAATTGTCACCTCCGATATCAGTACCTGCGGTAGCCACCTATTCCTCGCTAAAAGCCAAGAACCACGTATTGGGGATGGGAACTCCTGCTTCAATGAGGAACAACTTCCCCCCCTGAATTCGATATATGAATGCGCTATCAAAATAGTAGGGCTTGCTATCGCTCATAGTTACAGGTGGCATAAACCCCCCCATATCAAGATCCTCGATGCTTGCCAGGCCATCCCTGATAGCTTGCCCGCTCAGATTCTCAACGCCAACCTTTTCTACAGCTAGCCTTATGGCCTCAGCAGCAATCATGCCACACATCCACCCTGCCCTGTATATAGGGTACCGTCTAAGCCCCGCCTCATCCAGCCTACGATACTTCATAGCACACTTCCTAAGTAGCTCTAGCCCGGGCATATCTGCCGCATCTACATCCTCCAACGCACTGCGATACGCTTTCATAGTGTGCCATCCGTCAGCAGCTTCTCCGACTGCTGCCACAGTATCTTCTATACATTCGCCAGAATCGCAAACCATTATCCCCTTTTTCAGAATCTCCAACCTCGCACAATCCTTGACAAGCGTGTTCAGTGTACTTCCACAAGCCGCACAAAAGATAAAGTCGGGTTTTTGGTAGGCTAGCCTAAGCCACTCGACAGAGGTATCGAGAACCCCTAGCAAAGGCACGACTTCGTAGCCGACAAATTCAGCCTTATTAGCTCCGTAATCTTCTATGAGCTTCTTGATGCCCTCGAGCGCATGCCAAGCTGGTGATTGGTCATACATGATCATCCCTATCCTGGCAGGACGCTCCTCAGCCCAGTTACAGACAAACCAAGCGGAAGGAATTGGACCGAAGTCCTCACCGCTGGGGAAGCTACTGAAGACCCAAGGGATAGGCTTGGTCAGTGTTAGCGAGCTTAGTGGACAGAATCCAAGTATCGGCGTCTCCTCCTCGGGGAGTCGGGGCGCTATTACCTCGATGGTATCAAGTAGATAGTTAAACTCTAACATCTCGCCCGCTGCTACAAAGCGCTTGTGAGCAGAGATTCCCTGGACTATTGGCGCTCGTCCCACGTCTTGCCATATACAGTCTATTCTGACTCCATTGATAGCACCTTGCTCATTTGTGTATGCCATGTGGTCAATAAATCCAAGTCCTGCCCATCCTATCATGCCTACTGCCCCGGTAAGAGTAATAGGTATCCCTATCTTGACGACCCTCTCCTCCTCCAGCTCAGCCTTTGCCGGTACAACTGAGCCCAGCAGTAGAGCCGCGATTAAGGCTAGTGAAATCGCTACTAGGCCGAAACCTTTGGGGTGTCTGAACATCCTTGTCATTTTAATTGCCTCCTCTCCGATTTCTAGCTCTTTAGTTATTGTTCAATCTAAGTGCACTCACGTTATTTCACCTCCCATTTGGGCTGGCGAGGGAGTAAATGTGCTAAAGGAAGAATCGAAGAATCCCTTTGTCTTGAACCCTCCAACCAAGATGCAGCGGGGTCCCTTGCCCAGCCTAAGCCAGCTCACACGTTCGTATGTTGTCCCCTCAGCTTGGGACCATCACTTTTCTAACGCCCTCTCGAGTTCCTCAGGTGAGATATAGAAACTTGGGACTGGTTCCATCCATGTAATAGGGTGAAACTCACCTTCTCTAATTTCACATATCTGAACCCTTCGGGTTATGAAGGGAGAGTTCTCAGTTATAGTTGTAGGAGGTATAAGCCCTGTGTCAAAGTCCTTTATGGAAAACAAACCATCCCTGACAGCACGACCAGTCAAATTCTCATATCCAACCTTCTCTATAGCTAATCTTATACCCTCCACCCCAATCATAGCATGTGCCCATCCTCCAATGTAGTAACCTTTGAGATCTTCTGGCTTCATGCCGCGGTACTCTTTCGCCTTCTCGGCGATAGTTTTCAGGAAGGGGGACGATTCAGTTTCAAAGTAGGATGGGGTTACTTTGGTGGCGTACCATCCATCTGCACTCCGCCCAGCTACGGCTAATACGCACTCCTCAACGCAATTTGGGCAGCCGCACAACTTAACCCCTTGTTGCTGAATTCCTAACCTAGCTGCATCTTTAACTGCTACTACCGCTGGGGCTCCAACTGCAGTAAGGAAGACCCAGTCTGGCTTTTTTCTAGCTAACCTTATCCATTCGGTAGAGGTATCTATGCACCCCATAAGGGGGATAATCTCATGCCCAACCCACTCAGCCCCAAGTTTATCAACATACTTAGCAGCATCGAGCATACTCCAGCCTACAGCCGCGTCAAAAAACATGACTCCTATCCTCATGGGACGTGCCTCAACCCATAGGTTCTCCTTGATCCACTTCGCTGTCATCACCAATGCGCATGGGAAGGCGTCAAATGAAGCAACAATCCACTGAGGCTTTGAAGTCATTGCAGAGGTATATCCAACAACGGCAGTTACTGGTATCCCGTCTCTTTGTAGTGATGGCAATAATACTTCAGCCGCGGTTGATTCAAGGACATGCTCCAATACAATCCCTTGATCAACGAGCCTACGGTGGGCAGCAATGGTTTGAGGTACAAGACCCCTCGCATCATACCAAGGCGTCTCAATCTTGATTCCATTGATACCACCTTGTTCATTTATATACCTTGTATAATCAATCATTCCTTCAGTGCAAGGCTTACCAACAGTAGCCAGCGGACCGGCAAAAACAGCGCATAGCCCTACTTTCACCACCTTCTGCGGCTCCGCTTTTGCAGGGACAACCGAGCCCACTAGTAGCGCCGCGATTAAAGCTACCGAAACAGTTACTAGGCCAAAACCTTTGATATACCTAAACATTTTTGCCATGTTGATTGCCTCCTTTGTTTTTTTACTCTCTAGTTGTTGTTCAGTCTACTACACTACTTACAGTATCTCATTTCCCATTTGGGCTGGTGAGGGGTGAGTTCACTATGTTAAGCGCATCTGAGCCATAGCTAAGTGCCTCCTCCAGTCAAGGCACGGAGAGGTGCTGGCCTTGTACCCAGTCCAATCAGCTCATCCTACTATATCATACCCCTTCTATTCTTTCGCCATGGAACAAGATAGGCTCACTCAAGCCCGAGTTTCTTCCGGAGCCACTCGGGGTGCCATGTTATTTCAACCCGTTCATCTAGCCATAGCCTTCCGCCTCTAAGCTCCCATATCCACCCAGCATTTGTTACCCATGAGCTGTCACTAGTCATAGTTACCAGAGTAGGCCATCATTCACGTAGCGCAGGTAATCCATGCTTCCGAGACTTAAGGGTAGACCTGTATCAGTTATCGGCCCAGTGAGCACAGCCGTTGGAGGCTTGGCGAATACTACCCATAGCTATAACGCTATAACTTTATTCCGAACTGGGCAGCAGGGGAAGGGATTGGTGCCGGGGGGGCAATCGCGATTATTTTGCCCTGCTTAACTTGATAGACTAGTAGCTCCTCAGCCACATATGGCTTTTCCTCCGACGTGTTTACCGGAAAGGGTAAGCACCTGCTATCAAAATCCTTTATTGAAAAAAGGCCATCCCTGACTGCTCGCCCAGTTAAATTCTCAATGCCAACCTTTTCTAAGGCTATTCTTATAGCTTCACACCCAACTGCTGAATATAGCCAGCCAACAGAATAATTCCCTGGCATCTCCTTCAGTCCCCAATCACGATACTTTTTAGCAGCTTCGCGCACCTCTATCATTCCTGGGCATTTTATCCCACCAACAAATTCATCCTCCCAGGGGGAGGGTAATGCCCTCAGCGTACACCAACCTTCCGCAGCTGCTGCCCCAGTAGTGTTGATAATAACCTCGTCAATGGCCTGTGGCGAGCCACAAAACCTGATTCCCTTCTGTTGAAGCTCTAATCTAGCCGCGTCCTTTATCGTGGTTACTAATGGCGCCGCGTATGCGCAGACATATACCCAATCTGGCTTTTTAGCTGCTAGCCTGAGGAGTTCTACTGAGGTATCAATACAGCCAAAGAGGGGTACTACCTCATAGCCAACCCACTCAACCCCATTCCTATGACAGAACTCAGGAATACCCTCTATGGACGCATATGCCATGGGTTGATTAATACCTATGTGTCCCACCCTAGGCTGGCGTGTCTCAGTCCAATTTTCCTTCACCCACCTTATCATGGTGGCAGTGAGACAATTCCAGGTGGGTACAGTTCCAAGCACCCAATGAGGCTCCGTCCTCGTTCCTTCATCTATCTCCGAGGATATCAAGGGAATCTCATCTCTTTCCTGCAAAGCTACTGTATACATAGCAGCTCCGGACAGGACAGATATCTCCAATACCACCCCTGCTGCCACAAATCTCTTGTGAATACTAATCTCCTTCGTTGCTTCGCTGTGATCATCCTCCCACATAATTTTGATAGGAATTCCGTTAATGCCTCCCTTATAGTCATTTTGGTACTTTAGGTAATCTAATCCGCCCATGCCGAAAGGTACACAAAGAGAGGCGAGCGGCCCAGTCCAGCCAATCCGATACCCTACTGGAATCTCGCTTTTTGCCGAGTCTGCCTTAGCAGGGACAACCGAGCCCAGTAGTAGTATAGCGATTAAGGCTACTGAAATCGCTATTGGGCCAAAACTTTTGATCTGCTTAAACATTTTTGCTATTTTGACCGCCTCCTCTCTGGTTTCTACCTCTTTAGCTATTGTTTAATCTACTTCACTTACGGTATCTCACTTCCCATTTGGGCTGGTGAGGGGGAAGTTCGCTATAGGGAGAATGTTGAAACCCATACAGGGCATAAAGAGATGCTGGCGCCCAGCCCTAAAATAGTCCACACCTCCTCCTTCTGCCCCCACTTGGGATAATAATTACTTTTCCAGCGCTCTCTCAAACTCCCCAGGTGAGATAAGGAGACTAGGGGGAAGTGCCGCCCACTCAATAGGTTGAAGCTTCCCTTTCCTAATTGTACATACCTCAACTATACTATGTATAAAAGGAGCTTCTTCAGTTGCAGTTACAGGAGGTATAATCCCTGTGTCGAAGTCCTTCAGACTGAATAGAGCGTCCCTAACCGCACGTCCGGTCAAATTCTCATATCCTACCTTTTCTATAGCTAATCTTATAGCCTCTATTCCAACCATACTGTATGCCCAGCCTCCCATACCAAATCCTTTAAGATCTTCTGGCTCTATACCACGGTACTCTTTCTCCTTCTCAGCATAAGTTTTTAGGCCGGGGAATCTTTCAGTTTCCTCGATATTTGGGCTTCCTTTAACACCATACCACCCATCTGCATCCGTCCCAACTACAGCTAATATACATTCATCAATAGTTTGCGGTGAGAACATAAAATTAACCCCTTTATTTAGAAGCTCTAACCTTTTAGCGTCTTTGACTATTGTCGTTGTTGTCGCTCCATATGACGTAACATAAATCCAATCAGTCTTACCAGCGAGCCTTAAAAGCTCGGTGGAGGTATCAATGCATCCTACAAAAGGCACCGCCTCATAACCAACAAATGCTATTCCCATCTTCTTAAAATACGGTACACTATCGAGCTGGCTCCAGCCGGCATGCGTATTATAAAAAATAGCTCCCACTTTCATAGGGCGGGCCTCAGTCCATAGGTTTTCCTTAACCCATTTCATTTCAAATGCAAACAAACTTGCCCAGTCATGAAGCGAGGCAAGGATCCATTGAGGCTTTGATAAATATCCGCTACTCATCGCATCAACATCTATTATTGCTAGTTGCTGTTTCTCGCAAAGTGATACTATTGTCTCCCCAGGCACTTGAGCCCAAGTGGCGCCAACCACCAATACAACGCCTTGTTCAGCAAGTCTCTTCTGGGTGGTAATGATCCGAGCCAGTGAAGCAGCAGTTTCTTCCCAGACTACCTTAATCTTAATGCCATTGACGCCACCTTGCTCATTTACAAATCTTACGTAATCAATCACTCCTTGCCCTATAGGAGTTCCAATAGTAGCCAGCGCACCAGTAAAGGCAGCGCAATGCCCTATCTTCACTGCCCCTTCCTCGGTTGCCTTAGTGGGAACAACTGATCCCACTAGTAACGCTGCGATTAAAACTACTGAGGCTACCACTAGGCCGAAACCTTTGATGTGTCTAAACATTTTTGATATTTTAATTG
>Ga0209345_10005198_pt1 | contig 12187 bp, 11 predicted proteins | sample Cruoilmetagenom7_FD_187294 | JGI IMG/M metagenome (GOLD analysis project Ga0209345, IMG submission 187294) | Oil polluted marine microbial communities from Coal Oil Point, Santa Barbara, California, USA - Sample 7 (SPAdes) (version 2) | ecosystem: Environmental > Aquatic > Marine > Oil seeps ...
GCCCGCCCTGCCGCGCTTTCAAGCCGCCGTCGCAGGCTATGACCCGAAGGCCCGCTTTCTGGCCACGCTTGAGCGGATCAGGGGGTCCGCATGACGCGCCGAAGCTTTGCCCCCTCTGGCAAAGCGAGGGGGTGGCTGACAACTGTGACGGGACGCTGCAACAAGGCCTCGAGCGCGGCGCGGGGGCGCCCGGTCTCTTCGCCCGGCGCGAGGGTAAGGGTCGGGTCGGCCTCGCCCTGCTGCACTAGCCGGAAATCCGCGACACCGCTGGCAAAGAGCGCATCGCGCAAGGTATCGGGGGCGTGGCCGCCGATCCGGTCCGACGCCCGCCCCGAGACCACGACCGCGCGCAGGGGTGACCCGCAGGGGCAGGAGATGACCCGCAAAAGGTCGCCGGTCCGATAACGTGCCATGACCTGCGCCCGCCGGGTAAAATCGGTGATCACCGCCTCTGCCGTGCCATCGCCTGCCGGTTCGAGATCGAAGCGCAGGCAGTCCTCGGCAAGGTGCAGCCTTCCATGGCGGCAGGTCACCGCAAAGAGTCCCTCTGTCGCCATGTAGATCTCGCCCAGCCGCGCGCCCGGGAAACCCGCCGCGATGGCCGCCCGGTCCGGGTCGTCCAGCATCTCGGCCGCAGCGAAGATGCGGCTTGGCGACAGGGGCGCCCCCTGCACGGCCAGCCAATGCAGCAGGCGGGGTGGCGCGACGAGCACATCGGGGCGGAAGTCTTTCAACCGCGAAAGTGCGGCGGCGAAGCCCTCGCCCAGGGGCACGAAGCAGAGGCGCAGGGCACCACCTTCTTCTGCCGCATTGTAGAGGGCCGATCCCCGTGGCAGGGCGACCGCCACGCGGGGACGCCACAGGGCGGCGGCACCAATGGTCTTGGCGAGAATGGTTCCCAGCCAGACGAAGCGCTCCTCCTCGGAGATCACATAGGGCATCCGTCGACCCGAGGTCGTGCCGGTGCTGAGCCCGATGTGATATCCCTCCGGCAGGGGCCTATGGCCCTCGGCAATGGAGGTGGCCGCGTCGGCTGACAGGCCTAGGCGGTTGTAGGTGGCAAAGTCCGCCATCAGACCGGCGCGGTCCATGGGGGGAAGGTCTGAAAGCCGTGCGACGCAGGCCCTGTCGCGCAGCCAGGCTTGCAAGCGGCGCTCTTGCCAGGCCTCCAGCGCCGGGCGGTCGCGCAGCCATGCAGCCCGCGCCAGGGTAGCGGCAAAGGCACGCAGGGCAATGGCCGCGCCACTGATCGTCATGTCCGGAAATCGGGGACGGGATCTGGATCGTGGCAGAGGACCACTCGTCCCCCCATCGCGGCAAAGGCGCGGACCCGGGCCAGGCTCTCCATCGCAGCGCCGGCATCATCATAGACTGCGCGGGCCGGTCCGCGCGGCGGGCGATCCTCGGCGATGGCGGGCCAGACCCATTGCACATCCGCCGCATAAAGCACGGGCGTGTCGAAAGCAGGAAAAAGAAGACCGGTATGGCCATCGGCATGTCCGGGCAAGGGCACCGAAAAGACCGACCCGTCACCCAGCACGTCCTTGCCCCGCCCAAGGCCAAAGGGCAGGATCGCATCGCCCGCAAGGTCGATGACTGTCTCTGGCAGCAATGCGGTCATGACGCCGTGACGAAGTGCCCGCCAGGGATGGCGACGCGCCCGCTCCAAGGCCTGGGCCGGAGCATGGATCGGCACGTCGCGCATGTTCCGCGCAGGGCCTAGGTGATCGGCATGAAGATGGGTCAGCAGCAGGGCACCCGGCGCGCGGCCTCCGAGGATTGAGGCCGGAGACTTGGTCGGGTCGACCCTGGGCCGCAAGAGGGCGCGATAGATTGCGAGCCCAAGGCCCTCGCCCTTGACCCGCTCGGGCCAGCCTGCATCGATCAGGACAGGTGCATGGCCCGGCCGCTCCAGCACACCAAAGCGCACGGCGAGGTCAAGCCGCCCGCGCCCCCCCGCCAGAACCAATCGCGCCGGGACAGGGATCCGGGCCTGAGTGTGGAAGGTCAGTCGCATGATGCCGCCTCCAGAAGCGCTGTGCCAAAGGTCACCCCAGCGGCCGTGCCGAGCATAAGCACCCGCGAACCGGGCGCGATCCGCCCCTCGCGTCGCGCATGGTCCAGGGTCACCGGAAGCGAGGCCGCGACCTGGTTGCCATGTGTCGCCGAGAGATCGACCAGACGGTCCTCCCCCACGCCAAGGGCGCGGGCCATCAATCGCAACGCGACGGGGCTTGCCTGGTGCGGCACGATGAGGTCGATGTCATCAAGGCCGAGGCCCGCCGCCCGGAGATTGCCCAGCACGAAGGCTTCGAACCGACGGCGCGTCAGCCCGAAGAGGGCAGGCCCGTCCATGACGAAGCGTGCCTCCTCCGCCGTCGCCCTGGCGCCGAGCCGCGTGCCGCCCGCGCGCAATCTCGCCGCCTCATAGCCTGACGGGTGGGTTTGCAGCACGATCTGCCCGATCCTCAGCGCTCCCGGCTCCCGCCCGACCACGGCCGCTCCGGCCCCATCGCCGAAAAGCCCCGCCGTCGAGGGCACTTGCCAGTCGAGGTTTTCGCTGATCCTTTCGGACGCTACGACGAGGACCTGTGTCCAGCGCCCGGTTTCGACCATGGCCGCCGCATGTTGCAGGGCCGCAAGAAAGCCGAGGCAGGTGGCCCCGATGTCAAAGGCCGCCACCGCCCCGTCCGGCAGGCCGAGCGCTTGCTGCACCAGAGGCGCGGTCGCGGGAATGGTCTGATAGGGCACGGCCGCAGTATGCAGGATCGCATCGAGCGCCCTTGCCTCGCATCCGGCATCGGCCAGGGCCGCAAACGCGGCCTCGGTCGCAAGCGCCACCTGGTCGCGCGCGCCCGCACGCGGTCTCTGGGCGACCCCGGTCAGGCGCTCGATCAGGCCATGGGGCAGGTCATGTTCTTGGTCCAGCGCGAGGCTGGTGGCGATCGGGAGATCGCGCGCCGCTCCGGTGCCGAGGATCGATGCAGTCGGCAAGGCACCTCCCTCGACGAATCCCGTAAGAGTTTACACGCTTTTGACCTAACGCGGGGCAAGGTTCGTTGTAAAGCTGGCGCGGACCGGGGATGGCGCAAGCGAGAGGCTGTGTTCAGGAGTTCATGGGCCAAAGTGTCGTGAAAGCGCTCAAGCACGCCATCGAACGACCGCTCAAGCAAGATGCAGATACATCATGCTGGACCTGCCGACAGTCCGCTTCCCGCCGCACAGAAATCCGCGCGATCAGACCTCGGATCACCTCACGTGCAGGCTGGGCAATCGCAGGATCCTCGGGCGTGGCAAGCCTGGTGCGCTCCGTTTCGAGACGGGTCCGTGCAGCGCTTTTCTCGGCGGGTCAGGCGTTCATCTTCCGGCTGACAGATGCGAGGAAAGCCGCAACCGCATGGTTGTTTTGCTGATCCACAAAGGCGCGGCTGCGGCATTGCAGGTCGGCTTGGAACTTGCGTCCAGGGTTCTATCGCGCCTCGCTGGTATCAGGGCAACTGGACAATCGTCTGATCATGGGCCAGTTGAATGGATGTTTGACGCCGTGTTCGAACAACCACTTGTCCTGTAGCTGGTAGGCCTCCAACTCCGGGGCGCCGGCGCAATCCCAATCCTTGTTTTGAAGTTGAACGTCATGGATCAATTCGTGCAGCAAGACGGACTGGTCGACAAAGTTCACCGGTGACCAGGGGTGCGTCAGAAAGATGTGGCGTTTCTCGCGGTCAAAGGCTGCGAGGAGGACAGCATCGACCAGTAGGTCTGTATCTTCATACGCGATGACCTCTCCGACCCCGCAGAACGAAATCGTCGGGGGGTCACTGTATACGGCGAGCAGGTCATAGGACGTATTCAGGGCAATCCACGCAATCAACTCGTTGAACAATCGTTCTCCGATGACTGATGGAACCTGTGGATGGACGGCCTCGGCCCTTGGGGATGGTTCGCAGGCCTCCAACGCATCCGCAGACGCGGATGAGTTGCCTGTTGTATATGCGGCCAGAACAACTGCCGCTGCGCACAGGATCTTTCTGCTGACTGCCTTTTTTGACATCATCGGATAGTATCACGCGATCGCTGCTGGACTAAAATTGATTGTTCGGTGTGGCGGCCTGACGGAGGTGGTCCTTTATTCTCGTGTGTCTGTATCCGGCGCCCGGCACGCATAGGGTTCACCATCCGGCAGAAGGCATATACCGTCCAGATAATCCTGCGGCAGTTTCTTGTAGCTGGGCGGGAGCTTGCTGTCGTCACGGCGATCCAGATAGTCGCTACACGTGGCGATGTAGTAGCGCTGTCGGCGATCCTCGGAGGCATACCACTGATCGAAGGCGTCAGCGACGGCCTGCGTGGGGTCGCCATTGCTGGCGATACTGTCTTCGAAACGCCGGGTGATATCAGCCGTGCTGTGCCATTCCGCCAGCGCGTTCCACACCGTCGCGTCACCGAGAGAAGCCATATGCCAGGCAACCAGAAGGGTGATCGCATTCGCATCCGCCTCGAGCGCGAAAGTGGCCTGGGCGACCTGATCCATCGCGAGGCTGTCATCCGGACAGATACCCGCGGCGACCTGGTCAAGATGTCTCAATTCATGCAGCAGAACCGCTGTGAGCATCCCATCCGGAAGCCTGTTGTCGATCTCGATCCGGTTGGCATCTGGCAGGAGAAAGCCGCTTTCCAGAACCAGCGAAGGCGTCAGACAGATTTGAGGTTTCTTTTCGTCAAGCGCCAGCGCGAGACTTTCGAAGGCCGCCAGCGCGGGGCGCAGCTTTTCGATGAGTCCGGCAAGACGCTGCGCCTCATCTGACGTGTCCTTTGCCTCATAGGGATACTCAAGGCAGACGCTTTCCTCCTTGGGCTGCGCCCATGCTGGCAACGCCCAGAGGGCACCCGCGAAGATCAGCGTGGCAATCTTGAACGCGTGACGCATGTCGCGATCTTCCCCAAGTGGCCCAGTGTTGCTGCGCATGGTCGCCTGAGTATAAGCGGAACCCACGCCACAGACCAAGGCCATGCAACACCGCCCCTGTGCTGGAAGACCATGCACTTCAGGGTCTGTATCGTTGGTCCGGGATCAAAAAACCGGTCTGCACGCCTTCGTGGGAAGATCCGTTCAGGGGCATTCACAAGGTCCATGATTACCTGATGGTCGCATATCCGGCATCCGCATCCCGATGGATGGGAAGGGGCGCTTCCCGCACAATGTCTTTGTCGAGCGGCTGTGGCGCATCCTAACATGCGAAAGCGTCTATCTGCAGGCCGGGGGCATGGGACGCCCGCCCGCGCAAGGCGCTTGGTGGCCGAGCGGGCCAGGCAGCCCAGCACTTTTTCTGGTAATCACGCGGTTGTTCTGGCGCATAGTCTCCGGCACCGATTTGCGGCATGTTGGAGATATGGAAGAACTGCACAGAACGATCAGATTGCTCTACACCGGTCAAAGTCAGAACGCCCGGCGGTTTCGCTATGCGCTTATCCTCTTCGACGCGACGACCATCGTTTACTTTATCGCGACCGCCGCGCTGCCGACGACGCCGGTGATTGTCGCGCTGAACACCGCACTCGGCGTGCTGATCCTTTTCGATCTCGCGGCTCGGTTCTGGATTTCCGAAAACCTGCGGCGGGAGCTGACGCGTATCTATACGCTCGCGGATCTGGTCGTTGTGGCGTCTTTGCTTCTCGCTCCGCTGATCACGGAAAATCTGGCCTTCCTGCGGGTACTGCGGGGGCTGCGCCTGCTTCACGCCTATCACTTGCTCAGCGATCTTCGGCGCGAAAGCCTGTTCTTCCGTCGCCACGAGGACGCAATCCTTGCCGCCGTCAACCTGCTGGTCTTCATCTTCGTGACCACCTCGCTGGTTTTCGTGTTGGCCTTCGATGAAGGTGCTGGCATCGCTGGCTATATCGACGCGCTTTATTTCACGGTGGCGACGCTGACGACCACGGGCTTTGGTGACATCACCATGACGACGCCGGGGGGCAAGCTCTTGTCCGTCTTCATCATGGTCGTGGGGGTCGCGCTTTTCGTGCAGCTTGCGCGGGCCATTTTTCAGCCATCCAAGATCAGGTACAAGTGTCCTGAATGCGGCCTGAGCCGACACGAACCGGATGCGATACACTGCAAGCATTGCGGGGAGCCGCTGAAAATCGAGACGCAGGGCAGCTAGGGACCTTGAACCGGCTGCGGGGTCACGGCCACTTGTATCGGCGTGCTAGCCGGGCGTTGCAGTTCGTCGGGGTCCACCAAAGCGCCATCACGCGTGCCAGGCCCAAGCCGCCGTCAGCATGCCTGTGCCAATCGTCATGAGGCCTTGCTGACCAGAATTGTCTTTGCTTGCTCGCGCAGGACGAATTTCTGGATCTTTCCGGTCGAGGTTCTGGGAATGGCGGTGAACACGAAGCAGCCCGGGACCTTGTAGGCGGCAAGTTCCTTGCGGCACCAGTCTTTCATCATCGCGGCATCGGCATGATGCCCTGGGGCCAGTTCGATGAAGGCGCAGGGGGTTTCCCCCCATTTCTCATGGGGCATCGCCACGACCGCCGCGACCGAGACAGCGGGGTGCCGATAGAGCGCCTCCTCGACCTCGATGGAGGAGATGTTCTCGCCCCCCGAGATGATGACATCCTTGGAGCGATCCTTGAGCTGGATATAGCCGTCAGGATGCATCACCCCCAGATCGCCGGAATGGAACCAGCCGGCCGCGAACGCCTCTTGCGTGGCTTTGGGATTGCGGAAATACCCTTTCATGACGACGTTTCCGCGAAACATCACCTCGCCCATGGTCCGGCCATCGCGCGGGACAGGCTGCATGGTCTCGGGGTCCAGCACGTCAAGCTGTTCCAGCGGCAGATAGCGCACCCCCTGGCGGGACTTCAGGCTGGCCTGACGGTCGTGGGGCAGGTCGGACCAGCTTGAATGCCAATCATTCACGACCGCGGGGCCATAGGTTTCGGTCAAGCCGTAGAGATGTGTCACGTCGAAGCCAGCCGTTTTCATGTCCGCCAGCAGCTTTTCCGGTGGCAGCGCTGCGGCGGTGAAGAACTGCACCGTATGGCCCAGGTCACGTTTGACCGCATCGGGGGCCGAGATCATCAATGACATCACGATCGGCGCACCGCAAAGGTGGGTCACACGCTCGTCCGCCAGCGCGTTCCAGATCGGTTCGGCCCGCACCTGACGCAGGCAGACATGGGTGCCGACAATCGCGGACAGCGTCCAAGGAAAGCACCAGCCATTGCAGTGAAACATCGGCAGGGTCCACAGATAGACCGCGTGTTTCTGCATGGATGAGGTCAGCGCGTTGCCCTGCGCCAGCAGGTAGGCCCCCCGGTGATGCGATACCACGCCTTTGGGGTCGCCCGTTGTGCCCGATGTGTAATTGATCGAAATCGCGTCCCACTCATCCTCGGGCATGAGCCATGCGAAATCAGGATCGCCGCCCGTCAGAAAGGCCTCGTAATCCATCGCGTCAGAAGCAAGCACCGCGCCGTCAAACTCGGGGTCGTCATATTGGATCAGCAGCGGTTTGACCGTGGTCAGGGCAAGCGCTTCCTGCATCAGGGGCATGAACTCCCGGTCGACGATCACGATCCTCGACAGCGCGTGGTCAAGCTGGAAGGCAATGATTGCCGGGTCCAGACGGGTGTTGATCGAATGCAGGACACCGCCGCACATCGGCACACCGTAGTGGCACTCCAGCATGGCCGGTGTATTCGCCAGCAGCGCCGAAACCGTATCCCCCCGCCCGATCCCCATTCGCGCAAGCGCCGAGGCGAGTTGCCGCGTGCGGGCATAGAACGCGGCATAGCTGCGACGCAGCCCACCATGCACGATCGCCGTATGTTCGGGAAACACGCTTGCGGCGCGGTCCAGAAAGGTCAGCGGTGTCAGGGGCTGATAATTGGCCGGATTGCGGTCCAGATCGGTGTTGTAGGGGTTCGGCGTCATGGGATCAGGCATCCTGCCATTGAGGCGCGCGTTTCTGGATAAAGGCACCGATGCCCTCTTCGGCATCCCGCGCCAGCATGTTGTCGACCATCACCCCCGACGCGTAGGCATAGGCGTCCGACAGCCCCATCTCGCGCTGCGCGTAATAGGCGCGTTTGCCGGTGGCCACTGTCATGCTGGATTTCGCAGCGATCTTGCGCGCCATCTCCATGGTCGCCTGTCGCAGATCCTCGGGGGCAACCGCGCGGTTGACCAGACCCATCTCGGCCGCGCGACTGGCCGGAACCATGTCACCGGTCAAGAGCATTTCCATCGCATGTTTGTCCGCCACATTGCGCGACAGCGCCACCATCGGGGTCGAGCAGAACAGGCCGATATGGACGCCCGGCGTGCTGAACTGGGCCGTGTCTGCGGCCATGGCAAGATCGCAACTGGCGACCAGCTGACAGCCTGCGGCTGTCGCGATGCCGGTGATCTCGGCTATCACGGGCTTGGGGCAATTCACGATCGCCTGCATGACGCCCGAACACATCGCCATCACCGAAGCGAAATAGGCCCTGCCGCGATCGTCATGGGTCCGCCCTGCCGTCATTTCCTTCAGATCGTGACCGGCGCAGAAAGCGGGCCCGTTTGCGGCCAGAATGATCACCCGTACCGCGGGGTCGGTGCCGGCTTCGGCAAATGTCGCAGCCAGAATGCCCAGCATCGCCTCGGACAGGGCATTGCGCCGCTTTGCGTCATTCATGGTCAGGCGCAGGACGCCGTCATCATCCAACTCACGCAACAGGATGTCGTTGTCTTGCACGGGGCGGTTCCTTTTTCCGGAAGTCAAAGAATGTTGATTTCAACGCTGTCGGCCAAGGTGTTGGCGATAAAGCAGTAGCGATGCGCGCGGTCTTGCATCTGTGCCAAGGTGCCATCATCCACGTTGAAACCTGTGTCGAAGCGCACCACCGGATGCAGGTCGATGCGCGTGACCGACATCTGGCCGGCGGCGTTCTTGCCAAGATGCGCCTCGGCATAGTCGTGATAGCTTGCGACCGGCCAACCGGCCTTGGCGGCCAGGGCCAGAAACGTCATCATGTGACAACTGGACAGGGCCGACGCTAGCGCCTGTTCGGGGTTGGTGTTCTCGGGCCGTCCGCCCCAATCAGGGGCGGCGTCGACCTGAACCTCGTGGCTGTTGTTATAGCGCACCGTATGCTCGGCCGCGTACTTGCCGGGTTTAAAGGCGGCTTCCGCGCGATGCCAATGCAACTCTATTGCAAGATCCGACATGGTTCAGGTCTCTGCTTTGGGCCTGTGTTCAGGCGGCGGCGATTTTCTTTTTCGGGTCGTAGAACGGACGCTCCACGATCACCGCCCGCGACGGACCGGAATGTGTCACCACCTCGACCTCGGCGCCGATATTGGCGAAGTCAGCCGCTACCATGGCCAGGGCGATATTCTGCTCAAGGCGCGGCGAATAGACCGCCGAGGTGACTTTGCCGATCTCGACCCCGTCCTTCTGGATGATCCAGAAGCGGGTGTTCGGACCGGACAGCGGCGGACAGTCGATGATCAGACCGATCTGCTTGCGGCTTACGCCCTGCTGCTGAATGCGGCGCAGCGCGGCCTTGCCGATGAAGTCGGCCTCCATGTCCAGGTTCACCAGCCGGTCAAACCCCAATTCATAGGGGTTCGTCGTGATATCCGCATCCGCGTGATAGGACAGCATCCCCCCCTCGATCCGCCGGATCGAGGACGTGTGCCCCGGCTTCAGGCCAAAGGCCATGCCGGTCGCCATGATCCGTTCCCACAGCGCGTCGCCATAGGCACTGTCACGCAGGTAAATCTCGTAGCCCAGTTCGCTGGACCATCCGGTGCGCGACACGATCAGCGGAATACCATCCAGCTCGACCTCGCGCAGCCAGTAGTATGACAGGTCCAGTATGCTGTCGCCGAACAGCGCTCGCATGATCTCGCCCGACTTGGGCCCCTGAAGCTGCAAGGGCGACACATCGGGTTCGCCAATCGTGACATCCATCCCCGCATGCACGGCCACGCCTTGTGCCCACAGCAGGATGTCGCTGTCTGCCAGCGAGATCCAGAAGTGGTTTTCCGCCAGCCGCAGCAGGATCGGATCGTTCAGGATGCCGCCATCGGCATTGGTGATCAGGATGTATTTGCACTGACCCACGGCCATGTTCGACAGGTCGCGCGGGGTAAGCTTCTGGACGAAACGCGCGGCATCCGGCCCCGTGATTTCCACCTGACGCTCGACCGCCACATCGCAAAGGATCGCGTCATTGACGAGGTTCCAGAAGTTCTGCTCCGGATCACCGAAATCGCGCGGGATATACATGTGGTTGTAGACCGAAAACCCCCGGGCGCCCCAGCGCACGGTGGCTTCGAAATAAGGGGACTTGCGGATCTGTGTGCCGAACCCGAAATCTTCTGCCTTCATGGTGTATTCCTCCCTTGCCGGCCACGGGTTTGTGACGCCGCGGCATGTCTCACTCTGACAAAGGATTAGTCCGGCTTCTGCCATGACTGCGGACTGAAATCGAGCACGCCAAAGACTGAACGGGCCGTTTTTCAGGCCTCGGACAGCCTGTTCGGACGGTGTGCGCTAGTTGCTTCTTTTTGCTGCCAGCTTCGCAAGGTTGGGCTGGCTTGATTTGACCCGCCGAGTCGCGATGTAGGTCATGTAGCGGTCAATCCCCAGCTCGGCCGCCAGCAGGGTTTCCATCAAGGCCTGGAACGACGCCAGATCGGGTGTGATCGTCTCCATCACATAGTCCATGCCGCCGCCGGTGGCGATGCAATCGGTGATCTCGTCCAGATTCCTGATGAAGGTTTCGAACCGTTCGAAATCCACCTTGCGGTGATGCGTCAGCGAAACGGTCACGACGACATGGGAATAGTCGGTGATCTGGTCCAGCGCGATTTTGGCATGATATCCACGAATGAACCCCGCCGCCTTGAGCCGGTCCAGACGTGCCCAACACGGGGTGGCGGAGATATTGGCGATCTCGGCAAGTTTGGTCTTGCTCAATTGTCCATGCTGCTGGATCGCGCTGAGGATGCGGATATCCGTGCTATCAAGACCGAATTTTTTCATCAGGTCAAAACTTTCGCCGCACCGTCTTGTGCCATGTAAACGCAGGCCGCAGCCTGCACTGTGTGAATTTTCTTAGGTCGTCTCAACAGAGTATGCGACCGGTTTTGCGACACCCTCGGGACCAACCGCGTCGGGAACCGCGTTCCAGAAGCGTTTTCGGATCAAGGATCAGGCAGCCTGCGCCATGCGCGCAGTCATGCGAAAACGATACAAGCCACGTGTGGTTGTCCGGTGATAGCAATGTCACCTTTCTCCGGTGGCCAGTCCAGAGGCCGAGGCAGGCGAGGCTTGCCAAGAAACCTGATGGTCGGGGGGGGGGCGCCAGGCGAAGTCCATGAACGTCGCACTCCTGCCACTTGTCATGACCTGCGTTGCGGCGCTTTCGACAGTTATGATGCGGACGCTGGCGGGCGACACTGAACGAGATGGGTGTCGATGTGGCCATTCCCCTGTTCGAGGAAACGGTCGAGTGGGCGGGTGCTGTGAACTCGGTCTTGATGAAGAATCCGCGCTTGCTGGGTCAATCCATGCTGTTCCGCGATAAATCATTGATGAAACGCCGGGCGCAGTTGGGCGGCATCCGCGTTGGCATCTTTGAGGAAGCCATGGATCAGACCGATGTGATCCGCTTTCTCAGACGTGTGAACCAGACATTGCTGAAGCTGGATGGCGACCCGAATGACCCGATCCACTTCAAGGCGTTCGACAAGGCCGGGTGTCTGGGACACCGGGTGATCCGCACGGCAGACGATGTGGCGTCGATCTCGGATGATGAATTTCCGGCGCTTCTGGAAAGTCATCTGGATGGCTGGGAATTCGCGGTCGAGGCCTGGATCAAGGATGGCAAGATTCAATTTCTGAATATCTCGGAATATGTCACCCTGGGGTATTCCGTTTTCGTTCCGGCCACGCCTGAATTGGAAAAGTGGCGGGGTCGCATTACCCAAGAAATCGAAAAACTGATTGAAGTCTTCGATATTGATTTCGGCTTTATTCACCCTGAGTATTTCGTCACCTCCGACGGCACCATGTATTTCGGCGAAGTGGCCTATCGGCCGCCGGGTTTCAACGTGTTCGAACTGCTCGAACGCGCCTACGGGTTCAACGCCTATCAGGCGCTGGTTCTGGTGTTCGACCCCAAG
>Ga0209345_10005199_pt1 | contig 12186 bp, 9 predicted proteins | sample Cruoilmetagenom7_FD_187294 | JGI IMG/M metagenome (GOLD analysis project Ga0209345, IMG submission 187294) | Oil polluted marine microbial communities from Coal Oil Point, Santa Barbara, California, USA - Sample 7 (SPAdes) (version 2) | ecosystem: Environmental > Aquatic > Marine > Oil seeps ...
GTAGTTAACAGGGCTACCCTCATAGATGAATGCCGTCTTGTCGGGTGTAAGACTCGCCCTTTTTGTAGTTATACGTCCAATATCCCATTCCACAACAAATCTCCTCCTTTCTCATTTTATCCTGATTATATTCAGGATCGGTACTTCTCAATTTCAACAGGTCTCGAGACTCTATCTTTCAAATCGGTCAAAAGCTTTTCTGACCTCCTCTGAGGTCAACAGGATTACTGCTATTTCAAATAACCAGGTTTGTCAACTCTTTGATGTTCCCTAGATGCTCAAAATCATCTATCAGTTCAACAAATCGCCGGGACTTATCCTCAGATATTGCCAGCCTCGCACAATCCATGAATTTAGCTGTCAGCTCATCACGACTCAGAGGGTCGTCAGGGTTCCCCTTTGCCATGTCAACCCGACGAGAGAACTCTTTTCCGTCCTTGAGCTTCACCACTACCCGGACAGGAACCGACGTAGCAGCACCGTCCACAACCATGTCAGCATCTGCTATCATCTTTACCTTCTTCACGGTTTCAACTGCTTCAGGACTTGTCACTTTTTCGTCGGTAAACTGTTCAAGGCCTGCTCTTCTCTCAAGAAGGGCTATAGCCATACAAAACTCCATACTGAATTTCCCTTCGAGGCCACTTTGGGGGTTAGAATGGATCAAGACTCTGGGAAGTAGTGCATTGCCGTACACTTCAATCTCCTCCACGTCTTCTTGTCTTATGTCATTCTCTTTGACCAGGTACAGCACGGCATCTAGTGCCGTATGCGTACCACCACAAGAAGGATACGGTTTAATACTGATACCGGGCTTTAAAATGGCAAAAGGGTCTCCAAGGTTGTTTGTTATCGCTTCCGGATCGTATTCCTCTTTTCCGCAAAATAGATTACAAAAACCAAATTCCGCTTCTATGATGTTTCTATCAGATGTAAAACCTTTCTCTGCCAATAATGCTGCTATAACACCATTTCTAGCAGAAAGACCAGCATGAAAAGGTTTGGTCATACTTCCAAAATTTTGCCTTAGTCCCCCAGCTTCAGATGCGGCTATACCCAAGGCCATCCTTGTCTTCTCCATGTCCAGACCGAGCATAGCAGAACACGCCGCCGCCGCCCCCATCGTACCCAATGTACATGTGGCATGCCATCCCAATTGATAATGTCTCAAGTTAAGGGCAGATCCAAGCTTAGACTCAACCTCGAAACCGATAATATATGCTTTAAGAACCTCCTTCCCTGAAATCCCACGATCTTCACCTAGTGCGAGTATGGCAGGGAGAAGCGATACACTTGGATGGCCACACAACTCCAGACTATAATCATCGTAATCGAGCGCATGGGCCATAGTTCCGTTTGCAAGGGCAGCCTCACCAGGCGAGGTTTTGAAGCCGGCTCCCATCACCGTTGCTCTGGGAGACGCGCCTGAATCTTTTACAAAATCCGTTATTATCTTACCCATCGGGTGATTATAACCAGCTAATGTGGCTCCCACACAGTCAAGGGAAACCCTCTTAACAATCCCGATGGCTTCAGAAGGGATACTTTCAAAACCGGTTTCTACAATAAAACTGGCGAGTTTCTCCGTGGTACTCATCTTTGCCCCCTTTCATAAGAAAGATATAAATACTATAGGATACCTCCTCCCGGCCTTGTTAAGGTTGTTAAGGTAAATATGTAAAAACCTACAGCATCAAAACAGGCATCCAGAGGCTGGTCAGTCCCATGAAAACTCACAGGGCATTCTTTTTGAGGTAGTCCTTGATTATTTCACCGTTCGTTGAAATATGATTTTCCACAAGAAATCTGACCAAATTGACGTCTTTCTTTAAAAATGCGTTGATTATCCTTTCGTGAGCCTCCATATATATCTTCAGTGGATTGGGACGCATCATAAGGAGAATCCAACTGTATGGAATCCTGCTCACTTTCTCCTTGATTAACTCAACGAGGCTTGGTAGATTGCTTTTATGTACAAATACAGCATGAAACCTGTTATTCAGTACCCACCATCTTTCGTAATCATTCTGTAAGATAGCATCTTCCATATGAGATTGGTATTCTTTAAGCTTATCAACATCCTTACTCCCCATAGAACTCACAGCTCTTCCTGCTGCCGCACCTTCCAATATGGCGGTTATAAAGTATATCTCTTCAGCATCGGAAGACCAAAGTTTTGCAACACTCGCACCTTTATTCGGGGTTATATCAACCAGCTTCTCAAAGGCCAATTTTCGGAGGGCATCCCTGAGCGGGGTACGACTGACTCTCAACTCTTCAGCCAGAGATGTTTCAATCAGTCGTTCACCAGGCATTAGATAACCATTTTGTATGGCCTTCTTCAAGGTGAAATAAATCGCTTTCTCCAGAGGCTCTTCTTCCTTAATCTTTAGTTTAAGCCTTCTGGAATTATCCATGAGGTTATCTCTCTTTGCAGACCCCATCCACTTCCCTTTTATCAATCCTCTCGTTCACCACATTTAAATTGACGGTAAATTGACGGCCCATGAGACCAGCCTTCATCCAATAGGGACAATTTCTTACTATCCTCAGAAATTTTGAAACTCAATTATGAGCTACAAATTGTCGGGGGGGCTATTTTGTTACTTGTTATACGTAAAGCCTTGTCGCAAACCCCTATCTACAGATAAGCCACTATTTACACGAAGAACAAATACCTTATGACAAAGTAGTTCACAAGAAGTAAACGAATAGTCCCCCTGACAATGGCTTAAAGGCATAACTCAAGTGAGTTTCAATATTTCTGATCCTAGGAAAGAGGCTTATCACAAGACCCGGCCAATTGCAAACAATATTTAAAAATATATTGTATACAAAAGATCAACCTTCCCATTTTCAGGATATACCCCAAACCGAACAATTGAGATAACCCAATTGCTATTCAATGGTTTTAGCGTACCAACTCCAGGTTTCCCAGAACCTGAAGTGCTCTAAGTCGGGCATCGGTCCCTCTCTATGAAACAGCCTGCTCATCTCCCTATCGTTGCACTGTTATGTCCAAGGCAAAAAAGTTCTTGACGAATAACATTACAGGTTTTACAATGTAAATAGTTCTACTATTCCTGTGGTTTTGCGTTTTCAGATCGAACAAATCCAACCTAAATCTGAGCGCCAACTTGAGGAAGTTAATTCGTCCCAGTCCCTAAGCGGGCTATGCCCACCATTGATAGGCGACCGCTGCAAACCCCGAAGGATGTTGGGCACAGCCCACCCTACTGTACCGTACTGTAACTCCTTGAAATTTCAAATCGTCCTCTACTCATGCCTTATCTATTCAAGAACTCACAAATCAACAGTTCATATTTCTGAACCTAAAACCTTAGAACACTGAAACCATGAACGATTACTAAAAAATAGAAGGGGGGCAGGGAAATGGAAGAGCAAATCGAAGAGCCTATAGAAGAGCAACTCGAAAAAATTCATAAAAAAAAGGCCTTAGTTACCAAAGATCAGCAAACAAAAGAAAAACAATCACTCAAAGAGAGTATACATGAAGCTGATGAGGGAAGTGAGAAGAAGAAGGCCTGTATTACATTGCGTGAACATGCAGAATTCCGCAATTGTTATACGGAAGAAAGCGTTAAGGACGACATCGCCTTTTTAAGGATGGTTTATGGAGATGATTTGGGTCTCTCCCTCTCTGATGTCAACCAGGGGTTCAGAGATAAGCTCAAAAGACTGGGGAAAGATCTTTACTTCTTTCTGGAAGCCTTGGCAAAGGATATTTCACTGGAGAACTATATTAAGCTTAAATTTGAATTTATCCAGAAAAGCATGCCAGGGAAAAGTTCTCATATGTTCTTTCTGTCATGGAACGGTTTGACCAAAAACGACAGTTTCAAGAGGTTAGCCCAGCAGAAGTTCAGCCTGTCGCCGTCAAACGACCTCTTGTGTCCTAAAATTATCCCACCAGTTGGATCTACTCTGACAAGATACAGGACAAAGCTTGTACTGGCTGATGATATGGCCGTTGAATCGGATGGTTCACGTCGTCACAAAGGCCGATTATTAGATGATGGAAGTGGCTTGATTATGAGAGAAGATATAGTCTGGCTCCCCAACCAAAAGGCAATGCCCCTATTTCCCCAAGCTTATGTTCCGCTGAACCAAACTCAAATCATTTTGGTTCGCCACGGCAAGTCCGTACATGAATCAGGAGGTGACAATCCTGAATTTGTTGGAGGTGGCTATTGGGACACATGGCAAAACAATAGGAGGGGCTCTGGCGCTATGGGAAACGACCTGAACCCCCATGGTATAGAATCGGCTAGGGAATTGGGAAGAGCCCTAAAGATTGTCGTTGATACCCTGACAAAAGCAGGCCATGCATTATGGTCTTGGTCTAAATCTCGTCCTGTTCTGGTATACGGCAGTGAATCACCAAACACAGAACAAACAGCACGCTACTTCCTACAAGAAGCAGGATACACCAATATTGTATTTCATGCAGCCTATGGGTTGAATTCTCAAAAGTATGGGGCTCTCACCCGAAAATCTAAGAAAGATATTATTGAAAAAACTTCGAAGATTTACAGCAAACAATGGGGAGGGTGCGATTCAGAAGTGAGAAAAAGGGCTAAAGAACTCTTTAAAAATCGCTTCTTCCACTTCCCGGAAGGGGAAACCCTCTTAGAAGCTGACTGGCGAATTGCTAACAGTTTTATCGACCGGTTAAAGAGCAATCAGGGAAAACGGATCGTTCTGGTCGACCACTCCGGCGCCATTCGTGTCTTTGCAGCTCTTATCAAGACGCTGGACTTTGCAGATTACTGCAATTTAAAAGAAGATCAAGACTCGATCATTGCCCTCTGTTATGAGTCTGGTCAGAATGTCCGATATGATTATCTCCAAAAAAAAGAATTTCCTCTGAGATCGTGTTTGAAAAAGCCATCAGAGACTATCTCCAGAAATTTTGAAACTCAATTATGAGCTACGGATTGTCAGATATTTAATTTCACAAGGCCAGAGGGAGGAATCCAATGAATTGTCGCAAATATAATCTCCCCCAACTAATTGAGAACCTACAAATCTTCGTTTCTCCCATCGTTACGAGGCTCTGCCACGGAATGAAAAGAGGCAGCGCCTCGTATAATGCATTCCCAGGCAGAGCCTGGGAACGAGGGGCAAAGGTCAACCGCTTTTCTTTAAGTTATTTCGGCGCAGGCCCTATAGATTTTCAGATATCAAATTTCACTGCGTTATCGGTCGGAATCCTCGACGACGTACTACAATGTACGACTTACTCGAATTCCTCCCTCTGGCCTTGTGAAATTTAATATCTGAAAATCTATAACTGCCCACGTTTGGTCATTTAGAGAGCTGTTAACTGCCAAATTGCCCCATGGCTCATGATCAAAGTAATAGCGGAAGAGCATCAATTAGTCCAGTTCAATATTTATTATGACAGAAAATCCTGGTCTTAAGAGTCTCTTCGTGTCTTCCACACTGATCTTGATAGGGATCCTCTGGACTACCTTGGTGAACTCACCAGCCGACGTATCCCTCGGAATTAAAGCAAATTTCGCAATCGATGCAGTGCCTATTCTGACAACCTCTCCTTTGAAGTCTATCCCCGGATAAGCATCAGCCTTAATGTCAACCCTCTGTCCCAACCTCACCCCATTCATCTTGACTTCTTCAAGGTTCGCGATGATATAGATATTATTCTGGTCATATATACTAAAAACAGGAAACCCTGGGGAGATAAAATCACCTTCGCAAACGAATTTCTTAGCCACTACACCGGCAATGGGGCTTTTGATCCTCGTATGTTCCATATTCAGCTCGACCACTTCGAGGGCCTTTTGTGTTGTCTTTCTGGCTGCGTTCAGTGCCAAAACTTGCTTTTCAATTTCCTCCACACGCTGCCTGCCGATTAGCGCCCTCTTCAACTGGATCTTCCTTATCCTGACCATTATCTCAGCCGATCTTATCGATGCCCTGGAAGTTGTATGTTGTGCTTCTACAGCATCAAACCTCGATTGGGCGATCGCTTGACGATCTATGAGTTTTTCGAACCGCTTGTAATCTGTCTCTATTTTCTTGCCGTTTGCTTCAGTCCTCTTTAACGCTTCTTCGACCTCCATTATACCCTGCCTTGCCAGTACTATCTCCTCTTCCACTTCCCTTCTCGTTCTCTCCAAGGTGGTCTTGAGGGAAGAGATGTCCATTTCCACCTTGTTAAGCTCTGATATCTTCAACTCCACTTGGGCCAGGTAGTCCTTCTCGTCAATAAGGGCCAATAGTTGTCCTTTTTTTAAAACGTCGGATTCGTCCACAAGTATCTTCTTCAGGTGACCTGACACCAAGGGGGATACATTGATCAGATCCGATTCAACGAACGCGTTTTTAGTTGTGGCGTGTGTTAACTGATAGTAGAGTAGCTTCCACCCTAAGGGCAGGAATATCAGTACCGCCAGTATCGCTGTCCCTAAGATCGCCTTCCGTTTAGCATCCATTTTACGAGAGCTTTCTGCCATATGTTCCTCCTACGAAAAATCCATCTTGAAGCAAGAAGCTGCCTCTATAAACCGTTGGTTGCCTCGTCCCTTACCTCTTTTCCCTTATGAAAATAGCTACTGCCGCTGCCATAAGAGCCCATATTCCCATCCAGATAAATGCGCTCTGAAACGCGTATGACAACCCTTTAGCCAGTGTATGGTAATTGAGAAGCATCAAGGCTCTTTGTTTAGCTAACACGCCTGGTATACCCCTGGACTGGAGAAATAAGGTCATTTTTCCCAGGACATTCATGGCTCCCACATTGCCGCTGTTGATACGGGTTCCAAGCGCCTCGAAGTAGGTGTCTGTCCTTCTTCCAAGTACGGTGGCAATAAGGGCAGTCCCTATGGCTCCCCCTGCCAGACGGGAAACATTAAGCGCAATGGACCCCTGATTGGTTTGAGCTTCGGACAGTTCAAGGAGGATCGTTATGCTGACCACCGGGGGAACAAAGCCGGTCAAAAAGCAATAGATGGAATAGTAACCGATTATTTTAGCCTGCGGAGTATAGAAATCGAATGAGAATAGAAGGTAGGAACCCACAGCAGACCCGATCAGACCAAAGAGGAGTGGCTTCTTACACCCGTAGCGATCGGCCAAAAGACCGGCCATTACCATGCTGCACCCTTCGATTAAAGCACCTGGCAGCAATGTGACACCCGCGGTGAGAGTGGGATAGAGCTTTATCTGCTGGAGATAAAGGGGCATGATAAATATTGTCCCGTAAAAGTTCCAGCAATAGATGAGACAGGCGATGAAGCTTAACGAACACGTATTAAAACGAAAAATCCTTAAATCCACTAGTGGATTCTCCATGTTCAACTCGACGATTATCATTAAGATAAAGGAGACTACAAAGACCGCTATTAGAATAACAATGTAGTCTGACTGTAACCAGCCCTTCTCCTGACCCTTGCTCAAGAAGGTGATGAGTGACATAAAGCAGACAACTATGAGAGCAAAGCCTAGGATGTCAAAAGGCCAGGGCTTCTCTTCCTCGCTTTTTGTCTCTCTGAGGAAAAACAATGACAGGGCAATGCCCATCACTCCAATAGGTACGTTGACGTAGAAGACCCAGCGCCAGTTGAAGTGCTCGGTCAATATCCCTCCGATAGTAGGGCCCATTGCTGGGGCAAGACAACAGGCAGAAGCAAAGATTCCCATGGCCATACCCTTCTCCTCTGGAGGAAAAAGCCGGAAAAGGATGGTCATTCCTATTGGAGCGACTATCCCCTCGCCCAATCCCTGGAGAAATCGAAAAAACACCATCATTTCGATATTTCGTGCCTGTCCGCAGAGCGCACTGCTTACGGTAAAGAGAAGGAGTCCCACTATAAAGGTATTTTTATGACCAATGGCCGCCCCCATCCAGGCGACAGTGTTCATGCCGATAGCCCCGCTGATGAGGTAGGAGATTACCACCCACTGGATCCCGTAAATGTCTGTGTCAAGGGAGGATATCATCTTGGGCAGTACGATATTAACAATAGAAATATCTAAAAAGACGATGAATACCCCGATGGAAATGATGCTCGTGCTTATCCATTTAGAGTTATCCAAACCTTCCTTGCTGTTATCCATCTTTAGTCCCTCAATCGATCTTAATCCCCACTGTCACGGAAAATCCAGGCCTCAATAGCCCATTGGTATTATCAACTGCTATCTTTATGGGAATTCTTTGAACCTCTTTAACAAACTCGCCTGTGGGGTTGGTCCTGGGCACAAGGAGGAATTTTGCCGCAGAAGCCTCTCCTATCTTTATCACTTCTCCCTTGAAATCCACTCCCGGATAGCCATCAACTTTCAGATCAACCTCCTGCCCCAACTTCACTCCAGCAATCTTACTCTCCTCCAGGTTTGCGGTGACATAAATATTGTCCTGATTGTAGAGACTGAACACTGGGATTCCAGGGGAGATAAAGCTCCCTTCATTGATGAATTTCTTGGCTATAATACCATCCATAGGGCTTTTAATTCTGGTATGTTCCAAGTTCAACTGGGCTATTTCCAAGGCCTTTTGGGCCGTCTCTCCGGCTGCCTCAAGGCTGCGGAGCCTTTTTTCCAGTTCCTCCACCCGTTGCCGGCCTATTAGGGCCTTCTTCAACCCGGTCTCCCTCATCATGACCAAGATGCTGGCCGATTTGGTCAATGCCCGGCAGCCCACACTCTGTGATTCGATAGCATCGAACCTTGATTGGGCAACCGCCTGACGTTCTAAAAGATCCTTGAACCTCAAATAGTCTCCTTCTATTCTCTTACCGTCTGCCTCTACCCTCGCCAAGGCCTCTTTGGCCTCTAATATCGCCTGTCTTGACAGCAGTATCCCCTGCTCCACTTCTCTCCGCATTCTCTCTAGAGTAGTTTCAAGGGCAGAGACATCCCTTTTTACCTTGGCTAACATCGATCTTTTCAACTCTACCTGAGCCAGATAATCCTTTTCATCAAGAAGGGCCAATAGCTGCCCTTTCTTTACCGAATCGGATTCATCCACCACTATCTCTTTCAGGTGACCAGATACCAGAGGGGAGATATTGCTTAAGTCCGATTCAACGAATGCGTTATCGGTTACGGCATGGGAAAGCCGGTAGTGGATCCATCTCACCCCAAGAGGAATAACGATCAGCAGCAACAGTATAATCGCCACAACCAAGGCTACCCGTTTTGGCATACTCAATTTGGAAAAACTGCCACCTAATTTCATCTCATCTCTTTCCTTGAGCCTAACACCCTGAACACGGCCAAATTCACATCAAGAGTGAAGGAAGTTTCCCGGCGTTATCGGTGGGATTCATCAACGACGTACTAAAATGTACGACTTACTCGGACTCCTCATTCTGGCCTTGTGTAATTTATTGTCCCAATCGTTAGTAAAAACTATGGACTTTAGTCCAAGACTTTTAGTAAACTCTCATTCATGAGGTCTTATCGAAAATCATCGCACACAGTATATATATGCAGCTTTCTGTTCTGGGCATGTGACTGATGAGATTAATACAAGAATATCTGGAGCGACATGACAAACACCCGAATCATATGGATGATGCTTTCGTAGTAGAGTAATGACTTTCAGTCTGCATCTTAAGTCGGCTTTAGCCGAAACAGCGACTTTTAGTCGCAAAATATTCTATGGACTTTCAGTCCATAGTAGTTGAATTTACATTTGGACTGCCTAAATAACCTGATTTTTCAAGTTTATCGATAAATAATGGTAGATTTTTTGAAAAAATATGCAAAGATAGTTTGGTATACTGGTATCTTACCACACAAGGCTTGGAGGAAAAGATGAATGTCCCATGTGCCAAACGTCTACCATTTGATTGTTACCGGTCTTGAATTTCTTAAAACAGCGTTGACAAACAGCCTGTTTTACAGTGTAACACTAGCGTTATGCCTGGTGTCCTGGATTGACTTCCTCCTTCATTTAGAGAATAACAAGCGAGGCACTGCTGGAGAATTATCAAGGGAGTCATTAACGATTCCTTCAATAGTCCGTCAGGCGCAATACGATAATCTTGAAGCTTTCGTAGATAGAGTTCAACGCGATAAGAATTTTTCGACCTGTGCCGTTGGTCGGAATATGACTTGAATGATCTTTGACGAACCTTCTTGATTCATTTTGAGAAAGATTCTTAGTGAGTGAAGCTGAAAATTGCAGATTGTTTGAGGGAGCTTGTGACTGAGTTATCTGCAATTTAGCGCAGCGAACTTAGAATCTTCAAAATGAATCAAGCAGTGAGGAGAAGATTATTCAAGTCATAGGCGCTATTGTTGAGTAACTGCACAGGTCGGAATTTTTTAAAAAAGTGGTTTGAGGTTGAAAAAAAGAGACTTGGCAGAAAACGCAAGACGACTAAGTTACTAATTAATCTGGAGGAATCTACTGAACAGCAAATTGATCTGGCAGCGTAGCGCAACAACCATGCCGAAACCCTAACTTGTCAAAAAACTATTTTTCGAAAACTCAAGTAAAGTAATATCCGCTATTAAAGCATCTTGTAACCAACATGTCTATAACTTTCTTCAGAAAACTTGTTTTTTATTTTTTAGTCAATATATCTATTCAGACGTTGTACCTGATGAGTCAGTTTTTGAAGTTATTTCGTCCTCGTTCCTAACCACACAGGTCCAGATATTCGGAGTGTACTACGAATTTAATACAACGTCAACGACAAAAAAGAACCCAATATTGAATACAATTATAGGCAATCACTATCTAAGATGAAGTTAGCGCCACAGGGCAGACAGGAATAGTCTGACCTATAGATTTTAAGACATCAGAAATTTTGAAACTCAATTATGCGCTACAAATTATCGGGGAGGGCTATTTTGTTACTTGTTATACGTAACGCCTTTTCGTAAACCCCTATCTACAGATAAGCTACTATTACACGAAGAACGAATACCTTATGACAAGGTAGTTCATAAGAAGTAAACGAATAGTCCCCCTGACAATGGCTTAAAGGCATAATTTAAATGAGTTTCAAAATCTCTGAAGATAGTTTTTGCAAGGTCAAGGAAGACATTGGGTATGTAAGGGCACATTGCAATGTGCCCTTACCTCTGAGTCTGACCTGTCTGCGTGCTACGCACAGGCAGGCGCAGAGATTGCGGAAAATAGCTAAATAAGGAGCGCCCTCTTTATCAAAGCACCGGGGTACGCCGCATCCTGCCCATCCACCGGATAGAGACAGGCGCACTTAGACGCGCTCCTCATCATTGGTTAGGGGGGTGATTAAGGACGATTGGCAAGTCCTGTTTTGATTTCTTCTTGAATGGCTTGGATTGTGCAAAGAGGATTGGAAGATGTGCTGATAGGACGACCTATAACAACATAATCAGCACCATTTACAATAGCTTGCGTTGCGGTGGCAATACGTTTTTGATCATCTTTTTCAATATCAATATTTAAGCCTGGTCGAATACCAGGTGTAACAACGAGAAAATTATTTCCTAATTCATCACGAAGAATTGGCGCTTCATGTGCAGACGATACAACTCCATCACATCCTAACTCCAGTGCTTTACGAGAACGAATGAGAACTAAATCTTCAATAGACCCATCAAAACCCATTTGCCGCATATCAGATTCATCAAAGCTAGTGAGTACTGTAACTGCAAGTATTTTTACTCCATTTTTTTCAGCAATAGCAGCTTCAATAATTGGCTTATTGCCATGAATTGTTGCGAAAGTAACATTCTTGCCTTTTAGTTGTTGTATGGCTAGTCCTACAGTTTCCGGAATATCAAAAATTTTCAGGTCTACCATGACTTTATTTTTTCGGCTTGCGATATATTCGATAATCGGCCACCAACCAGCCAAAAACAACTGTAAGCCAACTTTAAAAAATTTGATAGAACTGTCCAGTTTGTTGATCCACGTTTTTGCTTCTTCTGGATCAGAAAAGTCTAAAGCAAAAATTATTCGTTCATTTAAAGGAATATCTTTCATGATTTAATACCCATAGTTCGTGTCCATCCAGAAATGAGATAGTTTTTGCAAGATCAAGAAAGCCGAAAATTTTCGACCTGTGCAGTTAGTCGGAATATGACTTGAATGATCTTTGACGAACCTTCTTGATTCATTTTGAGAAAGATTCTTAGTGAGTGAAGCTGAAAATTGCAGATTGTTTGAGGGAGTTTGCGACCGAGTTATCTGCAATTTAG